>R28__coassemble_44_pt1 | contig 76160 bp, 83 predicted proteins | sample R28__metabat2_low_PE_021 | metagenome-assembled genome bin R28
TAATGCCGACGTGTAACCTCGCCTATTTTTCGCACTTCTATGTTGAACTTAGGGTTGATAGACTATTCCTTCCCCCCAATCCGTTTCAGATACATCCTAAACAGCACGTCAGGAATGCTGTAGACACCGTCAAAAAAGGTCACGAAATCAGTTTCTAACAACTTCTTGACCGACGACTGAACCGCGCTTGCCGAGGGCAGGCTGTAGCGGCGGATGAATTGCGTCCCCATGATTTTTTCTGCCTTGCCTTCATCAGCAATTGCAAACAAAACTTCTTTCTGGCGGTCGGGAATCATCGAGAGCAGTTGCTTGTAGCTGGTGCTTTGCTCCTCAATCATGTTGTCGATGATGGTCGGCAATTGGTCGATGGTGCATGTCCCGCCCGGATTTGTGTTTTCAAATAGTTCGTGCAGTGTCTTTTGGATGTAATAGGTGTTGCTTTCCATGAGCTGGTAGACCTGTCTGATGATGGCGGCGTCAATCTGTTTGTTGAAATGGTTGAACCAATGGGTTGCAAAACGGATGTATTCGTCGAGGTCGATGGGGCCGAGGACGAGTGTCGAGGTGCTGTTGTAGAACGGATGGGTGTAGGAATGGAACATTTGCGTCAGCAGATGGCGCGAACTGCCCGAAAAAATGAAGTTGGCGTTGCCGAGGTGCTGGATGTGTCCGCGCAAAAGAGCCTCGATGTTCTTCTCAGGGTAATTGGCGATTTGCTGGAACTCGTCGAAACATACGATACAAGGCTTGTCGGCTTGCTCCAACGCCTTGAAGATTTCCTCAAGCGTGAATTCGGGACGGCTCACGTCGCCAAGCGAAACGCTGAAGGTGGGCATCCCCGTCGAGGGGTCGAAGCCAAAGTCGGCACTGAGCGATTTCAGGGCTTGCACAAACCATAGCGTCATCTTCTGGCTTTTGCTTTTCAGTGTGTTAAACACTTGACGGCCAAAAGTGTAAGTAAACTCGCGGAGACTTGTTGTATGGTAAATGTCAATGTAGAAACAGTAGTAATCCGAATGCAACGGCTCTTGCCCATAACAAAACTGGATGAGCTTCGACTTGCCCATGCGTCGCGGCGACATCAGGCAGATGTTCTCGCCGTTGGTGAGCATCTGCACGATGTTTTTGCTCTCCTTTTTCCTGTCGCAGAAATACTCGGTTGGGATTTCGCCGTTGATGATGAATGGATTCGTAATCATAATGCTTCGATTTTGCGGCAAAGATACGAAAATTATTTAAATTGCATTATAAAATTATTCAAATCACATTATGTAAATTGCATAAAATCTCAAAAAGTAATGTAAATAATTGTTATTCAATTGTGTAAAAAAACTGTTTTTTCAATTTGTCTCTTCGCAGATAAAGCACTATATAATAAGGTACAATCGCGACGATGCTGATGAGTGCCGAAAGGCCTTCATTCACGCCAAGGCCGAGGCAGACGAAAAGCACGGCCAAAAGCAGCAGGATGGGGATGAGGTAGGCCAACACTGCCGCCTTGTTGCCCTGCCCGATGGCCATCGTTACGTTGACCTTTTGCAACAGGTGGAACTCCTTGTCCTTGGGACGGGGCACGGTCAATATCTTCTCGGCTTGCTCGCCCATGCCGCAGGCACTCTTGGCATGGCAGGCGGCGCAGGCACTCTGCGCCAATATCTTGATTTCCAGTTCGTCATCGGTGATTTTCGTGACGACACCCTCATGGGAGATGGTCTCTTTTTCGTTCATTGTGCGTTCGATTTCATGCGCAAAATTACATTTTTTTCTCCATTGAGCCAAAAACCCGTATTTTTGCAGCGTAAAATTCTGTTTATGACGGATAAGAAGAAAAAGAAACCGGGGAAGTTCGTTGTTTGGCTCAAGGAAAAGTACGAAGCGCTGAGGACATGGTACCACAGCGACGACAATTTCATGCGCAAGGTGCATTTCCCTGGCACCAAGGTGCCGCTTTTGGACGTACTGATTGACTTCATCAAGCTGTTCACCAAAGGTCGCACCATGGATCGTGCCGCTGGCGTGGCCTTCAATTTCTTCTTGGCGCTTTTCCCGCTTGTCCTGTTTTTCTTCACGCTGATACCCTACATTCCCATCCCGCATCTCTACGAAAGGGTGATGATGGCCCTGGACGACTTCCTTATCCCCTCTGGGACAATGGATTATGTAAGGGATTCCATCGATGGGATCATGAACCAACCGCACGAAGGACTGCTGTCGTTGAGTATCTTCCTCTGCTTGATTTTCGGCTCCAGTGGCGTGGTGGCCATCTTCAACGGCTTCCGCAATGTGTATGCCAACTATGTGACCAACAAGAGCTTGGACTTGAAAGGCTGGCTTCTTCAACGGGCTTTTGCCGTCCTCATGTTAATCATCATCGGCTTGCTGCTTTTGGTTTCCATCCTGCTGATTTCGTTGGGCGGCACGGCGTTGGTCTATCTCGTGAGGCACGAAATCATCGAGGGTGGCTCGTTCACCTTCTTCTTGTTCAGCGTGTTGCGTTGGGTGGTTGGCGTTTTCGCCCTTTGTTTGGGCATTGCCTTGCTCTATTTTTTCGGCAACTATCCTTATAAGGAACACTATCGCGTGGAGCGCAAACGCAAAGGCCCGCAAGGTCAGACATTGTATCGCAACTTCGTGATTTTCAGTCCAGGTGCGATTTTGGCCACAGGTCTTTTCATCCTTGGCACGGTCGGGTTCAACATTTATATCTCCAATTTTTCGCGTTACAATGTGCTTTATGGCTCCATCGGCACGCTCATCATCCTGATGATGTGGATTTGGATTGTCTCCATCCTGATTTTGGCAGGCAACGACTTGAATTCGGGCATCCGTCGCAATGCCGACAAGAAAAGTCCCGACGAAAACGAACACCTCCGCCGCGAAATCGTCATTGAGGACCTCAAGAAGCATATCCAGAATTATCAGGCAGCCATTGAAAGACGCTCCGCGAGGATTGAAGCCTTGCGAAAACAAATTGCCGAACAGACTGTGCTCATCCAGAACCTGGAAGAAGAGAATAAGAAAAATGAGTTGATTATCAGGGAGTATGAGCTTTTGGTGGAGCACGAACTGAAACGCTCCGACGAGCAGTCAATGACCACCAAGCTACCAAACCATAAAAAGCCATGGGTATCGTAGCACGACAGAGCATCAAGGGAACCATCGCCACCTATATCGGGGTGGCCGTGGGCATCGTCACGACTTTTTTCATCCAGACGAAAGCCCTTCAGCCTGAGCAGATTGGCATCATCGACATCCTGCTGCAATGCTCGTTGCTCTTCGGTGGGTTGGCGCAATTGGGCACCAACTCGTCGGCGATGCGCTATTATCCCTTTTTCAAGGACGAGGAAAACCACGACCACGGCTTCTTTGGCTGGACTTTGCTCGTGCCGTTGATAGGTTTTTCGTTCTTTTTGCTGACGTTTTTACTCTTCAAAGGCGCGATTGTGGATTTCTTCACCAAGGATTCGGAGGTGGGGGCTGAACTGTTTGCAAAATACGTCAACTTTGTCGTCCCATTGGCGTTTTTCATGCTATATATCTCTGTTTTTGAGACGAATAGCAATCTTTTGCTCCGCATTGTACTGCCCAAGTTCATCCGCGAGGTGGGCTTGCGTGTGGCTACTTTGGTGGTTTATCTGCTTTATTTCTACAAAGTCATTGATTTTGATGGCGTTATCATTGGCTTTTGCGTGTTTTATGGCTTGGCTACGCTCGTCAATGTCGTATACCTTTTCTCTCTGAAACGGGTTTCGTTCAAGATCGATTGGAAGTACGTCACGCCACAGCTGAAGCGTGATTTCCTGTTCTACACCTTGTTTATGATTACTGCTGCCTTGGCGGGCAACGTGATTCCCATGTTGAGCAAGTTTTTCGTGGCGGCCAAGGCGAGTTTCCGCTTGGCGGGCGTGTTCACCATCGCCACCAACATCGCGGCGGTCGTCGAGATGCCTTATCGCTCATTGGGAGCCATTTCGCGGCCACACATCTCCGAGGCCATGGCCAAGCAGGACGTGGAAAAGGCCGACGAGTTGTGCAAAAGCGTGGCCTTGCACCAGTTCATCGCCGGGTGTTTCGTCTTGTTCTTCGTTTGGATTAATATCGACTATCTCTTTGACTTGCTGCCCAAAGGCGACATCTACCGCCTCGGCAAATGGGCGGTGCTGCTGCTTTCTTTGAGCCGGTTGGTCTATTCCACTTTCGCCGTGACCACAACGGTGCTGAGTTATTCGAAATATTATTATTATTCGTTGATATTCACCATATTGCTTACTGGAATGTCGGTTGGCTTGAACGCCTGGTGGGTGCCTCGGTGGGACATCAACGGCGGTGCCTTGGCCAGTTTGGTCTCTTATTTCGTTTATTTCATCCTGCTGTTGGCCTTCATCAAGTGGAAAATCGGGGTGATGCCTTTGTCGCGAAAACTGGTGCCCGTAGCGGTGATAGTGTTGGCCATGTTTGCGCTCAACTGGCTGTGGACGAGTGTCTTGACAGCGCTCATCGTCAAGCCATTTGAGAGACCCATCATCGGCCTTACCATTGACGCGGTCCTGAAGTCGGCGCTTTTCCTCGCCCTTGGCTTGACTTCGTTGTACAAGCTGAAAGTCTCACAGTCGGTCAATGACTTGATTGATCGTGTGTGGGACGTTTTCCGCGATAAATAGACCCATTATCGCACAACGCTCAGTTTCATGAATCCTCTGCCATATTTTGTGGTCACTTCAACGATATAAAGGTTTGAAACAAGGTGACTTAGGTCAATTTCCGTTCGGTCGGCATGGATGTCTTCAAATGCTTTTACTATTTGTCCTTGGAGGTCGTACACCTTCACGCGTTCGATGCCTTCTGCTTCGATGGTCACCTTGTCGCGAGCCGGGTTGGGGTAGATGTTCACAGGAATGGCATGCAATTCGTCCACATCGAAGTAGCCGGCATGGATGATGATGCTCTGTTCGGTGTAGCCGCAGTCGTTCCAAGCCCTCACTTTCAGGGTCGTGTTGCCTGGCGAGGTAGTCATTAAGGTGCAGCGTGTCCCCAAGGTGTCCACAATCCAGTCAGGTCCTTCACAAAACCATTCGTAACGGGTGGCGTAAGTAACGGAATCAATGTGGTAGTTGTATTGGTTGGTGACGACGTCGGTCGAAACAAATATTTCTTGCAAACCTGTGATTTCGGGAATTGGAGCGGGACGTTGCCAAATTTCGAGATGCATGTTGACCACCGAGTCGCAGCCGTGACTTGAGACGAAGGTCTGCTCATATTGTCCTGATAGCGTGTATTCCTGTCCATTCCAAACGAAGCTTTCGCAAACCGTGGTGTCGGAAGCAACATTGTAGGCATCAATCATGTTAAGATGTAGGGTGACGATACTGTCGCAGCCGTTGGGGGTTGTGAAGGTTTGCTCGTAATCGCCGCTCTCCGTATAGGTTTGCCCATTCCATTCGTATTCGCCGCAGTCCGTGTGCGCAAACTGGTGTTCAACACTGTGGTAGATGTAAAGACTCAAGGTCACGATGCTGTCGCAGCCCTGCTGGTTGGTGAAGGTTTGGTGGTAAACACCGCTCTGGTTGAGGGTCATATTGCCCCATTCGTAGGTGTTGCAAGCGTAGACGGGGTAGGGTACAAAGTATTCTTCCGCATGGTTGATGGTCAAATCCAGCGTGACGATGCTGTCGCAGCCCCATTGGTTGACTAAAGTGGCTTGGTAGATACCTGATTCACTGTAGGTTTGACCGTTCCAAGTATATGATTCGCAGCTTGATGCTATGGCATGGCTGATGCTGTTCTCATGTACCGTGATGCGGACGATGTTGCTATGGATTGTACCCTCGTCGCTGGTGGCCCAAAGGCGAAGATACCATCCGTCATATGAGATGTCTAAGATTTGGCCGGTGTAGGCGATAGGGCTGGTGAATGCTTCGTCTTGCGAGATTTCCCAGCCGTAGTCGTCTATATTGTGTAAAGTGGGCAGCGTTAGCTCAAGCGGTCCTTCGTCGCAAATGGGTGCCGGCTCGTGAAGTTGGCCTACGAATGGGAAGGGTGAGAACTCAAGGTCGCGAATGGCCCTTACGGCGAAATTGCCTCCATAGGGAGCTGATATTTCGTCCTTTTGGCATGTGGCGATATAGGCATTCCAGGCCCAAGCCACATCGGGGTAGGGTGACCCGAAATGCACATACCAGGCTTTTTCGTTGCTTTCCTGTGTACTCGACCAATAAGGGTGCAACCCCATAGGCTCTCCTGCTATGGTGAGCGTAGGTTCATAGAAGATGGCGTTGACATACAGCATTTTCAGCTGCCCTGCGGCAGGCAGATACCAACCATTGTCGATGTCGACAGCGGCGGCTGCATATTGTCCGGTATAGCCAGTCGACTGGTAGTGGGCGAGGATGGAGAGCGTGTTGGAATAACCGTCGGTGTCCGCGAAGGCGCTGGTTAAGATGTCGTTGTTGTTGATGACGTGTGGCAGGCCTTCTATTTCGTCGGTCAGGCCCCACGGGATGTTTTCGGCTGCATCGTGCAGGGCCACCATCCACCCAGCGGTGCCGTCCTCGTTAAGGTAGAACACCACACCTTGGCTGCCATCGGGGTTGGTGACCAATTGCCCTAAGTGGTATTCTTGTGCCTGCAATCCCAAAGTCGTTGCGATGCTGAGCAATATGGCGATGATAGTCTTTCTTTTCATGGCTTGATGATTTAGAAGTTTCTGATGCTGCGGATGCTCATGGGGATGTCACCTAAATCCGTCCTGTTTTTGACGATGGCACCTAATCGACCGTCATATCCTAAATATAGGGCACAGTCGTTGTCGTAACCGTATACTGATGAAGACCAGTAGTACCATTTGCCTTGTATCTGTAAGCCATCAATCAGCTTGAGGGAGTTGTTGATGATGGGGATACTGCCGTATAGGATGTTGAGCTGCCCGATTGAAGGCCAATACCAGCCATGCTCGAAATCGACAGCCCAGGCACCCGGATATCTGTTGTGGTCGTATTCTGATGCCGACCGCAGGAATCCTGTGTTGTCGTAGCCATCAAGGTCGTAGATGGCTTCGCGTTGGGAATGCCAACCAGTTAGGCCCCAAGGGAGGTCGTTGTAGCTTGACCAGCATATTTGTTGGGCTTGTATGTCAGGATGGAGCACCCATCCATGATGACCGGTCTCGTCGACGTAGAAGACCACCCCGATGCCACCTCCGTTGTAGTCGTGGGGGGATACGATGATGGTGTCGGTCCCTTGCACGCACAGGATGTCGCCGATGCGGACATTCTGTCCGAAGCCAACAATGGAGATGATGGCAAACGCTGTAAGCAATAGTTTTTTTCTCATGGTGAATAGAGTTTGTTTTTTCTGTTTCAATTTCCGTGTGCAAAGGTAAGATATTTTTACATTATGTGAAAAAAATCATTCGTTTGATGAAAAGATTCTTTTATAGAACTCCAATAGTTTATTGCTTTCCTTTTCCCAATTGAATTCGCTCTCGATAGCCTTGCGTCCGTTCTTTCCCATTTCGATGGCTTCTTTTGGGTGCGAGTTTAGCCATTGGATGGCTGCTGCAATCTCTTCGGGCTTGTCGGGACTGACACAGATGGCGAAATGGTATTTGTCGTTCATTTTTTTTGCGAACTCGGTGTCGGAAATGACCACGGGCAGTTCCATCGACATGTAATCGTAGACCTTGGTCGGGAAGGTGTCGATTTTGTCGTATTGGCCTACGTTGAGGATCGTGGATGCCCCAATGTTGGCCTGTTCCAATAAGGCCACCATACCGTTCTTGTCCAAGAAGCCTTGATAATCGACGCATTCGTATTCTGTCATTTCCTGAAGCTCGGATTGGTAGGATTTGGGGGAGAAAGCGCCTGCCAACAAAACACGTCCCTCGGCAAGGTGGGTTGCTCGAATGAGTTGCGTGATGCCGCGTTCCTTGGTGATACCCCCAATCATGGCAATTTTGGGGCCATGGGAATAGTCTATGGGTGTTTTTCGCGTATAATCGGAAATGCTTGGCAAATTTCTGATGAACAGTGTCTTACGGCATCTATTGGCAAAGTAATCGACCCCGTTCATGGTGCAAACCTGAACAACAGCATCAAGTTTCATGCAGACGTGTTTCTCATATCGCATATAAAGGCTGCCAATGACCTTCATCAGAAACGCAGGCGTCTTGATGATTTTTATTTTGTGTATGTTGTCGCGCAGCTGCCAGCCGTAGTATTCGTGGCTGTCGAAAATGACGATTTTGCCTTTTCGCTTGAGTTTCAAGCCCACCGGCAACAATTCGGGCTCATGAATGTGATAGATGTCGGCATCGACCTTCAAGGCAGCCTCAAGGCTCTTCTTGTTTCGTTTCGATATTGTTTCCAAATTGTTCTTAATAGGACAAAACAAGGAGATGCAGCGCACTCCTTCAATGGTTTCTGTCTTTGCTGATGGGCCAAAACCAATGAGAGTGACGTCAAAACCACCTTTGGCCAACGACTTGCATTCTTTCTCGAATATGCGCATGTCGTTCATTTTGTGATGACTGGCAAGGTGACATATTTTTGGTGTTTTCATAACTTTGTTCGAGTTGCGTTTGGGCTTAAGTGTGTGTGTTTATAAACGCCAGCGTTTTTTCGTATCGCCTTGTCATCCCCTCGCTGACGATGAATTGTGTTTCCATGTTGTGTCGTCTGTTAGCTTGAAAATATTCCTTTGTTTATTGGTTTCCACTTCCATTCACTACCCAATGCCCGCCTTTGTTCGGGCCGATGCGGGTGATTATTTTCGCTTTTTTCAATTTCCTGATATTATAGTTGATGCCATCGCGAGTTAATCCGCATTGCAAGGCAAGCTCTTCAGTGGAGATTTCGGGCTTCTCTCGCATCAATTCTATTATTATTTGTGTAGTTTTTTGTGTAGTTTTTTGTGTAGTTTTTTGTGTAGTCTGTTCCGTAGTTTTTGTCGAATTCCCGTTGTCTTCTGTGTCGATTTTTCCAGAAGTACTATTGTCTTCACCGCCACGATACACTGTCACCATAATCCCGCCCGAAATCTGCTGCCATTCGGGGGCTTCGTGGCCTGCCTCTATAAAAGCCTGAACCACGCGCCTGATGCCGCTACCGTATTTCTCGATTTCGCCCATGTCCTTGAAAACGTCTGCAATCTGCTTGTTGCGCGGCTGCGAACGGTAACGGTTGTGCAATAAGTCGTCCACGCTCAGTCCTTCGGGCAGCTTGCCGGGATTGTAAAACTCCATACGGTCGGGCAAAATCTTCACTATGGAGTCGGCAGCGGCGCGATAGTCACGGTGGATAATCATGTTGAGGACAATTTCTCGTATGGCGTCCAATGGATAGTCCCAACGTTGGATGTTCTCGACTTGATTGGGACTGATGATGACAGCCATGTTGATGTGCTTCTTGACGAATTGCATCACCTCGTCGACCTGTTCCACCAAGCTCGATTTTGACCTTGCGGAGTCCTTGATGAATACACCATCCTTGTCTTGGAAATGACCTAACTCGATGGTTGTGAGAATGTCTTCTTCTTGCTTGAACAGCAGGTAGCCGCCAAAGGTAAGGTTTCCTTCAGTATTGCATAGTCCTTTTTTCTTGATGTATTCTTCTGGCGTTTCGGTGATGTTCATTCCCCGCCGGTTCATCTGCGCGATGGAATTTTTGACAAGTTTGAGGTTCAAGTCGTCAATAGTGTGCAGTGGATCAGTGTAGTAGTCCCAGCTCGAATTCCTGGTTTGCAGACTCATGTCGGCGATTTCTCCTGCCGAAAGGAGATGGTTGCTGTTTTGGCGGCGGCAATAATACTTTCCTCTGACCGACACGGGTTTCACTGGGTATTCTTGGACGCTGAGCAATACGATGTTTCTCCCGTTTTCCTCGAGGATTTCCACATCGGGGATGATGCTTGGGTCGGTTTTCTGCTTGATTTCATTAATCCATTTGGCAACGGTCTCTTTCCCCAATCTGACCCCACAAATATCCCCGTCGTCCTCAATGCCAAGGAATACAGTACCTCCTTTCGCATTGGCAAATGAAACCAATGTGATAATCACCTCCTCGGAGAAAGATGACTTAAACTCGTTATGCAAGTCTTCTTGTTTGGGTATCATGCGGTTGAAAGCTATTGGATTTGTTGAAGTAGCTTGACAATCTCCCCCGCCAGATTCCTTCGCGAATACTTCTCCACGGCAGGACTTGTGTTATTGGGTAGATTGCCTTCCAAATATTTGTTGTATAGGGTTTTAATGGCTTCCTTCATCTTCTCCTTGTCCCCGAAACTGATCGTCGTTCCAGCGCATGTCTCTTTCAAGATCCTCGCCGCGTCGCCGTCTTCGGGACCGATGCAGAGGATGGGACGGCCCGAGGCCAAATACTCGAAGAGCTTGCCGGTCAGCAGTCCCTTGGCGCGTGGCTCGCTGTCGGGCATGAGCAGGAGCAAGAGCAGGGTGGAACTGCGGTGCACCGCCGACACTGTGTCGTGCGGAATGTAAGGCGAATAGCTGACGTGCTGGCTCAGCCCTTGTTGCTCAATGGCTTTCACCACTGAACTGTCGATTTGCCCAATCATGTTGATTTTTAGTGCGTTGGCAAAGCTGTCGTTTTCTTTAGCTAACTCGCCAAGGGCTTCCCATAGCTTCTCGGGGTTCTGAATCTTCGACAGCACGCCGAGATAGGTGATGGTGAACTTTTCGGGCTTGACAACGGTTGTCGTGGCATCATCGTCGCGGTCGAAGCCGTTGTATACGACCCTGACGTTGCGGTTGCCGATGCGCCCGAGCCGCTTCGCGCCGTCGGGCGCCACGGTGACCACCTTGTCGGCCTTGGTCAACACCTCTTTCTCCAATCTGTGGTGCTTGTGGTCGGCCCAACGGGTGAGGTGCAGGTCATGGTAGTAGTCAATCTCGGTCCATGGGTCGCGGAAGTCGGCAATCCATGGAAGCCCCAACTCTTCTTTCAACTTCATGGCAATCAGGTGCATGGAGTGGGGCGGACCTGTACTGATGATGGCATCAACGGGGTGCGCTTTCAGGTATTCTTTCAGGTATTTCACCGATGGCTTCACCCACCAGCGACGGGCATCGGGGATGAAGAGGTTGCCGCGAATCCAAAGCGAGAGGTTGGTCTTCCAGCTTTTTTTCTTCTCTTTTTCCTCGATGAAACCCATCTTCACGGTCTCCTCCTGCTTGATGCCGAGGAACTTTTTATAGAAGGTGTAGGGCTCAAAAATGGGGCGTCTGATGACTTCGACCTCGGGCGAGACATCTTTCTTCAATGATGGGTCAACAATCGGATATTCAGCGTTTTCTGTAGTGTAAATCACGGGCTGCCAGCCGTACTCGGGCAGGTATTTCGACATCTTCAGCCAACGTTGCACGCCGCTGCCGCCTGATGGGGGCCAATAGTACGTGATGATCAGAACGCGCTTCATCATTCGTTTTCTTTTTTCTTGGGGAAGAAGGTGTAGATGATGGCGCCAAGGATGCCAAAAGAAGCGGCGCTTCCTTCCATGCTCTTGAGGTGCCCTGTATAGACCAAGGCTGCAATCAGGCCCAAAATCATGATGAGCGAGCTGACGAACGAGACCGTGTTGCCCACTGTCCAGGCCTTGGGCGCATATTCCATCACAATCTCATGTTCTCCGTTAGGAATCAACGCGGAACGCAATATGTAGTTGGCACGCATCAAGGGCTGTTCTTGCCCGTCGACATACATCGTCCAGCCTTTTGAGGTCCAAATCTCGGAGAAAACCACCAAGAAGTTGGCGGTCTGAGGTCCCTGAGCCTGTCGAAGGGCCGAACTGAATCTATAGGTCAACTTGTTTGGCTGATAATCCACCAACGTGATTTCGGGCAAGATGCTGTCCGTAAGTCTGTAATTCCCAATCTGTTGCTCGAATTCCTTGTTGACGATGGCGGTGTGTTGCAGGTCGGTGGTGCCTATGGCATCGATTTCGTCATTGGGCGTGTCGACCCATTGGATGTCCTTCGCGACCCAGGCGTTGCCCATCGCGTAAGGGTTGGGGAAGGGCTGGGCGTTGGGATTGTAGATGACATACTTGGTGTTCAGCATGTTGACGACTTTTTGCTGTGCTAAACTCAGCATTAGGTCTTGCGCGGTTTGGGCCTTGCGGAGTTGGTTGAGTTCGCCGCCGAGGTATTGCGAAATCACGTCTTGGTAGCGACGTAGCTTTGCGCCCGAGTAACCGCCTAACGACTTGTGGAAATAGCAGGTGCTGGCATCGTTGAACATGTCTTTGGTGATGTCGGCTACACGGAAATCTAGTGCTTTGTCTTCCAGGATGGCTTTGTCGGCCACCGTGGCGGTGAAGGGCTTGTCGTATTTCTGTTGGCTCACGAACTTGTCGTTGTTGAGGTAGCGCTTGTCGACGGGATACATGTCGATGAGTACCAACGCGGCGAGGATGGGGAAGGCGACTTGGCCTTTCAGCTTGCCCTTGCCGTAGAGGAACAGCGGCACGGCGGCAAGGATGATGAACAGCAGGCTGCGCATCGCGTCCTTGCGGAAAATAGCCACGCGCACATTCTCAAGTTGTGAAGCGAAGTTGGCGTAAAGCGCTCCGTCCTTGCCTTTGCTCATGGCAGCAAACTGTTCGGCCTCGCCTTGGCTGAGGAAGCTGAAGAAGGCCTTCGGGGCAACGTAGAACAGCAAGCACACACCCGCCGTGATGCCCAAAGCGATGTAGAATTTCTTCATGTTTTGCTTGAAACTCTCGGGACTCTTGGCGATTTCGGCCAACCCCAAGAAACTGAGTAACGGCATGGTGATTTCAGCGATGACCAAGGTCATGCTGACCGCCCTAAACTTGTCGTAACCAGGTATATAGTCCAAGAAGAAGTTGGTAAAGCCCATGAAGTTCTTGCCCCAGCTGAGCAGGATGGAGAGCAGGGTGGCGATGAGCAAGGCCCATTTCAGCCTACCCTTCACGGTCAAGGCTCCGAGGACGAAGAGGAACACGACGATGGCGCCCACATACACGGGGCCGCTTGTGCCGGGTTGGTCGCCCCAATAGGCGTTGCTCTGCGCGATGCTTTCCCTGAATTGGCGGTCGGCCTTGTCCAAGGCGGGATTTTGCTTGCCGATATAGGCCGAAGCGCCACCTTTGGCGTTGGGAATCAGCAGGCTCCAAGTCTCGCCCTTGCCATAGCTCCATTGGGTAATGTAGTCGCGGTCGAGGCCCTTGGTTTGGTTGTCTTCGTTACGAGTCAGCACCGGTTTGCCACGGGTGGTTTCTTTTCCGAACTCATAGTTTCCATAAAGTGCTGTTGAGCAGGTGAGTACGCCAAGAATGGCAGCCACGACCAATCCCGCCGAGGCTTTGAAGAAACGCCCTAACTTCTTGTTTTTGATGTCGCTGATGAACTCTGCGATGACCAAAATGACGATGGTCAGAGCCAAATAATAGGTGATTTGCAGGTGGTTGGTGCGAACCTCAAAAGCCAAGGCGAAGGCAGTCAAAAGCCAGCCCCACAGGTATTTGCCTTTGTATGCCAACAATACGCCGGCGATGACAGGTGCCATATAGGCCATGGCCATGGCCTTGGCGTTGTGTCCCGCCCCGATGACGATGAATAGGTAGGACGTGAAACCGTAGGCTATGGCTCCGACAAAACTGATCCAAAAGCCGCAATCGAGTACTAAGAGCAGGATGAAAAAGCCTAACATACAGATGAATACGGAACCGATGGGGTGTGGGAATCCCAAACTCAGACCCTTGTAAATCGGGTTGGTAAGGTTGCCTTTCGCGGGCACGGAGATGTTCCAAGCGGGCATACCACCGAAGGGAGCGTTGGTCCATAAGGTCTGTTCACCTGTGGCCTCACGAAACTCTGTAATCTCTTGTGACATACCGAGATGCATCTCGATGTCATGTTGTTTGATGCGTTTGCCTTGCAGCACCGGGCTGAAATAAACCAGCGTGATGACCGCAAAGGCGATGATGGCGGCCACGATGCTAAGTACATTTTTGTTCTTTTGGAAAAAAGTATTCTTCATGATGTTTGTTTTGTTCTATTCAACTTCTTCGTAATCAGTGTATTCTCCAATGTTTGGGTCGACATGGGGCTTTGTTTCGTCATCGGTTTGCGAAACGTGGTCGTTATTCAGGCTTTCTTCCATTTGCCGTTGCAGTTTTCTCGCTTTTCTCCTGAATATCAAGTTGATAATCATGTTGAAAGCGTAGAATATCAAGACGGCGGTAAGCAGTATTCTCCAAAATCCTCCCATGTTGCTATTGGTAAGTGTTCAAAATCAAACTATAATGACCTATTGACTTCGGGACTTCGAGACTTCGAGTCAAATCCATGTCCCGTAGTCTCGCGTCTCGCAGTCTCATGTCTTTATGTAGACTAAATTTGCTCATGTATATAGTATAAGGTGCTGCGAAATTACGTTTTTTCCCCTTGCGATGGCATTTTTTTGCGTAAAATGTCATTCCACGAGGCTCTGATGAATCCTGTTCCATAACCGAAAAGTTGCACATAAGCCGCTGGAACAGAAAGCAATGCGACTTTCAAATCCTTGTTTTTTACAAGTGAATCGGCAAAGACCATTAAACAGTAGAGTAGGATAGGGGCGAGCCAAAGCCAGTGGTGGAAGAGTGCCATGACGACCAAGAGCAGGTTGCCCACAACAAAGGCCGCAGGTAGCAGATGCACGAGCTTGAAGGTGTCGGGGTATTTCTTTTTCAGGATGACACGCGCTTCGCCCGAGTGTTTCACCTGCCGGAAAAACGAACTAAACTTGACGCGGCGCTTGTGGTAAACGAAAGCCTCTGGGAAAAGCCGACAGGAATATCCATTGGAAAAGATTCTGGTACTCAGGTCGATGTCCTCGCCGTAGCGCATGGGAGCAAAGCCTCCCAAGGCTTCGAAAACCGACTTTTTTATTCCGAGATTGAAACTGCGTGGATAAAACTTGTCCAATTTCTTCGCACCGCCACGGATGCCGCCTGTGGTGAAAAACGAGGTCATCGCATAGTTGATGGCCTTCTGTATGGGCGTGAACGACGGATGAGCGCGGTCGGGGCCGCCAAAGGCGTCGCAAAGCTCGCGGTCAAGCTCGCTTTTGACGATTTCCAGATAGTGTTCTGGCACGATGACGTCCGAATCTAATATAATAAGGTATTCGCCTCGGCTGCGCTCGGCACCGTAGTTGCGCGACGGGCCTGGGCCGCTGTTGGGCTTGAAGTAATAATGCAACGACAATCTGTCGGCGTATTTTTGGCAGACTTCCTCGCATTTTTCCGTCGATCCGTCCTCCACAACCACGACCTCAAAGTCGTTGAAAGTCTGCGTGCAAAGGCTCTCCAACAGTTCGTCAACTTCCTGTGGCCGGTTGTAGACGGGTATGATGATTGAAAACAGCATTTTCCGAATTTTTTGCAAAGATAAAGTTTCTTTGTGTATTTTTGCGTTATCAATCATCTATTTTTGAAATGAAAAATCTCATCTCCTTATTCACGAAAATTTTTCCCCGCCAGTGGCTCATCAAATTGAGCTATCTGTTTAGTGTTTTGATTCGTCCGTTCTATTTGGGCAACAAGGTGGAATGCCCTGTTTGCGGCGGACATTTCCGGAAATTCTTGCCCTACGGTTATGGAAAGGCTATGGACAATCGCTTGTGCCCCAAGTGTTTGTCGCTCGAACGGCATCGTTTGCTGTGGCTTTATTTGAAAGAGAAGACGGATTTCTTTACCGCACCATTGAAAGTGTTGCATTTCGCGCCAGAGCAACCATTTTTGAAGCGTTTCCGTGCCTTGAAGAACCTCGATTACACCACTGCCGACCTCGATTCGCCCATCGCTGACTTGCATTTGGATGTTACCGCCATCGACCAGCCGAGCGATACTTACGATGTGGTCATTTGCAACCATGTCCTTGAACACGTCAGCGATGCTAACAAGGCCTTTGCTGAAATTAAGCGCATCCTGAAGCCTGGAGGCTGGGCAATTCTGCTTGTGCCTATCAATCCAGATGTCGACACTTTTGAAGACCCAAGCATCACCGATCCCAAGGAACGTGAGCGCCTTTTCGGCCAATACGACCATGTGCGCCAGTTTGGCCGCGATTATGCCGACGTGCTGCGCAAGGCTGGCTTCAAGGTGACGGAGGATAGGATTTACTATGAGATACCTGATAAACAACGCGAAAGGATGCACTTGGCGCGTAGGGGAGAGGAAATCATCTACCGTTGCGAGAAATTGTCGTGAATTGCGTCTCGCAATTCGAAAATGTGTCGTTTTATTGTCAAACTGCGGGACGCAGTTTGCGACAAGATAAAACAACAAAAGGCGATTCCCTTGCGGGGTCGCCTTCGTTACCTTAAATAAGAAATATAACGGCTTCCGAAAATTAATACTCGTCAGAAACTGTAAGTTTTTTGCGGCCTTTGGCTCTTCTGCGGGCCAAGACTTTACGGCCATTAGCCGTTGACATTCTTTCTCTGAAACCGTGTTTGTTTCTACGTTTTCTGTTCGATGGTTGATAAGTGCGCTTCATCTCTGTATCTTATTTTGTTTGTTTACTTTGAAATCCCTTTCAATCGGGCTGCAAAAGTACAAAGAATTTCCTTTGCTCCAACATTTTTTCCGAAAAAAATGAAAAAGACGAAACCAAATCTGATTTCGCCTTTTTTAAATTATTGGTTATGAGTTGCTTATGCAACAACCTCTTTTTCGGGGATGTTCTTCAACGTTTCGACGAGGAAGTCCCAGAAGGGCTGCACGCTCTCGATGAGCAGGGCTTCATCGGGCGAGTGCGGGTGCACCAGTGTAGGTCCGAAGCTCACCATGTCCCAGTTCGGGTACTTTGATCCAAGGATGCCACATTCCAAGCCGGCGTGGATGACCATCACTTTAGGCTCTTTGCCGAACTTGTCTTGGTAGACCTTCTTCATCAGGTTGAGGATGGTCGAGTTGATGTTGGGCTTCCATCCGGGGTAGTCGCCGGTCGAGTAGGCCTCGGCGCCATTCTCGGTGAGGTTCTTGCGGATTTGCTCGGCGAGCTTGTCCTTGTCGGCATCGACGAGGCTGCGGGTCAGTGCGGCACAGGTGATTTTGCCGTCTTCCATCTTAATGGTGGCCAGGTTGCTCGAAGTCTCGGTAGTGCCTTCAAAGTCTTTCGACATGGCGATGACGCCGTTGGGGTAGCGGGCGATGGCGGTGAAGAGGTTGTTTTGTGTCTTCACGTCGATGACCTGCTTGGGCATCTCGGCGGCTTCGCAGATGATGGCGAGGTCGGGCTCGGTTTTGGCGAACTCTTCCTTGCAGATGGCTTCAAATTCAGGGACGAACTTCGCGAATTCTTCCATCTTGCAGGTGGGGACGACCACGATGGCTTCGGCTTCGCGAGGGATGGCGTTGCGCAGGCTGCCGCCGTCGATGCAGGCGAGGCGCAGGCCGTATTTCTCGGCTGCCATCAGCAGCATGGTGTTCAATACCTTGTTGGCGTTGGCGCGACCCAGGTTGATGTCCATGCCCGAGTGACCGCCTTTCAGGCCTTTCACGAAGAGGCGAAGGGCTGTCATGCCTTCGGGTACGTTCTCATAAGTTGGTGTCCAGGTGCCAATGGTGTCGATGCCGCCGGCACAGCCCACGTAAAGCTCGCCTTCGGTCTCCGAGTCCATGTTCATCAGGATGTCGCCATGCAACACGCCGGGCTGCAATTTGTTGGCACCCGTCATTCCGGTTTCTTCGTCGATGGTGAAGAGGGCTTCGATGGGGCCGTGTTGCAGGTCGGTGGCTTCGAGGACGGCCATGGCAGCGGCGGCTCCCAGTCCGTCGTCGGCGCCGAGGGTGGTGCCGTTGGCCTTCACCCAACCATCGACGATGCAGGTCTCAATCGGGTCGTTTTCGAAATCGTGCACCTTGTCGGCGTTCTTTTGCGGTACCATGTCAAGGTGGGCTTGCAGGATGACGCCCTTGCGGTTTTCCATGCCGGGCGTGGCGGGTTTGCGGATGATGACGTTGCCACAGTCGTCGACCATGGTCTCAAGGCCGTGGTCTTCGCCCCATTGTTTCATGAAGGCGATCACCTTGGCTTCTTTCTTCGAAGGGCGCGGTATCTGCGTCAGGCTGTAGAAGTTGCTGAACACGCCTTTCGGTTCCAAATCTTTGATAGTGCTCATTGTGTTGATTGTTTATTGTTTAACTGTTTGATTGTTTGACTGTTTCCATTCGCTTTCGTTGGTTGTTGGAGTTTGCCTGCTGCCTTTTCAACGGTTCAACAATTCAACCTCCAACACTTCAACAGAAATTAGTCGGCTAAAATACAACTTTTTTCCTTTGGTTTCCCTTACTACTGTGTTTTTTCTATTGTTGATGGCTCACAACAACCCTGTTTTGCTGTATGAAGCCATCCGTGTCGGTTGATTTCAACAGATAAACGCCTTGCGAAAGGTGTCCCAAGTGCGCCTTGTTTCCTTTGAAGCTCATGACTTGCTGGCCAAGGGCGTCGAAAACATTTGTTTCGGTGGCTTCGATTCCTTCCAAGGTGAGGAAACCGTTGGTGGGATTGGGATAGACCGTCAGGTTTGTGGCTGTGGCTTCATCGGTGCCAAGCATGTCGGTGATTTCGATGATGATTTCTTTGCGGGCATCGTTGAGGTTGACAATGAGCGTATCTTGTCCAGTTTCAAGCAGTTGTGCGAGATTTTCGGAAAAACTAACCTTGCCAGTGGCGCTTTCCCAAGAGAGACCGTAAAAGTCGTTGAAGATGTGAAAGTCGTCACGCACGTTATTGAAACGGTCGTAGTCCGATTCGCTGACATAGCGCAATCTTGCAGGAGCTGCAGCCACGAAGCGAGTCTCATTGTAATGAACCCAGCTGTCGGGGGTGGGGTAGTTGTCTTCGTAGAAGTTCCAGCCATATACTTCGTTGCCGTAGGTCCAAGTATGTCCTAATTCCTCGGTCATATTGAATCCGATAAGTTCATGGGTGAAACGAGGCTCCACCACGCCTTCAACGTCGTCGCCAGGGGTAACGCCGGTCTTGTCGGTCATCTGACGGTCGTAGTAGCAGTTGCTGGCATGGCTGGGCTGTCCGTTTTCGGTCCATAGACGACCGATGACGGCCTTGATGTTAGGACCGTAGCAACCACCAAAATTGAGCAGCTCGGTAGAGGTGTTTTCGGAATCGTAGTTGGTCACGAAGCCAACGACGCCACCTGAGTATCCGCTTGTGGCATAGATGTTTCCGGCATTGATGTTGTGGGCGATTTCTGCATTGGCACTATAGCCGACGATGCCTCCGGTGGAGGTGGTGCCGCTTATGTTTTCCGTATTGATGCATGATATGATGGTGCCGTAGAAGTCGCCGACGATGCCTCCGATGAAGTCTTGGTTGGAGGTGATGTTGCCTGCGTTGGAGCAATTCACAATTGCGCCCCAGCTTGCGCCAGCGATGCCGCCACAATAATAATAGGTGGCGTTCACGTCGCTATAGTTGTGACAATTGATGATTTGGGAGTTTTCTCCTGCCGCACCGACAAAGGATCCAGTGTAGATTTCTCCAGTGACATGGCTGTCCCTAATTTTGAGGTTGCTGATGGAGGCATTGGCGCCAATGACCGAGAATAGGCCTTGGTTGGAGTTGTTGGTGCTGAAGTCGGTGGTGAGATGGGTGATGGTGTGCCCGTTGCCGTCGAAGTGGCCAAAAAAGATTTTCTCCCCAGGAATAGAAATGGGCATCCAAGGCGTATAGTCGCTGAGGTCAATGTCTTTGTCCATCAGGAAATATTGGTCGGCATAGCCTGGATTGCCATTGGGGAAAATGGTACCAGTGGCTTCGGTGCCGCTGTTGACACGGGTCGCGATTTCGGCCAACTCCTCTGCCGAGCCGACAATGTAAGGGTCTTCATAGGTCCCAGTGCCGCCGCTTCGGGCAGGTTGGGTGTTCACTTTCAAGTCGCCTGAAGGCCGCATGGCATTAAGGGTTGCACCAATGTAAGGCGTGGCAAAATCGTATCCGATGTGGGATTGCATTTGCGCATAAGCGGCAATTCCACTCATTGTGAGTGCTACGAGAATGGTAAAAGTCCTTTTCATGGCTGTAAGGTTTTGTTTGTTGTTATGTAGTGTGTTTTTTCGCTTGCAATATTAGGTGTTTTTTGCTTTCCATCAATAATGAAGATGTTTTTTTGTTTTGGTCGCCCTGTTTTTTTCCGTTAATCAAAAATTTGGTTGTTTTTTGTGGGCCAACCGATACATTTTTGCCAAACTCTTTCGCTGTTTCCCCGAAATGTTGTACTTTTGCCCAATAATAAAAACGCGTGTTCCGCGTTTGCAAATGAGAGAATTTACACCTATGAAAAGATATGTCCTGATTATCATGTCGGCCTTGTTCATCTTCATGAGCTCCGACCTTTTTGCGCAAAGAAGAAATCCGGCCAAGAACGCCGACTTGGCCTTTGGGCGCAAGCAATACACCGAAGCCGCCGACCGCTACAAGAAAGCCTACCGCAAGGTGCGCCGCAACAAAGACGAACGCAATCGCATCAGTTTCCAAATGGCTGAATGCTACCGTCTTATCGGCCTTACCAAACGTGCTGAGCCTTACTACAAGCGTCTGCTGAAGACCGAGTATCCCAACACGCATCCCGAACTTTATCTCTATCTTGCCGAGACTTACAAGACAAACGAGAAGTTCAACGATGCCATCGAGATGTATGAAATCTATTCCCAGCGAATGCCCGACGACCCGCGAGGACCGCTTGGCGTGGAGACCACCAAAATGATCGCGGAATGGATGGAAAACCCGTCGAAATACGAGCTGACGGAACTGAAAAAGGTGAACTCGACCAAGGACTCGGACTATTGCGCCACATGGCTCAACAACAACTACAACGAAATCATCTTCACCTCAACCCGCGATGCCGCCACAGGTAAGGAAAAAGACGGCATCACAGGGCAGGAGTTTGCCGACCTCTTCACCTCGAAACAAGACCGTAAAGGCGACTGGAGCACGCCGGTGCTCGCCGACGAGGCTGAAAATGTCAATACCAAAGCCAGCGAAGGCACGCCTTTCATGAACGACCGTTTCACCAAAATGTATTTCACCCGTTGCCAAAACAACGCCCACCGCAAAAGCGGCTGCCAAATCATGGTGGCCGGCAAGAGTGGTGGTGCATTCTCTGAAGCACGCCCGGTTGAAATCGCAGGTGTCGACACTTTGGACATTGTAGGCCATCCCACTCTTTCGCGCGACGAACTTATCATTTATTTCGCTGCCGAACGCAAAGGCGGATTTGGCGGCAACGACATCTGGGTGGCCATGCGCGACAACGCCACCGAGCCTTTCAAGCACCCATTCAACCTCGGCGAACGCATCAACACGCCTGGCAATGAGGTGTTCCCCTTCCTCAGATACGACACCGTATTATATTTTGCCTCCGACGGTCACGGCGGCATGGGCGGTCTCGACATTTTCGTCAGCTCGATGGACACCAGCGGCCAATGGGGCGAGCCGCGCAACCTGAAATACCCCATCAACTCGACTGGCGACGACTTCGGCATCGTGTTCCACCCCACCGAGGAACGCGGCTTCATCTCTTCAAACCGTGGCAATAGCCGTGCGTTGGACAACATCTACTACTTTGAGGAACCACCTATCTTGTTCACCTTCTCAGGCACCGTCAAAGACGCCAAGACGAAGCAATTTGTCAGCAATGCCCAAGTGCGCATGGTGGGCAGCGACGGCTCGAACAACATGACCCGCACCAACGACAAAGGTTACTTCAATTTCAGCGAGAGCCAGATGAACAAGAACACGACCTACGACATTACCATCGACAAGGACAACTACTTCACACTCAGCGCACAAGAAACCACCATTGGACTTGAGTTCAGCAAGGACTTCGAAAAAGAATACGACATCGAACCCATACCGCAGGAACCTATCATGCTGCCCGACATCCTCTACGATTTGGGCAAGTGGGACCTCAAGCCTCAATTTGAGGACTCGCTGCAAGGCCTGATCGAGACCTTGCAAATCAACCCGACCATCACCATCGAGTTGGCCTCGCACACTGATGCTCGCGACACCGATGAGCACAACGACATCCTGTCGCAAAAGCGCGCTCAAAGTGTTGTCGACTATCTGATTATCAGAGGTATCGACCCGCTCCGCCTGACCGCCAAGGGCTACGGCGAGCGTGTGCCGCGCACCATCCAGAAAGACATGACAGTGAGAGGCTATACCTTCAAGGCCGGCACGAGACTCACCGAGGACTTCATCAACAAACTGCCGAACAATGACGTGAAAGAGGCCGCTCACCAGATGAACCGCCGCACCGAGTTCCGCATCCTGAGCAAGGACTTTGTGCCACGCGAACATATCAACGAAGGTGGTACCGTCAACATCGCCATCAACCCGCAAGAAGAACAGACTGAACAATTTACCGTCAATAATAAAGGTTACTTCAATTTCTTCGCCCGCGTGGACGGCTACAACGAGCCATTCACCTACAGCCAAAATGCCGACTTCTGCGTCTCGGAAAGCCGCGCCTTGGAGCTGCTGAAAGACGGTCGCATCACCGCCGACGACTTCAAGGGCGACGTTGACAAGATCCTCACCACGGGCGGCATTGCCAACGACGCTGTTTTCGTCATCAAGGAAGTGCGCATCGCCGGTCGCTCGCTCTACAACGTGGAATGCAAAGTGGTGAGCCGTATGGTCGAGCAATGGGTCATCGGACAGAAGAACATGAAGCAACTCGGCAACTTCGAGTTTGATACGAAAGAGAAAAAATTGAAGTTTAAATAATATTGACTGCGAGACTGCGAGACTACGGGACTGCGAGACTTCCAAACCCGTAGTCCCGAAGTCCCGAAGTCCCGAAGTCAAAAAAACATGGACAATCGTTACAGCCAACGCGGCGTTTCAGCCGAAAAAGAAGACATCCACAACGCCATCAAGAACCTCGACAAAGGCTTGTATCCCAATGCGTTCTGCAAAATCATCCCCGACATACTCGGCCACGACCCGCTTTATTGCAACATCATGCACGCCGACGGTGCAGGCACCAAGTCGTCGCTCGCCTACCTCTATTGGAAAGAGACTGGCGACATGAGCGTTTGGGAAGGCGTGGCGCAAGACGCCGTGGTGATGAACACCGACGACCTCATCTGCGTGGGCGCGACCGACAACATGCTGCTCTCCTCCACCATCGGGCGCAACAAGAGCCTGATTCCTGGTGAGGTGATTTCCGCCTTGATTAACGGAACGGAGCATTTCCTGGAGAAGCTGCGCAAGCTCGGCATAGGCATCTACCTCACTGGTGGCGAGACCGCCGACGTGGGCGACTTGGTGCGCACTGTCATCGTCGACAGCACCGTGACGACACGCATCAGACGTGATGAAGTGATTGAGAACAACCTGCAACCAGGCGATGTCATCGTGGCTTTTGCTTCTTACGGACAAGCCACCTACGAGGACAGCTACAACGGCGGCATGGGCAGCAACGGCCTCACCTCGGCCCGCCACGACATGCTGAACCATTATCTGGCCGAGAAATACGACGAGAGCTACGACCACAGCATCCCTGAAAACTTGGTCTATTCCGGTCCGCACAAACTCACCGACCCGACCGAAATCCCTGGCGTTGACGTGGGCAAGCTCATCCTCTCGCCCACCCGCACCTACGCCCCGCTGATGATTCCGATACTGAAGGAGTTCCGCAAGCAAATCCACGGCATCATCCATTGCAGCGGCGGTGCCCAGACCAAAGTGCTGCACTTCGTTGACAAGTTGCACATCGTGAAAGACAACATGTTGGCTTTGCCGCCCTTGTTCAAGATGATCCAAGCCGCCTCGGGCACCGACTGGCACGAGATGTACAAGGTCTTCAACATGGGGCATCGTTTGGAAATCTACACCAACGAAAAAGCTGCCAATGAGATGATTGCCATCGCCAAGGAGTTCAATATCGACAGCCAGATTATTGGCCATGTGGAGGCATCAGAACAAAAGAGATTGACGATTAAGAGTGAGTTTGGAATGTTTGAGTATTAAAACCATCAAAATCATAAACATCATGCTCAAACCAAAGTGTTTAGTTTTATTGGGCTTTTTGCTTTGCTTAGGTTTTGCAAGTTGCAACAAAAACGGTGAAAAAGTCACCATCAAGACCAATCAGCCGGAAACCGTTCAGGCACATTATGCTAAGATTACCGGCACCATCAAATCGCTTGACAAGAATCTTGACGAACTTCAAGCATACGGGTATTGTTTGGGGAAGAATCCCAATCCTGATATGGATGAAATGGTCATTAGTATAGCAAGTGAGCCAAACCATTTCCCCGACCTCTCTCTTCCCCGTCCTTTTGAATGGACAATTCCCGGTCTGGAGCCAAATACTGAGTATCACTTCAGGGCGTTTGCAATTGCTTGGAATGAACGGCCCGTCTTTGGCAAGGACATTTGCTTTACTACGCCAGCAGAATAAGTTAAACCGACTTAGCCAAGAACAATATTGGCGAAAACTGGCAAAGCTCCAGTTTTCGCCATTTTTTGTGTAGTTGCGTCCTTTAAACAAGAATTACTCGAATAGAAATCGTTTCACAGCTCCTGAACGATGGCATCCAAAGTCCGCCCGTCGGAGCCAAAACCAAGCCTATCCTTCAGTTTCTGCTTCCGCTTGAAAATGGCGCTTTCCGAAATGCAATAGATTTCGGCCAATTCAAAAGTCGAAAGCCCTGACTTTAGCAAACAACAGAATTGGTAATCCTTTTCCGGTAGGTCACTCTCGCGAAGCCTTTCGGAAAAGGTCGAAAAGACATGGGTAACGGCATCACACAACGCACTGATTTCCTGTTCGCTCAACGATTCCAAACCTGTCTTCCGATTCACCGAATAATAGCCTTTCCTAACCAGCAATTTGTAGGCTTCTGATTGGTGGAACAATTCATTCCTCAACGCAGATTCCGAATTCTCACCTCCAGTCATCGGCTGTTTTCTCAACTTGTTATGACGTAACCAAAGCCAAATCGCACTCGCAAGAACAACAACCAACAGGCCAAATGACAGCGTTTTCCAAACCACCAAAGACGAATTACGCTGACCCTTTCCGTTGGTTGCGAGGACAATTTGATAAGAGCGTGTCCCCGAAAGACTGTCCGTTGTCACCGAAATAGTCTCTATCGGTTTCTGCAAGTGAAATAACGTTGGATGAGCAATTGTGTCGAGCATAGGATTTCCTTTTGTCTGCAAAAATAAAGGTTTTCCTGAAACCAAGGTCTCAATCCAAACCAGTCGGAGACGCAATTCCAGCATAATTCCACAATTTTGTGCTTAATAACATACATGTTTTTGATTATCATGATATTACAAATCTGATTTCCAACATTATTCCAACAAAATTCCAACATCATTCCAGTGTTTTGCGCTTCTATTTCGCCAATTTTGCCATAAAACTCAAAATTGTTAGAACTATGAACAACATCAGAAAAACCCTTTTGGCCGTCCTTCTCACGGCGACGGCCGTTTCGTGCAAGGCACAGAACGAAGAAGTTTTTGCCACAGCCAACACCAACCTTTGTGCAAATTGCTTCAACCAATACCGAATGCTTGACAGCATCAACGGTGACATCGACCTTCATTTGGTCTTCCAAAACACCACCCCAAAAGAAGCACGGAAATTTTCAGACAAATTCCTACACATCGAGCGCGATTTCGACCTGGTTTGCGACGACTCGCTGTTTGCACAACTCTCACACGGCATCAACCCGTGGATTCACTACTACGAAAACGGCGTCTTGGTTTTCGATGCCGAACTGAATCAACACGAAAAATGGACACCTATTCTAAATAGGCAGTCCGAACTACAAAACATCGGGCGAAGACTCACCCAATTGCCCGAGAAAATAACACTTTCCGAAGATAGCAGATGCATCCCTCTGAACGGCAACTATCTATTTATGGATTTCACTTACAACGAATTGCATCTTCTTGACAAGAGTTTCCATCTTTTACAAACCAAAGACTTTTCGGACACAGACTTCCCATCGCTCTATCAAGGCATCTTTGGAGATGCGAAAACCTGGCAAGTCGTTAGTGAACATTACTCGGAAATTGCGCCTTACATTCCCGATTTTGGGAAAGTCAAAATCAACAATGGTTGCGTTTTCAATGACACACTTTTCCTGCTTGTCAATGTCAATTACACGGAGACCTATTTCAACGAAAGGATTCAAGATTCCGTCGTCAGGGCAATGAATGAAAGTGCCATCATCGGTTTGGACGAACAGCTTAACATTCAGACAATCTATCCTTTGCGCTTTCGCGATTCATTACGATTCGACGATTTTATAGTCAATGCATACGCACACTGCGTCTTTCAAATCAACGATTGGGATGACATTATTCTGAGTATTTCACAAAAGGAAGAAAGCGAAAAGCATATCCTTTGCAGAATGGAGAAATCGAACGGAGAAATTAGGTTCAAATCACTGGTTGACAACGCTTTCATCCCTGAGTTCAACGAAAAACACCAACTTGGGACAAAACTATGTTTGATTAAAGCTGACGGTCAAAACGCCTATTTCAATGCCGCACCCATCATTACCAACTACAAAAACGGCCGTATCCTCGAACTGCCATTCAACAACGAAAACGCCCATTTCGACCTGAAACATGGCATTGCTGAAGCAGATTATATCCTTGCGGACGCATTACAAACAGCTACTAGTGACTATTTATTGTTGTATTATCTCAAATCAAGGAACAATGTTAGCCTCGTGGATACGACAGGATCAATCGTATGGACGCTTCATCTTCCTGACAATTGGTCAAAGGCATATCTGGTTGACGAGAAGCATCTGTTTTTCATTGATGATGACAACTGTCTCTTCAATGCGTTTTAATCATATTTAATCCTATGGTTTCAGCGTTGGGCTTTGAAATATTTCGTACTTTTGCCCAACAAATAACAAACCGTGGACATTACCTCAAAACTCGAAACGATTAAGCACCGCTGGGAGGAAATGGGCGAACAGCTCGCCGACCCTGCCGTGGCTTCCGACATGAAAAAGTTCGTGAAGCTCAACAAGGACTATAAGGACTTGGAGCCTATCGTCATGGCCTTCAAGGAATACAAGACATTGAAAGCCAACATGGAAGAGGCAAAGGAAATCCTTGCCACCGAGAAGGACGACGAGATGCGCAAGATGGCCCAAGAGGAGTTGGACACCGCCCAAACGCGCATCGAGCAACTGGAGCAGGACATCCGCGTGATGATGATTCCGAAGGACCCGCAAGACAGCAAGAATGCCATCATGGAAATCCGTGCAGGCACGGGCGGCGACGAGGCCTGCCTTTTCGCCGGTGACCTCTTCCGTATGTACACCAAATTCTGTGAAGCCCAAGGCTGGAAGGTGGAAGTGACCTCAGTGAGCGAAGGCGCCAGCGGTGGCTACAAGGAAATCGACTTCTCCGTGACGGGCAACGGCTGCTATGGCATCCTCAAGTTCGAGTCGGGGGTGCACCGCGTGCAACGTGTACCCAAGACCGAGACCCAAGGCCGCATCCACACCTCAGCCGCATCGGTGGCCGTGCTGCCCGAAGCCGAGGAGTTTGACGTGGAAATCAACGAGGGCGAAATCAAGTGGGACACCTTCCGTTCGAGTGGCGCTGGCGGACAGAACGTGAACAAGGTGGAATCGGGCGTGCGCCTGCGCTATATGTGGAAGAACCCCAACACGGGCGAGATGCAGGAAATCCTCATCGAGTGCACCGAGACCCGCGACCAACCCAAGAACCGCGAACGCGCCTTGGCCCGACTGCGCACCCGCATATACGACATGGAATACCAGAAATACATCGGCGACATCTCCGCCAAGCGCAAGACCATGGTCTCGACGGGCGACCGTTCGGCGAAGATCCGTACCTACAACTACCCCCAAGGGCGCGTCACCGACCACCGCGTGGAAGGCCTGACCGTCTACAATCTCGCCGCCGTCATGGATGGCGACCTCACCGAAATCATCAACCGCCTGCAAATGGCGGAAAACGCTGAAAGACTGAAAGAAAATATTGAATCATAATATCATGAATAAGAAGCAATTATTCGAACAAATCAAGAAAAAACAGTCGTTTCTCTGCGTCGGCTTGGACACCGACATCAACAAAATCCCGCAAGATTTGTTGGCCATGGACGACCCCGTTTTTGAATTCAACAAGCAGATTATCAACAAGACTGCTGAGTTTGCCGTGGCCTACAAGCCCAATACAGCTTTTTATGAAGTTTACGGCAGCAAAGGCTGGCAGAGCCTGGAACGTACCATCCAGTACATCCGCATCAACCACCCCGACATCTTCATCATCGCCGATGCTAAGCGCGGCGACATCGGCAACACCTCGGCCAACTACGCCAAGGCCTTCTTCAACACCTTGAAAGCCGATGCCCTGACCGTGGCGCCATACATGGGCAAGGACTCCGTGGAGCCTTTCCTCAATTTCGAGAACAAATGGGTCGTGTTGCTCGCGCTGACCTCCAACAAAGGCTCGCAAGACTTCCAGTACCTGAATGTCGGTGAACGTATGTTGCACCAACAAGTGCTGCAAACCGCCACAACTTGGGCCACATCGGAGCAGATGATGTTTGTGGTGGGTGCCACCCATCCCGAAGAATTGGGCGAGATTCGCACGATGCTGCCCGACTATTTCTTCCTCGTACCTGGTGTGGGTGCGCAAGGCGGCGACTTGCAGGCGGTGGCCCACAATGGTTTGAACGACGAATGCGGCCTGTTGGTCAACTCGTCGCGAGGCATCATCTATGCCTCCAACGGCAGCGATTTTGCCATTCGTGCTGGCGAGGAAGCCAAGAAGTTGCAAGAGCAGATGAGTGCTTTGCTGAAGGAGAAAGGACTCATATAAGTTCAGGAGATAGCGGGTCAAGCCCGCTATGACACTTTGGGTTGGAACCATCCCATGACGAAAAAAAGCTACCTCGGTTTGAGGCGGCTTTTTTCGTTGCAATCAGTAACTCGATTATCGGGCCACAGAGAAGGTACGGTTGAGCACATTGCCATCGTTGGCAAGAATGCGGAGGAAATAGACACCATTGTTGAGGCTCTGAGTGTTGATTTGAGTCGAGTTGCCAGAGACCTCCATACTCATAACACGCTGACTAATAGCATTGTAAACCTCAATACTGCTCATTCCCTCACCTTCAATGTTCAGCATATTCGAAGTCGGATTGGGATAGACCTTCAAGGTGTTCTCAAGTTCGTTGACGCCTTCCATCCAAGTCTGGAACGTGGTCTCTTGACCATAGAAAGTCTCGCCGTTGACGATAGCGTAAGCCTTCACTACATAGATGGTTGACATCTCAAGTTCGTCGGTGAAGCCTAAGATATTGTGGAACTCGTTGTAGAAGCCGTTGATGATCAGCGGTTCGGAACTTGTCACCTTGCGGCATTCGAAACCCACTTGGTCAGGATAGACTTCACATTCAAGAGGAGCGATGAAATCAGCATGAGTGTAACTGATGTTGCTCACCATGGTCTCGCCCACGTTGACATTGGCTTGAGGTCCCCTGACGGAAATCAGGTGCGTGGCCGACTCGCCAAACTCACCGTCGTTTTCGTCACCGAAGAGAACGTTGCCTTGGCTGTCCTTCACGATGTAGTAGCCATGACCATACATGCAGCAGATGCCGTTGCCCATCTCGTCGAAGATGTCGAACCTCACGCACTCGTTGGCGGGCACAGTGACATGCTCGAGATGAATTTGCGTAGCGGTGCCGCCAGCCAACAAAGTGTAGGGACCGCCCGATGCCAGCACGGTGCCATCGGAGGCAGTGAACTGCCATGTGGTGTGGTTGCCGAACTTGTCTTGCATGAGGATGAGGCTAAGCTCTTCCTCGTCACCTTCGATTTCAAGGTCTTGCCACTCAAAGCAGCTTACGGTACCTGAACCTTCGTTAGTGAAGGCAGTGCCGTTAGCCTCGGTGATGGTGGCATGGATGGGATGGGTGCCGAAAGGCACTTCCATAGCAGTGGTCAGTTTAGCGCCACCATACTGCGGAATTTCGCCCTCCCAATTGATGGTTTGGGTTTGGCCTTCCATCTCCACTTCGACGGTCAGGCTGGTGATGGCTTCGGTGCCAAGGTTTTGCACGGCCACTTCGATGTCTTTGGTATGCGAGCAGGTGGTTCCGGCAGCTTGCGAAACGCCCATCACAGCAGGATAGATGGGATCGTCGGAACCATAGACAACATCAAGTTCGCATCCCGTAAGGATGGGACGATAGGCACTGCCTTGCTGACGTTCGGCCACCCAAGCCAGGAATTTGAGGTTCTCGAGGACCACTTCGACACCGTTGGGATTGCCAATGACTTCAGGGATTTGATATTCGATGGTGCGCGTAATCAAAGTGCCTTGCGTGGTAGGCGAGATGGGGTCGCCCCAGGCATTGTTGGTAAGGATGTCGCGAAGCACATGGGTGTGGATATACTGGCCATTGATCATTTGGCTTGGATTCCATGTTGAACCACCGCTTTGCGAGCCGAGAATACTATCTTGGAGCATGGCGACCGTCAGATAGTTCTCATTCACGCTACTATTGCCAGTGTAATACACTTCCACCATGATGGTTGCTGCACGCGTCTGTGGGTTCAGGACAACCCTACCGCCAATATTGCATTCCGAAACTTGGTTCATCTGTTGGTTGGCCATGTTTGCCCATAGATTACGGCCTTGACCATCCGAGGTTGTACGGTTAACCACACCGGTAGGATAGCTACTAATGCTGAAACCTCCATGAATGGTATTGCCATCTTGGGTTATCATGTTAGGATAGGAAGTTGGTGCATAGCCGCCGGCGTGGATGTTGACGCCCCAAAGCCTGCCAGGATTGGCTGCCATAAGCTCGTTGACGATACGGTGTCCGTCAGGGCAGTATTGGCAGTTACGCCCCGTGAACTCTTCGATAATGACGTTCCTGTTGGTAGGTTCCGTCGAGACATACTGCTGGGCTTTCAATGAGAAAGAGAAGGCCAGCAAAGCCATTAAGGCAAAGGTGAATTTCTTCATGATTCTATGATTTAACTTGTTGATACTTTTTCCGCCACAAAAATACACATTAATCAAAAAAATGCGCCACATTGTGACGCATTTTTTTCAGATTTTCGGAAAAGAAGTCGAAAACAGGCTTCATTTCTTCTTTGAGGTGCTCTCTTCTTCGATTTGTTTGTCTTTCTTGTTGCCTTTCATCAGCACATAGGCGAACGGGGTCGACAGGAAGACGGACGAGAACGTACCGGCCAGCACACCGACCAACAGGGCGAAGATGAAGCCGCGGATGGTGTCGCCACCGAAGATGAAGATGGCGAGCAACACGACCAAGGTCGAACCCGATGTGTTGAACGAACGGGTCAAGGTGCTGTTCACTGCGCTTACCATGTTGTCCTTCCACGAGGCCTTCGGGTGCAGGTTGACGTTTTCGCGCACACGGTCGAAGATAACCACGGTGGCGTTGATGGAGTAACCAATGACGGTCAGCACGGCGGCAATGAAGCTTTGGTCGACTTCCATGGTGAAGGGCAGAATGTTGTAGAACAACGAATACATACCCAACACGATGAGCGAGTCTTGAGCCAGAGCCATGATGGAGGCCACACCGTATTGCCATTTCTTGAATCGGATGGCGATGTAGACGAACATCAGGGCCAAAGCCACGATGATGGCCCAAATGGACTTGCGGGTGACGTCGCTGGCGATGGTGGCACCGACTTTCTGGGTGCTCAAGATGCCCACGGTCTCGTCTTCCGAAGAGAATTGGTTCATGCTCAGCTCGTTCTTGTAAAGGCCTTTCAGGTTGTTGTAGAGGATGGTTTGAAGCACGCTGTCGACGGCGGGGCTGTCGTTCTTGATCAAGAACTTGGTCGTGATCTTCACTTGGCCGTTGGTACCATAGGTCTTCACTTCAGGTGTCGACCAGTCTTCCACTTCTTGGTCGTCTCTCATTTGCAGGGTGCTGTGGATGGCGTTCTTGTCGATGTTGACGTCAGCCAAGGCTTCACGAACGGTCTCAACCTTCATGTTCGGGTCGTCGAATTGGACGACGTAGTTGCGGCCACCAGTGAAGTCGATGCCGAGGTTCAGGCCACGGATGGCGAGCGAACCCAAGCTGACCACGAGGAAGCAGATGCAGATGATGAACGAAGTCTTGCGGATGCCGATGAAGTCGTAGTGCTTGTCTTGCAGGAAATTGCGAGTCCATTCGGTGGAGAAGCTGATTTCTTTGTCCTTGTTCAGCATACGGTCGAAGATCAGACGGCTGATGAAGATGGAGGTGAACAAGGAGGTAAGGATACCGATGCAGAGGGTGACGGCGAAGCTGTGTACAGGGCCGGTACCCAAGATAATCAGGATGATACCAGTGATCAAGGTGGTGACGTTACCGTCGATGATGGCCGAATAGGCGTTTTTGTAACCGTCGGCGATGGCGAGCTTGATGCCCTTACCAGCCTTCACTTCTTCCTTGATACGCTCGAAGATAATCACGTTCGAGTCGACGGCCATACCCAAGGTCAGCACGATACCAGCGATGCCAGGCAGCGTCAGCACGGAGCCGAGGCAAGCCAACACACCGAACAGGAAGAACACGTTGACCAGCAGGGCGACGTCGGCCACAAGACCGGCTTTCTTGTAGAAGAACACCATGTAGACCAGCACGAGGATGAAGGCAAACACCATACTCCACATACCTTTTTGCACGGCTTCCTTACCGAGCGAAGGACCAACGACCTGCTCTTCCAAGATACGGGCGGGAGCGGGCAGCTTACCGGCCTTCAGGATGTTGGCCAAGTCTTGGGCCTCTTCGATGGTCATGCCGCCGCCGCTGATGGATGAACGACCGTTAGGAATCTCGCCGTTGACAACGGGGAAGCTATAAACATAGTCGTCGAGGACGATGGCGATTTGCTTGCCCACGTTCTCGCCGGTGAGGCGCTTCCATGCCTTGGCACCTTCGGGGTTCATCTGGATGGTGACTTCCACTTGGTTGCCTTGGCCATAGTCTTGACGGGCGTCGGTGATGACTTCGCCACCGAGGGCGCACTTGTTGTCGCGCGACATCTTGAGGGCCACGAGGTCGAGCATCTCGACTTTCTCGCCGTTCTGTCCGTCGTAGGACGAAGGCTTCACGGTCCAGGCAAGTTTCATGTTGCGCGGGAAGATGTTCATGGCCTTGGCTTCGGCGAGCATTTGGTTGATGGCGGCGGTGTCTTTCACCTGGGCCATGCCAACGCGGGCCGAGTTGCCATAAAGGCCGCCCATGTTGAGCAAATAAATCAAGGGATGGCTTTCGGCGAATTGGTTGACGTCTTCTTCTTCGCTCACTTCCTCGTCCTTGTTTTCGGCCAGTTCGCTGAGGAGGTCGCCTTCGCTGGTGGTGCTGTCGGCAGCGGCCACTTGGGTGTTGGTGCTGTCGGCGGCGTTCACTTCGCCTTCAGTGCCTTCTTCCATGGCAGGCTCTTCGGCAGGCTGTTCGACCTTGGTCTCTTGCATCGTGTTCTTGGCCTTTCTGGTTTGGGCTATTCTGCTGTCGGCATCGATGAAGTATTGTTGCACTTCGGCCAGATTGTAGGTCTCCCAGAACTCGAGTTGGGCGGTTCCTTGGAGGAGCTTGCGCACGCGCTCCGGATCCTTGATGCCAGGCAGCTCAACCAAGATGCGGCCTGAGTTTTCGAGTTTCTGGATGTTGGGCTGAGCCACGCCGAAACGGTCGATACGGGTGCCGAGGATTTGGTAGGAACGGTCGATGGCGCCGTCGCTTTCGCTCTTCAACACTTTCAGCACTTCGCTGTTGGTGGAGTTGACGGTGATGCCTTTGTCCTTGAACTCATAGAGGAAAATAGAAGCAAGTCGGGCATCGGGATTGTTTGCTTTTTGGGCTGCTTCTTCGAAGGCTTGGCCGAAAAGGGTGACGAAGTCGCCTTCGCTCTTTTCTTGTCTTTGCGTGGCCAATGACATGGCTTCCAAGAAAATGGGGTCTTGCGAATTGCCCGACAAGGCGTTCACAATGTCTTTCACCGAGACTTCAAGGGTGACGTTCATACCGCCCTTCAAGTCCAGACCCAAGTTGATTTCTCTTTCTTTCGCATCGCGATAGGTGTACTTCTTAACCAGCAGGTTATACACATTCACGTTGCTAACCGAGTCAAGATAATAGGTTTCCCTCTCGTCTTTGAGAAGATTAAACTGTGACTCGTCTCCGTTTGCCAGTTTGGTAGCCTCTGCTTCAGCAAACTTCTCTGCCTTGCTTTCAACTCGCTTGGTCACCAAAGTGAAAGAGAGCTGATAGAGAAAGATCAGCGCGAAGATAATGGCTATCGTCCTGATTGCTCCTTTGTTTTGCATTGTAAAACTAATTTAATTATTTGACTTTTAATTTGTTGAATTTTCTTTTTCGCTCTTTTTACTCAAATTCGAGCCTGCAAAAATAGGATTTTTCTTTACAATTGCCAAAAAATACTTTTTTCATCCACTTTTTTTATTCCTTTTTTTGTGGTCGAATTGTTTGTTAAATTATTGTAAATCAATTATTTGTATTTCAACCACTTGAAAATTTCCTTGTATGAAAGTTTTTTTCCGTACATCAGTATGCCTGTGCGGTAGATTTTGGCGGCCAACCACGTCATCAAGACGAAGGTGGCGGCCAAAAGCAAGACCGAGACCACGATTTGCCAGATGGGCACGCCGAATGGAATTCGGACCATCATCGAGATGGGGGAGGTGAACGGAATCATCGACAGCCAAACCGAGAGTGCGCCGTCGGGATTGTTGACGATGTAGAACGACGAGATGATGGCGACCATCAGCGGCACGGTCACAGGTAGCGTGAACTGCTGCGAGTCGGTGTTGTTGTCGACCAACGAACCAATGGCGGCATACAAGGTGGCATAGAGCAGGTATCCCAAGATGAAGAAAACCAGGAAGCTGACGATGATGGTGCCGAAGTCGATGGAGTGGACGATTTGCAGGATGTTTTGCACGCTCTCGTTGTTCACGATGTCGGAGGAGGTGATTTCCTGGCTCATTAGGGTGCCTTGCGACAGGATTTCGGGGTTGCTGAGTCCGACGAAGGCCGAGAAGCCCACGTAGAGCACGCCCGTCAGCAAAATCCAGAGCACAAACTGGGTGAGGGCCACCAACGAAACGCCGATGATCTTGCCCATCATCAGCTGGAAGGGCTTCACCGAACTGATGATGACCTCGATGATGCGGTTGGTCTTTTCTTCCGAAACGCCTTGCATCACCTGGCCGCCAAAGAAGATGATGAAAAGGTAGACGAGCAGGGCAAGGATCATGCCAAGCATGAACTGCACCTGCGAGAAAGTCTCTTTCTCGTTGCCTTTCTCGTCCATGCGCATCACCGATAGGTTGACGCTGGTCTTGACGGAGTTGACAATCTCGGGGTCGACGCCCTTGGCCATCAGCTTCTGGTCCTCGATCTCCTTTTGCATCACGCTGCTGATGTAGGTCTCCAATTCCATCGGCACCTGCCTGAGGCTGTAGACGACTGCATTCGACGGGATGTTGAGCTGGGTGGGCGGCACGTAGAGGGCCATGTCGAACACGCCGGTTTTAACCATTTCCTTTACCGAGTCGATGGGCTGGCCGGGCATGTTGACGAAGGTGCGCTGCTCGTTGCTTTTGAAGCTGTCCTCAAACCAATGGCTCTCGTCGACGACGGCGATGCGCATGTTCTGGCTGCTTGAGCCTGAGTTGAGGGCGAGCATGATGGGGATGATATACATGGCCGCCATCAGCAAAGGGCCGAGGAAGGTCATGATGAGGAAGCTGCGCTTGCGCACGCGCGTCAGGTATTCGCGCTTGATGATGAGTCCGATCTTGTTCATGAGGCTTGGTTTTGGGATTGCACTTCTTGGATGAAAATGTCGTTCATCGAGGGGAGGACTTCCTTGAAGGCGACGATTTGCCCGATGCCGAGCAGCCGCGCAATCAGTTCGTTCGAGTCGGCGCTGAACAGCGTGAGCTTGGTTTCGTCGGGCAGGTCGGTTTGTTCCACCTTTATATTATTATAGGTGTCGCCCAAGGCGTAGATGGGGTTGGGGTCGTCGGCACGGACGATGATTTCCCTTTGGTGCGTGTCGTGCTGCCGCTTGATGTCGCTCACTCGGCCTTGCAGTATGCGTTTGCCTTTGTTGATGAGGGTGATGCTGTCGCAAAGTTCCTCCACCGAGGCCATGTTGTGGGTCGAGAGGAGGATGGTGGCGCCCTTGTCGCGCAATTCGAGGATGGCTTCCTTCAAGAGGTTGGCGTTGATGGGGTCGAAGCCGCTGAAGGGTTCGTCGAAGATGAGGATCTGTGGGTCGTGGATGATGGTGGTGATGAACTGCACTTTCTGTTGCATTCCTTTCGACAGCTCTTCCACTTTTTTGTCCCACCAGCCGCCAATCTCGAACTTGTCGAACCATGTTTTCAGCCTTTTTTGCGCTTCGGCCTTCTTGACACCTTTCAGCTCGGCCAAATAGATGGCTTGCTCGCCGACTTTCATTTTCTTGTATAGGCCGCGTTCCTCGGGCAGGTAGCCGATGCGGGCGATATGCTTTTGGCTGAGCTTTTCGCCGTTGATGCGCACCTCGCCGCTGTCGGGGGCGGTGATTTGGTTGAGGATGCGGATGAGGGTGGTCTTGCCTGCGCCGTTGGGACCCAAAAGACCGTAGATGCACTGCTCAGGGATGTCAATGCACATACGGTCTAAGGCGATGTGGTCGGCGTATCGTTTCGTGACCTCGTTGATGGTGATGTTTGCCATGTTTTTTGACTACGGGACTACGGGACTGCGGGACTACGAGTTGTTGGGGCTATTGCCCCGCAGTCTCGAAGTCACGCAGTCTCGAAGTCAATTGAAATAATCCTTAATCTTACTGAAGAAGCTCTTCTCCTCAGCCGTTGGGTTGGGCTTGAAGTTCTCCGACTCGGCGAGTTGCTTAAGCAGTTCTTCTTCTTTCTTGTTGAATTTCTTCGGCACCCACACGTTGACATTAACGAGCATGTCGCCCGTGCCATAGCCGTTGAGGATGGGCAAGCCTTTCCCTCTCAACCTGAGCACCTTGCCACTCTGTGTGCCAGGGGCAATCTTCACCCTCACCTTGCCATCGATGGTGGGCACTTCGGCCTGGGTTCCCATGATGGCTTCGGGGATGGTGATGAACAGGTTGTAGATCAAAGTGCTTTCGTCGCGCTCAAACTCGGGGTGGGCTTCTTCTTCGATGAGGACGAGCAGGTCGCCATTCACTCCGTTGTGAGGACCAGCGTTGCCTTTGCCGCGCATGGTGAGCTGCATGCCTTCGCCCACACCGGCAGGGATGTCGATTTCGATGATTTCATCGCCTTTCATGATGCCTTCGCCGCCGCAGTGGGTGCACTTCTTCTTGATGACGGTGCCTTGGCCGCCACAGGTGGGACACACCGAGGCGGTCTGCATCTGTCCGAAGAACGAGTTGACGGTTTGCACCACTTGGCCGCGACCGTGGCAAGTGGGACAAGTCTCCGTTTCGTCGTTCTCCGAGCCGCTGCCGTGGCAATGTGTGCAGGCGACATACTTGTTCACCTTGATTTTCTTCTTCACGCCATGGGCGATTTCCTGAAGGTTGAGCTTCACCTTGACGCGGATGTTGGAGCCGCGCTGACGGATGGTGCCGCCACGACCGCCTCCGCCAAAGCCACTGAAACCGCTGAAGCCTCCGCCTCCAAAATCGAAGCCGTGGCCGAACACTTGGTTCAGGATGTCGTTCAGGTCGAAGTCGGCGAAGCCACTGAAGCCGCCACCGGCCGAGCCGCCGTCCATGCCGGCGAAGCCGTACTTGTCGTAGCGGGCTTTCTTGTTGGCATCGCTCAAAACGGAGTAAGCCTCCGAGGCTTCCTTGAAGTTCTCCTCAGCGGTCTTTTTCTCGGCATCGGTGCCGTTCACCCACTTGTCAGGATGCCATTTCAAGGCAGCCTTACGGTAGGCGCTCTTTATCTCGTCGGGCGTGGAGTTCTTGTTCACCCCAAGCACCTCGTAGTAATCTCTTTTTTGTTTGTCTGCCATTTGTTTTTCTCCTTTCCTTGTCGCCGCTTTGCGTCATTGCGAGCGAAGCGAAGCAATCCAGAAGGTTTTTCGCCTGGACTGCTTCGTGCCTCGCCGTGACGCGAAGCGTGTATAAGCGTTAGTTACCGACGACCACTCGTGCAAAGCGTATCACCTTGCCGTTCAGCTTGTAGCCTTTCTGGATGACGTCCAGAACCTTGCCTTTCTTGTCCTCTTCGGGAGCCGGAATCATGGTCAAGGCCTCGTGCTCGTCGGTGTTGAAGTCGACGCCCATGGCCTCGATTTCCTCCAAGCCTTTCTTTTTCAAGGTGTCTTTCAACTTGTTGAAAATCAGCGTAACGCCTTGCAAGTCGGCTTCGTTGCCGTTTTTCTCCATGTTTTGCAGGGCACGCTCGAAGTCGTCGAAGACGGGCAAGATGTCCTTAATGACGCTCTCGGAGGCCGTAGCGGTCAGGTCGAGTTTTTCCTTGGCCGTGCGTTTGCGGAAGTTGTCGAACTCGGCTTGCAGTCGCAGGTGCTTGTCGTTCAGTTCTGCAAATTTGGCTTTTTCCTCTTCTATGGCCTTCTCTTGGGCATGGCGGATCCTGAACCGTTTTGACTTTTTGTCCGAAACCGTGTCATTGGGTGTTTCCTTTGTTTCCTCAATCGGGACTTCATTGGTCTCGGCTTGGGGTCGCTCTTGGTTGGATTCAATGTCTGGGTTGACGGTGTCTTTCATGGCATCGTCCTGATTGTTAACTTTTTGCTGTTCTGACATGATATGTTGTGTTTTTACTTTTTCCTGATTTCGGCCAAAAGCGTATCAAATCCTTTGCCAAAAAGAGTAGGGTTGACAAAATGGCAGGGGACTACAACAGCGGCGTGAAATACACCGGCACGCAGGTCGTGTCGCCGTCTTTTTGGTAGTCTTTGGTGTAAAGGAGTATGCGCTCGCCAATGCGCGACGGGAACTTCTTGCAGAACTCGTCAAGTGACTTGTGTGTCTTGTAACCCGACGACTTCACCTCAATGGGGACGATCTTTTTGCCTCGCGAAAGCAGGAAATCCACTTCGTAGTTCTTGTTGCCGTTGTCCGTCGGGAAGGTGTAGTAATACAATTCGTTGCCTGCCGTTCGGAGCATTTGCGCGATGAGGTTCTCATACACATAGCCTAAATTGGCCTTCAGCTTGTCGGACAAAAGTTTCTGGTAAATAACGTTTTCGGTGAAATTCTTGTCCCAAAATGCCAAGGTCACGAACAGCCCCGTGTCGGCAAGGAACATCTTGTAGGAAAACAGCGATTTGGTCAGTCCCATCCCGACGTTGGGGTCGGTGACGTGGTGTGCAAGGTTGATGACCATGCTCTCGCGCATCTCGCTGACGATGATTTCCGTGTTCTCGGAACGCCGCTCGTCAATGGCGGTGGCAACCATATAGCGTGAGGCGTTCCCCGATAGCTGCGCCGGAATGTCCTTGAACATTTTCGAGGCCCGTCCCGATGGGTCTATCTTGTTGAAATCCACATCGTATAGATTCAGTATCTCCCTTTTCATGTCGTCCACCTTTTGCAGGTTGTTGTATTGCAGGTAGGCGTCCACGGCTTGGGGCATCCCACCCACGAGCATGTAAAGCCTCAAATCGCGCATCCAACGCAGGTGAACGGCTTGTCCCATCGGGCGGCGCATGGCAAAGACTTGCCTGATTTGGTCGGGGCTGACGTCGTTGCCCGTTGCCCAATAAAACTCCTCCCAGTCCATCGGATAGAGGGTCATGCTCATTTCCTCGCTTGGGATGACGATGTTCTGTACGTTTTTCCGGATGGAGATGAGCGAGCCGGTTTCCAAATAGTCGTATCGCCCGTCTTTCACCAAATGCTTGATGGCTTGTCGGGCCAAAGGCTGGTTCTGGACTTCATCGAACACAATGGCCGATTCCCGCTCGTGTAGATTTACCTTCATCACCGTTTGAAGACGCATGAAAAAATAGTCCAAGTCCATCATGTCCTCAAACAGTTCGTTGATTTGCTTTGATGGCTTCGAGAAGTCGATGAGGATGTAGGACTTGTACTCTCGCTTGGCAAATTCCTCAACCAAAGTGGACTTGCCGACGCGCCTTGCCCCTTTGATGAGAAGGGCATATTGCCCTTTCCATTGCTGTTTCCATTCCAGCATTTTGTCGTATAGTTTTCGCTTGAATACCATAATGTGTCTAACTTGTTGAAAATCGGTGCAAAAATACAACTTTTTGCAGTAATCCACAAATTTTTTCTTGCGAAAATTGCAGTAATCCACAAATTTTTTCCCGCGAAAACTGCAGTTTTCCACAAATGTTTTGGGGTGTTGCCCTATCAAATCCGCTCAATCTGCGCTCCGAGGGCGTTCAATCGTTTGTCGATGTATTGATAGCCTCTTTCGATTTGGTCGCTGTTGTCGATGATGCTGGTGCCGTTGGCGGAGAGGGCGGCGATGAGCAGGGCCACGCCAGCGCGGATGTCGGGCGAGGCCATGCGGATGCCGCGAAGGGCATGGCTGTGGTCGAGGCCGATGACGTTGGCACGGTGCGGGTCGCAGAGGATGATCTGTGCGCCCATGTCGATGAGTTTGTCGACGAAGAACAGGCGACTCTCAAACATCTTCTGGTGGATGAGCACGGTGCCTTTGGCTTGCGTGGCTACCACGAGAACGATGCTGATGAGGTCTGGCGTGAAGCCGGGCCAGGGCGCGTCGGCCACGGTGAGGATGCTGCCGTCCATGAAGGTCTGCACCTCGTAATGCTCCTGCGCTGGAATGAAGATGTCGTCGCCACGGAAGTCCATTTGGATGCCGAGCTTGCGGAATACGTCGGGGATGATGCCCAACTGGGCGATGCCAGCGTCCTTGATGGTGATTTCGCTGCCCGTCATGGCGGCCATGCCGATGAAGCTGCCCACCTCAATCATGTCGGCAAGGAGGGTGTGGTCGATGCCGTGAAGCTTTGTCACGCCATTGATGGTCAAGAGGTTGGAGCCAACGCCTTTGATGTCGGCACCCATGCTGTTGAGCATGGTGCAGAGTTGTACGAGATAAGGCTCGCAGGCGGCGTTGAAAATCGTCGTGGTGCCTTGGGCCATCACTGCGGCCATCACGATGTTGGCCGTGCCGGTCACCGAGGCTTCGTCGAGGAGCATGTAGCAACCTTTCAGTCCGCCTTTCTGCACGCCGACCTTATAGGTGTCGAAGTCGAAGATGGCGCCGAGTTTCTGCAATCCGATGACGTGGGTGTCGAGACGACGACGCCCGATTTTGTCGCCACCGGGCTTGGGCATGAAGGCCTTGCCGAAACGGGCCAGCATGGGGCCGGTCATCATCACGCTGCCACGCAGTTTCGAGGCAGTGCTTTGGTAGGCCTCTTCATCGAAGTAGCTGAAGTTGACCGACTTGGCCTGCAAGATGATGTCGTGGCGCGTGGGGCGCTCAATCGTCACGCCCATGCCTTCGAGCAGGGCGATCAGGTTGTTGATGTCCAGAATGTCGGGCAGGTTGTGAATGGTGACTTTCTCGTCGGTGAGCAAACAGGCACAGAGGATTTGCATGGCCTCGTTTTTCGCGCCTTGCGGGATGATTTCGCCTTGCAGCTTGCAGCCGCCGTGTATCTTCAGTGATGCCATTTTCAGTTTAGAGTTTAAGGTTTAGAGTTTAGAGTTTAGAGTTTAGGGTGAATCAACTCTCAACTCTAAACTCTCAACTCTCAACTAATTACATCTTCCCCAACTGTTGCATTCTCAGCTTATACGCCGGGTTGTTCGGGTTGTTCATGTTGGCCTTCAGGTTCGGCACTTTCTTTTTCTTCTTCTTGCCTTGGGCCTGTTGCTGTTGTTGTTTGGCTTGTTGCTGTTTTTTGCCGAGCATTTCGCCAGTTGTGCCCAACTTCGACTCGTCGGTAATGACAAGGCGGCCATGCGAGATTTCTCTCAGGTCGTCGAAGATGACTTGGTCGTTGACAACGCTCTTGTTCCATTCTAGGTAGTTGCGTTTCATCTGGTTGGCGATGGAGTAGGCTAAGGCTTCGCGCACTTCGTCGTTCTCTTCTTTTGAGGCGGCCTCAATCATCTTGACGATATATTGTCCGTAATGACCGTATTTTATTTTATTGTTCTGATATCCAATATGCTGCGGCCTGCTTTTTTGTGCGGCAGGAGTGGGTGGCGCATAGGGACTGTCGATGTCGAGGTTGTAGCCGGAAATCATGAAGAGGTGGTCCCAGAGCTTGTGTTCGTAGTCGCTCGATTCTTTCACTTGCGGGTTCATCTGCACCATCACGCTGATGATGTATTTGGCGGCTTCGGAGCGTTGGGCACGGTCTTCAATCTCAGGCAGTTTCTTGATCATTTCCTGAATGCAACGTCCGTATTCCGAGATGACGATCCGCTCTTTTTCAGTATTATAGGTTAATCCGATTCGTTCCATTTTAATTCAATTTGGGTGCAAAGGTAATGATTATTGTTGAATTGATTATCCTTGAAGTGTTTAATTGTTGAAAAAAGGCGCAAAATGGGTCTCAATATTTGATTTATTGCTATTTTTGCCGGCAAATCAACGGAAGTCTAATCTCAAAACATAAAGATAAAAGCAAGAATAGAATTGTAAATCATTATAATCAAAGCATTTAGACAAATCTCTTCTCATCGAAAATTTGCCGATTTTAATGAGAAAATCCATATTGAATTTGTTCAAATGCTCACGCAAAAGCGTGGGCTGAATCATTTTCTGTATGGATAGGTTACGGCAAATACCTCGATGAGCGGAAAACGGTTGGGTTCACGCTCTTTTTTTGTCTGGTGCTGGAATGAAAGAAAAACTAATCACTTAAATCTAACTAATATGAACAAAGTAATGAAGGCAGTAGCAGCCTTAATGCTAATGATGGCGGTGATCTGCACCGCAGGTTGCAATAAGAAACCAGAAAATCCTGACGACCCTGAACAGACTGTTACTTTGACTGGGTTGTGGTATGCCAACGACCAATGGTTTGAAAATGAGCATGACCGTGAGGCAATGGATTTCATCAATTCCAACACCGTGATTTGGTATGGTACGGTATCGACTAACAAAAATGCTTTTCAAAACATGGAAGGCACTTCTTTGGATGGTTGTGAAGGCTGGTATTATTTCAGTAAAACGTATTACACCTATGTACTGACAGACAACAAGATTATCTTCAACGACCGCATTTTCACCGTATTTGATGGTTATCTTGTCGAGGACGGCTCAAGCTCGCAATGGAAACCTTGGGACGATGGCAATGGTGGAAATGGTGGAGGTAATACCCCCGCGACTGTAACGGTGACTACTTATAACCCATCGGACATTACAAGCACGGGAGCCACTTGTTGTGCAGATGTGACGGCAAATAATGGTAGTAACATAAGGGAACTGGGTGTATGCTGGGGAACTTCGGCCTATCCTACCGTAGAAAACAGCCATTTGAGCACGACGACATGGAATACTCCATTTGTTTGCAAAATAAGCGACCTCGTTCCTGAGACTAAGTATCATGTGCGATCTTATGCCCTGAATGGGACTTCCTATGTATATGGAGACGATAAATCTTTTACTACACTTGCTCCAGGAGGCGGAGGAGGACAAACTTATACTATTACTGTTGCAGCCAATCCTAGTACTGGAGGCGTGGTAAGTGGAGGAGGCACATATCAGCAGGGACAAACTTGTACCGTGAATGCTGTAGCTAACGCGGGTTTTGAGTTTGTGAATTGGACGGAAAACGGAATGCTGTGCTCTACGGAGGTAAGTTATACATTTATTGTCAACGATGAACGGCACTTGGTGGCCAATTTTACAGAGCAGTATCAAATACCAGAAGGTGCGATAAATGGGAGGTTTACCATTAATGCCAGTGGGGATCAAGTGTATTTTTCACAGGGCAATTTGTTATATGGAGGTTTGTCATCCAAATGGTGTTTTGCTACCAACCAATATGATTACATTGGTGAAGATAACAGTAACATTCCATCATATTTCGATTTAATAGATTTGTTCGGCTGGGGTACTAGTGGATGGAATAGTGGTAACACATACTTTCGTCCAAGAGACTATGAAGGCAGTGATGGTAGTTTATATGGGCCGTTAGGCAAATATAATTTGACAGGAACTAATTCTCACTCTGATTGGGGGGTTCACAATGTCATTTCCAATGGTGGGAATGCAGCAGATTTGTGGAGAACGTTGACATATGCAGAATGGACATATGTCTTTAATACAAGAAATACTTCTTCTCGTCTTCGTTATGCCAAGGCACAGGTGGCTGGCGTAAATGGGGTGATATTGTTGCCTGATACATGGAATAGTTCTATTTATACAATCAATAATGCTAATCAAAATGAAGCGAGTTACAATAGCAATGTGATTACTTCTTCCGTCTGGGAGAACACTTTGCAGGCTAATGGAGTGGTGTTTCTTCCTGCTGGAGGTGAACGTAGAGGAACAACGGTTGAAGAGGTGGGCAGTACAGGCTTTTATTGGTCAGCTTCTCATGCCAGTAGTAACTATCATGCTTTAGCTGTGTACTTTACAGACTACCAGTTTTCCACGGATATGGCTGTCCCTCGGTTTTGTGGGGTTTCTGTACGCCTCGTTTGCCCAGCCGAGTAATTCATAAATACCTTACATAGAAAAAGCAAACTTCACCCGAAAGCTCCGCAAGGAAAGGGCTGGAGGGTGGGGTGTCTGCGGCCACGAGCTACCCAACCCCGCGCGGCAACATTTTCATTGTGCTTTTGTAGAGACGCCCCCATGGTGCGTCTCTATGTGTTTATCATCTCAAGCATCTCTCGCAATCTGGTCACTATTGCTTCGCCAACAAGTTCCGTCATGGCTTCAACTGACCCCGTTTGGGTATATTTATCAAAGGCATCATAATAACGCCTTCTATCGGAGAACTTGATGTTTACAGCTGGCAAACCTGCTTTGATGAGCTGCAGGTTCATCAAAAGTCGACCCGTGCGGCCGTTACCGTCGATGAACGGGTGGATGCTTTCGAAACGAAGATGGAACAGGGCGACACATTCAACAGTGTGCATCGTCTGACTCCATTTTTCGTAATCTTCTAATAACTCCATTATTTTTGGCTCAATCAAATAAGGCTGCACAGGATCTGTCAAAGCTCCCGCTATGCGCACGTTGACCTTACGAAATGTCCCTCGGTCTTCAGGCCGGTCAGCTAAAACCAATTGGTGAATGCTTTTAATGTCGAACTCGGAAAGCACTTTGTTTTGTTTTGCGAGTTCCTCCATGTATTGAAACGCTTCCTTGTAGCCCACCGCCTCCAAATGGTCCTTCAAGGGCTTTTGGTCGATGGTGACACCTTGAAGTACGAGGGCGGTCTCTTGCAAGGTCAAAGTGTTTCCTTCAATGGCATTGCTGTTGTAGGTGTGCTCGACAAGGAAGACTTCCTTTATCGCCTCAATTTCAGCAGGTGTCAGGGGTCGACAGGCATCCAACGATTTCTTGAGTGCGTCTATCTGTTCCAGAATGGGCGTGTAGGACTTCTTTGTGGTCTTTTTTGCATAAGTCCGTGCATCTATAGGCTGCGTAGCATCCTCTGGAATTAAATACAGATTGCCTTTTCGCTCTACGCCTGCGATGCGGCCTTGTTCGCACAGAACTCTTACTCGCCTTGAGGAAATGCCCCATTTCGCAGCCGCTTCTGAAACCTTTATGTACTTCATATCATTCCGATTTTTTTTCGATATTACGCCGCAAATATAAAGATATTATTCCGATTTTTATGCTTTTGGGAATAAAATCAAAACAATGAACATGGTAGACAAAGCTTCTGGGCTGGCTTTTTGTAGTGTCGAAAACTATTCTCTCAATATCCCCAACTTCGCAAACTTCAGCATCAGCATTTTGGTTCCTGCGTTGTCGAAGTTGACGGAGGCCTTCTTGTTGGCCCCTGCGCCTTCGATGCTCAGGATGGTGCCCGCGCCAAACTTGGCGTGCATCACGCGCATTCCTTCTTGCAAAAGGTCGGGATTGGAAGGCTGGATGTCTTGTGGGATGGGCGTTGGGCTTGCGGCGGGTCTGTTGGTCGGTGTGTTCTCGATTTTGCGGAAACCGTGTTGTTGCGGTTCGGTGATGGGTTTGCCAAAGGTTCGCCCGCCAAAGGGACTGTGTCCGCCTATCTGCGAAGCGCCTCTGAACGAGACCTTCTGCGTCTGTTCGATGAGACTTGGGTCAATCTCGTCGACGAATCTCGAGCGCTCGCTGAGGGTGAGGTTGCCGTAGCGGTAGCGTTGCTCGGCGTAGCTCAAGGTCAATTTGGTCATGGCGCGGGTGACGGCCACGTAGAACAGCCGACGTTCCTCTTCCAACTCTTCGCGGGTGCTGAGGCTGAGGATGCCGGGGAAGAGGTTCTCTTCCATGCCGACGACGTAGACGTAGGGGAACTCCAAGCCCTTGGCCGAGTGGATGGTCATCAGGCTGACGAAGTCGTCGTTGCCGTCGTCTTTCTTCATCTCGGCGTCGGTGAGCAGGGCCACGTCTTCCATGAACTGCACCAAGTCGACGCGGGCGGTCTCTCCGGTGGTCTCGTCCACCTGCCGGTCGCTGAACTCCATGATGGCGTTGAGCAGCTCCTCCACGTTCTCGACCCTCGAGACGCCTTCGGGCGAGTCGTCTTCCTTCAACACCTTTATTAAACCTATCGTGTTGGTGATGTGTTTGGCCAACTCGAAGGCGTTCATCTTGGCTTGCAGGCTCTGGAAGCTCTTGATCATCACCATGAAGTCGCGGAACTTGTTGACCGTACCCATGTTGAAGTCTTGTGGGAAAATGTTGCTTTCCAAACATTTCCAGATGCTGCTTCGGTTCTCGTTGGCGGTCACCATCATGCGCTCGATGCTGGTCTTGCCGATGCCACGGGCGGGGTAGTTGATGATGCGCAGCAATGCCTGCTCGTCCTCGGGGTTGATGACGACGCGGAAGTAGGCCAACAGGTCCTTGATTTCCTTGCGGTCGTAGAATGAGAGGCCGCCATATATTTTATAAGGTATGTTTTGCTTGCGCAGGGCTTCTTCCATCGAGCGGCTCTGGGCGTTGGTGCGGTAGAGGATGGCGAAATCCTTGTTGGCCAAGTGGCGGCCCATCTTGTAGCCAAAGATGCTGTTGGCCACGAGGGTGCCTTCCTCGGTGTCGCTGTTGGCGTGGATGAGGCCGATGAGTTCGCCCGCTTCCTTGTCGCTCCACACCTTTTTCTTGATTTGGTCCTTGTTGTGGGCGATGACGCTGTTCGACGCGTTGACGATGTTTTGGGTGGAACGGTAGTTCTGTTCCAGTCTAATCAGCTTATAGTCAGGGTAATCGTTTCGGAAGTTGAGAATGTTCTGGATGTTGGCACCACGGAAGGCGTAGATGCTTTGCGCGTCGTCGCCCACCACGCAGATGTTCTCGAAGAGGGCCGCGATGCGCTTCACGATGAGGTATTGGGCGTAGTTGGTGTCCTGGTACTCGTCGACGAGGATGAACTTGAAGTGGTTCTGGTATTTGTAGAGCACGTCGGGGTTGTCGCGCAGGAGGACATTCGTGAAATACAGAATATCATCGAAGTCCATGGCGTTGGCGCGGTGCAGCCGGTCGTTGTAGAGCTTGAAGAGCTGCGCAATGAGCGGCTTGTTCGACTTGCGGTCTGTTTCCTGGATTTCGGCATCGTTGGCGTAGTCTTCGGGCGAGTAAAGACTTGATTTCGACGAACTTATGCGCGACAGCACCTGCTTGGGCGGATAGACCTTGGTGTCGAGGCTCAAGTCTTTCAGAATCTGCGTGATGAGGGCTTTCGAGTCGTCGGTGTCGTAAATCGAGAAGTTGCTTGTGAACCCGATTTTCTCCGCTTCGATGCGCAGGATGCGGGCGAAGATGGAGTGGAAGGTGCCCATCCACACGTTGCGTGCTTCGCTCGCGTTGACGAGTTGCATGATGCGTTCCTTCATTTCGCGGGCGGCCTTGTTGGTGAAGGTGAGGGCCATGATGCTGAAGGGGTCTATGCCTTCCTGGATCATGTAGGCGACGCGATAGGTGAGGGCGCGGGTCTTGCCCGAGCCGGCGCCCGCGATGACCATCACGGGGCCTTCTATGGTGGTAACGGCCTCACGCTGAGGCTCGTTGAGGTCTTTTAAGAGGTCGATCATTGTAGCTGAATTGGACTTGCAAAGGTAAGGAAAAAAGTGAGAAATAGGAGAGGAGGGAAACAAAAAACGCCGAAGCCGTTGCGGCTGTAACGGATTTTGCATAACTTTGCGGCGCGAAAACGAAAGGAAGAAGCAAATGGAAACTATCACCCTCACGTTCAACCCAAACACTCCTATCGGGGCCAACATCAACGCATTCGTCGCCGACCTCCCCAAAGCCGTGAAAGTCAGCAAGACGGTGAAGCCCGCGCGTAAGCGCAGGAGCAACTACCAGATAACCCTCGACACAATACGCGAGGCAAGGGAAGGAAAGAACCTCAACCATTACGACTCGGTGGACGAACTCTTCGAAAAGCTCGGTATATGACCTACCAAATCACTACCACCAAGCGTTTTGAGAAGGAGGTGGCGCTTTGCGTCAAGCGGGGCTACGACACAACAGGCCTACGCACCGTCATCACATTGCTATCGCAGACAGGTACACTGCCGATGGAATACAAGCCTCACAAGCTGAAAGGCGACCTCAAGGGGACGATGGAATGCCACATAGAACCCGACTGGCTGCTTATCTACGAGAAGACGGACAAGATTCGACTCATCCGTCTACTCAGGACGGGCACGCACGCCGACCTATACGGAAAGTGAGGCTTACGGCTTTTCTTCCTCGTTTTTCCCAAAAAACAGCTATATTTGCCGATGAAAAAGAACTTGTTGCCATGAAAACCTCTGCCATCGAAAAGGATTGCAAATTCGCTGGAACGGATAATAAGAAGAGGAAAATGAAAAAGACATCATTTTTATTACTACTATTATTGCATGTTGCGCAAATCTATGGACAGGTTGAGGTTACTGTCCATAACAATAAATCTCAAAATAAAGGATTGTTTATTAGTGAGACTCCTTCTATTGTAGAAGACACTTTTAGAGTTTTATCTATTCAATCACTAAACAAAAAGGAACACTCATGTGAAGATAGTAAGTGGAACGAAACATATATTATTCATATTGAAAACGAATATGGAATATTTGTTTTGCTATCGCCTTCTACTACTGGAATAACATATAAAAATGAGATAAAAGTATCCGACTCATGCTTTTTAAAAATAAAGCCGTATAATAACCATGATTATTATCCGAAGCATGGTATATTTGACAGCTTTTTTATACATGAGGTTTGTTATAAATTGGATTATGGTAGATTATGGTTCCAAAACATTTACACAACAGAAAATCTAGACGGACTTTACTTAGTTACAGATTCAAAAAATAAGGGGGATTGCGAAACCTTTAGAATGGGTTGTAAGATAGGAACAAACTATATCATACAAGAACTAACCTATGGTTATGGAGCAGACCATTATCCTCCATTTGCCTGTTTCTATAGGTTGAAAACAGATTATAATTTGTATTACATTACAGATGAGGATTATCTATTAAATGCGATTGCTGCCGATTCCATCAATTTAGATTCCCTAACTTATTTAGTTCCACATTTTAGTGATTGGGATATATTTGATTCTGTGCAAGACAAGTATACAAACCGAGTTTGCTTTTCGAAAGCTTTGTATGATATTATGACCATGGATAATACCGAAGTGTATAAAATAGGAAGCAAGTATTATGCGATAAAAAAGATACGGTATGCGTATTTGGACGATATTGAGGTTTATAAAAGCCTCTATTACATCATATGTGATGGCACAGATGATATTCAAATTGAGAAAGAGGAAGAGGAATACTATAGAACAACATATAAAACAATAGAAGATTATCTTCCAAACAGGAAGTATCAGTATTATCTTTTTCTTCTGGATATTTGTGAAACTGATAAGGCTATCAAAGAGCATTTATGGAAAAGGAAATACGAATTGAATGATTTTTGGACTCATACCTTAAGAAAGCCAGAAGAATAATAATTCACTTTGGAAAGTATAACACGAACCGAAATGTCACAGAGCGAAATATGGTTGACACAGAAGTGGGAATTTGGGCAAATAAAAATCCCTAACTGATTGATTTTCAGATAGGGATTTTATTAGTAAGTGACCCGGCTGGGGCTCGAACCCAGGACTTGTTGGAAATCACCGAATTATCTTGCGACCTCTCGTTTTCAGGCAGTTAGTATTATGTGTTTATTTCATTTTCGAGTTGTTTTGTGCAGATTTTGTGCAGGGTGGTTGGCAAAAAAACTAATGCATGAAAGACAACTTCGTCGCTTTGACATGCAATAGAAATTGCTCAAGCCTTTCTTTCCTTTCCAAATATTTGTTCATACGTATTTCGTAATAATCGATTTTGTTTTTCTTGAAAACTGGCTGTTTCCCGTCGTCATACAGATAGCATTGAAGATATTCGCCATTTTCTCTATAACAATCTGGCAAAGGACACGAGAAAGCACGAAATGCACTTTTGCAATCCAAATCTGAAGGAACAAACCCTTCGAAGATGGGTTGGTAATCTCTGTTCTCTACCACAACCTTGTAGCTATTGTAGTAATATTTTACACAATAAGGCATTAGCTCCAAAAAGGTTTGATAACACATAATCTAATCTTCTTCAACCGAAATAGGTCTAATATGTTCATCCATGTCAAAGCCTTTTACTTTGCCGTGTTTCGTGGGAATCAAAAGCCATTCATTTTCTGACACACGGCTTTTCACGGGTTCTTTGCCAAATGCAATTGCCAACCTGTCTGCCGCGTTTTCATAAGTGTTGCCTTTCACCATGAACAAATAGTCGTAGATGTCTACGTTATCATCGTTATCATCACCAAGTGAGTCATGGAATAAAGCATATTCGGCAATAAATTCATTGTCAACAATTTGGAAGATAATACGATAGAAGTTGTAATCCTTCTCATTTTCAGTGTATGTCAAAAACAGAGGAAGGTCGTTAAATGAAACATTTTTTTTATTCATATTTTTTTATGTGTTTGATTTCAATATTTCATACAGTTTTTTATCCTTGATGTAGCGCAACACCTCGTCGCTCTTTCCCTTTTCGATTTCGATTTGCAGCACAACCTTGGTGCGCTGATCCTCTTCAGTCGGCTGCGTAAACAAGGCAACCAAATCACGGCCTAAAACTTTGGATATAGTAAACAAATCCTTTACTTTCAGGTCGTCTTTCTTGAACCATCCGTTCAAAGTCTGTTTCGAGATGCCTGCTTTTTCGGCGATTTCCACATTTGTGTAATTGCTTTGATTACAAGCCTCTTTGAGCAATTGCCCAACATGAATTTCTTTTGCGTTCATAATGTTCTAATTTACAAATGATTATTGATTTTGTATTGTCAATTGCGTAAAATTGTTGATAACTTTTGTAAGAATTTTGTTGACTGAGTAAATAAATTATTTACTTTTGCGGCACAGAAACACAGACGAAAATACAAATAAAAATCTTAAAGCGATGAAAAAAGTGGAGCTAAGAGCATTTTGGGAGTCACTACCAGTGGCGACCCGAAACAAAATCCTTCTTGAAGTGGCCGACAAATGCCACAACTCAATCCAAACCGTAAGGGCGTGGATGCTGGAGTATCGCAAGCCGCAAGGCCTGTATCGTGATGCCTTGGCCACCTACCTCAAAGACAACTTCCAAGTTGAAATCACCGAATAACCTAACACTCAAAATCAAATCATTATGGATGCACAGAAAATCGCAGAAATCAAAGGTTGGCTCCGTGAAGCCAAACTCAACGATTGCGACGAGTACATCGTTATCGCAATCAACAAGAATCACAACATGGTAGGCGCCGCAGATGCCACCTTCGAGAACATGCTTGAAATGATTGGCTCGTTCGCCGAGCAAAACCCAGCCTTCAAGGATGTGCTACTTACCGCCGCAGGCTATTTCATCACGAAAGAGAATGCGAAAAAGGAAGGAGACAAGCAATGAAAGTATTAGAAGCACTTGTGTTTATTGCACTTATTGCCACCATGATTGCTCTTACTGCCTTTCTCGTACAAACGATGATCGACGACCGCCGAGATAGGAAAGGAGGCAAGCAATGAAAAAGATCATGTTCAATAACACCTACGGTCTCACCCAAGCCGTCAAGAAAGGCCTCAAGACCATGACGCGCCGCGTTTTGTCATTGAGCGAAGCCGATGAAGAGTATCTTGGCCAAGCTTTCGACTGGGATTTGCGCGAATCCGTCATCCTCGACAGATACGCCCAATACAAGGTTGGAGAGGTTGTAGCCATTGCAGAGTCATACCGATCCCTCAACGAGAACGGATACCTTGCCCCTGAATGGTTAGACCATACATGTGAGGACTCCGCAGGATATGAGAACAAAATGTTTGTCCGTGCCGACCTTATGCCACAACGCATCCGCTTCACCGAACGCAGGATTGAAAGGCTTCGCAGCATTTCCGGCGAAGATTGCTTGAAGGAAGGCATAATGATGGACCCAACCACGGGCTGGTATTATGTGCCAAACCTCTATCTCCATCGCAAAAAGAAAAACACGGTTGGGCCAACATTATTCGAGTACCCCGAGGCAGCATATTATTCCCTATGCAAGAAATTGAGGATGGTACTCGATAACTCGGCCAATCCTTGGGTGATTGCCTACACCTTTGAACTTTTGAATGAAGACTAACCATGATCCACTGCATCGAATGTGAAGCCATCGACGACTACCCTTGCAAACAATATGGAGCATGTCCCAACGACGATGACTTCCAAGCAAAAGCAATCGAACACTTCAAAAGAGAACAACAATGAAACTCAACTTAAAGAAAGTGGGCAACTACTACTCGGCATGGATCAACGACGCCAACGTGAAATACGGCTGGTACGAGTCGGGACGTGCCTTCATCGCCAAGAACGACGAGGTGATGACCTACAAGCAAGCCTACAAGGAGTTCGTGCCGAAGCACAGCTACAACCTTTATGACGCTTTCTTCGATGGCGTCACGAGATACCCAAAGACCATTGGCGGCATCGTCCGATACCTCATCGACAAATACAACAGATAAAGCCATGACCAAGCAGCAGAAATACAGCATCGTGATGGACATGCAAAACAACTACAACGTGGTGTTTCGCGGTACCAGCATCGCAATCTACCGAAGCGAGAACCACGGCCAGGCCGGTCTTGAAGACTGTCAGGACTGGCTCGCCAAACAGCCGGAGGAATGAGCCATGGAAAACACCTTGTTCGACATAGAGGAATACACCGACCCCGAAGTGCGCCGCATCATGCAGGGCAACACCTGCCGCCATTGCGCCAATCGGCGAGTGATTAGGCAAGGCAGAAGCCGCCTGTCGGTTTGCCTGGCCCACAAGAGCGGCCGCACCAAAAGCGGCTATCTCCGCGTCCGCGTCGACCAACCGGCCTGCATATTATTCACCAATAAAAACAACTCAAAACAATAATCAATATGGAATTACAATTCAAAGAACAATTTCATGACTCAAGGGTAGTCGTGATTCCCGGCACACGCCAACGGGTCAGCCGGACGGAGCAAAACCAACAGCTAACCGATTGGATGAAGAAAACCAAACACATTCCACTTCAGTATATGTGGGAGAACGGCATCAAGGTTGAGCTGAGCAGTATATTCGAGGCCAAGATCAAGGATGCCTTGCAGCGGGGCAATGCCATCGGTGGGGATGGACGCAAGTATACCTTTGTGGAGCCGGACAACCTTTTCCCGATTTGCTCCAGCATTTGCGTCATGGCCATGGCCGAAGGCGACAGCCATGCTGAAGCTTATGGTGTGGATTTCTTTGTTTGAAAGGAGGTGAAGCATGACTGACAAACAGAAAATTAAAGCCGAGATTGAAAAGCTGAAAAGTGAGTACAACAAAGAAAGCATTTTCCGCACCGTCAGAGGCGATACCGCAAGAGAAGTCCTTGACAAACTTCTTTCCTTCATCGATTCCTTACCCAAAGATGCTGAAAGCAAAGATTTAGATGAAGAGATTGTTGATTGGTGCAACCATGGAGATTTAGGGTTTGCTTTTGATTATGAGGATATAAGAGATACAGCCAATCACTTCGCTAACTGGCAGAAACAGCAGTTGATGAACGAGATATGGCACAAGGACACGGATTATCCGGGCAACAAGCATCCGTACCCGGTCATCAATCCCGACACGCAGGAAATGGCCTTCGCTTACTACGACAAGCATTTTGGCTGGTGGGATTTCGACCGCGACTACAACCCAGGACGCAACATGCTTTGGCTGGATATAGAGAAGATTCTACCTAACTTGCCGAAAGGAGGCGTGAAATGAGCTGCGACTGCATTCACAGACTTGAAAATCTGCTTACCGAGAAGATGAAAGAGCGCTTCCCTGATGGCGAAGTTATTGAACCCGTAGAATTTCAAAACAAGACCCTGGTATTTCATTCAAATTCTAATAAAACGGGTCTTATTCTCACCAATCCCGTTCTCGGCCGTGTCAGAATCGGCAAGCAAACGAGGAAATTCGAGGTCGGCATGTACCCAAAGTATTGCCCATATTGCGGCAAGCCTTTAGAAGAGGAAGGAGGCAAGCAATGAACCAGCAAGAAAGAATACTGAGCCTCGCCCAGAAGCAAATCCAAATTGTTGGTACAAGTGGTGCCCGATTCGGTAAGACATACAAGGCCGCATTTGAACTGGCCGTCCGATTCACCCTCGAAAACCTTTGGATTTCGGTGGAGGATAACTTGCCTGAAGTTGGAGATAGACCGTTTTCCAAACGCGTTCTAATCCTCTGCAAAAACGGAGCAGTAACAAGAGCCTGTTACATTAAGCAAACAAATAGTTGGTTTTGTGTGGATGCTGGATTTGGAGTTGGAAATACCGATGTCACACACTGGATGCCGTTTCCAAAGCCGAAGAAAGGAGGTGCAAAATGAGCTTCAGAGCAATCATCAAAAGGTCTCAAAACCAAATTGAGATGGGTCTTTGTCTTGATTATGATGATATGCAATTCATCTGCTCTGAGTTTCCAGCAATCATTAAAAGATTGAGGACCGAATTTGAAGGGCAAGAGACGACCTTTGTTTCCAAGAAAACAACCGAAGAACAGCAAAACGAACTCAAGGTGACAAAGTACCACTTGCATTTAGCCGAGAGTCTCCTTGCAAATGCAACGACAGAACTCGCATTGAATGATGATCTGCCGTTTTAATACACAAACGAATGATAACCTGCATCGAATGTGAATTAGTAAACGAGTTTCCCTGCGAGATGTGGGGATGTTGCCCAAATGATGAAGATTTCGTTGAGAAACTCTATGAAAGATTGAAAGATGATAAGTGATGGCAAGCCCATATTAGACGCATGTTGTGGCAGTCGAATGTTTTGGTTCGACAAAGACAACCCCTTCGTGGAATTTATGGACATCCGCGACGAAGAATGCATTTTGTCCGATGGACAATTGTGCATCGTACATCCGAACACCCTCGGCGACTTTACCGCCATGCCGTTCCCAGACGACAGCTTCAAGATGGTGGTCTTCGATCCGCCACACATGGTTTGGGCAGGCGAACACTCCAACATCAAGAAACTGTTTGGCCGCTTGGATAAGGATTGGGAAACAGAGCTTCGTATGGGTTTCGATGAATGTTTTCGTGTGCTTGAAGATTATGGAACCCTCATCTTCAAGTGGAACGAAACCCAATTGAAGTTGAAGACCGTCCTTCGATTGACTGACAGGAAGCCGCTCTTCGGCCACAAGCGCGGCAATACTCATTTTGTGGCCTTTATGAAGTTTCCAAAATAATAACGCCATGGGAAAGCTAACACCACCATCAGTTGTAAGAGTTTATGCTAACGAAGCTAAATTTTCCCTCAAACAGGTAATCGAGGCCCAAAGAAGGTTGGCCGATGCTTGCAAAGGGGTAATAGGAGAAGCCAAGCCAACCGTGCCGGAAACAAAGCCGCGCTTGTGTGCCCAATGCGGTGCCCCGCTCCATGGCGACACATGCACATATTGTGGAACAGAATATAAATGAAATGCCATACAATGAAGAAACACGGGCAATGCTTCGCGCCTACCAGCGCGAGACCGACGCACAGATTTATGCCTTGCAGCAAAAAGTCTATGAGTTGCAAAGCCGCTTGTTTTCCCTTGAAAAAGAACGCTATTTTGAAACACGAAAAACGACATTAAACCATGAACTACCTTGAAGAACGATTGGCGAAATACCATATCACCGAGAAAGACAACACCATGAAAGTGGCCGCCGAAGACCCCGGCCACTTCGTGGATTTCAAGTTCTTCACCGAGCAGCCCGTCAAGGACAAGGACGGCAAGGTGACAGGCACCGACATCGCCATCAACTACCTGACCCCTGCAGGCGAGGTGGAATACTACAACCACGGCAACAGCCAGACGCGCCGCCATGGCCGCCACCGCCGAGAACAACTGGCGCAAGCCCGCCGCGGGCTTCAACCGCCCAAGGCTGGGCGGCGCGTTCCAACTGACCGTCACAACTTATAGAATGGAAGGAGGCGCGGCATGAGTAAGATGTATATCAGCTGCGAGACGCTAACCGACTGGTTTGCGGACTACGATGCCGACAAGTCTGAATGGATCATCACCGAAATCATCGACAACCTTTGCCAAGGCTTGGCCGAAACGAATATCCTTTTGGTCGACACATCTGATAAGGAAGAATCAGCGAAGCTTCGCACCATCAACAATGCCATCGTCAGTGCCGTGCGCGACATGAAGAAGCTGGCCAACGAAGTGACCGAACTCATCGCCAACGGTGAGGTGCTCACGCAAGGCAGGGCAAAGAAAGGAGGTGAAAAATGAAAAAGAAGAATTATCCTATTAGCAGGGCGGCATCGGGTTTCCCCGTATGCGATTACGAAACGCTGATGAAGTGGTCGGATATTGAATATAGGAAAAACGCCGCCGGAGAATGGGAACCAGCTCAACGCCTTTTTTGCTTCAACCCGATACGCAAATACATCGCGCATCTCGACAAAATCCTTCTTACGGGCGAGATGGGCGACCACAAGACCTTGTGCGACCTGCGTGCCGACCTTTCCAAGTTGGAGGAAGATTTCCACAAAAAGAACCTTGCCGGGCTTAACGGCAAATTGAGCAGGGCAGAGGTCACGGATTGGCATTATGTCAACGAGAAGGGCCAAATGATAGACGCAGTCCGGTTTGTGCGCCGTGCGCTAAAGAACGCGGATGTATGTTCAATCAAGTTCGATTCGGAGTATTGCAGATTCACGATAAGAAGAGAAGACACCCGTGAGCATTACACCATTTACAAACTTTCGTACCCCGACGCGGCCAGGGCGATGATGGACATTCCCGTCGTGCCGTTCCGCTTCTTCGAGAAGGAGTGCGACTGTTTCGAAGACCCGCTTAAAGACATCCGGGGAAAAGTGAAAGGAGGTGAGAAATGAAACATAGACCACGAAGAGGGAAAAGAAGGGTTAATGAAGTTCGTAAAGCTATATCGGAAGGACGAATGTGCTTAATGTATTGGGATAGAAATAGGCGTGCCTGCCATTTCTTTGTCTCCCCGACTCCTAATGATCCTCCAGAGCTTGTGATGACTGAATATCTTTTAGCCAGAAATGCCAGTATAAAAGCATTAAGCGGTATAATTATAGGTATACATAAAGTGTATGATGAAAAATCATTCGGTAATCTTACTGAGAAGAAAGGAGGTGCTACGCAATGAAGATGACACTATTGGAGATACAAACGCGGCTGGTTGAAATCATCGCAGAACTTCAAACCCATGAGGAACACGGTGCCGCGATCCGTGAGCAAGTGAAGCAATTGATTCTCGACATGGGTGAAGATTGAAACCAACAAAGCGCAGGCAATCGCCAGCGCTTTTTTTGTGCCCAACGGAGACCCAGCCCAACGGAGACCCTCGCGGCATATTTCGCAAAAGGGCGCACCCAATCGGGGAAAACTCCATAGGGCGGCGCGGGGTCTTCCGACAGAAAAAAACTCGCTTCGCTCGTTTTTTGGAATTTAGGAGATTGAAAGTCAGATTTTTGTGGTTTTCAAGATTTGACAGGTTTTATCGCAAAAAAAAATCGCCGCCTGCGGCGTCGCGAGGGACTTGCAGGCGACGATTTTTCTGTCACTCTTACTTGAACGCGGCTGATTACCTTTGCCGAAAATCTTTCAAAATGGAGTACATACGCCAAGGAGTATTGTTCGAAGTGGCTCCCCAACTGGAGGAGTTCAGCATCACTTGGGCTTCGGCTGAAGGCCATTGGGTGCATATCGATAAAGCAGCGTTCACCTCTTTACACTCGGAGGGCGACACCATGAACATCAAGAACCTGACAACGGGCGAACTGGCTACAGTCATCCTCGATACCATCAAGGAGTTCGCCGGAAAGGAGGTTGTGCTATGACAGACGATGTGATTTGGGTTGGCGAGAACACCGCGCTGATGGAGAAAGCTCATGCCATCCTGATGGTGACCAGCCACAGCTTTTTCGACGAAAAGAACCTCAACATCATCGAGGACGACAATTATCGCGTGGCGCCGTGGGGCTTGCAAAACCTGCTGCCACAGACGGTGATGGACAAAATAGAGAGCGTTGAGATCATCGGGACGAACTCGGACTTCAACGCCCGTGTGTGCTACGGCAACGGTCCGAAGGTGGCCCGACTGATGCGTGACGAGAGTGGAAAGATTCGTGATTGGGCCGAAGTGACGGAAGGCAAGGAATACGACTGGTTCCTCGAAAACAACGTGCCGCAACTCACGCTTGAGATATTGACCGACCTGAGCTATTTCCACAACGCGTTCCCGCTGTTCGTGTTCGACAAAAACTTCACGGGTATCAAGCGGATGCTTCACCGCGAGGCCATGTTTTCGCGTTGGGGCTTGGACGCTAAAGACCAAATCAAATGGTTGCTCTATTCCTCGAAGTGGGACAAGTCGCCAGGCAGCATCCCCGCTAAGGAGGACATCGAGAAATCATACGTCATCGACGAGTTTGCAGCCGTGAAGGACATCCAAACGCAGTTGGCAGCAAAGGCTTACAAGCGCGTTTGCATGGCGCTTTACCTGCCAAGCCCCGGACGGCCTTATTACAGTTATCCGAATTGGTACTCCATCTTTAGGAGTGGATGGTACGACCAAATCAGAAACATTCCGGAATTGAAGTCGGCCATCCTTGAACACAATCTCGGCATCCGTCACATCATCTATGTGTCGGACAAATATTTCACCTATCGTGAGCAACAAGAGGGCATTTCGCCTGACGACATCGAGAAACGCAAGGAGTTCAAGAAAAAGGTGGTGAAGGAGCTGAATGATTGGGCTTGCGGCGCCGAAAACCAAGGCAAGTCGATGACCGTGCTGAAGGAAATGACGGGCAACGGCAATACCGAGGAAAAGTATATCACCGTGGAAACGATCCAGGACACCATCAAAGAGGGTGAGTTCCTGACCGACTACGAAACAGTTGCCAACATCATCTCATACGCTATGGGTGTGCATCCCAGCCTTATCGGAGCCGTTCCGGGCAAAAACAGTAATTCCCTTAGCGGCTCGAATATCCGCGAAATCTACTTGATGAAGCAAGCCCAAATGAGGCCCTACATCGACCTCGCACTGCGGCCTTTCTCTATCGTCAAACAGATTAACGGATGGGATAAGGACATCGCCGTGGTGATGCCCGAGTATATCTTCACTACGCTCGACCAAAACAAGAGCGGCAAACAGGAATCGACTAACACTTACGCACAATGATACTTGACGGAATCAGTGAATTGAGGAAGCTGCTGCCTTCAATCAACCTGCGCGACGACAGCCATCGGCTTGACGATTTCGCCGCGAGGGCCCAGGCTTGGGTGACGGACAACATCATCGGCACGGAATTGGAGGACCTGCTTGAAATAGAAATAGAGGGGAACGACCCGCACCCGAAACTTCGCCTGCTTGTGAAACGGGTGATTGCCGATAAGGCCTACCTGACGGTGGGCGACGAAATGAACCTGCAACTCGGCGAGGCAGGCATGGTGGTGCAGAACAACCAGGCCATGAGCGCGGCCAGCTCGCAACGGCGCGACAACCTGATGGCAAGCCTAAGGGAAAGGCTTGACACCGACTGCGATGCCTTGGTAGGCTTCTTGATGAAAAAAAGCGGCAGTGAAGACCCTTATGATGATTGGCGCGAAACTGAGCAATTCGCCTATCTCACGGTGGCTTTCATCCCCACGCTTAAAATGCTTCGCCAGCATCTGCCATTCAAGTCCAACTATACAGGGCATTGGGGTGACTTCCATTCGTGCCTGATGAACATGAGCGTAGGGATGATGGACGTTGCCGGAAGCTATGTTTCGACGGCTGAGATAGTGCGACTTCGTGAGCTATATCGCGGAGGCAACCTCAGCGATGTGCAACAACAAGCCGTTTTCAGGCTCCAGAGCGTTGCGGCTGCCTGCCTCATGGAAGACCGGTTGCAAGCAACCAAGTCGGCCATCGGTGCGCGAACCATCATGCTCGATTATCTTTCGGAGTTCCCTTGCTTTGCCGCATCGGATTGTAGAACCCTGTCTGGCGTTGACTTCAACGCCGGGCACATAGTAGATACGATATGAGTGAGAGGATTGATCTGACGATTCCGACCAGCTGGCATGAGGTGACCCGAGAGCAGCTTGCCATCATCGCCTCGATGATGAACGAGCAACTGAGCCGTGAGGAAACGCTTTTCGTGCTGTTTTGCCGTATGGCGGGACTGAAACACGAAGGGAGGGGCGTGTTTCGCACCGCCGACGGGCAACGCATCAGGCTTGAGACTTGGCAACTGGCGGACTTCTGCAACAGGTTGGCTTTCACCCTTGACACGCTGCCTTGCGACATCGTGAATCCGACCAGGGTGAACCGCTACTTGGACGACATCAACTTTGGGGACTACTTCCATGCCGACGCACTGATGTTCAGGTACCGGCTGGAAAACGACCCAAGTTTGGTGTGGAAGGCATTGAACGACTTGGGCGACCACCGCCGTGGCGTGTCGCCGCAATTCGCCAACGAGGTGGCTTTGTGGTGGGCTGGTGTGATGCAATGGCTGAAGGGACAATACCCGCTGGTGCTCGACAGCGAAGGAGGCAGCACCGAAGGCTACGACCCGCTGAAGGCAAGGCAGAACATCATGCTGATGCTGAACAACGACTGCCCGCAGGACAACGAGCGCATCGAGCAAAGCAAGATGCACGATGTGCTGGCCGCCTTGCAGAACAAAATTGAACTCGCCAAGAAACGCGAGGAACAAATGGCCGCCTTGCGGAAAAAAACCTGAAATCCATGAACCACGAGATTCCGACAATATGCCCGGTTTGCGGAGAGGAATACGACGCGCACCTTCACTGGACCATCTGCCCAGTGTGCGGATTCGACCGAGAAAAACTGTCACTGCAACGCCGGAGGCAATTGCCATCTTTGCAACAAAATTCAAAACAATGACAGCATTATTCATCATCTTAGCCGTTGTCCGTCTGGCACAGCTGCTGCTGGTGGGCGCTTTTGCCGAAGGGCACCAATGGTGTCTGACGGCTTTCTTCATCGTCACGGTGATCTTGGCCGTGGCCGACTTGGTGATGTTCATCACCGTACACATCACCAACAAAGAGGTCGAAAGGAGGGAGCCATGAAGGAAACCAAAGTAAAATCACTGAAAAAGGCATTCATCGCTCGTATGGTGTTCGCCTTGGCCGAAATCGAAGACATGGGTGGCTTCTTCGCTTCGGTGCTCATCGCCCAGGCCGCCATTGAGAGCAACTGGGGACGAAGCGCCCTGTCGGAAAAGTACAACAACTATTTCGGCATCAAGGCAGGCAAATCTTGGAAAGGACCATCGGTTAATATGAAAACAGGGGAAGTGTATGACGGCAAGCGCGTGACCATCAACAGCAACTTCCGCGTATACGCGTCGTTGGCTGAAAGCATACGCGACCGCAATTGTCTCCTACGAACGACTCGATACAAGACCGTTGAACCCGCCACAACGCCCAGGGCGCAAGCCGAAGCCATCATGGCATCGGGCTATTGCACGGCCACCAACTATGTCGAATCCATCATGGCGACCATCGCCGCCAACAACCTGACACAATACGACTGATGAGAAAATCTATTCTGTTCATAATGATATTGGTTTTGGAATGCCTGCTCACCGGCTGCCGTGCGAACTTGGAATCCAAGGTCTCGCAGTCTCGCCAGTATGTCGATGAGATAGGGGTGGTGCTGCGAAGAGTCGATAGCCTGAGCAGCACCATCTCCGAAAAGCAACACATCAAGGTCGAATTTTACCCATTATCGTCTGAATATATCGGTTGGCCAATACCAACATCTGACACCGCCACCCAAATTGGTCCTACACAACGGAAAGGCCGTCGTGCAGAGGGTGGTGGCGTTGGCTCGTTAAAATCCATCGAAATCACTTCGGAAAGCGAAGCGAACACGCACACCAATACGCTTACCGACAGCACGGCAGTCAAAAAGACCGCCGAGGCTGAAACCCGGCAAGGAGAAAAAGCGTCGGAGGCGCGGCAGGACAATGGCACCGTCGCCACGGTGTGCATTGTCTTCGCCGTGGCCGCATTGGTATATCTATTATTAAAAGCTGCACTGAAACCATGAAGAAATACGCTGACCCCGACAACCAACGCTATGTCTATTACATCCGCGAGACCTTGAACGGCTTCGCCATCCAAGTATTGAACGTGGGCCGCGACGAACGCTATCCGCTCACACCTGCCATTGCCTACAAAATCGGCCTCACGTTGCCCGAAGATTTCCGATGTGATGCGAGCGATAAAACCGAGGTCGTCGCCCAACTTGAGCGCCTGGCCAAGGCCAACGGCCTCATTGAAATCGAGTAGTTCCATATTTTCTTTTCGTTGTTTGTATTTTTCCTCCATGCCGTAGGGTGTGGAGGTTTTTTTTTCGTGACCCAACGAGAAAAAATCACTTTTTTTTGAAAAAAAATGAAAAAAATGTTGTTAGTACGAATATTTGTACTATCTTTGCAGCGTCTTAATCAATCAAACATAACAGCAATGAAAACAGTAAAAGTAGAACTAACGGAAAAAGAAAACGACTTGATCCAAGCCATCAGGAACTACAGAAAGAGTTACATCTTCGCAAGCCGCCAGATTGAGGAATTCATCGAAAGGACACTGGCGGAACTGATGGCAGGCGAGGAATGACAAACCAACGGGTTCCACCACACGGTGGAACCCTATCAAAAACAATATCACTATGGCAACAATGACACTGAAAGAGTCCCAGCAGGGAACAATGAAGAAGCAAATGGAAGACATACTATTGGCGATTTCGTGGCGCGAGCTTTCGACGCGATACTTCGGGAAGTCATGCTCGTGGCTGTACCACAAGCTGGACGGCGTGGATGGCAACAAGAAGCCGACCGAGTTCACCATGGAAGAACGCTACCAGCTGAAAGGCGCACTGGTGGACTTGGCCGACCGCATCCGCCGCGCTGCCGACTCGATACAATAAGCCCACGGCCGTTATGTGCCGTTGATTAAGACAGAAGTCGCCGCCTGGGCTTGCGGCGCAGATTGGCCCGTGCTTCGGCATGGGCTTTTTCTTTATCATTTTCGTGACATCAGCAAAATGATGCTCCCGAAATCGTTTTCGGGAACAAACCCTTATGTTACTTTTTGGCCGAAAAGTAACATTGAGACATTCCTTATGTTACTTTTTGGCCGTTTTTTGAACATGACGCCATCGATATGTACCCGAATTTGTGTTTTTGGGTACATATTCAAACCGACACAGATTTTTGTCATTTTCAACGGGCGCGGGTGGGGTATCTTTGCCGAAAAATCGCATTCATGCTAAGTATCGACTATCTGAGACGGCTGCTGGCAGCCGAAAACAACGGCCTCGAAGCCGTGACCGACCCCGAAAAGCAGGTGATCGACAGCCCCGACATCATGGAAGGCCTCACCGAACTTGCACAACACAAAGGACTGCCCTTCGCCGTGCTTTTCGAGGAGGCGTTCCACTATGACGACGACGACAGAAACGATGTGCCCGTCACCCGTTATTCGCAATCGCTGTATGTGATGCGGATGTCGGCCTTCAACGACCCCAAGCGCCCCGAGGAGCAACAGTGCCTCGCCGATGTGAAGCGCATACGCGCCTTGCTGCTTGCCAGGCAGGGCGAAGGCGACGCGGAGGTGGCCGACTGGACGCGACACTGCCAACGCGACTTCGTGAGCGGCGCTTCCAACTATGTCGGCTGGAAGCTGAAGATCGACTTCTTTGAAAACGAAAGTTGGGAACTTTGAATTTCAAAATTTCAAAATTCCTGATTTCAAAATTGCGCAAAGCGGCAAAAAATCTTGAAATCTTGAAATACAAAATCTTGAAATAAAGAATTATGGCACAAGGATATGGCACAAGGGGCAATGCGGACGAGTTTCGCGTGAACTGGGACCGCTTCGGCGAGATTGTCATAGAGAAATGGCAGCGCAAGCTGCTCGACAAGGACATCTACGACACGGGCAACCTCTATCGAAGCATCGAGTACGGCTACCGTGCCTCAAACGCCCTCGGGCAAATCGTGGGGCGCGGCCACGCCTCGGAGGTGAAGGCGGGGACCGTCCCCGATGTGTTCACCTTCCGTTTCCCGCTGTATGGCATCTATGTGGAGCGCGGCGTTGGGCGCGGCTACACACGGGGCAACGGCGGCGACCTTGTGAAGTTCAAGGGCACGGGCCGAGGCAGGGAAAGGCGCACCTGGTATTACCGCATCTTCGCCCACGAGCGGCACCGCCTTGGCGAACTCGTTGCCGAGCAATACGGACGCGCCGCCGCCTCGATGATCCACACGATAGAAACCCACCGCCTGACCACGAGGAAATAGTTTTTTCGCTATCTTTGCAGCCTAATCCAAATCTAAACATTATGACAACAGTAATTATCTTATTGGTGTTAGCGTTTGTCGCTGGACTCTTGATTTCCTCTCGCCCGAAAGCCGCTGATAAGGAAACGAAACAACAAAACGAAACAACAAAACAACAATGCCAACATTTCCGCGACCTTGGATTTCCTGTAATTGAAACCAGGACGGACGAAGTGGACGGCGTGGAATGCGATGTGGCCAACTTCGCCGTGAAAGGCCTATTCTTCCGTACGCCCGAAGACCAGGATGCCGCCCGTACATTGAAAGTGGGTGACCCGCTGCACATGGAACACGAGGAAGGCAACGAGAAAGACCCCAACGCGATGAAAGTCACCATGATGGACGGACACCACATCGGATATGTGGACAGAAGTAGTGCTCGCTATGTTCGCGACAATCTTCCAAGACTGGTGAAGTTTGTGGTCAGCAAAGTGGACGATTACGGCGATCCGCCCTACATCTATGCCGAGGCTTTCTTCAAAAACGAGTGATGTTTGGGAAATTTTCGGAAGTTTTTGGAAATTTTCCGCAAATTTTTCAGAAAAACGCTTGCATATTAGAAATTTATCTATATTTGCAGCGTCTACAAGATGAATTTATTCATCACGCAGGGGCGGCGGAAACAGCCCAACGACACAACGCGGGGCTTTTTTTATTGCCCTGCAAACATACTGAAAGACCTTTGCGGTCGCCCTTTCGTAAGATAAAGCCCCCTCGTGGTGGAAGTCATCTTGTAGACAGCGAAAGTGGCGACCGCTTTCTGTTGCCCAAAACATAAATGTCTACAAAGATGCAAAACACACAGACAACAGCCGGAGAGACGGCAAAGCAGAGAACCTTGGTAATCTTCCGCGATTGCCACAAAAGCAACAACCTTGTAATCAACCTGGATGATAGCTATGAAGAGCGGTTCTACCGCAACTTCGCCAGCAGAATGGGCTGGCCTTGCACCATCCGCAAGCGCACGACGCAAGCGGCAACGCAACCGGCGGCACCCGCCGCCGTGCACAACTGGCGCAAGCCCGCCGCGGGCTTCAACCGCCCGAAGCTGGGCGGCGCGTTCCAACTGACCGTCACACCTTATAGAATGGAAGGAGGTGCGGCATGAGCAAAATGTATATTAGCTGTGAGACGCTTTCCGATTGGTTTGCGGACTACGATGCCGACAAATCGGATTGGATCATCACCGAAATCATCGACAACCTTTGCCAAGGCTTGGCGGAGACGAACATCCTTTTGGTCGACACTTCGGACAAGGAAGAATCAGAGAAGCTGCGCACCATCAACAACGCCATTGTCAGTGCCGTGCGCGACCAGAAGAAGCTGTCCAACGAAGTGACCGAACTCATCGCCAACGGTGAGGTGCTCCAGCAAGGCGGAGGAAAGAAGAAAGGAGGTGAGAGATGAAGACACGCATCATCGACTCGGAGAAAAGGAAGGCTTTCGAGCGAAGCTGGAAGCGCGACCAATACCGCCATCCGCAGGGCGGCATCGCCAAGTTTAACGCCTGCTTCTTCGCCAATGCCTTTGTCAGCGAACTGGAAGGCGAGAATGGCGTTAGTCTTAATGTTGACCGCTGCTTCCTTGATTTCGACCAGTGCAGCGGCTGCGGCCACCACCAGGACTGCGCCCTGCGCCGCCTGCGCATCAGCATCATCAACGCCATCGACTTCAGCACGAAGCACTACAGGAAGCAATTCAAGAAAGGAGGTGCGTAATGGGACGGAAAAACCATGATCGACTCGTTCGTGATTATCGGACGTTGGAATATTGGGCGGATTTGCCGTGTTGGGTCGTAAACGGGAAGTATAAAGAAAATACAGTCTGCACCAATCCTTTGAAACAATATGTGTCTGCTTTAGACAAATTGATTGACGGAGGGACGGTCGACAAAAAAATACTTGAATCATTGCGTATTGATCTCCAGTGGTTACGATTGGAGTTTATGGAATTCGAATTAGGCGAAGCCATGCCGGAACCTGAACTCGCCGAACTGAAAGAAATGAGAAAACCAATGTTTTCAACACTTGAAGAATGGGAAACCGCAATAAATAAATGTCGTGAGGATTTAGGGAAGAGAAAGAAAGGAGGTGCTACGCAATGAAGATGACACTATTGGAGATACAGACGCGGCTGGTTGAGATAGTCGCAGAACTTCAAACCCATGAGGAACACGGTGCCGCGATCCGTGAGCAAGTGAAGCAATTGATTCTCGACATGAACGAAGATTGAGGGTTGCAACGTTGCAACCTGTTGACAGGAACGGAAATTGTCGTATATTTGCAGCGAGAAAGGAGAGAGAAACGATGATTTGGATAGCAGCCATAGCAGTATTCGCAATCATCTTCATCCGCGAGGAGCGGAAGAAGAAAGAGAATCCCGACTACCATTCGTGGATGGATGATGGCAGCCATTGGGACCACTGGAACAAAAACAGAGGCAAGGACTGAACGACGTTTTTCTGTCACTGCAAAAAGAGGTTTGGTGCGTAGTTTTGCACCAAACCTCTTTTTATTATGCAATCAAACAGGGAAGAATTTGTCAGCGAAATCTACGTGAACGGCGAGCAGGCCAACGACGCGATGGAAAAGCTCCGTGGCGAGGTGGACAAGACGGCCAAGGCTTACGAGAAGCTGCTGAACACGAAGGATGCCGACCCGGTGAAGACCGAGAAAGCCCGCAAGGCGTGGGAATCGGCAACGCAAAGCCTCGAAAGGGCAAGGAAAGGCACGGAAGCCTACGACACCGCCATGAAGAACCTGAGCGGGAAGAGCATGGAAAACCTCTTGAGGATGCAGCGGCAAATCAAGAAAGAGCTCGACAAGACGAAGCCGAACACGGCGGAATGGAACGAGCTGGCCAAGGCGTACCAGAATGTGAGCAACAGGATAAAAAGCCTGGGCGACGCACAACGCGGCATAGTGGTCGAAGGAAACAAGTCGACCACGGCATTCGGGCGGTTCTTCAACAAAGTGAACGACTTCTATGGCGGCATCACTGTATATGCCAAAGCTGCCAAAGCGGGCCTTCAGGCCATCATGGGCGTGACGAAGCAGGTGGTGAACGCCTCGCAGACGATGGGCGACAAGTGGAACAACGGGATGGCGGCTATGAAGACAGCGACGGAGGCCTTCTTCATGGCCTTGTCGACGGGCGACTGGACGGCGTTCAACGACGGGATTGCCGGGGCGTTGAAGAAAGCAAGGGAACTGGCAGAACAACTGGACCTGTTGGGCGACTACAACATTTCAGATAAGGTGATGCAGTCGAAATACATGTCGGATTTCAACGCGGCGCGGGTGACAGCTACCGACCTGGAAGCATCGGCGGAAGCCAGGCAAGACGCCATCAACAAGATGGAATATGCCATGAACCATTACACGGCGTTTGTAAAAGACAAAGCCAAGGAAACATGGGAGGGGCTGACAGACCAATTTGACGCATGGAAGGGCATCCAGTTTGAAACGGCGGAGGAGTTTGAGAGTTTTTTTGTCCACTATTATGAGTATGGCACGACGGCTCGCGACGAAACGGTGGAAAACATGAGAGCCGCCAAGGCCGCAGTGGACGCTGCCGAACAGTCGTTGCAAAACCTTGGAAGGGGAATGGTGACGGACGGCAACGTCTGGCAACGTGCCACAGACAGGTTGAAGAATGCCAAAGAAGTATATGACAAACTATATGCGGCGGCGACAAAGGAACAGAGAGCCATACTTGCAGCTCTCGAACTGCCAGACGACAAAAAGAATGAAGCAGCGGATTTGTACGCCTCATATACGGCGAGCCTCGAAAAGGCCAGCTCGATGGGTCGCTCGTTTAACAGAACCCAAAAGCAAGCCAATGCCGCTACAAAAGAAAACACTACAACGACCACGGGGGCCACGGAAGCGACCAATGCCTACGCCGAGGCCATCAAGAAAGTGGACAAGGCGGAGAAAGCCCAGCTGGCCATGCTGAAGAGCCTCTACGCCAACGGCCTGATGGACAAGGCGACCTACGAGGCTCAGAAGGCCGTGGTGGAGGAGGACTTCCTGAAACAGCGGCTGGCCGTGGCACAGAAATACGGCAAGGACACGGACCAGTTCATGAACCAGCTGCTCGACCGCCAGATTGCCCGCATGGAGAAGGCAAAGGCCATGCTGAAGGAAGAGGCGGACGAGATGGCGAGATATTACGAGGGGCTGAGGACTGGGGACGAGAGACAGTTTGGCGCTTCGACAGGCTCAGCGGCCAACGGCGGCATTGCCGACCAAGAGGCATACGGGGCTTTCCAAGAGAAGATTTGGGCGAAGGCCAACGAGATAAAGCAGTCGCTTGTGGAGGACTCGGCACGCACGGAGTACGAAACGCAGATGAAATGGATCGAGAAGTTGCACAAGGACGGCCTTCTTTCGGACGAGGAGTTTGAGAAAGCGAAACTGGACCAGAAGCTCGGCTTTGCGGCGAAGATAGCCCAAGAGGTGAACCGATATGCCGAAATGGCGTCCAATTTCAGCAATGCCCTCAAGGAAGCCGAGACTGCCCAGCTGGAAGCCGAATACCAAAAGCAACTGACAGCCGCAGGCGACAACGCGGAGGAACGTGAGCGCATCGAGGCTGAATACGAGCAGAAGAAGCTCGACCTGCAAAAGAAATACGCGGACATTGACATGGCCATCAACATTGCGAAGACCATCGCCAACGGGGCCGCCGCCGCCATCAAGGCCTATATGGAAGGCGGCCCCTATGCGGGTCCGGTTTTAGCCGCATTGATTGCCGCCACCACTGCGGCTGAAGTGGCCACTATCATTGCCCAACGCAACGCCATCAAGAACGCGAGCGCGAGCGGAGGCGGATCGACAGGTTCGGCAGCCGCCACTGGGGAGCGGAAGGTGACGGGATATGCAGCGGGAGGCTTCACGGGGCACGGGACGATGGGGATCAACGAGCGGCCTGCGCGTCCGCCGAAGAAAACGCGGCGAGGCGACGAGGAGGTGGTGGGGGTGGTTCACGCGAACGAATGGGTGGCTCCGGCATGGATGGTGCGTGAGCTGCCGGTGGTGTTTGCGAACTTGGAGGAATGGCGGCAGCGCGGCTACGGCGCAGGCGGCTACACGGGCGGCGGCGGGACGATGGGCATCAACGAGCGCCCTGCGCGTCCGCCGAAGAAGGCTCGGGGCGGCTACGCGGATGAGGCAGGCTTGGACTGGGAGGCCGTGCGCGAATTTAACGCCATCATGCGCTATTGCGCCGAGAACGGCATCTTCGTTAAATACGGCGACATCCTGTTGGCTAAGGAAAAACACGATAACTTCAAAAACCAGACTACACGATGAGACTTATTACAGAAAGGGGGCAATTGGACCTGCCTCTCAATTTTTCGCTGACGCTGGAGCGGACGAACCCGCTGCTGAGCGACCAGGGCGACGCCACCATACCGGCGACGCTGCCGGCGTCGTCGAGGAACCTTGCCGTGCTTGGCCACAAGGAACGCATCGACAGGGGGGAACGTTATCTCAACAAGGTGGATGCGGTGCTTCAGGCGGGTGCGGTGCAGAAGCGCGGGCAATTGGTGATAGACACCATGCACCGGCGGAATGGGATAGACGCGAGCTTTGCGGTGGACAACTCGGACTTGTACGTGAGCGGCAAGGGCAAGACGCTGAAGGCGATATTCGAGTCGTACAGGGGCGGGCTTGGGATGGTGGAGCAGTTTGCGAGCGTGGCGGCGGCGATGGCGTTCATGCAGGCGTGCTACGAGGGGGACAATGCGCGTGACTACACGGTGTTTCCCGTGGTGGTGAGTCCTTACGAAACGGAGAGCGGCGGTGTGAGCGTGAAGCACTACCAATACAACAATGAGGTGGACGGCCAGGGGCAGTTGGTGTGGCAGGCGCGGACGGTGATGGAGGGCGGCGTGGTGATGAGTGTGCCGGACGGCTACGGCATTGCACCGTTCCTGAAGCTGCACAGGCTGATAGAGCGTTTGTTCCAGTGCCTACACTACACGGTGACGGAGAACTGCTTTGCAAGCGGGACGCTTGCGGACTTGGTGATGGTGCACCATTGCTCGGACTGCTTGGTGACGCCGGTGCTGCATTATTCGGACATGGCACCAGGATGCACGCTGAGCGAGTTTCTGGAATGGCTGTTGGCGAAGTTCCACGCGCAGCCCGTGGTGGACTCGGACCTGAAGACGGTGCGGGTGGTGCTGATGGAAGACGTGCTGACGGGAAGCTCGGACATGGACTTGAGCGGGAAAGTGGAGGGCGACTGGACGGTGCAGATGAACGCCACGAGGCGGGTGGTGCTGACGCCGAAAGGCATGGGGGAGGAGGACGGGGGACAGGAGACGGATGACGGCGAGGAGACGCTTGAGAGCCTGACGAAAGCCGCAGGCAAGACGCTGAACGGGTTGGTGAAGAAATATGGTTCGTTTGTGGCATTGAACGAGGACGAGTGGGACGCAATGGAAGGTCCCAACGCGCCTTACTATGACCGGCTCGTGCTGCGGCTGACGACGGGTGAGTTTTATACAGCCAACCGCGACCTACAGACCGGGGCGCAAACGATGAAGCGGATTGGGACGAACCATTTCGTGTATGACCGATACAACAGCAGCGAGAAGGAAGAACACGCCCAAGGGGACGTGGTGCCGCTGATGACGGTGGGGCTTCGCGGGAAAAGGGACGTGGCGCCCTACATCGGGGAGCGGCTTCACATGCACACCAGCAACGGCACGGCAGAAGATCAGGAAGAACAATGCCTCATGCTGGCGTGGCGGGCGCACAACGTGCGTTACCACTGGAAGACGACGGGCACGACACAGAGCCACATTCCCTATGCCACGACGGGTTTCGGACATGGTGACGACTTGGCCTTCAGCCTGACGAACGAGGGGATGTATGCGACGTTTTGGGCACGTTGGAACACTTTGCTCTTGAACAACCTGGTGAGGCTGAAAGGAAGGCTGAAATGCAACCTTGGCGAAACCATGACGATGGACATGGGCGTGCTGAAGCTGTGTGGCGGACGGCTGCTGCTGCCCGAGAGGGTGACGGTGGAAATGGGCGACAAGACAGGCTTGACGGAGGTGGAGATGCTGCTGGCGGAGACCTACACGGACGGCGTGGCGGACGAGGCGATAGGGCCGAGCGCAGGCAACGGGCTGAAATGGGCGGTGAGCAACAACGGCGAGGTGGTGGCGAGGAACCTATTCGTGCAGCACCAGAGCGAGATAGAGGGGGACTACAGCAGCGGGCCGATAGAGGCGACGGCGACCTACACGGGGTGTGGGGTGGCCTTTGGCGAAGGCGAGGTGAACCCGGGAGCGCCTACCACGCTTGGCGAGACGCGGACGGTGGCGGTGGCGGCAAGCGTGACGGTGGAGTTCGACATCGAGTTTGAGCACCACCAGGGCGGGACGGTGCCAAGCCCGACGACGGGGAGCCGGACGTATGAGACGACGGTGAGGGTGACGTTTGAGGCGGTGAGGGTTTGAGATGTCCAGTTGGCAGTTGACAGTTGGCAGTTGGCAGTTTTTTTGTCACTCCACAGAGACGAACGCAACCTAATTTTGCAGCACTATGAGTTTGAACTTGACACAATATCCAACAGGCTACTGTTTCCTGAACAAGGTGACGGAGCTGGTGATGACGGCGAGCGGCAGCGTGACAATGACGCTGGTGGACCCGAATGCGGGGCCTGACGTGATCTTCACTGGCCGTTACCATCCCGACTTCGGCAGCCAAGTCCGCATCGACTTGACGGACTTGGTGAGAGACCTGGTGGGATCGACCGTGCCCACGGGCAGCAGCGACTATGAGCAGACGGGCTTCATGAGGGAGCTGCAATACAAGATAGAGGAAGACGACGGGGGCACGGCGACGGGGTTGTTCGTGGTGACGAACGCGGCCTGCAACACTGCCGACACGGTGGAACTGTGGGCAGAGAGGCATTTCCTGACCAACCAGAACGCGCAGAAACGGACCAACCACGAAGTCCCCGAATGGCTGACTTGGCTCGACTTGAAGGGCGACTATGAACTTGTGGCCCGCTTCTATCCGAAGGCAGGCGGCAACCGCGACGTGACGGTGAAGACCGACACGGCAACGGGATGCTTCACGGCCAACGTGGGCTACAGCCGCCTGATCCGCATGGTGGCCATGGTGGCGAGCCAGCTGAAGGGCTACTACGACCTCATCCTGACGGACGGCAACCAGACCGAGCTTTGCCGGCAACGCTACCTCTTCGAGGAACGCAGCGGACGGGAGCACTACTATTGCATGGTGAACGCCTTGGGCGGTGTGGACACTGTGATTGCCGATGGCGAAAACGTGCTAAGGCCGGACATGACATTCAACTACGGGCGCTTTGGCCGCAACTACGTGGCCATCGACGACACGGACAACGTGCGCCAATGGAGCCAGACCTTGCAAACCGAGTGGCGCGAGCGCAACTGGCTGTGGGAACTGCTGGCACGGAAAGGCGAAGCGGCACTATATGACGCGAAGGCCAAAGCATACGAAAGGATCGTCGTCGTGGGATCGGACATCGCAATGGGCGACAGCGGCCAGCTGGCGCAAGCCTCATTCAACTACCTGCTGGGCGAAGCCTCGGTGATCATCGCCGCGACGGAGGAACGCAGCCGCGAGATGACGCAAAGCGCCGCCGATAGTGCCGAGGAACTGAACGACCTGACGACCACGGTGGTGGTGGCCTTCAACGAGGGAACGACGGAACCCGTAGAAATTCCTGCCGAGACGCTCTTCGTGCTGTTTGACGACGCGGACGCCAGCGTGAGGAACACACCTATATATTATTTCGAGAACGGGGCACAAAGCGGAAGCTTTACGCCCGGCGTGGACGCAAGCCCCTACGTGATACGGCTGAAGGTGGGCGTAAGCGTACACTTCGAGACGGAAGGCGGCATGGCAGGGCTTGAGCTGAAATATTACCCTGAAAACATTTAAGCCATGGGAAAGATCATCAAACACAGCGTCATCGAGAATGTCCCGTTTTGGATTTTGGCTGGCATTGCAATGGCCTTGGGCATCACAGCATTCTTCATCCCGCCAAGGGCAGAGATACACCCATCGGTGCTTCGCCTCATTTCATGGATTTTTGCCTTCACCGCATTGTGGACCGTGTTCGCGGCCATGATGAGAGGCATTGATGCGAGACTCCAGCACGGGAAAACAAGCCTCACATTCGGCAATCCCGATGGAAAAGAAACCGAGTATCAGTTAACCGAACAGCAACCCGAAGATGAAGAGGAGGTGACAAATGAATGACATCAGCTTCAAACTTGGCTCCGTGAACCCTTCTGGCATCAGCGATGTGGTGTTTTATATACCGAAACACTACATCCGCCGTTGGCCGACCATCGAGGACGCTTTTGAGGCCTTGATGGAAGGCCGCTATGCCGAATATGACGGCGACTTTGAATTGCAGCCTGGCTGCTGGTGGAACCGTTTCTACTCCACGCAAGGCAAGGGCAAGATTGATTGGGATTACCAGGGCGAGACCGACTGCAAGGTGGTGGTGAACCATGCCATGCTGTCGTATCCAAAGTTTGCCAACGAAGTGCGCGCTTTCGCCAAGTTCGCCAGCAACGGCGACTTCGTTTTCTGCATCAAGCACGATGGCAAGTACTACATCATCGGAAACCGTGACTACCGAGCCACAATCACGCCTAACGGCGACTCGGGCGACTCGCCTGGATCGGCCAAGGGTGTCACGATGGACATCCAGTGCCCCGACACCACGCCGTTGCCCACCTATAAGGGCAAGATTGTGTTGGTGGACGGCATACTGGACTGCGAAACAGACACTTTTCAAAATTTTGAAGATATGAACACCAACAAAATTTCTGACTACTCAAAGCAAATCGAAGGCAACAGCGTTCGGTTTGAGGCTGGGGGCAACTCCGGCAGGATTCACATCGAGGGCACGGGCCCCATTGTGATGGAAGTGAGCGTCGATGGCGTGACCTATAAGGAAGTGGACCACGACATCGAGTTTGAGAATGGCGTGGCCATTGCGCCGTTCCAGTTCTACATCGGCGACAAAGTGCGCCTGAGTGCAACGACCTTGACCAAGGTCACAATCAATTACAACGACCTTAAAACTAACTAACAATGGATGGATTCAACACCACACTTAACCAAGGTGGCAACGGCGGCGGTGGCGGCGGAGCCGCTGCAAAGCTTGCCGTATCGATCACCTACGCCGCCCTGAAGGCCTTGCGCGATGGCGGCAACCTCGTGCCCGGTACCTGGTACCGCATCACCGACTACGCCTGCACCACCACGCAGGAGAACACACAAAGCGCCAACCACGCTTTTGACATCATCGTTCGTGCCGACGATGCCAGCCACCTCAATGAGAACGGCTACGCTGCCCATCACGATGGTGACACCTACTTTGCCACCTGCAAGCTGGAAGCATGGGAGCTGAAGTACAGCCTCGACAACGACACCAACCGCTTCGCCTGGGCCGATGACGAGAACGGTACCGGAGTTATCTTCTATATGAAGGATGAGTGGGAAAACATAGCTCCGTTTGACTTCAAAAACATGCTCTTTACTCGTGACAGCGATTGGTTTGGTGACCATGAGACATGGGCTGAAGATGTGCTTGGCGAAGTTCCTGAAACAGACTTGCATTTTTACTTCCTTTCTTGGGTGACCGAAGATGGCGAAGTACAAGACGCGTCCATTGTTGGCCAAACTTTGGCGAACGATGAAGGCGCTTATAGCGGTGTGTACAATAATGAAATCAAGGGAACGACAGCATACGATATGGGTATTACAGAAGATGCAACATCCACCGCTTTTGCGTTACCTTGCACCATCATCGTAAGCAGTTATGCTTTTGAAGAAGGCATTTTTTATGGTTGTTATGGTAACTCATTCGGGAACGATTGTGCTGGTAACTCGTTCGGGAACAGTTGCTTACAAAACTCGTTCGGGAACAATTGCTATAAGAACTCATTCGGGAACGATTGAATAAGAAACTCGTTCGCGAAATAATGAAAAAAAAACTCGTTCGGTAAATGATATAAAAAAA
>R28__coassemble_49_pt1 | contig 72304 bp, 61 predicted proteins | sample R28__metabat2_low_PE_021 | metagenome-assembled genome bin R28
CTTTGCGTCACTGCGAGGCACGAAGCAGTCCAGAGGTGTTGGTTTCCTGGATTGCTGCGCTTCGCTCGCAATGACGGTTACGATGACTGTTGCCGTCATTGCGAGGAACGAAGCAATCCAGAAACGAGCATGATTAGTCTATAAACCAAGGAACAAACCGACGATGGAAAAGAAAGGATACACATATATATTATTCAACAAACGCAATGGCACTTTGTATGTCGGCATGACCTCGGATTTGAAACGCCGCGTTTATGAGCATAAGAATAGGATTCACCCCGATAGTTTTTCGGCCAAGTATTCTGTGGATAAGTTGGGCTATTTTGAAGAGTTCGCATTGGTGACAGATGCGATAGCAAGAGAGAAGCAAATCAAGGCGGGTTCGCGGGCAAAGAAATTACAGTTGATTGAAAGCATTAATCCTGAATGGAAAGATTTGTATGATACATTGTTTTGATTCCCTGGATTGCCGCGCTGCGCTCGCAATGACGCGAAGCGACGACAAGAAATTCACGCTATGCTCGCAATGACGGTAACGGGATCCAGTGCCGTCATTGCGAGGCACGAAGCAGTCCAGTGGTGTTGGCTTCCTGGATTGCCGCGCTGCGCTCGCAATGACGCGAAGCGACGACAAGAAATAAAGAATAATGAACAACTAAAATAAATAATAAATGAAAAAACTATTCCTCCCCTTAATCCTTCTGGCACTTGCGGCCTGCACAGAGCAGCAGCCCAAGGCTGAGTATGTCACTGATCCGGCCAACTACGTCGATCCGTTCATCGGGACGGGCGGCCACGGCCACACCTACCCGGGCGCCACCGTGCCCTTCGGCATGGTGCAGTTCAGCCCCGACACCCGCATGAACTCGTGGGACGGATGCTCAGGCTACCACACCTCCGACAACACCATCCTCGGCTTCAGCACCACCCACCTCAGCGGCACGGGCTGCTCCGACTATGGCGATTTCCGCTTTATGCCCGTCGTGGGCGAGGTGAAACTCGACAAAGGCGACGAAGCCGACACCAAGTCGGGCTATCGCTCCGCCTTCCAACACGAGAACGAAGACGCCAAGGCGGGCTATTATGCCGTCATGCTTGACGACTATAATACTAAGGTGGAACTGACCACCGGCGACCGCGTGGGCATGATGCGCTGCACCTTCCCGCAAGGTGCCGACGCCCACCTGCTTTTGGACATGGTGGAAGGCGTGAACGACGAAGTCGTGTTTGAGTCGTTCCTCCAAATCGAAAGCGATAACGCTATCAGCGGTTTCCGCAAGACCCGCGACTGGGCCAAGGAGCAATACCTCTATTTCTACGCCGAGTTCTCGAAGCCTATTGCGAGTTGCAATTTGTTCGAAAACGGTCAGCGTTCGGAAGAACCTAGAGCGCAAGGCGAGCGCGTCAAAGCCTATTTCGACTTTGACGTGGCAGACGGTCAGCCTGTCGTCATGCGCATCGCCCTCTCCGCCGTCGACGTGGAAGGCGCGAAGAACAACCTGAAGGCCGAGCTTGCCGATGGCGACTTCGACTTCGATGCCTTGAAGCAAAAAGCCTACGACAAATGGAACAACGAGATGAAACGCTACGAGGTGGCGGGCAACGTGGAACAAGACAAGACCGTGTTCTACACCGCGCTCTACCACACCATGATTGCGCCCAACCTTTTCAGCGACGCCGACGGACGCTATCGTGCTCACGACTTGAAGATTTACAATTCGGAACGGCCCGTCTACACCGTCTTTTCCTTGTGGGACACCTTCCGCAGCCTGCACCCGCTCTTCAGCCTGATGGAGCGCGAGCGCACCCTCGATTTCATCAACACCTTTATTAATAAGTACGAGACCAATCCGCACCACATGCTGCCCGTTTGGGAGCTGGCCGCCAACGAGACCTACTGCATGATTGGCAACCACGCCATCCCTGTCATCGCCGACGCTTATTTTGCGGGCATCCGCGACTTCGACACAGAGAAAGCCCTCGAAGCCATGGTGGCAAGCCAGAAAGACGACTTTCGTGGCATGGATGCCTACATGAAATACGGCTACATCCCGATTGAGAGCGAAGGCGAGGCCACTTCCAAGACCCTCGAATATGCCTACGACGATTGGTGCATCGCCCGCATGGCCGAAGACATGGGCAAGACCGACATCGCCAAGGAGTTCTATGCCCGCGCCCAAAGTTACAAGAACATCTACAACCCTGAGAACCAGTTCTTCCAAGGCCGCAGAAACGGCGGCTGGATGCATCCCTTCGATCCCGCGCAAGTCAACTTCACGCTGACTGAGGCCAACTCCTACCAATACGGTTTCTTCGTGCCGCAGGACGTGAACGGCCACATCGACCTGATGGGCGGACGCGATGCTTATGAAGCCAAGCTCGATGCCCTCTTCAACGCCCCTGAGAACCTGACGGGTCGTGTGCAACCTGACATCACGGGACTCATCGGACAATATGCCCACGGCAACGAGCCGAGCCACAACACGATCTACATGTACAACTTTGTGGGTCAGCCCACCAAGACGCAGAAATACGTGAAACAAGTGATGGACGACTTCTACACCGACCGTCGCGATGGCTATTGCGGCAACGAGGACTGCGGCCAGATGTCGGCTTGGGCAGTGTTCTCCTGCATGGGCTTCTATCCCGCCACGCCCGCTTCGGATTACTATGTGTTGGGTCTGCCGCGCTTCCAAAACGTCAAACTGACCCTTGAAAACGGCAAGACGTTTGAAGTCATCGCAAAGAACCTGAGCGAGCAGAACTGCTACGTGCAATCCGTGAAATTGAACGGCAAGGCCTTGGAACGCAGCTATATCACCTTCGAGGAAGTCTTCAACGGCGGCACCTTGGAGTTCACCATGACCAACCAGCCCAACTCCACTTGGGCCACGCAACCCGAAAACTGCCCCACGGTGCGCATCGCCAAGGACAACGACATCGTCATCGTCCCGACCATCAACGCCTTGTCCGACACCTTCTTCGACACGCTGATGGTCAGCATGAGCCATCCCGCCGAGGGCGTGGAGATTTACTACACCTTGGACGGCACCGACCCGAAGGAGAACGGCCAGGTTTACGAGCAGCCGATTTGCATCAAGGACAACACGACCATCCGCGCCATCGCCAAGCAGGACGAACGCTGGAGCCTGCCTGCCGAAGCCACTTATTACCTGATCGACGCAAATCGTTCGGTGAAGGTCGAGAACATGTACAACGAGCAATATGCCGCTGGTGGCACCAAGGCCCTTATCGACCATCTGCGTGGTAGTGACAACTTCCGCACAGGCACATGGCAGGGCTACTATGGTGTCGACCTCATCGCCACCGTCGACTTGGGTCAGCCCAAGAAGCTCAACCGCGTGGCGGGCAGTTTCTTGCAGGAGATCTACTCTTGGATTTGGATGCCCACCGAGGTGGAGTATTTCGTCAGCGACGACGGCAAGAGCTTCCGCAGCGTGGGCAAGGTGAAGAACGATATCCCCGTGGATGCTGATGGCGCATTCATCCAAGAGATGGAAGTGCGTCCGCGCACCATGGCCCGTTATGTGAAGATGGTGGCCAAGACCATCGGCACCTGCCCTGAGGGACACGTCGGAGCAGGACAGAAGGCCTGGATCTTCTGTGACGAGTTGGTGATAGAATAAGGACATGGGAATGGCGCTAGGCGGGTCATTGAATCCCCCCTGCCCCCCTTTGCAAAGGGGGAAGCGCAAAGCGACGCGGAACTTGGGTCCGGCAGGGCAGCCCCGAAGGGGCGACAGCAATGCAGGCGGGTGGTGTAAACCCCTGCCGACATCGGGTACGCCGCCCCCCGGCAGGCCAGCCCCCGGTAGGTTCCCCCTCTTGAGGGGGTGCCCGCAGGGCGGGGGAGTCAAAAGACCCCGGCAGGCTCGACCCCGGTAGGCCCCGTCCCGAAGGGACGACACTTTATTAACCGTAGGTCAGCGACCTACGGCAGCAAGCAACAAAACTCAAAAATAACTAAATATGAAAGAATCCATCGTGATCCTCGCCGGCGGCGGTCCGGCACCTGGCATCAACACGGTCATCAGCACCGTGGCCAAGACCTTCCTCAAGGACGGTTACCGCGTTCTCGGCCTCAACGAAGGCTACAAAAACCTCTTCAAGCCCAATCCCGATGTGGTGGAAATGGACTTCCTTTATGCCGATGCCATCCTCAAACAAGGAGGCTCGGCCTTGAAGATGAGCCGCTACAAACCGAAGAACGAGGAGTTTAACACCGAGTTCTTTGTGAAGAACAACATCAAGCTGTTGGTCACCATCGGTGGCGACGACACCGCTTCGACGGCCAACCGCATCTCCAAATTCTTGGCAAGCAGTGGCTTCCCCATCCAGAACATCCACGTGCCCAAGACCATCGACAACGACCTGCCCTTGCCTGAGGGCAGCCCGACCTTTGGCTACTATTCCGCCAAAGACGCTGGTGTGCATTTGGTGCAGACCATCTACGAAGACGCCCGCACCAGCGGCAACTGGTTTGTGGTGTCGGCCATGGGTCGCGAGGCGGGTCATTTGGCTTTCGGCATGACGTCGGCCTGCCATTGCCCGATGGTGGTCATCCCCGAGATGTTCAACAAGGCGGAAGTCACCTTCGATGCCATCATCAAGTTGGTGGTCAGCTCGATTGTGAAACGCAAGCTGTTGGGTGTCAACTACGGTGTGGTCATCATCAGCGAGGGCGTGTTCCACTTCATGAGCGACGAGGAAATCGAGAAGTCGGGCGTGGCCTTCACTTACGACGAACATGGCCATCCTGAATTGGGCAACGTGAGCAAAGCCCACATCTTCAACCTCTTGCTGCAGCAACGCCTGAAGGCGTTAGGCCTTAACGTGAAGAGCCGTCCTGTTGAAATCGGTTATGGCATCCGTTGCGTCGAGCCGAATGGCTACGACCTGACCTATTGCTCGCTGTTGGGCTATGGTGTGAAGAAACTCTTCGACAAGGGCGTGAGTGGTGCCATGGTCACGGCCAACCCGAAGGGCGAGATTGAGCCGCTTTATCTGAAGGACGTGGAGGACGAGAACGGCAAAATCAAGCCGCGTCTCGTGAACCTGAACGGCCCGAAGGCGGAATTGATTTTCAACGACGGACTGCAATACCTCAGCCCCGCCGACTACGAAGCCGCCAAGGCTTTCCTGCCCAATCCTGAAGAATACGACTTCAAGAAAATCTTGAAGTGGTAAGAAAACAAATCGGGGCGGCCAAGTCGGTCGCCCCGATTTGTTTAGTAGACAAGTGTATATCTTATCTCACATTCACCTTCTGCACGCTGACGCCGTTTTCGGTGGCGATGCGCACGAGGTAGATGCCTTGTCCGTATTGACCCAGGTCGAGGGTGGCGTTGCCTTCGGCTGTGGTTTCCATCAGCTTCTGGCCAAGCATATTGCTCACGCTGATGTGCATCGTGCCGTTGCCGTTCACGTTGAGCAGACCGGTGGTCGGGTTGGGGTAGACTTGGATGTCACCGTCGTTTTCGTCGACATTGGTGACAATCAGGTCGCTAACGGCAACCGATTCCGATTCGCAGTCCTCTTGGTTCTTGACGAAGACGCAGGTGACGCTGTATTCGTAGTCGCCTTGCTCGTTGGTGGCGTCGAAATATTCGTAATTGGCAGCACCCGTGTAAGGCACTTCGGCAATCAGCTCCATGTCTTTGTTGACGGTCACCGAGCGATAGATGTTGAAGTGGTTGAGATAGGTGGTGATGGCAGGCTTGCTCCAGGTGAGATACACGCCGAATTCAGCGTCGTTGTGCCATTGGTATTCGCCTTCAAGGTTGAGGGCGGGATAGCAGGCCAGCGGGGCTTGCTCGCAGTTGTTCTCGTAGGTCATGAACACGCCGTCTTCGAGTTCGGCGGAGGTGTAGAGCTCGTTGCCGTCGTAGTCGAGAATGGTGAACGAGCATTCACCGTCGGTGTCGTGCTCGGGATAGTTGTGGTACCAGCCATGGTTCCAGATGAGGTTGAGGTTGCCGCGCAGCATGGGCAGGTCGACGGTCAGGTCGGAGCCTTCGTCCATGGTGACGATGGCGAGGCGGTTCATGTTCTCGTCGGCGATGCTAATGGCGGCGCCTTTCCAGCCGTTGCCGGCGCTGTCGTGGAGTTGGAAGACGATGTTGCACTTCTCGCCCACGAGGATGCTGCGGTAGGTGGTGCGGCTGATGCCGGCTTCGTTGGTGACGAAGATGGCGTATTCGTAGAGGCCGGGTTCGAGGCCGTTGTCGTCATAGTCCATGTTGGCACCCACTTGGGCATCGGTCAGTTCGGCGATGACTTCACCGTTGCGGCGGATGGTCACCGAGGTGATGTCGGTGAGGTCGTTACCGTTAAGGTCGAGCGTGGGGTTGGTCCAGTTGAGGCGGACACCGTTGAAGTCGGCGTTTTCGAGCACGGCCATATTGGCCACGCTGTCGGGGCGCGAGTAATAGGTGTCGTTGTTAGGGATGATGTGGCCGGTGAAGCCCACCATCGTGTTGAAGTTGTAGCGGGTGGTGTTGGCAGCGCCGATGGGGCACCAGGCGTTGTCGCGACCGCTCCAGCCCCAGTTGTAGTGGAAGTAGTCGTTTTCGTCGTAGCCGTCCACCACGTAGGCGTGGCCGCCAGCGCCGCTGTCGTCTTGTCCGCTGTAGTAGAGCGGCAGACCTTCGTCGAGGCCGCCGTCTTTCAGCATCTGTGCCCATTGCTCGTTGGTGTAGCCCATGCCAGGCCACCAGCCGGCATAGTTGGTGAGGTGGTCTTCGCAGTTGTAGCGGAAATAGTTGCGCAAGGCGTCGGGCACCATTTCGGAGTAGGCGCCGCTGCCGTTGCCGCTGTATTGCATGTCGACAGCGATGCCGCAGTGGTGCAGGAACTGGGCGATGTAGTAGTAGTCGTCTTCGGTGCTGGTCGAGTCGAGCACGTTGGGCATCAGCTCAAAGTGGTATTCGGTCTCGCCGAAGTTGGCGGTTTGTTGGGCATAGCCTTGAGGGTTGTAGGTGTGCGAACCGGTGCCTTGTGCAGGCCACTCCCAGAACTTCATCACCTGTCCCATGGCGGTGGCTACGCAGCCGGCGTATACGTGGCCGCCGTTGCCCGTGGTGTCTTCAGGGCATTGGCTGTTCCAGGGGAAGTTTTGGTTCCAGAGGGTCTGGCAGAGCATGTCGACCACGGCGCGGGTCTGTCCGCCACGGTTGAGGCTACCCGTTTCGCTGACGCGTTTCCATTCGGCCACGATGTCGGGTGTGGCGGCGATGTTGTGCTCGCGCATGTATTGGATTTCCTCTTGGAAGCCTTTCAGCGTGAAGGCGAAGCCTTCCGACACGTCCTGCGGGTCGTAGGTGCCGGTGGTGGAGTAGGCGAGGATGGGCTTGGCGCAGTCGTCGCCCGAAACGATGATGAAGCCTTCGCCGTTCTTGACGTTGAAGACGTAGTAGTCGATGGCGCCACGGGTGATGTCGGTAGCGGCAGCTACGCAGTTGAGCTGGATGTCAGCGTTGCGCTGAGCGAGAGAAGTGGTGCTCAGGAACTTGGCACCGATTCTTTGTGCCTTTTGTTGGTCGACGGGGCCGGCCACGAGGCTGCCCAAAGTGAGGACAGCAAGGCAAAGTGTCAAATATAACTTCTTCATTTTACGGTGTATTTTGAGTTGTTGTTTGTCTTAGGAGCGGCAAAAATAATTTCTTTATTTTATATAGGTGCACATGTGGCGAAAAAAATAACAGGGCGCTGACAAAAAATCAACGCCCTGGGTGTTTTTGGTCATAATCGGGGTTAATCCGCTTTGAGCTTCTTGTACTTGAACCGCTTCGGCTCCACGTTGCCCAAGCGCTTCATCTTGTTCTCTTCGTACTCTGAGTAGCTGCCCTCGAAGAAATAGACCTGTGAGTTGCCCTCGAAGGCGAGGATGTGGGTGGCCACGCGGTCGAGGAACCAGCGGTCGTGGCTGATGATAACGGCGCAGCCCGCGAAGTTCTCCAAGCCTTCCTCCAAGGCACGGAGGGTGTTCACGTCGATGTCGTTGGTGGGTTCGTCGAGGAGGAGGACGTTGGCTTCTTGTTTCAAGGTGAGGGCCAAGTGCATACGGTTGCGCTCGCCGCCCGACAGCACGCCGGCTTTCTTCTGCTGGTCGTTGCCGCCGAAGTTGAAGCGCGACACGTAGGCGCGTGAGTTGATGCTGCGTTTGCCCAACTGGATGATGTCGTTGCCGCCGCTGATGACTTCCCAGACGGTCTTTTCGGGGTCGATGTCGGCGTGTTGCTGGTCAACGTAGCCGATTTTTACGGTCTCGCCCACCTCGAAGGTGCCCGAGTCGGGTTTTTCCAAACCCATAATGAGGCGGAACAAAGTCGTCTTGCCCGCGCCGTTGGGACCAATCACGCCCACGATGCCGCCTTGCGGCAGGCTGAAGTTGAGGTTTTCGAACAACAGCTTGTCGCCGTATGCCTTGGTCACATCGTGTGCCTCGATGACTTTCGAGCCTAAACGGTCGCCGTTGGGGATGTAGATTTCGAGTTTTTCTTCTTTCTCCTTTACGTCTTCGTTGAGCATCCTTTCATACGATTCCAAACGTGCCTTACCCTTGGCGTGGCGTGCTTTCGGGGCCATGCGCACCCATTCCAACTCGTGTTCGAGGGTCTTGCGGCGTTTGCTTTCGGTCTTTTCTTCCATCGCGAGGCGTTGGGTCTTTTGGTCGAGCCACGAGGAGTAGTTGCCCTTCCACGGGATGCCTTCGCCACGGTCGAGTTCGAGGATCCAGCCGGCCACGTGGTCGAGGAAATAACGGTCGTGGGTGACGGCGATGACGGTGCCCTTGTATTGCTGCAAGTGGCTCTCTAGCCATTGGATGCTCTCGGCGTCGAGGTGGTTGGTAGGCTCGTCGAGGAGCAGTATGTCAGGCTCTTGCAGGAGGAGTCGGCATAAGGCCACGCGGCGGCGTTCGCCTCCCGAGAGGTTGCGCACGGGCGTGTCGCCGTCGGGACAGTTGAGCGCGTCCATGGCGCGTTCTAATTTCGAGTCGAGTTCCCAAGCGTCGTGTTGCTCGATGAGTTCGGTCAGCTCGCCCTGACGGGCAATGAGCTTGTCGAAGTCGGCGTCAGGATCGGCGAACTTGTTGTTGATTTCCTCGTATTCCTTGAGGATGTCGACAATCTCTTGCACGCCTTCCTCCACCACTTGGCGGACGGTCTTGTTGTCGTCTAATTGTGGCTCCTGGTCGAGCATACCGATGGAATATCCAGGCGAGAACACCACTTCGCCGTTGTAGGATTTCTCTTTGCCCGCGATGATGCGCAGCAGGGTCGATTTTCCTGCTCCGTTGAGGCCGATGATACCGATCTTCGCTCCGTAGAAGAACGAGAGATAGATGTCTTTCAGGATTTGTCGTGACGGCGGGATGATCTTGCTTACGCCCACCATCGAGAAGATGATTTTTTTGTCGTCGGGTTGTGCCATATTATGTGTTGTTTGTTGTTCTTGTTTTGTGCAGGGACTTACGTCGCCTGCTTATTGGTGTGTCGCCCCTACGGGGCTGGGGTTGGTGCAGGGACTCACGTCGCCTGCTTATTGGTATGTCGCCCCTACAGGGCTTTGCGCATCGCCTCCTCCATCACCTCTGTAGCCTTGCCCCAGTCATAAACGCGGTTCGTGAAGTCGAAGCCCGCTTGGGCGAGACGGTCGGCTTGTTCCTTGTCGGTCAATAGGGTGATGATATGTTGTGCCATTTCTTGGGCGTTGCTGCCGACCAAGATTTCCTCGTTAGGTTTTGCACCCAAAGAGGCGTTGGCCAAAGGTGATGTGATGGCGGGCAGCCGCATCGACATGGCCTCCAACAGCTTGTTTTGCAAGCCCGTGCCGATGCGCATCGGGGCGATGAACACGCGACTCTCGGCGTAGGCCGTGCGGATGTCGTCGAGCCAGCCGCTGACGATGATTTTTTCGTTGGCGCATTTCTTCACCCTCGGGTCGGGGGTGGCGCCGGCGATGTACATCTTCACATCGGGCAAGGTCTTCCACACGATGGGCAGGATTTCGTTGGCCAAATATTCCACGGCGTTCACGTTGGGCGCATAGCTCATGTTGCCCGTGAAGACTAAGTCGTATTTCTTCTCGCTGTCCATCGGGTGGTATTTCTCGTGGTCGACGCCGTTGGGGACGATGAGGATTTCGTCGCGCTTCTCATGCGGGAACAAGGCCCTGTCGGGTTCGCTAATGATGGTGCGCACGTCGAAGTCGTCGAAGATGGCAGCCTCGTAACGGGCCAAACGACGGTACTCCATATTATATATAGGCCGCGTGACGAACGAGGCCACGTCGGCACGGCGTTTCATGCCATAGGAGAAAATGTCTTGATAGTCAATGGTTTTCGGGATGTCCTTGTGCCTGATGTATTCCGCTGTACGCAACAACTGGCAGAAAAGCATGTCGGGCTTGTGTTTGGCAATCAAGGCGTTGACTTTCTTTGCTGCCTTGCGATTGTAGAAATAGCCGCATTGCATGGGCAGGCCTTTAAGGAAGGCACGGATGAGGCCCAAGCCGATTTGCGGTTTCGTAATCTTGATGAAATTGATCGACTGGCAATAGGGTTGCAAAGCGCGAAAAGCGTCTTGTTCGTTGACTTTTGGGTCGTCGTTCAAGGCACAAAGGACGATTTCGTTGCGTTTTGAGAGTTGCTTTATCTGGTTGAAAGCCCGCAACTTGTCTCCTTTTTCGAGCGGGTAGGGGATGCGGGGCAGAAGGACAAAAATCTTCATCTCGGTTGAATTGAGGGGACAAAGATAATGGTTTTTGTTGATTGTTGATTTGTTTAATTGTTTAATTGTTGCGCATCTCGTGTCCCGTGTCCCGAAGTCCCGCGTCAAAGAAACGTAATCTTGCTCCCTGGCCTGATTTCCTCATAGAACATCAGCAGGCGGGCGATGATCTTGCGGTTGTCGTAGGTCTCTTCCACTAATTTCCTCGCGGCTTGTCCGATCTTGACGGCGATTTCGGGGTTCTCGTTGATGGCGCGGATGGCTTCCACCATCTTGGCCTTGTTTTCGGCGATGATGATGTTGACTTCCTCGTCGTAAAGAATACCCTCTGCACCCACGCGGGTGGTGATGACGGTCTTGCCCATCGCCATCGATTCGATGATCTTGATGCGGATGCCGCTGCCCGAAAGCAGGGGGACGATGGCCACGTCATGGTCGGACACAAACGCCTTGGCGTCGGGCACCTCACCGATGACGTCGACGTGTGGGTTTTTCATGGCAGTGAGCCATTCGGGCATCGAACGACCAGCCAGATGATAGACGAAATCGGGCACTTTCTCCACGGTCTTGGGTAGCACCTCGTCGACAAACCAGCGTATGCCTTCCTCGTTGGGCATCCAGTTCATGGAGCCGATGTGGTAGAACTTGGGCTTGCCTTCAATCCCTGACTTTGGCGTAAATTCCTCAGGATAAACGCCGTAAGGTATGTCGATGACGGGCTTCGAGCAGTATTTGCGGAAAAATGCCGCGTCTTTGCGGGTGATGGCGGCAATGCCGTCGACGGTCTCAAGGGCGTTAAGCTCGTATTCCTTCAAGGTCTTGGCCAAGTGGTTGATATACCATCGTTTGGCGAAAAACTTGGTCTCCTTGGCGATGCGTTCCCAAATCTTGTGCTCGACATTGTGGGCACGCAACACAATCATGGCTTTGGAGTGCTGGCGGATGGTCTCCACATAAGGCGCCATGTAAAGCATTTCCAATTGCACCACGTCAAACTGCTCTTTATCAAGCACTTCGATAAGCCGTTCCTTGAAATTGTCGGAGATGAAACGCTCCACATGGTACGACCTTTTGGTAAACAAATTCAAGAAGGCTTTCAGCGGTCGTATGCTCAGGTCTACGTCGATCAGCTCGATGCCGGTCTTGCGTTTGTATTCGTCGGGGATGTCGCTTTCCTTGACGTTGAACTTCTCGCTGTTGATGGCTAATATCTTGACCTGATGCCCCGCTTCGAGCAGTCCGGTGATGATGCTGTTCATCGCCATGGGACCGCCTTCGGAGGCAGGGTAGGGGGGCTTGTTGCAGAGCAGTAGTATCTTCATTGTTTGCTGAATAATTTTTTGAAAAACTTCTTCCAGCTGTCGCCGTCGAAGAGGGCCGCATCGGTGGTGGCCTTGAAGGTGAAGAACAACCCGACGGGCAGCAGCACGAGCGAAGAGAGCCACACGCCGAGGAACATGTTGAGGTCGCCAAAGACGGCCATGCGCTCGGCAATGGTGGAGACGAGGTGGTAGATGATGAAGAACACCACCGAGATGACCACGGGCAGGCCCAAGCCACCCTTGCGGATGATGCTGCCCAAAGGTGCCCCGATGAAGAAGAAGATGATGCAGGCGATGCTCAGCGTGAACTTTTTGTGCCACTCTTTCCTGTGCTTGTTGATGTTCTCGGTTTGCGACTTGAGGTCGATTTTGTTGAAGGCGATGTTGTCTTTGGCGTTTTGCGCACTGGCCGAGGCCATGTTGGCGATGGCGGTGCGGGTCGCTTCGTCGTAGCGGCCAAGCAATGGCCAGTGCAGGACGGCGATGCTGTCGGGCATAAGGCTGTCTGCTACGATGCTATCGGCCACGATGGTGTCGGCAATAAGGCTATCGGCCACGATGATGTTGGCTTGATCCACGGCTTCCTTCGGAGGGTTGGTTTTCAGGCTGTTGTAGTTGGCCCATCGTCGGGCAAAGCCTTGGGTGAAGGCCTCTTGCTTGCCGTCAAACCGCCGTTCGAGCGAGTCGAGCGCGGTGGAGAGCTGCCGTATGTTCATCATCTGCTGGTACGACTTGTACATCTCCTCGTCCGACCGTGTCATGTCGAACGACGCAAGGCTGAACTTGATTTGTTCCTGCTTGAACGACATGCGCTCGAAAGGCCGTTTTTCCTTGTAGTTGTCGGTGGTGATGTCGGTGTAGTTGTAGCCGTTGTAAAGCGTGAAGATGATGCTCCGTTGGTTGGGACTCATCGACATCATGCCCGAGTCGGCGCTGATGATCTTGGTGTTGCCAAGGCGGTCGGTGTGGTCGTAGATTTTCACCCCGTAGATGCTGCTACCGTCCTTGCCTTTCTTTTCCACGTAAATCACATAATTGTCGATGTCCTTGTAGAACACACCCTCCTTGATGTTGAAGGCCAATTTCTGCCGCTGCACGTCGGTCAGCAGGGTGCGCCACTTGAGCGTGGCTATCGGGATGAGGCTGTTGGAGATGAAGAATGCCAACACGCTGAGCATCAATGCGAAATAGAGCAGAGGCCGCATGGATTTCCACATGGAGATGCCCGAGGCTTTCATGGCCACCAACTCGTAGTGCTCGCCGAGGTTGCCATAACACATCAGCAGTGCCAAAAGCAATGCCAAAGGCAGCGACATGGGGATGGCAGTGATGGAGGTGTAGAAAAGAAGCTCGGCTATGATTTTGAGTTCCAGTCCTTTGCCAACCAAATCATCGACATAGAGCCACACGAACTGCATCACCCACACGAACACGACGATGAAAAAGGTGAGGAAAAAGGTGCCCAAAAAAGACTTGGTGATATAGCGGTAAAGTTTCTTCATTGCAAAAATAACGCTGCAAAGGTAGAAAAATTCTATCTTTGCCCCCAAATTAAGTCAACAAAGTTCAACAAGTATCGCGTCTCGCAGTCTCGTGTCTCGCGTCAAAAACTAACAACTATGGAAAACAAGGATTTCTACAAAGGTGTCAACCTCGCCATCACTGTCAGTGACAAAGAGGGCAATGTATTGTACCAAAACGACAGCTCCATCGAGGTGAACGGCGACGTGCGTGGCCGCAACATGATGGGATGCCACAACGAGCGTTCGCAGCAAATCATCCGCCACCTTGTCGGCGATGCCGCCACCAACGCCTACACGATTTCGAAGAAAGGCAAGCGGAAACTCATCTACCAAACGCCGTGGTACGAGGACGAGGCCAAGCAAGCCGTGGGCGGGCTTATCGAGTTCTCCATTATCCTGCCCGACGAGATGCCGCATTACGACAGGGGATAGTGCAATGTTGTTTTGCTCTATTTCGTTTTTTTACGAGCTGTGTGCAAGTTCGCCTTGCGCTATTGTCCTATTTTCTTGATTTTTGCCTTTGTTTTCGGAAAAATGTATAACTTTGCACCCAGAAAGCAAAACCCAACGGCCATGTTTGACGAGAGACGCGAACGCTACATCAACCCTTACACCGACTTCGGCTTCAAGAAGCTGTTCGGCACCGAGATGAACAAGGATTTGCTCATCAGTTTCCTCAACGCTCTGTTTAAGGATGGCCCCGTCGTCAAGGAGGTCACCTATGTGCCTAACGAGCAGTTGGGTGTTTATGGCAGCCGTCGCGCCATTTTCGACGTCTATTGCGAAACGGAGAGTGGCGAGAAGATCATTGTCGAGATGCAGAAGACGGAGCAAGCCTACTTTAAGGACAGGAGCGTATTCTATGCTTCGTTTCCCATCCAGCAGCAAGGGAAGACGGGTGCCGACTGGGATTTCCAGTTGAAGAGTGTCTATACCATTGGCATACTGAATTTTGTCTTTCCAGAGGATGAGTACGACCCCGAGTGCTATCACCACGAGGTGAAGTTGATGGACACTACCGACCATCATGTCTTTTACGACAAGCTGACATTCATCTATCTGGAGATGCCCAAGTTCAACAAAACGGAGGACGAACTTGAGGGTATGCTCGATAAGTGGCTTTTCGTGCTGAAGAACCTCACACGGCTTTTCGACCGTCCCGCAGCCTTGCAGGAACGGGTATTCAGAAAACTGTTTGAACAGGCCGAGATCGCAAGGTTTACGCCCGAAGAGGTCATCGAATATGAAGATAGCCTTAAGGTCTACCGCGATTTGAAGAACTCGATGGATACGTCGTATATGAAAGGTGTCGTGGCTGGACGAGAGGAAGGACGAGAGGAAGGACGAGAGGAAGGCCGAGAGGAAGGGCGGAAAGAAGGACGAGAAGAAGAAAGGATTGCTAATGCTCGCAAAATGAAGAAATTAGGAGTTAGCCCCGACATTATTGTCCAGGTCACTGGCTTGTCGAAGGAAGAGGTTGACCGTCTGTGACGGTTGGCTTATTCGTGTGGTATGGATTTGACGCAACGATTAGACATTTTAAACGGCAGCGCGAGGATTCGCGCCGCCGTTTATGATTTGTTTAGATTTGCCAAGATTTGTTTCCCAAAACAAACTCTATTATTTGTTTCTTACTTCGTCACCAAATTATAGGTGTCTTGAGCAATCACAAACTCCTCGTCGGTAGGATACACCACCACGGTGATCTTCGACTCGGGCGTTGAAATGACGCCTGCGTCGCCGATGGTTTCCTTGTTCATCTTCGGGTCGAGGATGATGCCGAGACCTTCCATGTTCTCAAGGATGGCTTCGCGCATGAACCAGGCGTTCTCGCCGATGCCACCGGTCATCACGATGAGGTCGGCACCGTTCATCACGGCCATGTAGCCGCCGATGTACTTCTTCACACGGTGGGCGAACATGTTGAAGGCGTAGGTGCAACGCTCGTCGCCTTCATCCTTGCCGGCACGCACGTCGCGCATGTCCTGCTTGCCGCCCGTGATGCCCACGAGACCGGATTTCTTATTGACTAAGGTGTTCATCTCCTTGGTCGTGTAGCCTTCCTTGTCCATGATGTACATGAACGCGCCCACGTCGAGGTCACCGGTGCGGCTGCCCATCACGAGGCCCTCCACGGGCGTGAAGCCCATCGAGGTCTCCACCGACTTGCCGTATTCCACGGCGGCGATGCTGGCGCCACTGCCCAAATGGCAGGTCACGATCTTCGACTTCTTCCAGTCCTTGCCGACGAAAGCTGCGGCTTTTTCGGCCACGTACTTGTGGCTGGTGCCGTGGAAGCCATAACGACGCACGCGGTATTTCTCGTAGTACTCGTAAGGCACGGCATAAAGGTAGGCCTCAGGCGGCATGGTGCTGTGGAACGAGGTGTCGAACACGGCGGCCATCGGGATGCCTGGCAGCACTTCTTCCATGGCGTGGATGCCTTGCAGGCTGCCAGGGTTGTGGAGCGGGGCCAGGTCGCAGAGGTCTTCGATGCCCTTGATGACTTCGTTGTCGATGAGGACGCTCTTGGTGAACTTCTCGCCACCATGGGCCACGCGGTGACCAACGGCGTTGATTTCCTTCAGGTCCTTGATGACGCCCATCTTCGGGTCGACCAAAGCCTTCAGCACCAGCTTGATGCCTTCGGTGTGGTTCGGGATGGGAAGTTGCTCGTAGTGCTTCTCGCCATTGTATTTGTGGGTAAATTCGCCCATTTCGAGGCCGATGCGCTCCAAGAGGCCCTTGGCTAATAGGCGCGACGAATTGGCGTTTTCCATCTCAAGCAATTGGTATTTGATGGAGGAACTGCCGCAGTTTAAGACTAATATTTTCATTGTTTAAGTGTTGTTTGTTTATTTGTTGGATTTGTTTTGCGTCGCGTTGCGTCATTGCGAGCGATAAGCGAAGCAATCCAGGAATGAAACTGATGGTCTGGATTGCTTCGTCGTTCCTCCTCGCAATGACGCGAAGCGTGGCATACAATTATTTCTGTTTTTGTGCGATGGCCTGGTTGCAGGTGATGGCCACTAATTTATAGACGTCGTCGATCGAGCAGCCACGGCTGAGGTCGTTGCAGGGCTTGGCCAGACCTTGCAGCACGGGGCCGACGGCTTCGGCACCGGCCAGACGCTGCACCAGTTTGTAGGCGATGTTACCGACTTCGAGGCAGGGGAACACGAGCGTGTTGGCCTTGCCAGCCACAGGGCTGTTCGGGGCCTTGCTGGCACCCACCGAAGGTACGATGGCGGCATCGGCTTGCAGCTCACCGTCGAGGACGAGGTCGGGGCGACGCTCCTTGGCGATGCGGGTGGCTTCGATGACCTTGTCGACCACTTCATGCTTGGCGCTGCCCTTGGTGGAGAAGCTCAGGATGGCCGTGACGGGGTCGATCTTGGCGATGGCCTTGGCGGTGTCGGCGGTGCAGATGGCGATTTCGGCTAACTGTTCAGCCGTCGGCATGGGCGTGACGGCGCAGTCGGCAAACACCATGCGACCGTTGGTGCCATAGGGGCAACCTTCGGGCAGGAACATTGTGAAGGCACCGCTGACGCAGCTCACGCCAGGCACCGTCTTGATGATTTGCAGGGCAGGACGCAGCATGTCGCCCGTGGTTGAGCGGGCACCGCTGACGAGACCGTCGGCTTCGCCGGCCTTCACCATCAGGATGCCGAGGTACATGAAGTTTTGGGCCAGTTCGTCGGCTTGTTCGGGCGTCATGCCTTTGGCCTTGCGCAGTTCATAGAGCAGGTCGGCATATTTCTGTTTGTCGGGGTTGTTTTTCGGGTCGACGATGCGGGCCTTGCCGATGTTTTGGAGGCCGAATTCGGAGGTCATCTCCTTGATTTTGTCGGCGGGACCGATGAGGATGATGTCGGCCACTCCGTCAGCCAAGAGGCGGTCGGCGGCTTTCAGGGTGCGAGGCTCGTCGCCTTCGGGGAGCACAATGCGTTGCTTGTTGGCTTGCGCATTGGCAATGATTTCTTGCATTAAATCCATCTTAAAACGAGTTTATAGTTGTTAGTTGTTCAGTTGTTCAGTTGTCGTCAGTTGTTCAGTTGTCGCTTTGCGTCATTGCGAGGCACGAAGCAATCCAGGAATCATGAGTAAACTGGGATCTTGAATTCTTCAATTGACCTGCAAAGTTAGTAAGTTTTTGCCTTGGTTTGCAAATAATCCATTATTTTTGCAGCGGAAAAAATAGCATATCATGCCGCAGCATCCCGACATATTCTATCATAGCCCTTTCGAGACCGTTGTACAACATGCTGATACATTGCAGGTTGCCGACACTGTTCGGATGGCCGACACCCTTGTCGCCGACAGTGTGGTTCCGAGTTTCATCACCGAGGGCTTCCGAGGCACGCTGATACCCATGGTTCGAATGACTTACGAGATCCTGCAAGGTTGGAACTTGGCCCTTTTGGGGCTGATGCTGTTGCTCATCGTGCTCAACAAGCAGCTCTATCCCCGTCAGTTCCGTCAGGTGCTGTCGGTGCCTGGAGGCGTGGCCCACACCAACCAACTGCTGCGCGAATGGAGTCCCATGGGCAGTTTCCTTTGCGTGTCGTTCTCTGTTGGCTATGTCCTGCTGATGGCGCTGTTCGTCCAAAAAAGCTGTGTGGTGCTGTCGCACGACGTGTTGGCCTACAACGGCTTGCGCATGTATTGGACCCTTGCCGCCGGCGTATTGGGCTGGGTGTTGCTGCGTTACCTCATCCTGCATTTCGCCAACTGGCTCTTCGACACGCGCGACACCATCGACCGGCAGATGACCGTGCAGTTCTCCATCTCCATTTTCACGCTCATCGTCATGATCCCCATCGTCCTTTTGCTGCTCTACAATCCCACAAAATATTTTGTTTGGATTGGCATTGCGGTATTGGGCTTGGCAGCGGTTTTGAGGCTCGTTTTGGGCGTGATTGAGACGAGAGTTTCGACAAAAATATCATCGTTTTACATTTTTTTGTATCTTTGCGCCCTCGAAATCGCACCCCTTGCAACGCTCGTGACAGCAGGCTGGCGATACTTTAGTCAGAACGCTGTTTTTTAACGAGTTAAGTTGTTTTGAAGTGCGAAAAAATCGACTATTTAGACGTTCAAAAAGAAAAGGAAAAGATGAAGATCAAGTCAATTTTGGTGTCACAACCCAAGCCTGCCGATATTTCGAAGACTCCCTTTGCTGACATGATGAAAAAGTATGGTGTGAACTTCACTTTCGAGAAGTTCATCAAGCTCGATGACGTCACTGCGAGCGAGCTTCGGCAGGAACATATCAAGTTGCCGGACTACACGGCCATCATCCTCACCAGCCGCAACGCCATCGACCATTTCTTCCGCGTGGCCAAGGAGATGCGCTATGCCGTGCCTGAGACCCTGAAGTATTTCTGCATCAACGAGTCGACGGCCTTCTATCTGCAACGCTATGTGCAGTACCGCAAACGCAAGGTCTTTTACGGCAACCAGACCCTCATCGACCTCATCGACATCATGAAGAAGCACAAGGACGAGAAATACCTTTACTGCTGCTCCGACATCAGCTCCGACTCGACCACCGACCTGTTGACTGCCGCCAAGCTCAACTTCACCAAGGCCGTGATGTTCCGCACCGTCTCCGCCGACCTCAAGGACGTGATCAAGATCGAGGACTACGACATGTTAGTGTTCTTCAGCCCCGCCGGTATCCATTCCTTGAAAGAGAACTTCCCCGACTTCGAGCAGAAGGAAGTCGCCATCGGCGGTTTCGGCGAGGCCACCTGCCATGCCATCACCGAGGCCGGCTTCGAACTCAGTTTCCGCGCTCCCACCCAAACGGCACCTTCCATGACCATGGCCATCGAGGAATACCTCGCCGCCGAGTACAAAAAGAGCAAGAAGAAATAACCTTCTGCCTTACAAAGCGTTAACCTATGGCGGCCAAGGAGGGACTCCCGAAATACGAACGCATCTGCAAGGATAACGACATCCAGGCCCTTTTTGGCAAGGGCTTGGGCGTGAGCGTGTATCCTTATCGCGTGGTGTACCTTTTCCGGCACGACGATGACCATCCCGTCACCGTCCGCCTCCTTGTCTCGGTCTCCAAGAAACGTTTCCACCATGCCTTCAAGCGCAACCGCGTGAAGCGGCTGATACGCGAGGCGTGGCGGCGCAACAAGGCCCCGCTCTACGAAATCTGCCAAAGGGATAATATTTCGCTCGATGTCGCGTTAGTCTATACGGCCACGGTCATCCACAGCTACGAGGAAATGCTTGCGAAGACGAAGAAAGCCGTCAACGAGATTGCCAAGAACTATGAAAAGCATCGCAAAACTCCCAGCTAAGTTCCTGATCCTGTTGATCCGGATTTATCAGGTGACGCTTTCCCCTTATCTTGGCAAGAGCTGTCGCTACACGCCCACCTGCTCCAACTACGGCATCGAGGCGATCGGGAAATACGGCTTCTTCAAAGGCGGTTGGCTCACCTTCAAGCGCATCCTCTCGTGCAACCCATGGGGCGGCAGTGGCTACGACCCAGTCCCGTAGGGACGACATACCAGTAAGCAGGCGACGTGAGTCCCTGCACAACAACCCCGATGCAAGCCAGCGCCTCATCGGGTCAACAACATACAAACAATGAAGAGAATAACGATCATCCTCATCCTCACCCTGCTCCTCCCGCTCGGCCTCATCGCCCAAGAGAAGCAAAACAACTTCGAGATTGCCAAGAGCCTCGACATCTACAACAGCCTCCTGCGTGAGCTGAACCTCAACTACGTCGACGAAATCAACCCAGGCGAGCTTAACGAGGCGGCCATCAACGCCATGCTCAGCGGCCTCGATCCCTACACGGTATTCATCCCCGAGTCGGACATCGAGAATGCCAAGTTCATGACGACGGGCGAATATGGCGGCATTGGCGCACTCATCCAATACGACGGCGAGTTCACCCGCATCTCCGACCCCTACGAAGGCTGGCCGGCACAAAAGGCGGGCCTCATTGCCGGCGACGCCATCATGGAAGTGAATGGTGTTGATTGCAAGAAGAAAAACACACAGGAAGTCAGCAACTTGCTGAAAGGCCAACCTGGCACCGAGGTGAAGCTGAAGATCAAGCACTATGGGCAGGAGAAGCCTCTCGACATCACGCTGAAGCGCGAAAAGGTGAAAATCGACAACATACCCTATTATAAGGTGTTCGACAACGGTGTGGCCTACCTCTCGCTGAGCGGTTTCACCCGCGATGCCGGCAAGGAGGTGAAGGAGAAACTCGTCGAAATGAGGAAAAACCACAAGCTGAAAGGTTTCGTCCTCGACTTGCGCGGCAACGGCGGCGGCTTGATGAACGAGGCCGTCGACATCGTCAACTTGTTCATTCCCAAAAACAAGCCCGTGGTGTCGATGAAAGGCAAGGCAGCCACAGCCAATAGCATCCATCCCACCACCAACGAGCCTTTGGACCTCGAAATCCCACTTGCAGTGCTCGTCGACGGCAACAGCGCCTCGGCCAGCGAGATTGTGGCAGGCTCGTTGCAAGACTATGACCGTGCTGTCATCATCGGGCAACGCACTTTTGGCAAAGGCTTGGTGCAGAATATCTTGCCATTGAGTTACAACACGCAGATGAAGGTCACCGTGGCGCATTACTACATCCCCAGCGGCCGCTGCATCCAGGAAATCGACTACTCGCACAAGAAAGATACGACCAAGATGAAGAACGACACTTTGGGGAAGGCCTTCAAGACCATGGGCGGACGCACCGTCTACGAAGGCCATGGCATCACGCCCGACGTGAAGGTGGAACGCGATCCTTACGCCACGGTGACGGCCTACCTCTATGGCAAGAATTTCATCTTCGACTATGCCAACAAGTTCTACAGCGAACATAAGAGCATCGACTCGGCTGACCGGTTCAAAATCGACGAAGCCACCTATCAGGACTTCATGAAGTTTGTGAAAGACAAGAATTTCAGCTATACCACCGAGAGCGAGAAAGTCATCGAGAAGCTGAAGAAAACAGCCAAGGAAGAGGGCTATCTCGATGAGATTCAGCCACAAATCGACCTGTTGGAAAAGAACCTCGCCGCCGAAAAGGAAAAGGACCTGCTCAACAACCGCGAGGACATCGAGGAGCTGCTCCGTTCTGAGATTGTGGGACGCTATTACTACCAGAAAGGCCGCATCGTGGCCGCCCTGCAAAACGACCCCGACCTGAAACGCGCCTTTGAGATATTGCTCAATACCAACGGCAAGGACGAATACCACACCATCTTGAGCGCCGAGTGATGACCCGTCAGGCTTCCATACGGCCCTATCTCAACCAAGCCTATCTCTTAGGCTTGATGATGATGGCGGTTGGCCTGACGCTCTCGCCCTTCCTCATGGGCATGGCGAACTTTTGGCTCGTCCTGGTATGGCTTATTGACGCTCTTGTCCCCGCCCGTCATAGTGGGCTTGACCTGCAATCTCCTAAGGGCAGGGGCTTTAAGTCCAAGTTCTCCCGTTTTTGGCACAACAAAGCCGCCGTCCTTTTGGTGGCGTTCTACCTGATGCACGTCGTCGGCCTGCTGTGGACCACCGATTTCCAGTATGCCATGAAAGACCTGCGCGTGAAGCTGCCTATCTTGGTGCTGCCGTTCGTCGTTTCGGGCATGGAACCCCTCGACCGCAAACGTTTCAACTTCGTGATGTCAGTCTATGTGCTGTCGACCTTCGTGGCCACGGTGTTCAGCAGCATATCCTATTGGCGGCACGACTATGAAGACGTGCGCGAAATCTCCCATTTCATCAGCCACATCCGCTTCTGCTTGAACATCGTGTTTTGCATTGCCGTCATCTGCTGGTATATCGTAAAATCCAAGGCCACCGTAAACCGTTTCCTACTGTTTTTCTTGCTTTTGTGGTTCGTATACCAAATCTACATCTTCGAGTCGCTGTCGGGCTATGTGATTCTGGCGGCGGTTGCTGTGGTCACACTTGTTTGTGCCTTGTTGCGCTGGCGAAAGGGCAAGGTCTGGGCCGCCGCGATAGGCGTGTTGGCAGTGGTGGCCGTTTTGTCGGGTGCCGTTGTCATGCAACATGCCATAAAGCCTCTGTTGAACGTGGAGCCTGTGGATTTCAGCACGTTGGAGAGTGAGACCGCACTTGGCAACACATATTGGCACGACACCGTCTACAATCCCGTGGAAGACGGCAAGTTTGTGGGGCTTTACTATTGCAAGACGGAGATGCAGGAGGCATGGTCCGAGCGAAGCACAATGCCCTTTGAAGGCACGACGACGAATGGCGAAAACCTGGAGGCTACCTTGGCTCGTTACCTGACTTCCAAGGACTTGCGGAAAGATGCCGAAGGCGTGAAGGCACTCACCGACGAGGATATACGCAACATCGAACAAGGTGTGGCCAACTACAACAATTGGAAACACCCTGGACTTCGGGCGCGGCTTTCGTCGACCTTGTTCGAGTATAACCTCTACCGGCGTTTCAACAATCCCAATGGCGGGTCGCTCTCGCAGCGCATCGAGTTCACGCGGGCTTCGTTCCACCTCATCGGCCAGCATCCTTGGTTTGGCGTGGGCACGGGCGACGTGCCGCAAGCCTTCAGCCGCGCCTACGATGAACTGCAATCGCCGCTTAACGGGGAGCATCGCTTCAGGGCCCACAACCAGTATCTCGCCATCGCCGTGGCCTTTGGCCTCGTTGGGTTGGCGTTTTTCCTCTTCGTTTTGCTTTATCCATGGTGTGCCAGCCGCAGGCGTCGCACCTATTTATACACGGTCTTCATCGTCATCATGACGCTCTCGATGTTGGCTGAAGACACCTTGGAGACCCAGGCCGGCGCCTCGCTGTTCGCCTTCTTTGAGGCCTTGCTGCTTTTTGCCTATCCCATTGATAATGAAACAAAAAAATAGATGATATGAAAAAGGAACGTTTTATCTGTCCCTACACCGTTTACGACAATCTCGATGAAATGGACCCGCAGGATGCCGAGTTGATGCGTCGGGCCCATGAGGCGACACGCAGTGCCTATGCGCCTTATTCCAAGTTCAACGTGGGCGCGGCGGTGCGTTTGGCCAACGGTGAAATCGTTACGGGCAACAACATCGAGAACGCGGCCTATCCCAGTGGCCTCTGTGCCGAGCGTGTGGCCATGTTTGCCGCGATGGCCAAATATCCAGGCGTGGCTTTCGAGGCCTTGGCGGTGACGGCGCATTCGCAAACGAAGCTGATCGCCGAACCTGTCGCCCCTTGCGGGGCTTGCCGACAAGTGATGGTGGAGGTGGAGCAGCTGTCGAAACGGCCGCTGCGCGTGATGTGTCAGGGACAGGAGGGCCCCATCATGGTCTTTGAGGGCATTGAGTCATTGATGCCGTTCATCTTTTTGGACAAGTTCCTTTGATTTCCGCCAGCAAACGACAATGAGCGCGATGGTAGCAACGGCGCTGATGGCGACCATTGTGGGCGGCATGGCCCCGAAGTGGTCGACGTCGACGTTGATGATGCCTTTGTCGTTGAGGTAATAGAGCACCACGGCAGTCCCGTTGTTGACGAAGTGCATGAGGATGCTCGTCCAAAGCGAACCGCTGACGTAGAACATGTAACCCAACAAGATTCCCAAGAACATACGCGGCAGGAAGCCGTAGAACTGGAAATGGATGAACGAGAAGATGGCCGCCGAGAGGATGATGGCCACATGAGGGTTCATGCATCGCGTCAGCCCTTGTTGAAGCACGCCACGGAAGGTCAGTTCCTCGCTCACGGCGGGAATCAAGGCGATGATGAGTAGGTTGAACAGCAATCCACCGATGTTGTTGGCTTTGAGCATCTTTTCGGTGGCGGCTTGCGCAGCATCTTCTAATGTTTTCATGTATTCCTCAAGCCTTTCGAAGGCCGAACCGAAATTCATGGCTTCGTTCCAGCTTGTCAGCTGGTTGGTGACGGGCAGCGAAACGAACATCAGCGCGGCACCGATCAAGATATAGAGTAGCCACGGCTTGTTGACGGCACGGAAGCCCAAGGCCGGCATGGCATGTTCTTTTCGGGTGATGAAATAATAGACGATGGGCGGCACCACGAACATCATGATGGACGAAAGCCCTTGCGCGATTTTCATGCCCAAATCGCTGGCAAACATGAAGGCTGCGGAAATGGCAGCCCCTACCAAGCTGCTGACTAAGAGGATGACCAAAAAGATGAAAACCCGCATCCCTGTGGATTGTTTCAGGTTGTCGATAAACAAATTGTCACTCATATGGCATTGGAATTTGCCGCAAAGATACACTTTTTGTAATTTTGCAGCGTCATGTTTACACTTGCCCACCTTTCTTTTGACCATTACCCGCTCCTCCTCGCTCCGATGGAGGATGTTTCCGACCCGCCGTTCCGCTATGTCTGCAAGCTCTTCGGCGCTGATGTGGTCTACTCAGAGTTCATCTCCGCTGATGGCCTCATCCGCGACTCGGTGAAAAGCATCAAAAAACTTGATTTCGAGGAGTTTGAACGCCCTGTAGGCATCCAGATTTTTGGCAACGCCGTGGAGCCTATGGTGGAGGCGGCGCGTTATGCCGAGACCGCACATCCCGACATCATCGACATCAACTTCGGCTGTCCGGTGAAGAAAGTGGCCTCCAAAGGCGCCGGCTCGGGCATCATGAACGACATCCCCAAGATGGTGGCCATCACCAAGGCCGTGGTGGAAGCCGTCAATACCCCCGTGACCGTGAAGACCCGTTTGGGCTACGACAGCGAGCATCGCGACATCGTCGACATCGCCGAGCGACTGCAAGACGTGGGCATCGCTGCCCTGACGATTCATGGCCGCCTGCGCACCACCAAATACAGCGAGCCTGCCGACTGGACTCTTATCGGTGCAGTGAAAAACAACCCGAGGATGCACATCCCTATCATCGGCAACGGCGACGTGGTGGATGGCCCTTCTGCGAAATATTATAAGGAAACTTTCGGCGTTGATGGACTGATGATTGGCCGGGCTACTTATGGAAATCCGTGGATTTTCAATCAGATACGTCATTATTTGGAGACGGGGGAGACGCTACCTGCGCCCGATGTGGCGGAACGCGTCCGCGTGAGCAAGATACAGTTGGAGCGTTCGGTGGAATGGAAAGGCGAGCGCATCGCGCTATTTGAAATTCGCAAGCACTGGGCCTCGTATTTCAAGGGTCTGCCTAATTTCAAGCCGTTCAAGATGCGGTTGATGGAGACGTTGGATGTGGGGGAGGTCTATCGTGTCCTTGATGATATTGAGGCGCATTATTTGTCACAAAACCAGCAAAACTTTCAAAACAATTATGAATGTTAAGCAACATCACCCAACCGGGTTGCCGTTGTAAACCAGCCTTCGGCTGCTGAGGAAAGGAGCTGGTTGGCGACTTTCCACGATTTGAATGTTTTATGGGTTTTGTTTGTTTTGTTCCTAAACAGAAACGCTATCCTTCAATACCCCATTCTCAAACAAATTCCTCACCAGCTCGTCGCGACGGATGTGATACGTGCGGATGCCCAGCGACTGTGCCGCGCGGATGTTGACTTCCGTGTCGTCGATGAAGAGCGTCTCTTCGGGCACTAAGCTTTCGTGGTCGAGGATGAGCTCGAAGAAGCGTGGGTCGGGTTTCTCAAGGTGTTCGGCAAACGAGAAATACGATTTGTTGAACAGGTCGTCGAACTCGTTGTAGCCGAAACGCAACTGCAAATCCCTGACGTACAAGTCGTAATGGATTACATTGGTGTTGCTCATCAAGAAGATCTTGTAGTGTTTCTTGACCTTTTCGAGGGCTTCAATGCGTTCGCGGGGGATGTCTAAGAGCATGGCGTTCCAAATGGAGTCGAACTTTTGGTCGGTCATTTTCTCTTGTCCGAGCAGCGCTTTCATGCGTTTGCGGAAGGTGGGGGCGGTGATGATGCCCGTGTCGAATTTGCTCATGATGTCGATAAACTCCTTTGAATGAGGAAGTTTGTGGATGTCGACACCCATCTTTTCGAGTTCGCGGTAAACGATGGTTTCATCAATGTCAAGGACCACGCCGCCGAGGTCGAAGATGATGTTTTTGATTTTTGCGTTCATTTTTGAGATTTTTTAGGCTTTATTTCGGTGCAAAATTGTAAATTTGCAGCGCAAAAAGCAAGAAAAAAGGTGAATATTTGCTTTTGAGGCTTGTTTTTCTGCGGTCCCATAGCGCAGTTGGTTAGAGCAACTGACTCATAATCAGTAGGTCCTAGGTTCAAGCCCTAGTGGGACCACGAAACAACGGAAATCAAGGATTGTAGGGTTGTCATGCCATGGCAGCCCTACTTCGATAAAATAGGAGACCCATCATCATGGAACAAGACAACACCTTGAAACCTCTCACACAGCTCGACGAACTTGGCGAGTTCGGCCTCATTGACCAGCTGACGCAAGACTTCCCGCTGCGCAACGCCTCATCGTTGAAGGGCGTCGGCGACGATGCCGCCGTCATCAACCACGAAGGTATGCGAACCCTCGTCTCGGTCGACATGCTCATCGAAGGCATCCATTTCGACCTCACCTATTGCCCGCTGAAGCACCTCGGCTACAAGGCCGCCGTGAGCAACTTCTCCGACATCTATGCCATGAACGGCACGCCCACGCAAATCGTTGTGGGTCTTGGCGTATCGAGCCGTTTTTCAGTGGAAGCCCTTGATGAACTCTATGCTGGCATCCGCCTCGCTTGCGAACGCTACCATGTCGACATGGTGGGCGGCGACACCACAAGCAGCAAGACGGGCCTCGTCATTTCCATCACCGTCATCGGCATGGCCAAAGAGGAAGACATCGCCTACCGCAGCGGCGCCAAGAAGAACGACCTGCTGTGTGTCACTGGCGACTTGGGCGGAGCCTACGTCGGCCTGCTCATCCTCGAACGCGAGAAGGTGGAGTTCCTCTCCAACCCCAACATGCAACCCAAATTCGATGGGCTTGACTACGTACTCGAACGACAGCTGAAGCCCGAAGCCCGCAAGGACATCGTCGAACAGTTCAAGACCTTGGGCATCAAGCCGACCTCGATGATCGACATTTCCGACGGCCTGGCCTCCGAAATCCTGCATCTCTGCAAGGAGAGCGGCGTTGGCTGCCAGCTCTACGAGGAACGCATCCCCATCGACCCGACCACCGACCGCATGGCCAAGGAGTTCCAAATCGTGCCTTCGGTGGCGGCATTGAGTGGGGGAGAAGACTATGAGCTGCTCTTCACCATCGACCAAAAAGACTACGAGAAGATACAAAAGATGTCGACCGACGTGACCGTCATCGGCTACATGACCGACAATGCCGGCGTGGCCGAAATGATCACTCCCGACAACCACGTCATCCCCATCAAGGCGCAGGGCTGGGACCACATGAAAAAGAAACAAGAGTAATTATTGTATCACAAAACCGTTCCCCCCAACCCGAAAAAAGGTTTTGTGGGTTTTGAGAGTTTTGTGACGAAAAAAAGTTATGTCCGACCATCCCGAAATAGTCAAGCAAAAGCTCGCCGTGCTGCCCAGCAAGCCTGGCGTTTACCGCTACTTCGACAAGAACGGAACGCTCATCTATGTGGGCAAGGCCAAGAACCTCAAGCGTCGCGTGAGCAGTTATTTCAACAAGGAACAGTTTGGCAAGACACGCGTCCTCGTCAGCAAGATTGCCGACCTCGAATATAGCATAGTTGATTCAGAATCAGAGGCTTTGTTGCTCGAGAATACGATGATCAAGCAGTACAAGCCGCGCTACAACATCATGCTCAAGGACGACAAGACCTACCCTTGGATCTGCATCAAGAAAGAGGCCTATCCTCGGGTGTTCCTTACCCGTAGGAAGGTGAACGACGGGTCGGAATACTTCGGGCCTTATCCCTCGGTGCGCACGGCCCATGTCTTGCTCGATCTGCTCAGCCAGGCCTACAAGATACGCTCGTGTCGCACGCCTTTCACTGAAATCGGGGTGGAGAAGGGGAAATACAAGGTCTGCCTCGACTACCACATCCACAAGTGCAATGCTCCGTGCGAAGGCTTGGTCTCGAAGGCCGACTATAACGCCATGATTGCCGAAATTCGCGAAATCATCAAGGGCAACTTGGGTGGCGTGCTTCGCCAACTGAAGGCTCAGATGATGGACCATGCCTCGCGCATGGAGTTTGAGCAGGCGCATGAAATCAAGGTGAAATATGAGCTGCTTGAGGAGTACCAAAGCCGCTCGACGGTGGTCAGCACGACGATTCACGATGTGGAGGTGTTCTCCTACGTCGACGACGAAGAGACGTTCTATGTCAACTATATGAAGGTGAAGGATGGCGCAGTGGTGCAGAGCCATTCATTCGAGATGAAGCGCAAGCTGGAAGAGACGCCCGACGAGCTCCTGCTGCTGGCCATCACCGACTTGCGGCAGCAGTTTGGCGAACACGCGCCCGAAATCATCGTCCCAATGAAATTGGACTACGAGATCGGGGACGTGGAAATGACCGTGCCGCAACGTGGCGACAAGCTGAAGCTCCTCGACCTCTCGCGCCGCAACGCCATGCAATACCGCATCGACTTGGACAAGCAACGCTCGTTGGTCGACCCGGAACGTCACCAAAAACGCGTCTTGAACCAGCTGAAAGAGGCTTTGCAGCTCGACGAAATGCCTGAGGTAATCGAGTGCTTCGACAACTCCAACTTTCAGGGCGACTATGCCGTGGCGGGCATGGTGCAGTTCGTGAAAGGCAAACCCAACAAGGCGGGCTATCGCCACTTCAACATCAAGACGGTGGAAGGCCCCGACGATTACGCCTCGATGAAAGAGGTGGTCAGAAGGCGCTATTCGCGTCTCATTGAGGAGCAAAAGCCTTTGCCCAACCTCATCATCACTGATGGCGGCAAGGGACAGATGGAAGTGGTAAGGCAAGTGATTCAGGACGAGTTGCATGTCGACATTCCCATTGCGGGCCTGGCCAAGGACGACCGTCACCGCACCAACGAGTTGCTGTTCGGCTTTCCGCCTGTGGTGGTGGGCCTGAAGCCCAATTCGGAGGTGTTTCGTCTATTGACGCACATCCAGGACGAGGTGCACCGTTTTGCCATCACCTTTCACCGCAAGAAGTTCGAGAAGGGCTTCATCCACTCCGAGTTGGCCGACATCAAGGGGATAGGGAAGAAGACGGCTGAGAAGCTGCTCTTGGAACTGAAGTCGGTGAAAGGCATCAAGGAGGCATCATTGGAGCAACTCACCGCAATTGTAGGTCAGGCCAAAGCACAGGTTGTTTATGACTACTTTAAACAAGAAAAGCCAGCATGACGCTGGCTTTTTCTTTTGTCTCTTCGATGGCGCTTCAGCTTAGGCGAGCTTGAAGACCACAGGGATTTGGTAGGACACGCGCACGGCCTTGCCGCGTTGCTTGCCGGGCTTCCACTTGGCCAAGCTCTTGATGACGCGCATGGCCTCTTCGTCGCAACCACCGCCGATGCCACGCAGGATCTTCACGTTGGAGACGGAGCCATCGGGTTCGACGACGAAACCGACGAACACGCGGCCTTGGATACCGGTCTCACGGGCAATCTGGGGGTACTTGATGTTTTTGGCCACATACTCCAGCAAGGCTTTTTCGCCGCCAGGGTAGGAAGGCATCTCTTCCACGATTTGGAAGATCTCTTGTTCGACGACTTCTTCTTCGACGACTTCGGGAGCGACATACTCTTCAATGACCTCGTTTTGTTCCACTTCGGCATTGATTTCGATGTCCTCGGTCTCAACGTCGTCTTGCACGATTTCGAGTTGGGTGGTCTGCTTGGGCACTTCCACAGGCTGTGGTTTGGGTTCCTCTTGCTTGGTGATTTCCACCATTTCCTCGTCAACCACGACCTCTCTGTTGAGCAGGCTGGGGTCGATTTCGCGCTTGTCGTAGCTCTTGTGCTCGAAGGCCAACCAGGCAACGAGTAGGCTGATGATCAAACCTATCTGCGTGAACATCAGCTTCTTGTTCTCGAGATTAGCCTTAGGTGATTTTTTTTCTTCCATGGTACTATGTTTTTAAATTCTACTTCTCAATTTGACGTTGCGAAAGTAGTAATTATTTGCTTATAAAACGCAAATGTGTTGAATTTTATTTTTTGTGACGAAAAAAAAGATGGAAAAGGAGTGCTCCGATGAGGGTTCCGACGCTGTCGGCGAGCAGGTCGAACCAGTCGCCGGTGCGGCTTGGAACGAGGTATTCCTGCATCAGTTCGGTGAGTCCGCCATAGGCGATGCTGATGACGACGGCAAGCAAGATGGCTTTTTTCTTGTATTCTATCCCGTTGGAAACGAATTGTTTGCGATAGCCCCAAAGGCAAGCGAAGGCGAAAGCGGCATACATGCAGATGTGGGCCACCTTGTCGAGACCAACGGCTGGCTTGACGCGTGGGAAAACAGAACCCGGAAGCCCTGTGAGGATCAGGATGACGATTCCACACAGGATTCCCGGGTAGCTATTTCTTGTCAGCTTTTCCAAGAGATTAACCGATCTTGGCTTCGTAGGCGGCGGCATCCATGAGGCCGTCGAGTTCGGCGACGTCGTTCACTTTGATCTTGATGATCCAGGCTTCGCCATAAGGATCGCTGTTGACGAGCTTGGCGTTCTCTTCGTCGGCGAGGGCTTCGTTGACTTCGAGGATTTCGCCAGCCACGGGCATGAGAAGCTCGGCGGTGGTCTTCACGGCTTCGATGGCGCCAAATTCTTCTTGGGCGTCGAGGGTTTCGCCGACGAGGTCGGGGTCGACATCGACGAAGGTGATGTCGCCAAGTTCATGTTGTGCGTAATCGGTGATGCCGACGTAGGCTTCTTCGCCTTCGAGGCGAATCCATTCGTCGTCGTTGGTGTACTTCAGATTTGCTGGAATATTCATTTGACGTATGTTTTAAGGTTGTTTATTTAGGCTGCGAAAATACATATTTTAATTGCTCCCTCCGCATTTTCTTGAAAATTTTATTGTGCCAAGCTGAATCGGATGGTGATGCCGCCGTAGGTGGTCGAGTTCCTGAACGTGTTGGCCACTTCGGGAATCGAGAGGTCGTACTTGAAGAAGGCCTGGGCGCTGAGGCGCTGGCTGAAGTTGTAGTCGGCGGTGAGGTAGAAGTTGATCTTGTTTTGGCCTGCCGACACTTGGTTGTTTCGTTCGTCGATGCGGCGCAGGATGGTGATGTCGCGCTTGAAGCCCACGTCGAGTTTCAGCACCAAGTCGTTCTTGATGGTCTGGCTCTTGCCGTTGCCGCCCACAGGTGTGATGCTGAAGCTCAGGTTCTTGATGCGGTAGCCGCCACCAATGACGAACTCTCGGCCGTTCACCTCGGTGAGCTGGTTGTTGGCGAAGCTCAATGTCAGCGTCCTCGATTTCTTGAACTGGAGGTTGACCGTCATTGAGTTTTGCAGGCCCAAGTCGATGCCGATGAGGGGCATGAACTGCTCGTTGAGTACGATTTGTGCCATGTCGTACTTCGGGATGATGATGTCTGAGTTCTCGAAGGTCTGGATGGTGTTGTTCTCGTCGTAGTAGACGTTGGTGGCCCAGGCGTTGATGGCGTAGTTCGACTTGTAGCCGTGGGTGATGTTGACGGTCTTGAACACCTTGCCAATCGACGGGATGTTGGTCAGGCCGTTGTAGGTGAGGTTCCAGTTGGGCAGCGGAATGCGCGGGAACGGGTTGAGGCTCATGGTGTTGGGGTTTTTGCCCGTATAGGCGGCGATGAAGGAGTAGAGCAACACGTCCATCGATCCTGAGTTGTAGCCCTTGGGGAAGTAGTCGCCCGCGATGCTGTCGAAGGTGTATTCGTTCACTTGTTCGATCCACTGCGGGTTGTTGCGTGCGATGCGTTCGGCGATGATTTTCCTGTTCTCAAGCATGTTGTCGAACAGGCGCGACGAGATGGAGTCGGAGCGCGTGAAGGCGGTTCCGGCCATGAAATAGCTCATGCTGAAGCTGCCGCTGTTGGTCGGGGTGAACACGTCGAAGCGGTTGGTCGCCTCGTTGTAGCGGAAGTAGTGTTGGCTGTTCTCGGCATAGTTGCGGTTGCCGGTGAAGTCGATCTTGATGCCGGGCAGTGGCTCGGTGTTGACGCGGTAGTTCATCGTCTCGGTCTTGCGGCGCACGTAGGGTTCGCTGAGGATCGAGTCGGTGGTGAGCCAGCGTAGTGCATCGTCAACGTCGATGCTGTTGAGCACGGCTTTGTCGAAGATGTTGGCATTGGAACCGAAGTTGCTGCCGAGCACGAAGCCGACGCCTGGTGCCCAGCCGGGAGTGCTCATGCCGAAGTAGTTGGTCTTGGGCATGAATCCGGGCAGCGACTGGCCGACATTGAGCGAATAGGTGCCCGAAACCTTTTTCACCAAGGTGAGGATGCGCAATGTGTTGTCGAGCACGATCTTGCCGTAGTTGGTCTTTTCTTTGGCCTTGGTGGAGTCGGCGGGCTGTTCGCCTTCCTTTTCCTTGCCTCGGTTGCCGCCTCTGCCGCTGTTGTTGTTGCGTCGCGGCGTGTTCACTTGTTTGAGGTACGGCACCTTATTATATAGTTTCGTCAGGTCGAGGGTGGCGTTGCCTTGGATGTTGCTCGAGTTGTCGATGGTGTTGCCCAACCGGGGTTGGATCGACTTGGCGGGGGCGGTCCAGTTGTAGGTGCCTTGGTAGGTGGCACTGGCCGTGATCCAGTTGAAGATCGGTATCTTGTTGATGGGCAGGGTGTAGCTGGCGTTGACGTTTTGCGTGAATCTCGACACCGAGCCGAGATGCCTCAGCTCGTTCTTGATGGTGTCTTGGTTCTTCTGCCATGTCTCGGGGTCGACGTTGCGGTCGACGTAGCCGGCAGGTTCGTAGATGTAGGCTTGGGCCTGGGCCGAATAGTCGAAATTCAGGGCCTTGGTGAGGTCGTAGCGCAATTGGTAGTTGCGCGTCCAGTCCCATTGCTTCGAGAAGGTGGGCACGATGTTGATGATGCCGCCGCTCTTGTTGCGCATCTCGCGCTCCGAGTGGTAGCGATACATCTCCGTGTTGAAGGTGATGCTCTTCGGGGCGTAGTAGAAATTGACGTCCTTGATGATTTGTAACCAGGGGTTCGAGGCCCATTTGGCTTTGGCGAAGGGCGTCACGTTCTTGGGGTTGCCGGCATAGTTGTAGCCCAAGCCTCCACGGTAGGTCTTCACCATGTAATACTTGATGTCGGTGTTCTCCTGGAAGGTCTCGTTGTAGGAGAACGAGAGGTTGAAGTTCTCGATGTCCCAGATGTGCACCTTGGGCATGTTGCCACGGCCACCGCCAAGTGCCCTGTTGGGGTCTCTTGGGTTTTCCTTGGGCTTGCCCTGCTCGTCGTCCTCGTTGCGTTTCTTGGCGACGCGTTCCTTCCTGACGTTCATGAAGTTGATGTTCTTCTGGCGGGTGTAGTCGTGGATGGTGGAGGTGAATTCTTTCCGCTCATCGTCGCTGTTCATTAAGGCGAGGGCGTCATTCAGCTTGATGTCGGGGTCGTAGGGGTTGTAGAGCGGCGTGATCTTGTTTTGGCCGTAGTCGATGTGCATCGGGATCTTGAGGCCGGTGTTTTCGAAGAACTTGCCCAATTCAAGGTCGGTTGAGACGTTGAATGCCGAGTGGGCCTCGAAGGTGTTGTTGGTGATGCGGCTGTCCAAGGCGCCAAACCCAGCTGAGCTGTAGGAGCCGTTGACGCTCACGCGGCCCAGGTCGGCCAAGGTGGCTTCGAGTCGACCCGTGGCAGCGATGCCGCCGTTGCTGTTCAGGTCGGTGAGGCGCAGCTCGTTTACCCAAATCACGGCGCTCTTTGGCATTCCGTCGTCGATGTCGGTGAGGTTTTGCCGCTTCGGGTTGCGCACGCCTATCATGATGGCTTCCACGTCGCTGATGCTTGGGTTACCGATCACCTTGATGGTGTGGTAGTAGTCCTTGTTGTCGACGGTGCCTTTCTTGACTTTCTCGGAGTAGATGTAGTTGAGCCTGACGTTGCTGTTGGGCTGGTTCATGGCTTCGTTGCGGCGTTGCTTCACGTTGACGAGGTCTTCCAAACGGATGTCCAAGTTGTTGATTTCTGGCCAGATGCCTTCTTGGTTGGTGTAAGGTGTGCCCCAAGGCGTCACCTTCAATGGCACTTCGTATTCGTAGTAGTTCTCGGTGAAGTCGGTTCCGATGCGCATGAAAACGGTGAGGTCTTGGTCTTCCAAGGGCGAGTCTTCGTGGGCGGCTTCGGCGTGGACGAACATCTTCAGGTATTTGTATTGTCGCAGGTCGAAGTCGGCGGTCTTGTAGATGGCGCGTCCGTCGCCGTCAACGAGGTTTTGTACGGTCATTTGCAGCGACTGCTCGTTGATGCGGGTGGTCTGGGTCATGCCCATGACGGTTTCTTGGATGATTCCGGGCGGGCGCACGTAAGGCACGGGCTGGCGGCGGCTGTTCTCGTCGACGCTCACGGCCGAGATGTCGAACGCGGTCTCGTTGCTGATGTCGTTAGGCTCGTATTCTCCAGGGGCTTGGATGCTCTGCGAATAGGTGCGCCATTCGCCTCTCACCAAGTCGAGTGTGGCGAAACGAAGCACGATGGGACGCTCAAACTCGGTCAGGAACATACGCATGAAGCGGATGGACGAGTAGTCGTCGATGCGGCCAATGACTTTGTCGGGCTGCCTGACGGGGATGCGGAATTGGTACCAGGTGACACCGCCGATGTTGCCGTTGGGCAACGCCACGCCGTTCGACTCGAAGATGTCGGCGATGTGGTTTTGGCCGACGACCATCTTGGCAGGGTTGAGGTCGATCTCATATTGGTAGTAGCGTTCCGACTCGCTCAAGGTGTTGTCGCTGTTGATGTCTTCGGCATTGGGCAGCGTCGAGTTGCTGCTCAGGTAGCCTTCGGTCTGCTGGTAGTCGGCGGGCGAGTTGCCGTCAGGGCCGTTGAAGAACTTGTATCGCGCCAAGATGCTCTTGTGTTCTTCGTCCTCCATCGAGTCCCAGTCGTTGGAGCGGAAGTAGTGGTAGTTGTCAGCCGACGGGTCGTCGTATGCTTGGCTGAAGGCTCCCGAGCCTTCGCCGAAACGGTCTCTGATGAGGTTCAGATAGGTCTCTTCAAAGAAGCTGCGTTCGTCTGTGTCGCGCAGGCCGTCGTAGCCAACGTCTTGATATTGACGGGCTTCTGCTGAATTGCTGAAGGTGCCCACAAGGTCTTGCAGCGTAGGCACACGTCCCCAGATGGTGGTGTCGACGTTTTCGACGACTTCTGAGGTGGGCAGTCCGTTTTCGTAGAACTTGCGTCCGTCGCGGAGGATGTCTTCCGAGATGTCGCCCAAGTTGATGTAGAGCTTGCCGGGGTTGTTGGCAAATTCCTCGTCGGCGAAGGGGTCCATCATCCAAAATTCGATGTATTCGATATTGGTGGCCTCAAAGTCGATCGACTCCATCTTGCGCATGATGCCGCCCCAACGGCTCTTCGGGTCGTTGAGCTTGCCTTCCTCGTTGATACCGGCGGAGTAGGCCGTGGGGCTTACGTCGTAGTTGTAGGGGCCGCGCTCTTCCGGATAATAGGCCAAGTTGAGCACTGAGATGTTGGTCTGCGTGCCGGCTTCGATGTCCTTGTTGGGGAAAAGCTCGGTCTCCAACACCTGACGCACCGAGTTTTTGGAGAGTTCCTCGTTGTCGACGTTCTTTGGGCGATAGTTGTTGGTGCGGTCGTAGAACACCGTGTTGTCGATGACGTACCAAGAGAGTTTCGCACGGTTCTTGCCGTAGTTGAGTCCCGTGTTGGCGGCGGCTTCGGGGAACATGTCGGTTTGGTGCTGCGGTGTGCTGGCCATGTACCACAGGGTGGGCAGGCGCAGGTCAATGGTCGACTTGGCGCCCTCGAAGTCGTCGATGTAGGAGGTGCCTGGCTCGCTGGCCGACTTGGTGAGGCCTGGGATGAAGCGGGCAAACTCGCCGTCGACGCTGATGCGCGACGGGGCCTTGGTGGTGATGCCCGGCAGAGCGTTGATGAAGGTGGTCAGCCATCGGGCGTCGGTGTGATAGCTGAGGTCGGCGCCATAGATGGTGTTGGCGATGGCTTCCTCACCGTAGTTGATCTTCTGGGTGTACGACTTCTCGCCCAAATAGAGGATGGTGGCACCGGCGTGGAAGTCTTGGTTGAACTCGTGTTCGACACGGGCACCGAGGAAGGTCTTGCGGATGGCACTGAAGCCCGAGTTCGACTCCAACGAGATGTTGATGGGCGTGCCCGAGTTGAGTATGCCTTCGTTGAGGATGGTGACGCGACCAAGGGTGTAGTCGACGGTGTAGTCGACGTTCTCGACGAGCTGCATGCCGCCGGCGGTGACGGTCACCGAGCCTTGGGCCACGTTCATGGCATTGAGGCTGATTTCGCTGCCCGACTGCGAGGTGTAGTAACCCTTCAAGGTGAATTTGTTCTTTTCGGAATATTGCTCAGCCGAGGTCTTGGTCATCGTGTAGAGCGAGTCGTAGGCGTATTTGTTGGCCAAGTCAGGCTCGTCGGGGAATACCTTCTTGCGGAGGTGGCTGCCGAAAGGCTCAAGCACGGGGAAGAAGATGCGTCCGTTCGACGAGTTGATGGTACCGCCTTGCGTGGCTGCGTTGTCCAAGAAGTCGAACACGCCATCGCCGCCCGCGATGGGGTTGTTTTGCGTGGTCAGGTTATCCAAGCCCATCAGGTTGAGGAGCGAGATGCCTTTCACTGAGCCTTCGGTGAAGTAGCCGTAGGGCGTGCTGTTCGAGTTGCCGTTGTAGAAGATGTTGAGCATGAAGTCCTGCGACCCGATTTGGTAGGCCCTGATGTTGTAGACGTTTTTCATCATCAGGTTCCAGATGGGCATCTTGGTGTTGACGGTGGTGCCTTTCAGCAGCTTGGCTATCAATACCTTGGGTGTGTTGATGCCTTGGTCGGAGAACTCACCCACTTGGTAGACCTCGTCGCTGCCTACGATGGTGTATTGGTAGGCCACGGCCAAGGTCTGGTTGGCGTTGAGGCTGACGTTCAACGAGATGAAGCCGAGCTTCGAGTTGAGCGAAAATTCGGTGTTGCTCAGGCGGCGGGCATTCTCCACTTTCTCGAAATCGCGACCCGAAACCATGTAGCCCGACCTCCCGATGCGCATGGGGTCGTTGCTCATGTAGTTGGTCACGGAACTGATGTTGCGGATTTGGGTGGTGTCCATGCGGGTCACCAAGTTGTTGGCGGCATTGCGCGGAAACACGGTGCTGTTGGTCGGACTCACTTCGTCGCTATAGATCCAAGCGTCTTTTCCTTCGCCCAAGTCGTTCAAAGCAAGGATGTTGCGGGTGTTTTGCGTCGTGGTGTTGGTGTTGGTGATCCACACCTCGATTTTGGTGATGTTGATGCTTGAGGTGACGGTGGGCAGGGTCGAGAGGGCGGCCTCGTATTGGTCGCGGAAGTATTGGCTGAGGAAGAAGTGGCGGTTCTCTTCATAGTCCAAGCAGCTGAGGCTGAACTCATTGGCTTGTGCTCCGCCTTGCACTGTGATGTTTTGCGACTCGCTCTCTTGGTACGACACGATTGACGAGATGGTGGTGTTGCCGAACTTCAGCTTGCTCTTCACGCCAAACAGCTGTTGCGTGCCCGTGATGAGGGTGCTGTTGAGCGGGAAGCTGACGTTGCCGGCTTCGAGCAGCTGGATGATTTCGTCTTCCTTGCCTTGGTATTTCAGGTCGAGCTTGTCCTGGTAGTTGAAGGTCGCCTTGGTGTTCTTGTTGATGTTGAAGTTGATCTTGTCGCCGATCTTGGCCATCACGTTGAGCTGGATGTCCTGGTCGAACACGAAGTCGGTATGGCGTTTGTTGCGTTCGCTCCTCGAGGGGTCGTCGCGGAAGCTGTGTTGGAGGCCGAAGGTGAGGTCGACGGAGCCTTGCGGGCGGATGTCGATGGTATTGCTGCCGAAGATGGTCTCGAAGGCCTTGCCGCCGATAAACATGGGCGGGATGATGGAGCTGCCGTTGGTGGTGGAGCGGGCGTTTTGGCTGCGGCGTTCCTTCCAATACTCCTGTATGCCTTTTTTATTCTGATAGTCAAAGTATTCGCTTTGCGTGAGGGTCGATGGGGTGTCGTAGTAGAACTGACCGATGCGGCGCTTGAAGGTGTATTGCCCAGTGACGGGGTCGTAGATGATCTCGGTCTCGAAGTTGTCGGGGTCGCTGAGGTAGAGCGGCGACTTGTTGTTGAGGTCGTCGAAGGGGTTGCCCGTCGGGACGGGGATGGGGTAGATCACTTTGGTCGTGTCGGGTTCCACTTCGTAGGGGTGGAAGAAGATGTCGTAAGTGCCCGTCGTTGCCGCTCGCGAAAAGAGGAACGTGAGCAGCAACAGCGACACCATGAGGAATATATGTCTTTTCATTCTGTTGTTCAAAATGCAGGTTTACAATATCTTGAGAGCTTCCTTGATAAGCGTTTCCACGCTGGCATCGGGCATCTGCTTGAGCAGGCGGTCCAAGGCTTTGTCGACCGTCGCTTTGCCGAAGCCCAATATCGTCAATGCTGATAACGCTTCGTTCTTGATAGTATTGTTTGGCGCGGCGAAAATTTCCGTCGCGAAGTCGTTTTTCTTCAGTTTGTCCTTCAGGTCGATGACGATGCGTTGGGCGGTCTTGGCGCCGATGCCTTTCACCGATTGGATGGTCTTCACGTCGTCGTTGGCGATGGCGTTGCTCAACTCGCTGACGGTTAGCGAGCTGAGGATGAGCCGAGCCGTGTTGCAGCCCACGCCCGACACCGAGATGAGCAGTTCGAACAGGTCGCGCTCCTTGGCACTGTAGAAGCCGAAGAGGTTGTGGGCGTCTTCGAGGATTTGCTCGTGGACGTAGAGTTTGGCCTCTTCCTTCTCGCCGATGGCGGTGAAGGTGTTGAGCGTGATGTTGACGAGGTAGCCGATGCCGTGGTTGTCGAGAACGACGTAAGTCGGCGACTTTTCGGCTACTTTTCCTGAGATGAAGGCGTACATTGGGGCGCAGTTTGGATTAAACTGCAAAAATACGAAAAAAGGGGATTGGGGAAACAAATCGGCCACAAATCTTGAATAAATTATTTGTTTTCGATTTGTCTCCGAGACACAAAAAAGAGGGCCTTCAGGCCCTCCCTTTGGTTTTGCATGAAGCAAGCGCCGTGCTCAGATGCCCCAGCTGCCCGTCCAGCTGATTTGCTTGGTGAAGGTGGGCGTTTCGGAGTCTTCGTAGTACTCGATGGTGGCGGTGCCGTCCTTGCTGTCGCTGGAGAAGACGACAAGCATCGAGACGAGTTCGTTATGGCGTTGCGCCTCGATGGTGAAGCCGTCGGCCTGGTTGGTGACGACCCAGCCGTTGTTGAGGCTCGTGTTGGCATGCACGTTGCCCGTCACTTTCACCTTGAGTGTCTTATGCAAGGGCGTGATGGCGGCCACCACATAGGACATCTCTCCGTCGAATTGGGTGGCGTCTTTCACGAGGATGTTGGGCACCACACCGTCGGGGCTGTATTGCGGTTCGGGCGTGGCCTCGTCGGGATAGGTGAAGTCGGCGACCAGCTCCTGGTGCGCGGCCTGGAACAAGGCGATGTACGACTCGAAGTCGGGGATTTCCACATTGAGGCCAAGGCCCGAATAGTAGTTCGCAAGGTGGCGCCTGATGTACACCTGGTTTTGCAGCGAGATGTTGTAGAGCAGCGTGTCGACCAAGGCCTCGCTGTCGACGGCACCGTTGTCGGCGAAGTCGGTGGAGAGGTTGGTCATGAGCCATGTTAGCTCGGCGGGAAGGGTGGGGATTACGTTCAGGCTGTTGGACGGCCTTTGCAGGATGACTGAGAAGGCGAGCAGCATGGCGTTGAAGTCGCCGTTGGCGGCGATCGACATCTGCTCGAAGCCTTGGTTGAAGTGGTCGGTCACGCCGAGGAAGTCCTGGAACTCGCTCTCGGCCTTGCGTTTGGCGTCGGCGAAGCTCAAGCCGTCGGCCACGAGCTTCTCGATGCGGGCCTTGGTGATGTGGGTGAGCACGTTGACGTTGACCGTCTCTTCGCCGCTGAGGTCGGCGAGGGCTTGCAGGGTGATTTGGGCCGACGAGAGCTGCCCGAGCACCTCGTTGTAGTAGAATCCGTTGGCGGAGAGCAGGGCGAGGTCCGACCCCATCTCGACGTTGGTGAGGCCGAAGGAGCCGTCGTCGGAAGTGATGGAGGTGGTGAAGGCCTTGCCGGTCTGTCCGAGGCTGGCGTTAAGCTCGTTGACGGTGATGGTTGTTCCGGTCACGAAGGGGCCTTTCTGCACCTTGCCTGAGAAGTTGAAGGTGCCGCCGGCCTTTTCTTTGTTGCAAGAGGTGAAGGCCAGCATTCCGATGAGTGCAAGACTCATAGCTAAGATTTTCGTTTTCATAACAATATGTTTTAAAGGTTAGTGTTCTAAAGTTAACGGTTATTCCTTCACCACCTTGCGGACGCATTTGCGTCCCTCGCTGTCGGTGATGTTGACGAAGTAGACGCCTGCGGGCAGGCCGCTGAGGTCGATTTGCAGCTGTTGGCCTGTGGCGGTGGCGGTGGCCACGCGCTGGCCGAGCGCGTTGAACGCTTCGGCGGCTTTCAGGTTCTCGCCTGCGATGGCTACCAAGCCCGTGGTGGGGTTGGGGTGGAGGGTGGCGAAGGCGGTGGTGTATTCCTCTGCGCTCCATTCAAAGCTGGTTTGGCCTGCGCGAAGAGGATAATTCGGTCGGGTGCAATAAGCATAATCGATGAAGGTCAGGACCCCATGAGGCCATGGGACACGGTTGTCGGCAGCAGCTTTGTCGCTTCGCATAGGCCCAGCGTCGATAGAAAACCTTATCCAGCCATAGTAGGATACATCCTCAGCGACTTGTTTTTTTAAGGCTACGATGATGGAGTCGTGACTATAACCAGGGAAGAAAGCGATCATCGGGCCGAGGTCAGTGTCTTCCGGTTCGGGATACCACACGGCATCAACCGAAGGGATTGTGTCGCCTAATTGCAACGTTTGTTGGGTGAACCACCAGTCGTTGTAGGTATAAGCTACAACATGCCACTCTCTGTATTGTGTCCAGGCTATGAAAAAGTCATTAGTAGAATCTGAGTCGAAATCAAAAATCCTTAAGTTTTGCGGCCATGGGCTTTCTGTATGCATTTCACTGGGCACGATGTTGCCGTTGTATATGATTTCTCCATCTTGAGCAAACCCGCTTGCTGCTGCTATTGTCAGCATGGCGAATAATAACAAATTTCTCTTAGTTCTCATAGTCATTATGTTTAAAGGTTAGTGTTCTGTATGTACCACATTATTAGCGGGTGGGCATTCATGTACCATAAAGGTTGCTTGCGTACCTGAAGGTATTTCAAAATCCCCGTTCCAGCGAATTTGCAATTCGCTGGTGCCGAGTATGGGAATTTGCAATCCCCTTTCGATGGCTGTGGTTCTCATGGCAACAAGGTCTTTTTCAGCAGCAAATATAAGCATTTTTTCGGAAAAACAAGGAAGAATTGTTTTTTTCGCATTGAAAATGCTGATACTCACAGCTCCCGAATTGCAAATTCGGGAGAACGGGGGCATCAGAACCATGTTGGTTAGTTTTTTCATCGCAGTTATTGTTTAAGTTGCGATGCAAAAGTATAAATGACACCCTCATCTTGTCAAGAAAATGATGGTTCTGAAAGGTTATTGGTTTTTAATTAACGTCTTGTAAATCAAATGTATGATGGATTCTGAGCCATGTCCATCAATACAACGGGAAGTGGTTTTTCGCTGCCAATGATCGTCTGGATTTTGCTGTCGCGCCCAACGACCGTGTTATAGGCGCGTTGCATCAGTGCAGAAACATCGGCATAGGTCAAGTTGAGCAGATAAAGGCAGCAATAGTCAACGTCAATGTTGGTAAGCTTAGGGTAAGCCTTTCTGAGACGGAGTGTGAATTGGCTAAAGTGACGGTCGGCTGCCACACGCAAGTCCAACAGATGTTGCTTGTCCAAAGCATATGACTTATATATTTTGCAGTCTATCTTCGCCTTGAACTGCCCTTCGTTCACCCGCTCCATGATGAGGCGGCAAATGGGTTCTTCATTGAACGAGGCGACACTATCTGTTTTTCCTGCCAAATCATCGAATTGCTTGATTTGGTCTTTCAGTTCTTGCACTTCCTTGTTCTTGCTTTTCAGCCGACCCGACAAAGCAGCTTGTTCCATGCGGAGGGCATATCGCTCCGTTTCCATTGTTTGGGCATATCGTTTATCTCGTTCTTTCAATAATTTCTTGCTTTTGTGTTTGGCCAATACAATAATAGTCAATGCAAGCACAACGATCATTGGAATAATGATGCATAGCATCCACTTAATGGTTTCCGCTCGTCTTTCTTCAAATTGTTTTACTTGATTATAGGCCAAGTGTTCTTTGAACATCTCGTTGATTCTTGAGATGTCTATATTGTTTTCAATCTCCGATGTCGTGAAATTTGAGAGAAACGAACCATATTTTTGGGCTTTTGTGGAATCGCCTTCCATTTGATATATGCTACACAAATTTTCTGCAGCCATGATTTTGGCTGTTAAGTCTTTTTGCCGTTCAAAAACGGTTTCCAAATAAACCCGTGCAGAATCATACTGCTTGTCCTCGAATAGGATGTTGCCTAAAGTCCATAGCCTAATGGCCTTTTCTCCTTCATCAGCTGAAATCTCAGCCAAATGCTTTAAGTCATTAATGAGGGAATCCGAACTGTAGCCTGAATTGTAGTAGGCAAAAATGGTCTTGTTCACTATAATGTCCCTGTAATGAATATTATCAGAGTCAGGCATGTTTGCCAATGCTGCATCGTAGTAGAATGCCGCACTGTCTTTCTGGCTAGTGATGTCGAACTGGACTCCCAAATGATATAGCAAAACGGGTACTCCGTATTTAGAGGAAGGTTTTCGTCTGCAATAAAACAATGCCTGTTTGTAACAAGCGATGGCAGGTTCGGCCAACAATTGTTCCTCAAACATATCCCCAAGACGGTTATAGATATACGTCATGAACTGTGCCTTTTTCCCCACCAGTTCTTTCTCTTCAAAATGCGCTTCCATCATTTCCAACGCAGTCAGGTATTCCTTGCAGGCCTCCACCACGCTGTCGCGCTCGTAATAGCCTGCGCCGTTGATGTAGTGGGCGCGGGCATCGAGAAACGCGAGGGTTTGGGCATCGGTGGCGGACACATTGACTCCGTCGAATACTTCGTATTTCGATGTGTCCCTACGGGCGGCTCTGTGTAGGGACACACCGCGTGTGTCCGCATCGCGTGTGTCCGTCACCATCGTCAGCGAATCGAAATAATCCACCGCCTCCAGCAGTTCCTCACGGTTGGTTTGTCCGTATTCGTTCTTGTAGAGCAGTTCCGACAATAACAGGTTGGCGTAATGGCGGTCGTAGGCGGTAGAGACGGTGTGCACACCGTCTCTACAATCCGGCAAAAGGGCCAACGCGCTGTCGGGCCGTGTCCACATTAGGCTGTCGACGGCCTGCAACTGGGGCGATACGGCGGATGGTAGAGACGTGCCATGGCGCGTCTCTACGGGTCGGTTGCAGGCCGAAAACACAGCCAATACAACCGCAAACGCTATGTGAAACCACCGTTTCATGCCTGCAAAGATAGTAAAAGAACACGGATTGGCGGTATTTTCGCGAAAATAATGCGAACACGGATTTCACTGATCTTCACGGAAAAATTGGTTCCGTGTCAGTCCGTCCAATCCGTGTTCAACAAAAAAAGAGGGCCTTCAGGCCCTCCCTTTGGTTTTGTGTTTGCGATGCTCGGCTTATTCGGCGGCAGGCGTCTCGGCGGGAGCTTCGGCTTCCTTGTTGCAGCAGCCCTTCTCGCCACTGCAGCCTTGCAGACGGCTCATGATGAGGTCTTTCTGCTCGTCGAGGGTCTTGGTCTCGAAGCCTTCCCAAGCGGCCTTCATTTGCTCGCACTGGGCTTTCATCTCTTCGCACTTCTTCTGGCACTCGGCCTTTTGCTCTTCGGTCATTTCGGCCATCTTCTTCTCGCACTCTTCCTTGCCTTCCTTGCAGCAGGCTTTGCCTTCGGCTTCCATTTCGGCCTTCTTGGCGTCCATCTGGGCGAAGAGTTCGCAGGCCTTCTTGTTCAGTTCGGCCTTGGCGGTCTCGTCAAGGTTGTCCCAATTGGCGTACTCAGCCTTCAGGGCGCTCATCGGGCACTCGGCCTTGGGTTCTACGACTTCAACCTTCTGTTCCTCGACGGGTTCGGCAGGTTGTTCGGGTTGCTTAGGAGTGTTGTTGCAGGCCACCATGAAGAGGCTGGCCAAGCCCAAAGTTAAGAATAACTTCTTCATTTTTAATGAGTTTTAAGTTGTTGTTTGATATTGATTTCCACTTTTGAATGCGCAAAATTACAAATTATTTCAATAGTGTGCTAAAAAATCGTTTTTTTCAAAAAATTCAGCAAAATTGATGGTCGGTTGAGGCAAATAAAGAAATCTGATATTCCTTTTGCTTGTGTATGTCAAAATTCCTATCTTTGCAGCCAAATTTTGCGGTCGAAATTTTCGACCGCAAGAAAAGTATTTCAATGTGTATCAGTGAATAGCGACTTTGCCAAAATGGAGATACCTGCGGCGGTGGTAATGAAAGGAATGAGCGGGAGAAGAGAAGTTGGGAAATTGCTGAAAAATTAAATGTGATGAAAAGTATTCAAACTAATAACTCGATGTTGATAGAAACGCACGAAATAGAAACGCGGCTGATTGAGTTGCGCGGGCAGAAGGTGCTTATTGACCGTGACGTAGCGGAATTATATGGAGTTGAGACGCGGAGAGTGAATGAAGCGGTTAAAAACAACCTTGATAAATTCCCTGACGGTTACTTTTTTACGTTGCAAAGTGCTGAAAAACAGTATGTGGTCGAAAATTTCGACCGCCTCAAACCTTTAAAGAGTTCCTCTGTGGAGCCTCGAGCGTTCACGGAAAAAGGATTGTATATGTTGGCAACAATACTGAAAAGTAAAAAGGCAACGATGGTTACCATCGCCATCATCGAGACGTTTGCCAAGGTGCGTGGACTGAAACGTGAGCTTTTGGAATTGCACAAAGAAACGGACAAAGAAATTCAAGCCAAGAAGATGAAACATTTTGGGGAGGTGTTGACTGACATTGTGATGCCTGACCTCGAAACCTCGGAAACAGAATCTTCCTTAGAAATAAACTTCTTGATCGGTAAAATCAAGCATACGGTTAAACGAGTAAAGAAAGAGAACAACAAATGATGGTTGTTGCAGAAAATGCAACCGTCATTTAATTAAAGCAGATATAACTAATTCATAATTAAAACTTAAACATTCAAAGTAATGGCAGAAAAGAAATTTTTGACATGCGATGGCAACCAGGCTGCGGCCCATGTTGCCTACATGTTCAGTGAAGTGGCCGCCATTTATCCTATCACTCCGTCGTCGCCGATGGCCGAGTATATCGATGAATGGGCTGCCAAAGGTCAGAAGAACATCTTTGGCGAGACCGTCAAAGTGGTTGAGATGCAATCCGAAGCCGGTGCCGCCGGTGCCGTCCACGGCTCGCTGCAGGCTGGCGCCCTCACCACCACCTACACCGCCTCGCAAGGCCTCTTGCTGATGATTCCCAATATGTACAAGATCGCCGGTGAGCTGCTTCCGGGCGTGTTCCACGTCTCGGCCCGCGCCCTTGCCGCACAAGCCCTTTCCATCTTCGGCGACCACGCCGACGTGATGAGCGCCCGCCAAACGGGCTTCGCCATGCTGGCCACGGGTAGCGTCCAGGAAATCATGGACCTCGCCCCCGTCGCCCACCTCGCCGCCATCGAAGGCCGCGTGCCTTTCCTGCACTTCTTCGACGGCTTCCGCACGTCTCACGAAATCCAGAAGGTGGAGGCTGCCGACATGGAAGCCCTCCGTCCGCTGGTCAACTGGGAAGCCCTCAAGGAATACCGCGAGCGCTCGCTCAACCCCGAGCACCCCGTCACCCGTGGCACCGCCCAGAACCCCGACATCTACTTCCAGACCCGCGAGGCGCAGAACAAGTACTATGACGCCCTGCCCGATATCGTGGCCAAGTACATGAAGGAGATGAGCAAGATCACGGGCCGCAACTACGCCCCGTTCTGCTACTATGGCGCTCCCGACGCCACCGACGTCATCATCGCCATGGGCTCCATCACCGACGTCATCAAGACCGTCATCGACCGCGAGAACGCCAACGGCAAGAAGCTCGGCCTCGTCAGCGTGCACCTCTATCGCCCCTTCAGCGTGAAGTACCTCATGGAGGCCATGCCGAAGAGCCTGATGGAACACGTGAAGCACATCACCGTCCTCGACCGCACCAAGGAACCCGGCGCCAATGGCGACCCGCTCTACTTAGACGTCGTCGAAGCCTTCAAGGACTGCCCGTATCGCCCGATGATCATCGGTGGCCGCTACGGTCTGTCATCAAAGGACACCACGCCCGCCCATATCCTGAGCGTGTTCAACAACATGATGAGCGAGAAGCCCATGAACCAGTTCACCGTCGGCATCAACGACGACGTGACGCACCGTTCGTTGCCGCTGCTGCCTGAGATCTCCATCCTGCCGAAGGGCACCTTCGAAGCCAAGTTCTATGGCCTCGGCGCCGACGGTACGGTGGGTGCCAACAAGAACAGCATCAAGATCATTGGCGACAACACCAACAAGTACAGCCAAGCCTACTTCGACTATGACTCGAAGAAATCGGGCGGCTACACCTGCTCGCACCTGCGCTTCGGTGACCAGCCCATTCTGGCTCCTTACCTCGTCGGTACCCCCGACTTCGTGGCTGTCCACGTGCCGAGCTACCTCCGCAAGTACGACTGCCTGCGCGGCCTGAAGGACAATGGCACCTTCCTCTACAATTCACCTTGGAGCGTTGAGGAGACCAAGCACCATCTGCCCGACTTCGTGAAGAAGTATCTGGCCCTGCACCATATTAATATGTACATCATCGACGCCACGAAGATCGCCGCCGAGATTGGCCTGGGCAACCGCACCAACACCATCCTCCAAAGCGCTTTCTTCAAGATTTCGGGCGTCATTCCTTACGACCTCGCCGTCGAGCAGATGAAGAAGTTCATCGTGAAGAGCTACGGCAAGAAGGGTGAGGATGTGGTCAACATGAACTATGCCGCTGTCGACCGTGGTGGCGAGATCACCAAGGTGGAAATCCCCGCCGAGTGGGCCGACCTGCCGTGCACGACCGACTTCGCTTTCGAGCACAACGACAACGATCCCGAGTTTATTAATAAGGTGATGCGCCCGATGGTGGCCCAATGCGGCAACGACCTGCCCGTGAGCGCCTTCAAGGACATCATCGACGGCACCTTCCCGGCCGGTACCACTGCCTACGAGAAGCGCGGCGTGGCCACCGTCGTCCCGGAATGGAACCCCGCCAACTGCATCCAGTGCAACCAGTGCTCGCTTGTCTGCCCTCACGCCGCCATCCGTCCCGTCGTGATGACCGAAGAGGAGAAGAAGAACGCCCCCGCCTCGATGAACAGCATCGTCATGAAGATGCCCAAGGAGATGGCCGGCATGAACTTCCGTATGCAAGTCTCCGTGATGGACTGCACGGGTTGCGGCAACTGCGCCGACGTGTGCCCCGCCAAGGAGAAGGCCCTCGTGATGAAACCGTTCGAAAGCCAGCTCGGCGAAGCCGAAAACTGGGAGTACGGCCAGAAGAAGGTCACCTACAAGGACGAACTCATCGACAAGTTCGCCAACGTGAAGAACAGCCAGTTTGCACAGCCGCTGTTCGAGTTCTCGGGTGCCTGCGCCGGTTGCGGCGAGACGCCTTACATCAAGACCATCACCCAACTCTTTGGTGAGAGCATGATGGTAGCCAACGCCACGGGTTGCTCGTCGATCTACGGCGGTTCGGCTCCCGCAACGCCTTACCGCAAGAACGACCGCACGGGTCGCGGTGTGGCTTGGGCCAACTCATTGTTTGAAGACAACGCCGAGTTTGGTCTCGGTATGGCTACGGGTTACCGCAAGATCCGCGAAGGCCTCCGCAAGAAGGCTGAAGAGCTGGTGAACACCACCGTGTTCGACTGGATGAAGGAAGCCACGCAGAAGTGGCTCGACACCTACAACGACACTTCCGCCAACCGCAAGGCTACCGATGAATTCGTTGCCGCCCTCGAAAAGGCCATCATGCCTATCGATCCCTGCATCGACTTCTGGAACGGACAAGGCAAGGAACTCTACGGCGCCGAAGTGGCCGCCCAGAAGCTGCAAGAAGCCAAGGACGCCAAGGCTGCCGGTAGCAAGATTTGCCCCTGCCACGGTTGCGCACTCGAGAGCGAACTGCTCGCCCAGAAGGACTTCTTGGCCAAGCGTAGCCAGTGGATCTTCGGTGGCGACGGTTGGGCCTACGACATCGGTTTCGGTGGCCTCGACCATGTGTTGGCCAGCGGCGAAGACGTCAACGTCCTCGTCCTCGACACCGAGGTTTACTCCAACACGGGCGGTCAGTCATCGAAGGCTACGCCTGCCGGTGCTGTGGCCAAGTTTGCCGCCTCGGGTAAGAAGGTCCGCAAGAAAGACCTCGGCATGATTGCCAAGAGCTACGGCTACGTCTATGTGGCACAGGTGGCCATGGGCGCTTCGCAAGCCCAATATTTCAAGGCCATCAAGGAAGCTGAGGCTTATCCGGGCCCGTCGTTGGTGATCTGCTATGCACCTTGCATCAACCACGGCATCAAGGTCGGTATGGGTCGCAGCCAGCACGAGGAGCAGAAGGCCGTCGAGTGCGGTTACTGGCACCTCTGGCGCTTCAATCCCGCCGAGGAAGACGCCGGCCAGAACGGCTTCCACCTCGACTCGAAGGAGCCCGACTGGAACAAGTTCCAAGACTTCATCATGGGCGAGGTCCGTTACAACAGCCTGTTGAAGACCTTCCCCGAGGAGGCCAAGGAACTCTTCGCCAAGACCCAACAGTTCGCGCAGTTGCGTTATGAAGGGTATAAGAAACTGAGCGAAGGGAAATAAGAATTCCCTGAAACGATTGTAGAGACGTAGCGCGCTACGTCTCTACTGCAAAAAAAGCAGCGCATCCGTGGGGAGCGCTGTTTTTTTGTGATGATATGCGGCTGCCCCAATGGGACAGCCCTACAAGCCCGCCGGATGGATGTCATCCCAGCGCAGGTTTGTAGGGCTGTCATACCACGGCAGCCGCAAAAATATATCACGGCAGCCGCAAGAATATACCCCAGAAAATGAGAAACAAAAAAAGAGGACGTAACCATCCTCTTTTTCATCTGTTTATGATTGTCTCATTATTCTGCTTGTTCTGCCGGAGTCTCAGCCGGAGCGGCATCAGCAGGAGCCTCGGTGGGCATGGCAGCGGCAGGAGCCTCAGTCGAAGGAAGGTTGGGAATCATGGTCTCAATTTCGCTTCGCGGCGTGCCCTCTTTTGAAGCCTTGGGAAGCGTGATGCTCGAAATGAGGCACAACACCACCAAGATGCCAGCCATTGTCCAAGTGGCTTTTTCAAGGAAATCGGTCGTCTGACGAACGCCCATCATCTGGTTGGCGCCACCGAAGTTGGACACCAAACCGCCACCTTTTGAATTCTGAACCAGAACGATCAATCCTAATAACACACTGACAATCAGGATTAAAATTACTACTAACGTGTACATTTTTGTTTATTTAATTGTTTGACTTTCTTTGCTTTCTCTCAAGCGTTCAATTTGGGCTGCAAAATAACGACTTTTTTCTGGATATTTCAAGCCTAATTTTTCATAAATTGATATTGCCTTCTCAAAATACCCTTGTTTTTCGTAAATTTTTGCCAAAGTCTCGCTCACGATGTTCTCCTGGTCGATGATGCTGTTTTGGGCCACCGAGATGGGATTGTAGAATTCCGCCTTGGGTCGCGAGATGCTGGGGTTTTCGAGTATAAATTTGTCTATCAGTTCTTTGCGTGAGAGTTTCTTGGGTTTCTCAGGCTCGCTCTCCTTGCGTTGTTTCTCGGTCTCAAGTTCCTTCAAACGTTTGGCGATGATGGCTTTCAGCTCGTCGAGCGACTTGCGCTTTTCTTCCAACAGGGCCATCTCTGCCGATAGTTCCTCGTGGCTGCCGCTGAGGTCGATTTCGGGGATGATGAACACTTTTTCGCGGATGATGCCGGTGCTTTGTTCTTCTTTCGGCTCGATGGGCTGCATCGACGAGAATACATTGTCGGTAGGTGGCATCTCGTCGGGCAAGGCTCGCATTTCAGGCTTACTTTCCCAACGATGGCGTGCGATGAGGGTGAACAGCCGCAGCTTGTCGCGGTTGGGCATGATGGCGGCAGCGCGTCTCAGTTGGCTTTCATAACGGTCGTTGCCAGCGTTCTGGTAAGCTACGGCCAAAAGTGCTTGCCCGATGGCGAAATAGGGATAGTCGGCCACTATCTGTTCCACCTCTTTCACGGTGTCGCCTTTCAGCCGCTCGGGCATCTTCATGTATCCTATCAGTTGTTTGCTGTCCATCTTTTCAGTTGTTCAATTAGCAGTTGTTCAGTTGTCCCGTGTCCCGTAGTCCAGTTTACCAGTTTACCAATGCTTTGTTGAATATGTCTTCCACCAATTGGTCGATTATCGTGGCCGTCAGCGACTCTTGCACCGCGTTCAGGTCTTGGTTGCTGGGGTAGTCCTCGTAGCGTGAGAAAGTCTGTTCGAAGTCTTTGCTGTCGTCGATGCGGTTGCTGAAACGTACCTTCACCGTGATGGTGAGGCGGTTCATGGCTGCAGTCTGTCCCGTGATGGCCACGGGATTGGTGCGGTAGTCGGTGATTTCGCCCTCAAATGCAAGGTCGCCGCCTGATTCCACCATATCCAACGTGGTTTGGTTGGTCATGGCATCGCGCAAGGCGTTCGTAAGGTTGTTGCTCAGCATCGGGTTGACGAGTTGGGCATGGTTGGGGAAGTAGTCCACCGAGACGGTCTTGGCCTCGGCGGGTATCGAAGCGCCCGAGAACGAGTAAATGCCGCAGCTGTGGCCGAAGAAGGCCAAGGACAGAACCAAAATCGCTATTTTCACCCAATGCTTCATAGGTCGATGCCGTATTCGTTGATTTTCCTGTATAATGTGCGCTCGCTGATACCCAAGGCTTTTGCAGCGTCCTTGCGCTTGCCGCGATGGGCTTCCAATGCCTTGATGATCATTTCTTTCTCGTGGTGCTCAAGCGAGAGGCTCTCAAGCGCTGTGCCTGTCGAAGCGCCATAATGGGTCTCCTCGGCGGGGACGAACTCGGCAAACTCCTGTTCGGCTTCCTCAGGCTCGCTCTGGCTGACGCGGGTCACCACGGTGTCGCCGATTTGGGTGACAGGGTTGCTCTGCACATAGTTCTGTTCCATCTGTCGGTTGCCACTCATGTTGTTGACCTGGGCGCGCAACTCGGCGATGTCTTTCTTCATGTCAAAAAGCACGCGGTAGAGCAGGTCGCGCTCCGACATGCCGTCGGGCGTGTCCTCGCGGGGCAGGAGCATCGGCAAGGCGCTTTGCACGCGGTTGGGCAGGTATTTGGCCAAGGCTTCCGAATTGATTGTGCGCTCGGTCTCCATGATGGAGATTTGCTCGGTGACGTTCTTCAGCTGGCGCACGTTGCCGTCCCAGCGGTAGTTTTCGAGCATCTTGACGGCATCGGGCGTCAGGGCGATGGCAGGGATGTGGTTGCGTTCGGCAAAGTCGGCGGCGAATTTACGGAACAGCAACGGGATGTCGGCCTTCCGCTCGCGCAAGGCGGGGATGTGGATCGGGATGGTGTTCAGACGATAGTACAAATCCTCGCGGAAACGACCTTTCTCGATGGCCAAAGGCAGGTCGACGTTGGTGGCGGCCACAATCCTGACGTCGGTTTTCATCACCTTGTTGCCTCCCACGCGGATGAACTCGCCGTTTTCGAGCACGCGCAAAAGCCTGGCTTGGGTGGAAAGCGGCAGTTCGCCGACCTCGTCCAAGAACAAGGTGCCTTTGTCGGCGATTTCGAAGTAACCTTTGCGCTCGTTGACGGCTCCCGTGAACGAGCCTTTCTCGTGGCCAAACAGTTCAGAGTCAATGGTTCCCTCGGGGATGGCGCCGCAGTTGACGGCGAAATATTGGCCGTGTTTGCGCGCGCTGTTTTGGTGGATGATCTTCGGAAACACGTCCTTGCCCGTGCCGCTCTCGCCCGTGATGAGCACGGTGAGGTCGGTGGCGGCCACTTGTGCCGCGATGCCGATGGCACGGTCCAACTCAGGGTCGGTGCCGATGATGCCGAAGGTTCGTTTTATTGCTTGTACGTCCATGATAATCAGTTGTTTAGTTATTCAGTTATTCAGTTGTTCAGTTGTCCGATTTGAAACTGAACAACTGAACACTCCCAACTGAAAACTATCTCAAAACTCCTCCCAACTGCTGTTCAAACGCGCCCTGAATCTTCCCCATCGTCTTCTCAATCACTTTGTCGGTGAGGGTGGTGGTGGGCGACATCAGCACGAAGCTCATGGCGTATTGTTTCTTGCCTGCCGGAATCTTCTCACCTTCGTACACGTCGAAGAGGCTCATCGACTGTAGGATCTTGCTCTCGGCGGCCATGGCCACTTTCTTGACCTCGGCGAAGGTGACGTTCTTGTCGAAAATCATGGCAAGGTCGCGGCGCACGGCGGGGAACTTCGACAGCGGCTCGAAGTGTACTTCCTTGGCCTTGGCTAAGCATTGCATCATCAGCGTCCAGTTGAAGGTGGCGTAGTAGACGTCTTTCTTCAGGTCGAAGTGCTTCAAGGTCTTCTTGCTGAGTTTGCCAAGGGTGACAATCTCTTGTCCGTCAATGCAATAGGCGGTCGCATAGTCGAAATGCGGTTGGTCGCATTCCTTGGCTTCGAGTTGGTTGAAGTCGAACTTGAAGTGGTTCAAAACGCCCATCACGTATTCCTTGAGGTCGAAGTAGTCGATGGGCTTGTTTTGGTTGCTCCACAGCTCGGCTTGCTTGTTGCCGGTGAGGAAGAGGTCGAGGCAGGTGTGCTCGCTGTAGGGTTTGAGGGGTTGCGTCTCGTCGCCGACTTTCGATGCGTCGAAGAAATAGACGTTGCCGAACTCGAAGAACTTCATGTCGCCGACCTTGCGGTTCTGGTTGAAGGCGATGCTCTCCAAGCCGCCCCACATCAGGGTCTGACGCATCACGTTGAGGTCGCTGCTCAAAGGATTCAGAATCTTGACGTTCCTTGCAGGGTCGAAGGCAGGGAAGGCCTCGCTGTAGGCGGCACGGGTGAGCGAGTTGTTCATGATCTCGTAGAAACCGTTGGCCACCAGCATGTCGCTGATCTTCTGCTGCATCTTGTCGGCATCGGGCTTCGCGGCACGGCTGATGGAGGCATGGATGCGGCTCGGGATCTCGATGTTGTCGTAGCCATAGATGCGCAGGATTTCTTCCACCACGTCGGCGGGACGGGTCACGTCGACCTTGCTGGTGTGAATGTCCACAACAACATGCTCGTCGTTTTGCTCAACAACTTGGCATTCAAGGCTCTTCAGTATGTTGACGGCTTGGACCGGGTCGATGACCTTGCCAGCCACTTTGTTCAGGTAGTCGAATTTCAAATCGACGCGGGCAGGGGTGAAGTCGCCGTGCTGCACGTCCTTGATTTCGGATGAAATCGTTCCACCGGCCAACTCCTTTATTAATAAGGCCGCGCGTTTCAGGGCGAAAAGGGTGATGTTGGGGTCGGCGCCGCGCTCATAGCGGAACGAGGCGTCGGTTTGCAGACCGTGGAACTTGGCTGTCTTGCGGATGCTGGTGGGGTTGAAGTAGGCACTCTCGAGGAAGATGTTGGTGGTCTCCATCGTTACGCCCGACTTCTGTCCGCCAAACACGCCCGCGATGCACATGGGCTCTTCGGCGTTGCAGATCATCAGGTTGCGGCTGTTGAGCTTGCGTTCCACACCGTCCAAGGTGACGAAAGGCGTGCCTTCGGGCAGGCATTTCACCACGACCTTCTTGCCCGTGATCTTGTCGGCGTCGAAGGCGTGGAGCGGTTGGCCCACTTCCATCAGGACGAAGTTGGTGATGTCCACGATGTTGTTGATGCCGCGGAGGCCGACGGCGGCGAGGCGGTTCTTAAGCCAGGCCGGCGATTCGCCCACTTTCACGCCGCTGATGGTCACGCCCGAATAGCGCGGGCAGGCTTGCGTGTCCTCGACGACAACCTCAATGTCGTTGTCGTGGTTTTCCACCTTGAAGTCGTCGATAGAGGGGCGGATGAGGTGGTATTTCGTGGTGTTCTCGCGCTGGTTGAGGGCGGCCACGAGGTCGCGGGCCGAGCCGATGTGCGAGGTGGCGTCGCTGCGGTTGGCGGTGAGGCCGATTTCGAAGGTATAATCCTCTTCCACAGGGAAATAGAAGGAAGCAGGCTTGCCCACTTCGTAGTCGTCGGGCAGCACCATGATGCCGTCGTGCGAGGTGCCGAGTTGCAGCTCGTCCTCGGCGCAAATCATGCCTTCCGAGACTTCGCCACGGATCTTGCCTTTCTTGATGGTGATGTGTTCGTCGCCAATCCAAAGTTCGGTGCCGATGGTGGCCACGAGCACCTTCTGCCCTGCCGCCACGTTGGGCGCACCGCACACGATGTGGAGCGGTTCCTCGCCGCCGCAGTCGACGGTGGTGATGTGGAGATGGTCGGAGTTGGGGTGGTCGATGCAGGTGAGCACCTTGCCGACGACCACGCCACGCAGGGCGCCTTTCACCGACTCAAAACGTTCGAGGTCTTCCACTTCGAGGCCCGTGGAGGTGAGCAGTTCGCCGACTTTCTCGGCCGGATATTCGCAGTTGACGTATTGTTTCAACCAGTTGTAGGAGATTTTCATATTCGTTCGGATTTTATCGAGCCGCAAAGATACGAAAAACTGACAAAATGGCACGCGGTTTTTTGCATACTTGAAAAAAGTGATGATTTGCTGCTTTGATACCTGCTCCGTAACTCGTTTTTTTAATACGTTACGGATGGATTATAAGTAGATACTTGCTCCGTAAACCGTTTTTTTTTTATTGTTACGGAGTTAATATCTTTGCTTGTTTGAAAAATAATATCTATCTTTGCAGCGTGAAAAACGAAGTTTAAGTGTATGAAAGACAATGAAATCATAGGCCGTCAGAAGGAAAGGGCCTTGTTCGACGACATTTGTGCGACCGAAAAACCTGCTTTGGTGGCCGTTTACGGTCGCAGACGCGTGGGTAAAACCTTCTTGGTGAGAGAGCATTTCAAAGGGAATTTTGACTTTTATTTCACTGGCAGTTACCAGATGCCGAGACAGGGCCAACTTTCGCTTTTCAATCAGGAGTTGCGACGGTGTTCGGGAATCGAGTTCCCGTTGGCGAAAGATTGGATTACGGCTTTTAATCAGCTTCGGCAGTATTTGGAATCGGTTGGAAAAGAGCGAATTGTCCTTTTCTTCGATGAGTTGCCTTGGATGGAAACGCCCAAGTCGGGTTTCATTCAGGCGTTCTCGTATTTTTGGAACACCTGGGCTTCGGCGCGACAGGGCTTGAAGTTGTTCGTGTGTGGCTCGGCCACCACTTGGATGCTCGACAAACTGATTGGTGACAAGGGCGGGCTTTATGGCCGTGTGACCCATACGGTTTATCTTGCGCCTTTTACGTTAGGCGAAACCGAAGCCTATCTCAAAGCCAACGGCATCCGTTGGAATCGCTATCAAATGCTTGAGGCTTATATGATTATGGGAGGTGTCCCTTTCTATTTGGAGATGCTGAAGCCCAAATTGACTTTTGACCAGAATATGGACAATCTGTTTTTTGCCCCACAAGCGCCTTTGCGGATGGAATATGATTTCTTGTTCCGCTCGCTGTTCAACGATGCACAGTTGTATCGTCAGGTGGTGGAAACCCTTGCCAAACGTGCGTCGGGGATGAGCCGTCGGCAAATCAAGGATGCCCTGGGTTTGGGCGATGGTGGCATGCTTACTGTCGTGCTTGAGAACCTGGTCAGATGCGATTTCCTTCGCAAATATACGGCATTCGGAAAAACCGAACGCGATGCGATGTATCAACTGACTGACTTGTTCTGTCTGTTCCACTTGCGTTTCGTGGCGAACAACAACGGCCAGGACCATCATTTTTGGAGCAATATGCGCGAGAACCCGTCGCGGATGACGTGGCGCGGCTATGCCTTCGAGCAGGTTTGCTTGCAGCACATCCCGCAAATCAAGGAAGCCATTGGCATCAAGGCGGTGCTGAGCAATGTGTGTTCGTGGTCGTGCCCGACCTTCACCGACAATGACGGCAACGAGTGGAAAGGTACGCAAATCGACTTGCTTATCGACCGCCGCGACGAGGTTATCAATGTTTGCGAGATGAAGTTTGCCAACGACACCTATATTATCGACAAGGATTATGAGGTCTTGCTTCGCCGTCGGCTGACCACTTTCCGGCACCTGACGCGCACCCGCAAGGCCTTGCATCTCACTATGATAACCACCTACGGAATAAGCCAAAATTCGCACAGCGGCGATGTTCAAGCCGAGGTGACGATGGACGACCTGTTTGACCGTTAAAATCGCGATACTTAATCCGTAACCCTGTTTTTTTATGAGTTACGGATAGGGTATCACGATCTTCCCGGAGATGTATTTCTGATAAGTTTGGTGTAATTTGGAAAATAATTCAAAAATTTCATCAAAAATATATTGTAATTCGATAAATATTTGTAATTTTGCAGCGTTTCATAACTGTAAAACACCATGATTACTTTAAACAAACGGAAGTTATCTTGCTGGTTGGCAACGGCTTTAATGGCTTTTATTGCGTTGCAATCTTGCATTCAGGTGCAAATGGCTATTCCTAACCGCTGGAATCGCCGTTTTGCCGAAAAGCAAGACTATATAGAATGTCTTACTGCTGACCAACTGAAGGAAATGATGCTGACAGACACTTCGCATTTCAAAATTGTGATGCTTTACAGCACGGGTTGTGGCCCTTGCTCAGAGCATTTGCGAAGAACATACGCACCAGCCTATGCGCTACACTGCGACAATGTGAAGTTCTACTTCATCAGCGAAAGCACGGGCGGTATCAAGTATTGTCGCGATGAGTTGGAGCGTTTGGGCTTGTATGATGGTAAGGTGTTGTGCTTTCTTGACGACAGCCCGCAGTTCGACAATCAGAAACAAGGAAATAATGCTAATTTGCAAGTTTTCAACAACTTAGCCAATCATATTTTCAAGAATGGTCCGAAAGTGACGGGCAACTTTGGCATTCCTTGTGAATTCATTGTGAGTAAGGACAACCGAGTGTTGAAATGCCTTGTCACTACACCTCATTCTGGTTCGGCCCTCAAGACGGCTCAACTTTGGCAAATCGACTTTGACCGAATCCAAGAGATTGATTTCGATTCGATTTACCGCCTTGAAGTGGAGGATGGCTATTTTGAAGGCCTCCCCGTTTGCAATGGCGATTATTGCCCGATAAACAAGCATTGAAATTTAACTTAAAATAATAGAATTATGAAAGACAAAACCTTGAAAAACATTCGTTCGTGTTGCTATTTCGCCTTGGCCTTTTGCGTTATTTGGGCTGGCGTTACAGTGCGTTACCTCATTGCCGATGTGTTAGGCTACGACTCTTGGGCACGGCCTATAGATTGGTCTGAAAGCACAGTATTAAAAATGATCATGCTCACTTTATACATAGTGGGTGCGATTTCTATGATTGGCTTGTGCATCAGAGCGGTATTGAATACGCTTAAGGGGCTTCGTGAAAACACGGTGTTCCCAAAAAGCAATGTCAAGTTGATGTTTTGGATTGCCTTGGCTGATTTTGTCTACCTTTTGGGATTCAGTAATTTAAGTGTCCTTTGGAACGACATCTTGTTCCAGCTTCCGCACACTGTCTTCGTCACCCCTTTCTTCCTGCTCTTCTTCGCCTTCATGTACAAAGTGGCTGCCGATGCGGTGGAGGAAAACAACTTAACCGTCTGATTATGTCACAAAACTTGCAAAACCTACAAAACTTTTTTTCGGTTGTGGGAAGCCTGCCAACCGGCGGGCTTCCAGCGGCGCACGGTTGTGCAGCCGCCACACTGTCTCGTGGAGTTTTGCCTTGTTTTGATGGTTTTGTGATAAAAAAGAAGAAGCTATGATTATCATGAACTTAGACGTAATGCTCGCCAAGCGCAAGATGCGCTCCAACGAGCTGGCCGAGCGCATCGGCCTCACCCAAGCCAACCTCTCCATCCTCAAGACGGGCAAGGCCAAGGCCATACGCCTCACCACCCTCAATGCCATTTGCCGCGAACTGCAATGCACGCCGGGGGATATACTGGAATATAGACCCGATGAGGAATGATATTAGGGGATTTCTAAAAATAGATAAAATATTGATTATCAAACAATAAAATATACAATGTATCGTTATTAAGGAAACGGACAAAAATATCAGCCATGAGAAAGTACAAGACGACAGGGAACACTACATTGTTTGATAAGGAAGACACGGAACGCAAGCTGACGGAGGAGCAGAGGGAGACGAACAGGGAGAAGTCGCGGACGCGAAGCCGCGTGGAGCACATCTTCGGGTTCATGGAGAACACGATGAACAGGCTGTATATCAGGACGGTTGGCTTGGCAAGGGCGACGGCGGTGATAGGGCTGATCAACCTAACCTACAACATGTCGCGCTACGAGCAAATCATCAGGCTCAACCTGCTGAAAGACTAACTGAAAAGAAACGACAACTCGCTGACACATACATACATACATACATACATACGAATAAACCCTCAAAAAAATGAGCAAAAAGTTTGTCAAATAGAATAGAAACACATCACTTTGCAGCGGGTTGAAGGGATTGCCCCAACGGGACTTCGGCATCCTGACAACCCGAAAACAAGTCAATCAAGTATAATTAGAAGTCCCCTTAAATATTAATTCTCAAATTGTTTTATTATGAAAGCAAAACATCTTATTTTGTTTTTTATGACACTCGGTCTATGCATTCCAATGCAGGCACAATATGAAGGGTTAGTTGTCAAGATAGATTATTTTGACCCCGCCTCTCCAAAGTACAGACAGCATATAGAAATGATGTACGACATATTCACGCATGGTTATTGGCTGACTGTTTCCACTGAGAAAACCTTGTTTAGCAAAGGTTCGACCAAAGTCCGAGATCATGTCACCAATACAAGTCACTATTATCGTTCGAAAACTATTACCGATACAATCATTAACCTTACCAAAGAAGATTTCAATAAACTGGCTGGTGAATGTTATCAGATAGCTTCAACAATAATATCGGAAAAGATGAAGACATCTGCTTATTGGATTATTGCCGGACCAGAACCAACTATTAATCTTTCGATTACAAACGGACCAATAACTACTGAGTTCTTATTCAAATGCCCAATATGTCCCAAGGATAATTACTATGAGGAACAATTTCGGGATATTCTTGCAAAGATTCTTTCTCATGGCGGTCTTGATGATAAGATAATTTTGGGTAAGTGCGAAAACGAAAAGGACAAACATTAACTAAATCTATATCACCATGAAAAAGTACCTACTTGTCGCCCTATTATTGGCGTCGTTCAGCGTTGGGGCGATGGCACAGCGAGAGCCTAGCCCGAAGAAATGTGCTATCTCCGCCGGCGTATTGCAAGGCGGTGGCGGCCTTGTCGGTGTTGATTTTGAGGCCATGATAGGCAGCCACTTCAGTGCCCAGGCGGGTGTTGGCTTGCTCAGTTTCGGCGTGGGAGTCAACTACCACTTCAAGCCATTCATCAACAGCTCCATGGTTTCCTTGGTGTATTGGCACCAAGGCCTTGGCGATTCCCACACGGTAGGATGGGTAGGCCCCGTCTATACCTTCCGCGCGCCCAAGGTGTTTCAGTTCCAGATAGGAATGGGCTACAAAGCCAACTACGGCCCAGCCGCCACCTCCGAGATGCGCAAGGTCCCCGTTGGCCTAATGTATAGCATTGGCGTGTATTTCCCGATCTAATGACATTTACCAACACCGTGTCGATTATGGACAAGTCGTTGCTGTCTACTTATTAGCGACATCACTTTGCAGCGGGTTGAAGGGATTGCCCCAACGGGACTTCGGCATCCTGACAACCCGAAAACAAGTCAATCAAGTATAATTAGAAGTCCCAATTAACCGTTTACCGTCATGGCGGACAAGGATCCGCCATCTCCCGAGCGAAAGGAGATGTTTTCTCGCTCAGGGGATTGACTACGTCGAATCTTCGATTTGCGGGTCAAGCCCGCAATGACGGCGAAGGTTTGATCCTGTCGTTCTTGCATAATAGTATTACTTATGATATGAAAAAGCATATTCTGTTGTTAATCCTTACCTTGGTTTTTCTGACAAGTTGCAACACCCTCGCCCCCATGATCTTCGGCTTCCGCGAAATCAATGGCTACAATGCAGAGCAATGCGAGAAGTTCTATCGCAAGTTGCCCAAAGATTTCGTCTTCACGCCCTTGGTGTGCGACGAAGAACAATTCAGGCAAGTCAGCAACCTCGGTGCCGACTCCATGCAGATGAAGGACCTCTACCAGCCGCTGAAAATCATGTACTTCCATGGTGACGAGCTGGTTTCGTTCCACATTAATTGCTACTGTCCGCCCACGCTCGGCTTCAACCTGAATTGGAACTTCAATCATCAGTTTGATGAGTTCCCGCCACGCACTTCAGTGCCTTTGGACGGCTATGCGCTGAAACGCACCGACATGCAAGCCGTTTTCCCTGAAATCGCTGGGGAGAAGGACTACACGGTACTTGTCTTTTGGACCAATATGCTGCACAAAATCTCCAAGTCGGAAATCAAGACGGTATATAAGAACTTGAAGAAGTTCGGCCAACTTGACGAGGTTGATGTCTACCTGATTAACAACGACATCACCATGACGAAATTGCTCAACGAAACGGAGTGATTGTCCGCCATAATCGGCGCGTGGTGCTCAGAACAAATCGGAATGGGTGCCAGTGTTGAGCATCAAGAGGGTAAGTTGGGTGTCGTTTTGTTCCCAAACAAGTAGCCAGTCCGGTTGGATGTGGCATTCCCAAGTGTTGTTGCCTTTGAAGCCTGAAAGTTTGTGGGGATGGTATTCTTGAGGCAGAGAACCTTCTGCCTTCAGAATATCCACTATCACAGCGATTTTTGAAACATCAAGTCCGCGCTTGGCGCAACGCTTGACAGCATGTTTGAATTGGTTGGTAAAAATAACCTGATACATAGCTATCATTCGTCTAAACATTGGCGAATAAGGTCGGAGCCGTCTTTGGCATAATAAACTCTTCCCGCCTCAACGTCCTCGTAAGCCAATTCAATACCGCTTTTCCGACGGCGGCGAGGGGCAAGTTCAACGCCTTCCATCGAGCGAAACAGCTTGCGCAGCATGGGAAGCAGGCTTTCATCGGTCACATTCAAAGTAAGTTGTGTCATGGTTTTGTCTCCTTCTAGATTGACGTGCAAAAATACATATTATTTCCGGAAACATAGCGCTTTTGTGCTCAATTAATCTTTTTCCGCCCCACTTTTGCCGTTGGTTCGGAAAAATGCAGTATATTTGCGCCCAAATATATTGTGAAGATGTCAGAAAACAACTTTTCAACCGACTACACCGACCTCCGTCCGCTGCACACCTCGCGCTACGGCAACAGTAGGGTATTTGTCGGTAGCTTCAACGGCAAGAAGGTCGTCGTCAAGGCCTTGAAGGAAGAATGCGCCAACGATGCCGCCTGCCGTGCCTCGCTGCGCCAGGAATACGAGACCACCTCGATGCTCGACAACAAATACATCCGCAAGGCCTTGGACTTCGTCAGGATCGAAGGCTTGGGCGACTGCATCGTCTTCGAATACATCGAAGGCAAGTCGCTGGCCGAGCATGTGCGCGTGGGCACCCTCTCCGAGAAACAGGTGAAGAGCGTCCTCACCGAGGTGTGCGACGCCTTGTATTACCTGCAACGCAACGGTGTGGTGCACTGCAACCTCAACCCCGAGAACATCATCGTGAGCGCCAACGAAGGCCGCGTCAAACTCATCGACATCGGTATCCCCGAGACCAAGCAGGACGCCGACCGCGAACTGCTCATCAAGGAGATGGAGTTTGTGGCCCCCGAAATCATCAAGGGCGAGGACTATGACGCGCGGGCCGACATCTATTCGTTGGGCAAGATCATGGAGTTCATCGGCGAGCGCAACATCTCAAAGCAGTTTGGCGCCGTGGCCACCCATTGCACCCAGTTCTCGCGCGAACAGCGCTTCGACTCGATCAGCGACGTGCGCTCGGCCATCACCAAGGGCCATTCCTTCGTGAAAGTCATCATCCTCGCCGTCGTGCTGCTCGTGCTGGGCGGCTTGGCTTTCATCTATGTGCCGAAAATCAAGGCCAACGTGGAGAAGGAACGCGCCGAACGTCTGGCGGTCGACTTCTCGCGCGAAGTGGAAAAGATACAAGGCCAGCTCCCCGGGCTGTGCGAGAAATATGAACTGAAGTCGCTGCAAGAACCCATCGCCGTCGACTGGACCGACGACAGCCTGAAGGCCGCCGAATGCCTGATGCAGTTCCTCGCCCTCGACGACTATAGGGGCAAGGCCATGCAAACCCTCCAGCAACAAAGCAACGGCATCATGGCGAGCCGACAGGCCGACTTCGACCGTCTGCTCCTCAACGAGTTTAAGACCACTGCCGACACCATCGCCGTGCAGATGCGCTCGGCCTTGGAATTCCCCACCGATGACATGCTCCTTATCGAAGCCCGAAAGTGGTACGGACAACGCCAATGATTTTCCGCCCCGCTTGAAATAAACGCTGCAATTTGGAGTTATTGTTTTAATAAAAGAAAACGAAGTGCATAAGAGAACCTACATATTCATGGCGTTAGGCTGCGTGATGGCGCTGCTGCTGAGCGGCTGCTCCACCAAGAAAAACACGCTCACCCGACGCATGTACCACAACCTGACCAGCCACTACAACATCTATTTCAATGGCGAGGCAAGCCTCAAGGAGGGCCAACAACAGCTCCGCACGGCGGTGAAGGATGACTACAGCCAGGTGCTGCGCGTCTACAACTACGGCACCGAGCAAAACGGAATGGCGCTGAACTCCGTCATGGACCGCGCCCTGGAGAAGACCGCCATCTGCGTGCAGAAACACTCGATGAAGTTTGGCAGCCGCGAGCGTGTGAGATGGATCGACGACGCCTACATGGTGATGGGCAAGGCACACTTCTTCAAGCACGACTACATCCCGGCCAAGCGTACCTTCGACTTCGTGGCCACCGAATACAACTACAACGACATCGCATATGTGGCCAACATGTGGCTCATCAAGACCTACATCCAGACCGAGGAATACCCCAAGGCCGTCGCCATGATTGAGCAACTATTGGCCAAGACCGCCGGACTCAGCAAGCCTCCCAAGGAGCTGATGCGCAACGTCGACTACACCATCGCCGACTACTACATTGCCGTGAAGGACTACAACAACGCCGTCAAATACCTCAAGAACGGCATCCTGCTTAACAGAGACCGCGACTTGCGCACCCGCGCCATGTTCATCCTCGGGCAAATCTATATGCAGCAGGGCGACGTCGACCGCGCCACGGCGCAGTTCAAGAAGGTCATCAAGCGCAACCCCGAATACGAGATGGTCTTCGAGTCGCGCATGAACATGGCCAAGATGGGCAACGCCAACAACGCCCCCGAACTTTACAAGATGATGAACAAGATGCTCCGCGATGCCAACAACGAGGACTACCGCGACCGCATCTATTACGCCATGGCCGAGCTGGCCCTGCGCGAAGGCAACGAGGCCAAGGCCATCGACTACCTCCGCAAGTCGGTGAAGGCCTACAAGGACAACCAGATTCAACGCTTCCAGTCGTCGCTCAAGGCGGCCACGATGCTCTTCGACCGCAACGAGTACGAATTGGCCCAGGCCTACTACGACACCGCCGTCAGCAGCATGGACCGCAAATACGAGGGCTACGACAGCATCATGAACATCTCGCAGACCTTGAACGAGTTGGTGATGTATGCCTCCGTCGTCCGCGACCAAGACAGCCTGCTGCGCGTGGCCGCCATGGACTCGGTGAGCCGCAACATGCTCATCGACCGCATCATCGCCAAAGTCATCGAGCAGGAGGAGATGGAGAAGGCCCAACGTGAATACGAGGAACAATTGGCCTTGATGGGCACCGCCGTCAACGAAGGCGAGACTCCCAAGTCGGAACCGACGGGCAGCACTGCCGGCTCGTGGTATTTCTACAACCCCACATCGGTGTCGAGGGGCATCACCGAGTTCACACGCAAATGGGGCATGCGTAAGAACGAAGACAACTGGCGCATCAGCGACAGGAGGAGCTTGGCCAGCGCATTCAACCCCGACGGCGGCAACGACGAGGAACTGACCGAGGCCAAAAACGCCAAGGCCAAGCAAGACTCGCTCAATGCCACCTACACCAACCACGACCGTGGCTACTATCTGCAAGACCTGCCCTTCAGCATGGAACAGAAAGAAGTGTGCGACTCGCTCATTGCCGACGGACTCTATCATCTCGGCTTCCTCTATATGGACCGCCTCAACGACCTGCCGCGCTCCATCGAGTCATACGAACAGCTCGATAACCGTTATCCGGGCTACGAGAAAGAGCTGCCCACTTGGTATGCCCTTTATAAGATGCACAAGGACCTCAACCACGAGGAGCAGTCCTTGGTCTACAAAGGTAAGATCTTCGACAAATACCCCAACTCAAGCTATGCCGAGTTCATCAACGACCCGACTTACTTCGAGAAGTTGCAAGCCGAGGAGAAAGAGGCTTCCGACTTCTACAGCAAGACCTACGAGGCCTTCGAGCAAGGACAGTATTACCGCGTGAAGATGAACACCGAACGCGCCATGCAACTCTATGAGAACGACACGGCCTTCATGCCGCGCTTCGCCTTCCTCCATGCCGTGGCCCAAGGCCGCCTCGTCGCCATCGACACCATGGCTTTCGCACTCTACGACTTGGTGCGCACCTATCCCACCAGCAGCATCACCCCTTATGCCCGCCGCGTGCTCGAAGATGTCAACGAGGAATACCATCTCGGCATTGTGCTGACCGAACTCGACAGCAAGGAAGGCGGCGACCAGCCCGAAGTAAAGAAGGCATCGCCTTACACCTACGAACCTGGCAGCGAGCATTTCGTAATGATCGTTTGCGACTCGAAGACGGTGCGCATCGACCCGCTCATGGTGCGTATCAGCGACTTCAACAAACGCGAGCAACGCACGCGGACCTTCAATGTAAAGAACGTGGTTCTCGACGAAGCCCGCAGCATCATCACCATCGGCAACTTCGAGAGCGAGAAGAAAGCAAACGACTACATCACCTCCATGTCGATGAACGACTACGTCTTTGGCGGCATCGACAAGGCGAAATACAACATCGTCCCCATCTCCGTCAAAAACTACCCGGTGTTCTACCAGGCGAAGGACTTGGAGGAATACAACTCATTTATCGAATCCAACACTAAAAAGTAATATATTATGGCTATAATGGAAACACCTGCACGCAATCTCATCGGCAATGGAACCACCATTAAGGGCGACATCGAGTCGAATGGCGACATCCGCATCGACGGCCACCTGATTGGCTCACTCAAATCGAACGGCAAGGTCGTGATTGGCGCCACTGGTGTCATGGAAGGCGACCTCAATTGCAAGCAAGCCGAAATATCGGGCGCGGTGAAGGGCAACATCGTCACCGAGGAGCTGACCGCTCTCAAGTCGACCTCGAAAGTGGAAGTGGACCTCAACACCAAGCAGTTGCTCATCGAGGTCGGCGCACAGTTTACGGGCAAGTGCGTCATGGGACAGCAATCCACAGTGGCAATGCCTAAGCAAAAAATCGGCTGATGATGGACGAAAAGCTAATGAAACGTTTCGGTTACGAAGCTGTTGAACAATTCGACACCGAACGCTTGGCCAAGCTTCAGGAACATTACGCCGCCATCTTGGAACTCTTGGGTGAAGATCCTCAGCGCGAGGGTCTCCAGAAGACGCCTTTCCGTGTGGCCAAGTCGATGATGTTCCTTACGCATGGCTACGAGCAAGACCCCATGGAGATCCTGCTTTCGGCCAAGTTCAAGGAGGACTACCGACAGATGGTGATCGTCAAGGACATCGAGGTGTATTCGCTTTGCGAGCATCACTTGATACCCTTTATCGGCAAGGCGCATGTGGGCTACATCCCCAACGGCTACATCACGGGGCTGAGCAAGATAGCCCGCGTGGTGGAGGCCTATTCGCGCCGGCTCCAGGTGCAGGAGCGCCTGACAACCCAAATCAAGAACGCCATCAACGAGGCCTTGCATCCCTTGGGCGTGGCGGTCGTCATCGAGGCCCGACACCTCTGCATGTCGATGCGTGGCGTGCAGAAACAGAGCGCGGTGACCACCACCAGCGATTTCATAGGGGCTTTCGAGCGTGAGTCGACCCGTGAAGAGTTTTTCCAACTGATAGGAGCCAACCTGCATTGACGCCTTTTGTCATTGCGAGGAGAAACGACGAAGCAATCCATAATTTTGAATTTTGAATCTTTAAATCTTTGCATTTTAAATCTTTAAATCTTAAACCGAATAATGATTAAAGCATATGTTTTTCCGGGCCAAGGGGCCCAATTCGTGGGGATGGGCAAGGACTTGTACGACAACTTCTCCAAGGCCAAGGACATGTTCAAGAAAGCCAACAACATCTTGAAGTTCAAGATCACCGATGTCATGTTTGAAGGCACCGACGACGACCTTCGGCAGACCAAGGTGACCCAACCGGCCATTTTCCTTCATTCGGTCATTTTGGCCTCCATGCTTGAGGATTTCGACCCAACCATGGTGGCAGGCCATTCTTTGGGCGAGTTCTCGGCGCTTGTGGCCAACAAGGTGCTGAGCTTCGAAGACGGACTGCGCCTCGTCAGCAAACGTGCCATGGCCATGCAAAAGGCCTGCGAGGCCCAGCCGGGCACGATGGCAGCCGTCATCGGCATGGAGGATGCCACCATCGAGAGCATCTGCGCCTCGGTGAAAGACGCCGTGGTGGTGCCAGCCAACTACAACTGCCCTGGCCAGCTGGTCATCTCGGGCTCGATAGAGGGCGTGGCTGCCGCTTCCGAGAAGCTGAAGGAAGCTGGTGCCAAGCGCGTGGTGCAGCTCAGCGTGGGTGGCGCGTTCCATAGCCCGCTGATGGAGCCTGCCCGCGTCGAACTGGCCGAAGCCATCAAGGAGACCACTTTCAACCAAGGCATCTGCCCAATCTACCAAAACGTCACCGGACAGTCGGTCAACGACCCCGAAATCATCAAGAAGAACCTCATCGCCCAGCTGACGTCGCCCGTCATGTGGACGCAGACCATGAGCAACATCCTCGCCACGGGCGTGCGCTCGATCGTCGAGGTGGGGCCGGGTACGGTGCTGCAAGGCTTGTTCCGCAAGATGGATCGTAATCTGGAGCTGTCGAGTGCAACCGTTTGATTGGCAGTCAAGACATGGAAAACTATCGTCCCCGACCCATTATGGTTGTCCTCCTGCTGATGGTGGGCATCTTGATGGGTCTCTATATTAATAAAGGTGTAAGGCAGCCTCAGGTCAACGTCGAAGGCGGTAGCAAGTTCGACGAGGTGATGTGGTATGTCGGCACCGACTATGTGGAAGCCCCCGACGAGACACGGCTTGAGGACGGCGCCATCGCTGCACTGATGGAGGAACTCGACCCGCATTGCGCCTACGTGCCACGCGAGGAATTCAACGAAGTGAACGACCCGCTTATGGGTAGCTTCGACGGCATCGGGGTGCAATTTCGCATCGAAAAAGACTCCATCGCCATCGTCAGCGTCATCAAGGGCGGACCCTCCGAGAAGGTGGGACTCCTCGCCGGTGACCGCATCGTTTACGTCGACGACTCGTTGGTGGCAGGCAAGAAGCTGACCAACGACGATGTGATGCGCAAGCTGAAAGGCCCCAAAAACACCAAGGTGCGCGTGAAGGTGAAACGAAGCGGGCTGGATGGTCTGCTCGACTATACCATCACCCGTGCCGCCATACCGACCTATAGCGTCGATGTCGCCTATATGGTCGACGAAAAGACGGGCTACCTGAAACTGAGCAAGTTTTCGGCCACCACCGCCGACGAGTTCAGGCAAGCCATCAAGAAACTGAAACGAGAAGGGATGCAGCAGCTCGTTTTCGACCTGCGTGGCAATACGGGCGGATTCCTGAAAGCTGCCGTTGACGTGGCCGACGAGTTTTTGCCCAAAGGCAGCATGATTGTCTACACCGAAGGCCGCAACCGCCCAAGGCAGGACATGGTGGCGCGTCGTCACGGCATGGTGGAGGACCTCCCGTTGGTGGTGCTCATCGACGGTGAGTCGGCCAGCGCGAGCGAAATCGTGGCTGGTGCCTTGCAGGACAACGACCGTGGCACCATCATAGGGCGCCGCTCCTATGGCAAGGGATTGGTGCAGGAGCAAATCATGCTCAGCGACAACTCTGCCATTCGCCTCACCGTGTCGCGCTACTACACCCCAACGGGTCGCTGCATCCAGAAGCCTTACGATGGCGACTTGGAGAAATACCTGCTCGAATCCTACGAACGTTACGAGACGGGCGAGGTGTTTCATCCCGACAGCATCCATTTCGCCGACTCGCTGAAGTTCACCACGCCCAAAGGCAAGACCGTATATGGCGGCGGTGGCATCATGCCCGACATCTATGTGCCGTTGGTCGACGACAGCACGGAATACTATTTCAACCGTATCGCCAACAAGGGCTTGTTGTACCAATACGCTTTTGAGTATACCGACAAGCATCGTGCCCAGTTGCAACGCTACAAGACCGTCGCGGCTTATGACAAAGCGTTTTCGGTGACCGACGCCATGTTTGAGGAATTGGTGAAGTTGGCCGATGCCAAGGGCATCAAGGGCACCGATGAGCAGAAGGTGGTGGCACGTCGCGAGACCGACATCCTCTTGAAGGCCTACATTGCACGCAACCTTTACGACGACGAGGGTTTCTATCCCCTCTACGCCCCCATGGACGAGGTGCTGCAACGGGCACTGGAGGAACTCTATGAACCCATAGCCCCGTAGCCCAAGGTTCTTGCCTTATAACCCAAACTTGAAACAGTTTAGCCGCGATTTGCGGAAAGGTTATCAGCTCGCTGAGGTCAAATTATGGAAATGTTTGAGAGCGAAAAACATGGGCTATGCCTTTCGTCGGCAATATCCTATCTTGAACTACATTGCAGATTTCTATTGCAACCAACTGAACCTGGTGATTGAAATTGATGGTTTTTCCCATTTTTCGGCAGAAGCTCAGGAGCGGGATAAGGAACGCGATAGGCAGATGCACGCAATTGGTTTGAGGGTGGTTCGTGTGAATGACAGCGAAGTAAGAAAAGATGCTGAGCGTGTGGCAAAATGGATTATTGAGCAAGTTGAAGGAGAAAAATTGGAAGAGTTGGGAGTTTCTTGACTCCCCCTTAATCCCCCTCTATAGAGGGGGAAGCGCAAAGCGACGCGAGACTAAGTATAGAGATTGGCACTGCAAAAACAAAAACCCCACTGAAAATCAGCGGGGTTTCTTTTTGTGGAGCATAACGGAGTCGAACCGATGACCTCTTGCATGCCATGCAAGCGCTCTAGCCAACTGAGCTAATGCCCCTCGTTGTTTGACGCTGCAAAAGTACAACAAATTTCTTTCCCTCCAACACTTTTGATGAAATTTTTTTCTTTTTTTCTTCAAAATGCCCGAAAACCCCAATAAATCCGTACTTTTGCACCCGCTTTGCGTCATTGCGAACGCAGTGAAGCAATCCAGACCAACCCTTTTCTGGACTGCTTCGTACCTCGCAGTGACGCGATGCGTGTCATCAAACCCTACACTACAATGAAAACCATCCGCGACATATATAAAATAGGTGTAGGCCCCTCAAGCAGCCACACCATGGGCCCGCAGAAGGCCGCCGCCATTTTCAACGAACGCTATCCCGACGCCGCCCGCTTCGAGGTGACGCTCTACGGCAGCCTCGCCGCCACCGGCAAAGGCCACATGACCGACTGGGCCATCCTCAACACATTGCAGGCCCCGACCGAAATCGTCTGGAAACCCGAAGTGATGCTCCCGTTCCATCCCAACGGGATGCTCTTCAAGGCCTTCGACGAGGCCAATGAGGTGGTGGGGGAGTGGCAGGTGTTCAGCATCGGCGGAGGCAACTTAGCCGAGGAAGGCAAACGGAGCGAACAGCCCGACCTCTATCCGCTCACCAAGATGACAGACATCCTCGACTGGTGCGAACGGCGGGGGAGGACCTATTGGGAATACGTCTACGAATACGAGAACCAGAAGGAAATCGAAGACTATATGCTCGAAGTGTGGCAGGTGATGAAAGCCGCCGTTGAGCGCGGCTTGCAGGCCGAAGGCGTCTTGCCCGGCCCGCTCAACCTGAGCCGCAAGGCCGCCGCCTACCACATCAAGGCGTCGGGTTACACGCACACCTTGAAGAGCCGTGGCTTGGTATACAGCTATGCCTTGGCCGTCAGCGAGGAGAATGCCTCGGGCGGTCGCATCGTCACCGCGCCCACCTGCGGCTCATGCGGTGTGATGCCTGCCGTGCTCTACCATCTGTCGCATAGTTACGAGTTCACCGACCTGCGCATCGTGCGTGCCTTGGTGACGGCGGGCTTGGTGGGCAACATCGTGCGCACCAATGCCTCCATCTCGGGTGCCGAGGTTGGTTGCCAGGGCGAGGTGGGCGTGGCCTGCGCCATGGCCGCCGCTGCCGCCAACCAATTGTTTGGGGGCAGTCCCGCCCAGATCGAATATGCCGCCGAGATGGCCTTGGAACACCACTTGGGCATGACGTGCGACCCCGTGTGCGGCCTCGTCCAGATCCCTTGCATCGAGCGCAACGCCTACGCCGCCGCCCGCGCCCTCGATTCCAACATCTATTCCACCTTCTCCGACGGTCGTCACCGCGTGTCGTTCGACAAGGTGGTGGAAACGATGAAAGAAACCGGCAAGGACATACCTTCTTTATATAAGGAGACCTCGCAAGGCGGTTTGGCACGCGATTTCCGTCAGATGGACTAACTTGCTCCGTAGGAGCTTCCTTTTAATAGCAACCCCCAAAAAGAGCGATAGGTTTGTCCTGCTCCGTAGGAGCTTTCTATTAAACATCGGAATACCCGAAAAAAATCGGAAAATTTTGTTTCTTTCGTGTTTTTCGATGTTGAAAGCTAATGAAGCACAATGAGCCTGTATTTTTTCTTACATTTGATTCGCAGAAACCATAAATTATTTGTTTTCAATGAAAATCAAATTTTATAACGCATTGAAAATAAATAAAATACAAACAAATTGGAAAAATAAGCAAAAAAATCTACATTATCCGCTAAGGGTAAAATCAAAGTTGTTAGTCTTATTGGTGTCTAGACAACAAAAACGCGTTATCCATGCATTCGAATGTTTTCAGCATTTTGATGAATATTGATGCCACCATGCCTTCGGGCAGCGGTGCTATTTCTGTTTATGGCGGTCGACATGAGGCCTCGCGTCCTTCTGTCCTCCGTCTTTTGTTCTTTATTCCATTGATTTGCAACCTATTAATTAACTTATTTATTAACCAAACTCATTCATTATGAAAAAGAAAGTATTTTCTTTGATGATGACGCTTTTGCTCG
>R28__coassemble_56_pt1 | contig 64884 bp, 43 predicted proteins | sample R28__metabat2_low_PE_021 | metagenome-assembled genome bin R28
ATTATTCCGATAACCAATTGGTGCTCTTTTGATTGCTTATATCGAACTCACGTTAGTTTAAGTAGTTTAATAGTTTAAGAGATATGCCTGCTAATAAGAATGCAATGAGACGCTACCTGGTGCTGGACTTGATGTTCCGCAGCGGGGGCCACACGATTGACGAACTGATGGACGAGATTGGGAAACGGCTGGGTTACCGCGTGGGCAAGAACACCTTGCTTGACGATATTGCCTTTATGGAGAGCAACGAAGGTTGGAATATCGAGCTGGAGCGTCGGCAATACGGCCACAAGAAGCTGCTGTTGTATAAAGATCCCACGTTCAGCATCATGAACATGCCTCTCACGCAGGAACAGGCCCGCCAGCTGCGTCAGACCATCGATACACTGAGCGGCATCAAAGGGCTGCCCAAATTCGGCTGGCTGGAACCGTTGCTGGCCACGCTGAAGGAGAAGTTTGCCATTGATGGCACACCTAAGGGCACTGTGGCGCTGGAACAGTGCGAGCGACTGCAGGGGCTGGAGTGGTTCGGGCAACTGTTCGATGCCATTGTGGCGGAGCAGGTGGTGGTGCTGAAGTATCACCGCTTTGGCCGTCCCGCCCGCACCCGCACGGTGATGCCTTACCAGCTGAAGCAATATAATAATAGGTGGTATGTGGTAGGCTGCGAGCCTGAGAAGCTGCCGCGGCTGAAGTATGTGGTGGTGCCGATAGATCGGATAGAGGAGTTGAGAGTTGAGAGTGTAGAGTTGAGAGTCAGTTCGAAAGTTGAGAGTTCAAAGGTTCAAGGGGTTCATGAGGTCCCGGAGGGCGCGGCGGAGGCCATTAGGGAGCATTTCACGCACATTGTGGGCGTGAGCTTGTTGCCCGAAGGCAAGCCGGTGACGGTAAGGTTCAAGGCATGGAAGCCCGATGCGTGGTATATCGACACTAAGCCCATACACTGGAGCCAGCAGCGTGTGGAGGAGGAGAAGGACTGGATGGTGTTCGCCCTTGAGGTGATTCCCAACGAGGAGCTGGTGCAGCAGCTACTCACCTACGCCAACCGCCTGGAAGTGCTCGAGCCGCTGAGTTTGCGACAAGAGCTCTATTCACGTGCACAGAAAATACTTGAACGGAATGCCCCACAAGAACCATCTTTGAAATAAACGTTAATTACCAAATAATTTCACCATTAATTTTTCATTAATTTCTTTTCTATGACTGATTTGTCGAAGTACGCCAACAAGGTCTATAAGATAATAGGTGCTGCCATGACCGTTCATTCCGAGCTTGGCTATGGCCTTTTGGAGCCAGTGTATCAGGAGGCTTTGCACCTTGAACTGCTTGACCGTGGCATTGCCAATGAGCGTGAGCAAGAGATACAGATTTACTATAAGAAGCATCTATTGGAAAAGAAATACAAGATGGATATTGTGGTGGATGACATAATCGTAGAACTGAAATCTGTCACCAGTCTGGTTGCAGCCCATCGTGCACAACTGTGTAACTATCTCCGTTTGACTCGCAAGCCTCTTGGCCTGTTGATCAACTTTGGAGAGGAAAGCTTGATAGGGGAACGGTGGGCATACGACGAGGAAACGAATGAATGCTTCATCGTTGACCGCTATATGGAGCGCATTGATGAAGCAGACTATGCCTATTTGCTGGATGACGACGAGGAAGATAATTAATGAATAATTACATGGTCAATTAACGACAATTAATGTTGAAAGAAAAACAATCTTTCTTATTTGTTAGCCTATAAGCTCATTTAATATATTACGTAGTAATATATTGTGCCGGATTCCCGAGAAGGGGGTCCGGCTTTTTTTTAGATTTTTTTCCAAGAAAAAACAACTTTACGGATAGGCCGGAAAGTTGATGCTTTTCTTTGCAGCGTGAACCACGAAGAACCCCTCAGGTGCACATGGGCGGAACAGACTGGGGATCAAAAAAAGTAAGTTTCACATTAAAACAAAGAAAGGAAAAAGATCATGGCAAGAACAACCGATTTCTTAAGCCAAACACGCGGCAAGCTGGACGAGATGTTCCAGACCCGCCAAACGGACCACGGCACTTTTCTGGTCCGCAACCCCAAGCGTCGCTCTACTCGCCGCAGCGAAAAGCAGGCGAACATGCGCTGCCAGATGGCCAATGCTGGTGCCAACTTCCGCCTATTCCAGGGTATGCTCACCGAGGCTTTCGAGGGCAAGAACCCAGGACAGAACGATTACAACATCTTCGTTGCCGTGAACTACGGCAAGAGCCCTGTCTTCATCACCAAGCAGGAGCGTGCGGCCCGTGGCTGTGTGCTGGGCAACTACCAGTACTCGCGCGGCTCGTTGAACCCCATCGGCCTTGGTCTTGATGCAGGTGTGTTGGTGACCAACCTCAACCTCGGCAGCCTGGTGATCAACGCCAACACCACGGTGGCAGAGTTCTCGCAAGCCTTGATGGACAACAACGAGGATTGGGAGGAAGACGACCAGCTGACCTACTTCGTGGCCACCCAGTGGATTGACACCGAGGGCGTGCCCCGTGCCACGATGAACTCGTATCGTATGACACTGAGCACCACAAACCAGACCAAGCTCTGGAATGAGGTTTCGGCAAAGGGGTTCGCTACTGTTTCAGTAGCCGGACAGGGCAACGTGCTTGGCATGAGCGAGGCTTTGAACAACGCTTCGGCTTCGTACATCCACAGCCGCAACCTGTCGGACGGCAGTACCCAGGTGAGTACCCAGCGCATGGTGACGGTGAGCGATATCCTGGCACGCTATCAAGGCGAAGAGGCCATGCTTGCCAGCGCAGCCAGCTATGGCGGAATTACTCCAAAAGAGGTGTATCTTAACCCGATGAACACCCTCTCCGATATGAGATTCGCCAGGGCCAAGCAATGAGGTGACTCGCAGTAAAGGTAAGGATTCCTCATTCTGGGTCAAGCCTGGAATGAGGAATTCAAATAGCAACAAAAAAACAGAAAGGAACAAAAAAAATGAAATACTTTGGAATAAGTGAATTAATCCCTTGCGTTGATGGCCATTGCCGAGACCAACGCTACGGGTACGACGAGAGCACTATCATGAAAGTGCCGTCAGAAGTGATTATGAACGCCATTGCCCTCGTTGAGCATGTGCTGGATCCTGCACGTGAGAAGTTGGGCAAGCCTGTCAAGGTGAATTCGGGCTATCGTTGTGAGCTGAAAAACAAGGCAGTAGGCGGTGTGTCAAACTCGCAACACTTGGTAGGAGAAGCTGCTGACATCAGTTGCTCGGACAACGCCAAGTTGGCTAGCATCCTTGTGGAACAGGGTAACTACGACCAGATTATCTTATACCCCACCTTCATCCACGTTAGCTGGAAACGTAACGGCGAGAACCGTCACAAGGTGCTCCGCAAACCCCCAGCGGGCTATATCGTCATCTCTCAGAGAGAAAGGTTAGGGGTCTCACAGAAATAACAGAAAGGAGTAACAACATGAGAACTATAGATTTTACCAGCATCATTCTGGCGTTGCTGACTTTCCTGAACGGCTTCGGTTGGTTTTTCGACCGCAAGAAGCACAAGGAAACCGTGAAGGGAATGAAAAACGACAACCAACACAAAGAGATGGACCTCGCCAAGAAATACGTTGACGAATATGACCGCACCATAGCGCAACGTCTTCGTAACGACGTGAATGAACTGCGTAACAAACTCAACCAAATGCAAGATGTGCTACACAAAATCCAAGTTTGCCCTTATATTGCTGAGTGTCCTGTGCTTGACGAATTGCTGGAGCAGCAGAAAAGCGGTAAACACGACTCAGAGCAGCCAGAGGCTTGAGGTCAGCGACACCGTAAGTGAACAAGTGGTGGTCACATTATTTGACACCATCAAAGAAGTGACCACCATCACTGTTCGGGAAAACGAAGTTGGCGACACGGTGCGCATGACAATAGTGACAGATCGATCGAAAGCCTCCACCCGCAACCGCTACCACGACGTTCAGGAGAAAATTATTGTCCGAACCGACACGGTGTACATGGAGAAAGAGGCTAAAAAGATGGTTGCGGTAGCCGGTCCAGAGGTCGACATTGACAAAGACGGCAACATCACCAAACGCACCAACCGTGTGGCACAGATCCTGAAATGGGGATTCTTCTTGCTAATGGCGATTATCGCCTTGGTGTTATTGATACGATTCAAAAGAGGTCTTCGCTGAGGCGGAGACCTTATTTTGTTTATGCCAAAAGATTTTCTTCGTACTTTTGCCCTGTTAAACACCACAAGTGTTTCTTAAACCCCTCTTCGATAGAACCGTTGCCTTGGTAGGCTTGCTTCTCCTTTGGCCCGTGCTGCTTGTCATTGCGCTGCTGGTGAGGGTGAAGATTGGCAAGCCGGTCTTCTTTGTGCAGGAGCGCATCGGCAAGGACGGCAAGCCCTTCAGGATACATAAGTTCCACACGATGGCAGACGGACTTGATGATTCGCCCATCAGCATCGCGGGCCCCGCCACACTGAAATATCGTTTGGAGGACGAGATGATAGCCGAGTACGTAGCCCAAAAACAAAAAGAAGGCGACACACGCTCTGCTCAGGAAATAGCGGTTGAGTATAATGACACGGTAATTTATCCCGACAAGGTTAGGTTGAATTGCTATTACTATCGGCATTATTCGTTTGTCAAGGATATCCAGATGCTGTTTTGTACGGTGCTGGGGAGGGGGATGGAGTATGCTGGGGAGAGGATTTAGGTAGAGTTGATAATTGAGAATTGATAATTGGGGATTTAAGTGTGGGGAAGTTGGTTTATTTAAGGAAGCAAATCTTACGTAAATGCTCTGCATTCAGCGAAGCTAAATCTGTCATAAATCTTGGCTTCGCCTTATCTTCGATTGAGGCGAAGCGTATTATGGAACAAAGCTTTGAGCGGCTGGTCCTTATCGGGCGGCCTTTTGGAGAGTTTAGAGTCGGTTGAGAGTAGAGAGAATAATATTATATAAGACACAATAATTTGTTTGTAAATTTTTTGTATTTTTGCGGTCGTAAAATTTACGGCGGTAAAAGAATGAATGTATGAAAAAGTTCTACAATAGGCAACAGGAGATGAATCAACTGCTGGACATGCAGCGTCAGGCATTTGAGGATTACTCCCGGTTTGTGGTGTTGACGGGCCGCAGACGCGTGGGTAAGACAAGTTTGGTGGCCAAGCTGATGGAGGAGATGTGAGCTTTGCTTCGCTTTATCTTCGATTGCGGCGGAGCGTTTTGTGGAACAAATCTTGAGTGGCCTGTCCTGAACGGACGGCCGCTTTTTTTTCGCACATTCTACTTGACACTTTTTGGGATAGTAACAAAATGTTTCAAAAAAGGTTGTAGTGTTACAACCATTTTAATTAAGTTTTGTATCTTTGCGGTGTCATCATGAATTGTATTATTGTATGAAGTATTTGAATATCAAGAAGGCACTGGAGGCTTGGCAAGCACTGCAACCGCTGTCGGAGAAAGACAGGGACAGATTGAGCCGTAGGTTTACCGTTGATTTCAACTACAATAGTAACCATATTGAGGGCAATACGCTGACGTACGGACAGACCGAGATTCTGCTGCTGTTTGGCAAGGTAATTGGCGAGGCCGACGTGAAGGATGTGCAAGAAATGACGGCAAGCAATGTGGGCTTGCGCATGATGGCCGAAGAGGCTGCTGTGAAGGAGATGCCGTTGACGCAGAACTTCATCCGCACGCTGCACAAGACGCTGCTGAGGGAAGACTACACAGTTTACAGAGACCTACCCGGTGGCGTGCAGACGAGCTATACGGTGCATGCGGGAACATACAAGACCCGCCCCAACAGCGTGATAACCCGATATGGCGACCGTTTCGAGTATGCTTCGCCCGAAGAGACACCTGGGCTGATGACCGACTTGGTGGATTGGTACAACGCAGCCGAGAAGGAGGGCCGGCTGTCGCCTGTGGAACTGGCTGCCCTGTTCCACTATCGCTATATCCGCATTCACCCTTTTGAGGATGGCAACGGACGTATCGCCAGACTGATGGTCAACTTCATACTGTGCCGCCACGACTACCCGATGATTGTGGTGCGGAGCCGCAATAAGAGTGAGTATCTGGAAGCATTGCATCAGGCCGACCTTGAGGTGGGTCCAGTGCCCAACGATGGTGCTCATGCCCAGTTGAAGGACATCAGGCCTTTCATGAAATACTTCAACGAGTTGGTGGCCACGGAGGTTTACAACGATGTGCTGTTTGTGAGCGAGAGGAACGAGAACGTGTGGTGGTACGACGGTGAGCGGATACAATTCCGTACGCCCAACTACACGAAGATACTGAACGCCATGCTTACCCAGCCTACGCTTACCCTGACTGATATGAAGGCAGAGACGGGCATCAGCATAGCTGCCATACAAAAGTTGCTCGACCAGCTGACGACAAAGAAATACGTGGAGCGTGCCGACAAAGACGGCAGTTGGCGTGTGTTTGTGACACAATAGAGAACATCAATAAAATAACAATACTATGGCTGATAAAAAGCGTATTTATTTATGCCTCGCCCACATGAGCGATGCAGGCCTCGAACAGAAATACATACAAGAAGCCTTCGACACCAATTGGGTGGTGCCACTGGGACCGAATGTCAACGGGTTTGAGGCTGACTTGGAGGCGTTTGTAGGGGGGCGAAAGGCGGTTGTTTTGTCGTCGTGTACGGCAGCGCTGCATCTTGCCCTGCTACATCTGGGTGTGGGTCATGGCGATGAGGTGCTATGTCAGACTTTCTCTTTCTGTGCTTCTACCAATCCAGTTGTCTATTGTGGTGCCACCCCAGTCTTCATCGATAGCGATAAGGACACTTGGAATATGGATCCTGTTTTACTTGAGGAGGCCATACAAGACCGAATCGCGAAAACAGGGAAGAAGCCCAAGGCCATCATTGTGGTCGACCTTTATGGTATGCCAGCCCAATGGGATGAGTTGGAACGGATAGGAAAACAATATGATATTCCCATCATCGAGGATGCTGCCAACGCCATGGGATCTTCTTACAAAGGACACATCTGTGGGACCTTTGGCACGTTGGCAACCTTATCGTTCAACGGCAACAAGATGATTACCACCAGCGGTGGCGGGGCTTTGCTTTGTGATGATGAAGAAACCAAAAAGCGCACTATCTTCTTGTCCACCCAAGCCCGTGAGGTTTATCCCTATTACCAACATGAGGCCATCGGCTATAATTACCGTATGTCGAACATTTGCGCGGGCATCGGGCGCGGACAGATGACCGTCGTCAACGACCATATCAACCACCACAAGCATGTCTTTGCGCTTTACAAAGAACTGTTGAAGGACGTGAAGGGCATCGAAGTACACGGCAACCCCGATGAGCGCTGCGACTCCAACTTCTGGCTCAACACCATCACCATCGACCCGAGTGTCCGCATCAAGGGACAGGAAAACGCCTATAAGACCGTCGTTCAAGGCGCAGTGGGAGGTGCTGCTGGTGTGGTTCATGCCACCGAAAATGCCCACACCGACTGCGAGCCTAACGCCAACGTGGAAGCCTTGCGTGTCATCCTCGACCAGGCAGGCATCGAGGCTCGGCCTTTGTGGAAACCCATGCACAAGCAACCTGTCTATAAGGATGCCCCTGCATACGTCAATGGCGTGAGCGAAAGCCTCTTCAAGGTGGGCATGTGCCTGCCGAGCGGGCCTTATGTGAGCGATGATGACGTGAAATACATCGTGGATTGCATCAAGGCGGCGATGGATTGAGGAAACAAATCTGAACAAATGCTCTGCATTCAGCGAAGCTAAATCTGAAGCAATTATTTGTTTTCGATTTGCTTCCAAAAAAACAACGGATCCCACTTCGGTAGGGGTCCGTTTTTTCGTTTTTTCGCCTTTCAAGCGATTTTATTCCCGCCCTATCGCTTTATTTCTTACCTTTGCAGTTGATTTGTACCTTTTTTGAAGTCAAACAATAAGAATATCAATTAAATACAACGACATGGAAGAAAAAAAGAGACTCTTTGAGGAATTTCCTCCCGTGACGACCCAGGAATGGGAAGCCGTCATCGAGAAGGACCTTAAAGGGGCAGATTACAACAAAAAGCTGGTTTGGCGCACCCAAGAAGGCTTCAACGTGAGGCCTTACTACCGTGCCGAGAACTTAGCCGACATCCCGTGGACGGGTCAGCAGCCCGACGAGTTCCCCTACGTGCGTGGCAACAAGCCGGAAGGTAACAACTGGCTCATCCGTCAGGACATCACAGTGAAAGATGTGAACGAAGCCAATAAGATTGCCCTCAACGCCATCAGCCGTGGAGCCAACAGCATCGGCTTCAAATTGGAGATGGACAAGGCGTACGACACGGTCGAGATCTCGACTTTGCTCAACGGCATCGACCAGAAGGCCGTGGAAATCAACTTCTTCAACAACAAGTATCACCTGCCGCTTTTGGAGATGCTTTCCAAGGTGCCGGGCATCAAGGGCTCGTTGAACTACGACCCGCTGACGCGTTACCTGCGCCGTGGCGTGTGGTACGTGAGCGAATCGACCGACATGGAGTTGGCTTACATCATGGTCAAGGCCGACATGCCTGACTTCCACACCATCGGTGTCAATGGTCATGTGTTCACCAACGCCGGTGCCACCATCGTGCAGGAGATGGCCTTCAGCCTCGCCGTGGGTGCCGAATACTTGGACAAACTCACCGAGAAAGGCCTCACCATCGACGAGATTGCACCCAAGATGCGCTTCAACTTAGCCGTGGGGCAAAACTACTTCATGGAATTGGCCAAGATGAGAGCTTATCGCCTGCTTTGGGCCAATATCGTGAAGGCTTACGGTGGCAAGGAAGAGAACGCCAAGATGCACATCCACGCCTGCAATGCTGAAATCGGCATGAGCCTTTACGATGCGTATGTCAACATGCTGCGCACCACGACGGGCACGATGTCTGCTGTCTTAGGCGGTGTCGATTCGTTCACCGTCATGCCGTTCGACGTGCCGTTTGAGCTGCCCACCGACTTTGCCGACCGCATCGCCCGCAACCAGCAACTCATCCTCAAGGAAGAGGCCCACTTCGACAAGGTGGCCGACCCCGCCGCAGGTTCCTACTACATCGAGAACCTCACCGAGAGCTTAGCTGTTGCCGCTTGGGAGCTGTTCAACAAGATACAGGACGAAGGCGGTTATCTCGAAGCCGTCCGCAAGGGCATGATCCAAGGTCTCATCAAGGAAAGCGCTGCCAAGAAGTTCAGCAACGTGGCCACCCGCCGCGAGACCATCCTCGGCACCAACCAATTCCCGAACTTCACGGAAAGCATGAAGTTCGCGCCCGAGGCTTGGGTCTTCGAGGCCGACAACCGTCGCGAAGCCAATGCCGAGGTGGAGACCATCGTCACCTTCCGTGCTGCCCAGCAGTTCGAGAAACTGCGCTATGCCACCGACGTGTATGCCCAAGACCACAAGCGCCCCGTCGCCTGGATGTTCACCTACGGCAACCTCGCCATGCGTAAGGCCCGTGCCAACTTCGCCTCCAACTTCTTCGCCTGCGCCGGCTTCCAAGTGGTCGACAACCCAGGCTTCAAGACCTTGGACGAAGGCATCGCCGCCGCTCGCGAGGTGAAGCCCGAGATTCTGGTCATCTGCTCGTCCGACGAGGAATATGGTGAAGGCAACGCCCTCAAGATCTATGAGGAGCTGAAGAACGACACCATCGTGGTGCTGGCCGGTAATCCCGAAGGCACTGCCGACATCCTCAAAGAGGCCGGACTGAAGCACTTCATCCACGTCAAGAGCAACGTCTTAGAGACCTTAACGGAGTTCCAAAAGCAATTAGGTATAACAAAATAGACTGCGAGACTACGAGACTGCGGGACTACGAGACGGACTAATACCCGTCGTCCCGAAGTCTCGAAGTCCCGAAGTCAAAAAGAAAGAAAGGAGTACTACGATGAAACCCAATTATAAAGACATCAACATCAACGCTATACCTAAGCACGACGGCATCATCATGCCGAACGGCGAGCTGTGGGAGACCCACGAGCACATCATGGTGAAGCCTGCCTACACCGAGAAAGACCTCGAAGGCATGGAGCACCTCAACTATGCCGCTGGCATCGCCCCCTTCCTCCGTGGACCTTACTCCACGATGTATGTGATGCGTCCCTGGACCATCCGTCAATACGCTGGTTTCTCCACCGCTGAGGAATCGAATGCCTTCTATCGTCGTAACATTGCGGCTGGCCAGAAGGGTCTGTCCGTGGCCTTCGACTTGGCCACCCACCGTGGCTACGACGCCGACCACGAACGCGTCATGGGCGACGTGGGTAAGGCTGGCGTGAGCATCTGCTCCGTCGAGGACATGAAGGTCCTGTTCGACCAGATCCCGCTGAACAAAATGTCCGTCTCCATGACGATGAACGGTGCCGTGTTGCCGATTTTGGCCTTCTACATCGTCGCCGCCTTGGAGCAAGGTGCCAAATACGAAGAGTTGCAAGGTACCATCCAGAACGACATCCTGAAGGAGTTCATGGTGCGCAACACCTATATCTATCCGCCTGAGTTCTCGATGCGCATCATCGCCGACATCTTTGAGTTCACCTCGCAGAACATGCCGAAGTTCAACTCGATTTCCATCTCGGGCTACCACATGCAGGAAGCCGGTGCCACCTCCGACATCGAGATGGCCTACACCTTGGCCGACGGTTGGGACTACCTCCGCACGGGTGTCAAGGCAGGCTTGGACATCGACGCTTTTGCGCCGCGTCTGTCGTTCTTCTGGTGCTCGGGCATGAACCACTTCATGGAGATTGCCAAGATGCGCGCCGCGCGTATGCTGTGGGCTAAGATTGTACGCACCTTCAACCCGAAGAATCCCAAGTCGTTGGCCTTGCGTACGCACACGCAGACTTCTGGTTGGTCGCTCACCGAGCAAGACCCGTTCAACAACGTGGCCCGTACCTGCATCGAGGCTATGGGTGCCGCTTTGGGTCACACCCAGTCGCTGCATACCAACGCCCTCGACGAAGCCATCGCCCTGCCGACCGACTTCAGCGCCCGTATCGCCCGTAACACCCAGATCTACATCCAGGAAGAGACCAACATCTGCCGCGTGGTCGACCCGTGGGCTGGTTCCTACTATGTGGAGAGCCTCACCAACGAGATTGCCCACCGCGCTTGGGATCACATCCAAGAGGTGGAAGCCATGGGTGGCATGGCCAAGGCCATCGAGACGGGTCTACCCAAGATGCGTATCGAAGAGGCCGCTGCCCGCAAGCAGGCCAAGATCGACTCGGGTCGCGAGACCATTGTCGGTATCAACAAGTACCGCCTCGACCACGAAGACCCCATCGAGACCTTGGAAGTCGACAACACCGCTGTGCGTGAGTCGCAAATCAAGCGCCTGAAGGAGCTTCGCGCCAACCGCAATGAGGCCGACGTGCAACGTTGCCTCGACGCCATCACCAAGTGTGCCGAGACCCACGAAGGCAACCTGCTGGCCCTGGCCATCGAGGCTGCCAAGTGCCGCGCCTCGTTGGGCGAAATCTCCATGGCTTGCGAGAAGGTCGCTGGCCGTTACAAAGCTGTCATCCGTTCAATCTCAGGAGTGTATTCTATGGAAACGAAAAACGATGCAAGATTTGAGGAAGCCTGCCGCAAGGCCGACGAGTTTGCCAAGCTGGAAGGCCGTCGTCCGCGTATCATGATTGCCAAGATGGGTCAGGACGGTCACGACCGTGGCGCCAAGGTGGTGGCCACCGGTTATGCCGACATCGGCTTCGACGTCGACATGGGACCTTTGTTCCAAACGCCTGCCGAGGCTGCCAAGCAAGCCGTCGAGAACGACGTCCATATCTTGGGCGTGAGTTCGTTGGCTGCCGGTCACAAGACCCTCGTGCCGCAGGTCATCGAAGAGCTTGAGAAGCTCGGTCGTCCCGACATTATGGTCACCGTGGGTGGCGTGATTCCCGCGCAAGACTACCAGTTCCTCTACGACCACGGCGCTGTGGCCATCTTTGGTCCCGGCACCGTCATCAGCGATTCGGCCATCAAGATGCTGGATCTGCTGATGGAGGCCCGCAAACAGGCCTGATTGTAAAGACGTTGCGCGCAACGTCTCTACGTTTGAAAATGGAAAATCCCGTCATTCGTGGCGGGATTTTTCATTTGTGTAGCTTGTCATTAATGGTCTTGCGCAACTGCATGACGGCTTCATAATTTGCATCAATCTTTTGGCGGACGGTCTCAGCATTGAAAGGCTCGAAAAACACGGCATCGGCTTTCATCACGTCGCGCTTGTGCTCGTCGAAATAGATGGCATCGGCCACAGTCTTGGCCTTTTGCGGTTCGCCCTCCTTTAGGTAAATGTAGGCTAAATTGAGATAGGGATACACATAGTTGGGACTGACGCGGATGGCTTCCTTGAGGTAAAACTCGGCTTTTTCAAGGTTGTGTGCGGCATGGTATTCAACCAAACCAAGGTCGTTGAGATTTTCCTTGCAATAAGGAGCTTCCTGATAGGCCTTTCGGAAACTGTTGATGGCCTGCGGATTCCTCGTCTGTTTTTGCGCTTTGCCTATATACCAATGCACGGGCAGCCCCACAGGATCAATGCTGTAGAAGACCGAAAGGGCTTGGTTCCCATAGCGTTCCACGGCTTTCCAGTCGTTGGCTTTCAAGGCTTGCTGCATCTTGAAGGTGTTGCGGTCGCCGCTCAAACGGAACCCGCCAACGGTGATGAGTATGACTGCAAGGGCCAACAACACGATGTTCCAACCTTTGCCAAGCGTTTTCTGCTTGCCGTTGGCAATGAGTTGGAACAGATATGCCATAAGGATTCCATTCCAAATGATGTGCTCGATGCGGCTGTTGGGGAAGTCGAAGAGGGCGTTGAGGCTGCTTCCGACGAGGAGGCTCAAGACGATGGCGCCATAGAGGAAGTCTTTCCTGCCTTGCGTTTTGCAGAGGGCGAAGAACGAAAGAACGACCAGGGAGACAAGGAAGGCAACGTAGAGAAACAATCCGAGGTAGCCGGTTTCGGCCAACAAGCCGAGATATTCGTTGTGTGGCTTGGTGAAGTTGATGTTCCACACGTCGGCGCGGTAGAGTCCTTTGAGGCCGGTTTCGGGGAAATCGATTTGCCAGTTGCCGATGCCGCAACCCGCCACAGGGTGTTTGTCGGCAATGCGGTAGGTCTTGTCCCACAAAAGGCAGCGTTCGGCCAATGATGAGGTACTCAGCACGTTGTGTTCAATTTCGCTCTTTTCCGAGGTGTGCGGCACCGATCGGTCGGCAAACCATCGCAGCCCGATGGTGAGGAAGGCGTAGACAATCATTATGGAGGCAACGACGGTGAATCGTAATCCTCTTTTGACACGCTTTGCGTCATTGCGAGCAAAGCGAAGCAATCCAGAACATCGTTTTTCTGGATGGCTTCGTCGTTCCTCCTCGCAATGACGGGAACGCGTCAACAGTAAAACCGCGAAGCAAACAACGGCAGCAATCATACCGAGCATCACCGCCCGCGATTTCAGCAGGACGACGAGGGCGACATTGGCGACAAACACGACGACTGTGAGCCACCTAAGAAGCTTGTTTTCGAAAACGGAAAATGATGTAAGCAGGAAGCCGGAAAGGATAAACAATATGATGGCTAAAAGGTTCTTGTGCCCGCTGATGCCGCTCACGCGGTAAAGCTGGTCGAAGCTGAAACTCTCGACGAGATCAAGTTGGACAATGGTAAAGAACAGATATACGGCCAGGATGATGGCTGCGCTGATCCATAATGCCTTTTGGGTAGGTTGTTTGTTGGTCGACAAAAGGCTGTAAAAGACGATGACGATGAGCGGAGTAAGCAGTTGCGTGGAGAAAGCGAAAACGGCTTCGGCGGTGTTGGTGGCCCAAAGTATGGAACAGCCGCAGAGAAGGGTAAAAACCAAGTAAATGTAAAACACAGGGGTGTTGGGAACCTTCCAGCATTTCTTGCCAATGAGGGCGAAAAGGAACAAGATTGCCAGACCTATTGCAGTGGCAATAAATCTGGCAATCAAGAACTTGTCGTAAAGATTGGGTAACCATACGAGGCTGCAAAGTGCAATGCCCAAGGCGATGCCAACAATAAATGTCTTTCCGCCTTTCATCGTTCAAAATCAGTTGATGTCGACGGACACCACGTTGCCATACTTGATGCTGTCGGTCTTGTAGCGGGCGTAGCTGCGGATGTAGTATTTGGTGTGGGCCGACAGGTTGTCGATGTAGCTGCTGAACTCATACCAGTGCCAGTCGCCTGTGGGTGTGGCGGCGGTGGTGTGGAAGTCCGACTCAAATTGCGGATATTCGTTGTCCTTGCTGTAGCAAAAACCGACCTGATTCACCACGTCGGGCATGGTGCATTCGATTTCACCGTGGGCGATGACATAATAATTCCCCCAATAGTATTGTGGGTCGTTCGTGAAAAGGTTGAGCACGAAAGGCATCTCTGGCGTGGTGAGGCTGAGGACTTCGCCATAGAAATAGGCGGGTTGGTCGTTCGTATAATACTCCACAAAAGCGCGGTAATAATACTTTGTGTTGGGGATCAAGTCGTAGCAACACACTAAGTATGAGTTGGTTTCGCTGTCGTAGTAACCGGTTTTTATGCCTTCGCAGTTCTCTAAAGTGAGGTCGGGGCTGGTGCTGTAGATTAGGCCTGCAGTATAGTTGGTCATGCCGAAAGGCACAAGGGAGTAGGCGGCACAAAAGCTTTCGTAGGTGATTTCCGTGGCCTCCAAGGTGGTGACAGGCGAGGCCGATGGCGCGTCGGGGCTCAATGTGGTGAAGGTCTTCTCGTCGCCGTAGCAGTATTCGGTGCCGTATTTGGCGAAGCCACACACATGATACTGCGTGTTGGGCTCAAGGCTGGCGATGAAGGATTGGTAGGGCTGCGAACATCTGTAGGTCTTCGCACATTGGTCGTCGATGGTGGGGGTTCCTGTTTTGCTCCAGCATACGCCGAGTTCAAGCAGCAGTCCGGCATCGTCGGCGGTCACTTCTGCGCCGAGTGTGGCGGTGCCACTCGTGATGAAAGTGGGGTCGGCGGTGGTGACTACCACATTTTTGGTCACCTGTTGTGGGTCGTCAACGGGTTTGCAAGAGGCCAAGGCCAATAGCATGGCCGCTGCTATCAAGGTTAAGGATTTTGTCGTTTTCATATCGTTAGGTTTTTAATATTCAAAGTAAAACACTTGTTTGTCGTCGGGGTCGTAGGCTTCGTACAAGGTCTGTAAGACGGGATATTTGTCGCGGTCGTACTGATAGGCGAAGCAGATGGTGTCGGCATCATCGTCGTCCTTCATAATGATGGAGGTCACGTTGTTCTTGCTGAAAGTGGTGTGTCCGTAGGTGAAGTTGACCAAATAGTCTTCAATCCCGCCCATGAGTCCGTACAGAGGGCAGTTCTTGTCGTCGTATTGCAGCAAGAATTCCAAATATTCGCCGTCGCCCGTAAAGACGATCTTGCTGATGTTGTCGCCATTCCACGTCAGCAGCAGGGCGATGGTGTAGGTTTCTTCCGTGTGGCGTTGGTCGGCCATCCGTTGTTCGCATTGGGCAATGCTTTCGCAGACGTTTGGAGGCAGCAGGTGCGACAGGGGATTGAGTCGCAATTGGGTGCCTTCTTTTTTATAGGTGTCGTAGAAAGTGCCAGTCATCTTGTCGATTTTGTTGCCGTCATAGCTTATGGCCCAAGTGCAGGCGATGGCGTTGCGGTAGAACACGGTGGCCGATTTCAGGTGGTCGCCGTCGTATTCGTAGGTGATGTACTCGGAGTTCGTGTAGTTGTCGACGCGCGTGATCCTATTGTTTTCGTAGGTGAAATTTTCGATCCATCTGTCGTCTTTCTTGAAGTCGTAGTCCGAATAGTGCGTGATGGTGCTGAGCTTGTCACCGTTCCATTCCCAATGCTGGAAAGGCTCTTTCTCCGCGTTTCTCCACGAGTAGTAAATCTGCTGGATTTTCTTTTTCGGAGTGTATGTTCCGGTTTTGTCTTTTTGGCAGGATGTGAGGGAGGCTATCAGAAGCAGTCCCAACACGATGCGCAGTGGCTTGAAGTTTTTCATGTCTTTTTTATTTAGTTTCACTTGAATGATTGCTGCAGAAATAACGCATTTTTCCATTCATGGTGCATTATGGAAGCCCATTACAAACTTTTCGGCGGAAAAATTTTCTTAAAATGTTGATAATAAGAAAAGTAAGAAAAACGCTTTACAAACTTTTCATATAGGAGGTTTTCTGAAGGGAACTTCCAAAAATGCTCAATAGGAGCTTTCTTTTAATAACAAAAACGCAATGAACTAATGAGTTATACTCCGTAGGAGTTCTCTATTAGGCCATTATTGGAAATCGCCTGAAATATTTCTTTCTAATCCTTCAAACATCCAATGGGAACCACGTAAATGCCGTCATCGCGGCGGTAGGCTGTGCTTCCGATGCCAATGAGAACCATCATGAACGAGGGTTTCTTCATTTTGGTGGTGTCAAGTTTGTTTTTGAGCGATTTCAGCGATTCGGCACCTTCTTCGATGAGCGTTTCTCCGCCGATTTTGATTTCGATGAGGCCGTAGTCGCCGTTGCGGAGGTGAACCACGGCATCGCATTCCAACTTGTCGCTGTCCCTGTAATGGAACACTTTGCCCATGAGGGCATCGGCGTACGTCCTGAGGTCGCGTACGGCCATGGTCTCAAAGAAAAGTCCAAAGGTGTTGAAGTCGTTGAGCAAGTCTTGTGGCCCAAGTTGCATGATGGCTGTGCCAATGGAAGGATCGGTGAAATAGCGTGTGTTTGAGGTCCTTACGGCAGTCTTTGACCTCAAATTGGGGTTCCAGGCCTCCGATTCTTCCACGACAAACATTTTCCTCAGCGCATTGATATACGATGAAATGGTGTCAGTGTCCATCGTTTGTGGCTCGTTGGCAGCCATGTCGGCAGCGATGGTCTCAAAGGTGGCTTGGGCAGCTTGGTTTCTCGCATAGGAACGCATCAGTCGCCGAACCCTTTCCGGACTGCGTTTCACTTTGTCCACTCGCGACATGTCTCTTTCCGCAATGGCATCACAGTAGTCAAACGCTTGGTCAAGGGCAATCTCTTTTTCCATGTTGACAGCGGCTGGCCAGCCTCCACGACAAACGAGGAAGGCAAGATCTTCGCGCGAAAGGTCGTTGTGCGCATAAATCTTTTCTGGGGCTGAGAAGAGGTCTTTCAGGCTGATGGCTCCATTGGATTCGCCCGATTCGTAAAGCGCCATGGGTCGCATCCGAAGCCACGAAAAGCGACCTGTGCCCGAATGGTGCCGTGCATTTTCTCCTTCGTCTTCCAAAGGCACCGACGAACCTGTCAGGATGAAATGGCCATAGCCTTCACGATGGTCCACCTCAAAACGGATGGCATCCCATAGTTGTGGCGCAATTTGCCATTCGTCTAACAGACGAGGCGTGTCGCCTGCAAGGAGGTCCTGAGGCGCAAGGTCGGCTGTCACAAGGTTTTCCTTGACTTTGCTCGGGTCGTCCATATAAAGGATGCTCTTGGCGTGTTGTTCGGCGGTGGTGGTCTTGCCACACCATTTCGGACCTTCAATCAATACGGCACCTTTTCCCGCCAATTTCCGTTCCAAGAGCAGGTCTGCAACCCTTTTCTTATATTCCGACATAACTATTTGTTTTTAAATGTCATGGGTTGATATTTCGGGTGCAAAAATACAAAATTCGGGAAAATGTGGGAAAATTTTTCGGGAATTTGTGGGAATTTTGTTCGGGAAAATGTGGGAAAATTTTTCGGGAAAATGTGGCGGATGAAATCATTTCAGCGTTTTCAGCCACTTCCACTGGAAAATCAGCATGTAGAACACGCCAATGGTGATGGCTGAGTCGGCGAAGTTGAAAATGGGGCGGAAGAAGATGAAATGCCCGTCGGGACCGAAGAAGAACTCGGGCAGCCAAGAGGCGTTTTCTCGCGCCACGTCAATAATCGGGAAATACAGCATGTCGACCACGCGCCCATGCAGCCAGCCGGCATAACCACCACCGTCGGGGAACAAGGTCGCGATTTGCGTATAGGTGCTCTCGCTGAAGATGCGCCCATAGAACACGCTGTCGATGATGTTGCCCATGGCTCCAGCCGTGATGAGGGCGATGCCAAACAGCACGCCAAACTTGGTCTCTTTCCTCGACAGCCGCACCAGCACCCAGAACAAGGCCACGATGGCCACAATGCGGAACAGGCTAAGCGCCAGCTTCAGGAAACCGCCACCGCCCATCCAGCCAAAGGCCATGCCGTTGTTCTCGATGAACAGCAAATTGAACCAATGCCCGATGACAGGAATCTCCTGACCGAGCGTCATACTCGTCTTGACCCAGATCTTGAGGACCTGGTCGAGGACTAAAACGATAAAAATCACCACAAACGACCAAATGAGGCCGTGGTTAACTTGTTTCTTCACTTCTTTTTCAGTTTGACGTCAAGGCAGCGCGTGGTGATGGGCACGCAGCGGAGCCTCTCTTTGGGTATCAGTCGGCCCGTCTCACAGCAGATGCCGTAAGTCTTGTTCTCGATGCGCATCAGGGCAAGCTCCAAGTTGTGGATGTACTTCTCCTGACGGGCCACGAGTCGGGCGTTTTCTTCTTTCTCAGCCACGGCATAGCCTTCTTCAAGAATCTTGAAGGTGGGGGCGGTGTCGTCGGTACTGTGTTCGCCACCAGAAAGGTTGGCTTTTAAGGTCTCCAAGCTGGCTTGCGCTTGTTGTAGTTTTTCGAGGATCAAGACTCTGAATTCCTCAAGATCTTCATCCGAATAACGCACCTGAGGTTCTTTCTTGTTAGTGTCCATAGTCGTATGTTTTATTGGCGGCTTGTCGTCACTGCGAGGAACGAAGCAGTCCAAAGAATGACGCTCAGGATTGCTTCGTATCTCGCGATGACACAAAACGCGTCCGTGTTATTTCTTCTTTATCAGCAACTTTGCCGTAACGCCGTCAACGAGTTCTTCGGGTTCCACATCGTCCAAGGCCGACACTTTATTGATGGTGGCTAAGGTCTCGGTGCAGATGTAGTCGCCGAACTTGTCGAGGGCGGGTTCAATCTTATCGTTGTTCTCGACGAAGAGCACGATGCGGTCGGTGACTTCGAAGCCACCGGTCTTGCGGAGGTTCTGCACGCGGTTCACGATTTCGCGGGCGAGGCCTTCCTGCACCAGTTCGTCGGTGAGGGTCATATCCAAGGCCACGGTGAGGTCGTCTTGCGTGGTGACGGCCCAGCCGGGGATGTCTTGGGTCGAAATCAGGGCATCTTCAAGGGTGAGGTCGACGCTGACGCCGTCCACATCCAAGTGGGTGCCGTTGTTTTTCTCGAAAGCGTGGATTTCCTCTTGGCTCATGTTGGCGAAGTAGGCCTGGATCTGCTTCATCTGCTTGCCGTACTTCTTGCCCAAAGTCTTGAAGTTGGGTTTCACATTCTTCACCAGGATGTTGTTGTCAGCCGAAAGGAACTCGATTTCCTTGATGTTGACTTCGCTCATGATGAGGTGCGACACCTTTTCCAATTGCGTCTTCATCGTTTCGTCCTTGACGGGAATCATGATCTTCGACAGGGGCTGGCGCACGCGGATGTTGGTCTTCTTGCGCAGCGAGAGTACCATCGACGAGATGAGTTGTGCGGCTTCCATGCGTTCCTCCAAAGCCTTGTCGATGAACGACTTGTTGGCCACGGGGAAGTCGGTCAGGTGAACCGATTCGGCCTTGTTGCGGCCTGTCACGTTGTTCAGGTCGCGGTAGAGCTGGTCGCTGAAGAACGGAGCGATGGGCGAGCTGAGGATGGCCACGGTCTCAAGGCAGGTGTAGAGGGTCTGGTAGGCCGACAGCTTGTCGTCGTTGTCGTCGCTCTTCCAGAAACGGCGGCGCGAGAGGCGCACGAACCAGTTGCTCAGGATGTCGACGAACGACTGGATGGCGCGACCGGCGCGGGTGGGTTCATAGCTGCTGTAAGCCTCGTCGACGTTGAGGATCAGCGTGTTGAGTTCCGACAAAATCCAGCGGTCAATCTCGGGACGCTGTTCCATCGGCATGTCTGGCTCGGCATAGCTGAAGTTGTCGATGTTGGCATACATCGCGAAGAACTTATAGGTGTTGAACAGCGTGATGAAGTACTTGTTGACCACCTCGCTAATGTCGTCTTCGTTGAATTTCAGGTTGTCCCAAGGCTGCGAGTTGGTGATCATGTACCAACGCACGGCATCGGCGCCGTATTTCTCAAGGGCACCGAACGGGTCGACGGCATTGCCCAAACGTTTCGACATCTTGTTGCCGTTCTTGTCGAGTACCAAACCATTGGAAATCACGTTCTTGTAGGCCACACTGTCGAAGCACATCGTGGCGATGGCATGCAGGGTGAAGAACCAACCACGGGTTTGGTCGACGCCCTCGGCGATGAAGTCAGCAGGGAACACGTCTTTGCCCAACTGGCCTTTCTTGCCCATATAGTGATATTGGGCGTAAGGCATGGCACCGCTGTCGAACCACACGTCGATGAGGTCAGGCTCGCGGAACATCTTCTTGCCTGTGGGCGAGACCAGCACCACGCCGTCGATATACGGGCGGTGGAGGTCGAACTTGGTATAGTCTTCAGAGGCATACGGATTCTCGGTCATGAATCCTGCCTTGATGGATTTCTCGATTTCGTTGCGCAGTTCTTCGACGCTGCCGATGCAAATCTCTTCCTTGCCGTCCTCGGTGCGCCAGATGGGCAGTGGCGTGCCCCAGTAGCGCGAGCGCGAGAGGTTCCAGTCGACAAGGTTCTCGAGCCAGTTGCCGAAACGGCCGCTACCGGTGGCCTCGGGCTTCCAGTTGATGGTCTTGTTAAGCTCGATCATGCGGTCTTTGAGGGCCGTGGTCTTGATGAACCAACTGTCGAGGGGATAATAAAGCACGGGTTTGTCGGTGCGCCAGCAGTGCGGGTAGTTGTGGGTGTGTTTTTCGCTTTTGAAGAGCTTGCCCGATTCTTTCAGCATGACCACGATGTCGACGTCCAACGACTTGTCCTTTTCGGTCTTGGTGGGGTCGTAGGCGTTTTTTACGAACTGTCCGGCGTATGGGCGGTAGGCTTCCACGTCCATGCAGTTCTTCACAAATTCGGGGTCGAGGTCTTCGATGCGGAAGAATTTGCCCGTGCGGTCGACCATCGGCTGGGCCTTGCCGTCCTTGTCGATCATCTGCAAGGGTGGGATGCCGGCGGCGAGGGCCACGCGCTTGTCGTCGGCGCCGAAGGTGGGCGCGATGTGGACGATGCCCGTACCGTCTTCGGTGGTCACATAGTCGCCGGGGATGATGCGGAACGCGCCCTCCCCTGGGTTGACCCACGGAATCAGCTGCTCGTACTCGATGCCCACAAGCTCGCTGCCCTTGAATTCGGCAATGATTTCAGGTGCTTCCTTGAACATCGTCCCAACCAAGGCTTTGGCCATGATGATTTGGCAAGGTTCCTCTGTGTAGGGATGCACGGTCTTCAGCAACACATAGTCGATGTTGGGACCCACGCACAGAGCCGTGTTGCTCGGCAAAGTCCAAGGCGTTGTCGTCCACGCGATAGCGTATGTAGGGCTGTCACACTGTGGCAGATTTGTAGGGCTGTCACATTGTGGCAGCCGTACATTATTTTTCAATTTAAACAACGCCACGCAAGTCAAATCCTTCACGTCGCGATAGCAACCCGGCATGTTCAGTTCATGAGAACTGAGGCCAGTGCCGGCAGCGGGCGAATAGGGCTGGATGGTGTAGCCCTTATATAGCAAACCTTTGTTATACAAGTCTTTCAGCAAAAACCACAAGGTCTCGATGTAGTCGTTGGTGAAGGTGATGTAGGGGTCGTCGAGGTTGACCCAATAGCCCATCTTGCGGGTGAGGTCGTCCCACATGTCCTTGTATTTCATCACCTCCTCGCGGCAGGCGCGGTTGTAGTCGTCCACCGAAATCTTCTTTCCGATGTCTTCCTTGGTGATGCCGAGTTTCTTCTCCACACCGAGTTCGACGGGCAGGCCGTGGGTGTCCCAGCCGGCCTTGCGCACCACGTGTTTGCCTTTCAGGGTCTGGTAGCGGCACACCACGTCCTTGATCGAACGGGCCATCACATGGTGGATGCCCGGGGTACCGTTGGCGCTCGGCGGACCTTCGAAAAACACGAAGGCGTTGTCCTTGTCGCGGTTGTCCAAACTCTTTTGGAAGGTGTTGTCGGCTTCCCAAAACTGACGGATGTCGTTGGCTGTCTCAGTGAGATTCAGCTGTTTATATTCCTTGTAGTTGTTTTTCATAAAAACAAAGTTCTGTTTTGAGGCGCAAAAATACGAAATCTTAATGAATGGGTGATAAAAAGTTTGTTTTTATCCGTTTCGCTCGGCGCAGAAAACGGTTAAATCACGAAGGGCAAAAGTGATTTCCGAGGGTGGAAAACCTTCCAATATTGCCAAGGTCTTTTTGTAATACACAGGCAATAAGGCTTGTGCCATTGCTGTGTTTTCGCCATCGAGGAGGTCGTCGCGCAACTGGAAGAGGATGCCGAAATTGAGGCCGAAATCCGAAATTTGTTGGATCTGTTCTTGTGTGGCGTCCACCGACATGGCGCCTGCTGCGCAGCACGACTGCATCAGCATGGCGGTTTTTCGCGTAATGATGTTGAGGTAATCGGTCTGTAGGGCTGTCACATCGTGGCAGCCGCTTTCATTGGGATTGTCATTGCGGCTGCCGTGGTACGACAGCCCTACCGCCCCTTGCATCAGTTCCCCTTCGCTCATGGCGGCGGTGGTGCGCAGCATCTCGTTGAGGATGGCATGGTCGTCGGGGTGGGCAAGCAAACGCATGGCCTTGGCCAGAAGGAAGTCGCCAGCCAGCACGGCCGAAAGGTTGCCGAAATGCGCCTTCACCGACGCACGCCCTCGGCGTTGGTCGTCGTCGTCGACCACGTCGTCGTGGATGAGTGTGGCGGTGTGCACCATCTCCACAAAGGCGGCGGCTCGCAGCGTTTGCTCGTTGACCTCGCCAAAGAGCTTCGCGCCAAGCAGCACCAAGATGGGCCGCAGGCGTTTGCCTTTGGTTTCGAGCGCATAGCGCATGATGCTGTCCATCGGCTCGGTGTCGGCCTTCAGCGTCTGTGCAAAGAAGGCTTCGAACCTTGCCATTTCAGTGGCGATGGGCGATATGATGTCGGTTAGGTTTTTCACGGCGGCAAAGGTAGTGATTATTTGATTACTTCCCAATGGCCACCTTTGTCGGGCCCAACACGACGGATATAACCTAACTCTTGCAACTTTTTCAATTGCTTGGCTACTCCAACACGAGTAATTCCAATTTCATCTGCAATTTGTTGCGATGTAATGTTGGGATTAGAAAGAAGCAACGCAAAGGTTTTTTGTAAACTTTTCTGTAAACTTTTCTGTAAACTTGGGTCGGTTTTCTGTGTACTTTTATCAATTACATCGTTGATTGGCATGACCGTATCTCCGTTAGTCAAGCCAAGCGTCATCAAAATCTCGTCTGGCTGTACTCGCTCGCTCATGACCGGTTTTGGCCATTGGTTGTCGTTCCAACCTTTCTTGATGATGTCTGCACCGCTGCCAGCCTTTTCGCCGTTGCCCAAGAACATGAACAGCTTCTGCAACAGAGGATTCCTGCAAATGCTGCGACTCCCGGCATAGAAGTCTGCAATTGAGATGAGCATACATCCTGGATTACGCATCGTGATTTCGTTTCTGCGCCCTACGACAAGAATGTTTCCCTGTTGGGCGTAATTGCAATGAATCAAGCAATTGGCCAATGCTTCTCGCAACGCGATATGGGCTGAGGTTTCTTCCATCCTGTCAATGCCGTTCAGCATGAATGGTGTCGGCAACAGTTTCGACAGCTTTCCGTAGGTTCTATAGAAAAATTGGAAGAGATTAGCCTCCCATGTGCCGTCGGGATACAATCGGTCTGTCCAGCGAAGCATGGGGTCGGATGATAGTTTCTCCTGATAGTCCACAAAATACCATGGTGCGCAACATGGGTCTGTAATGCTCTCCGTTTTTCCCAGCATCAAGATGCCCGCACGGGTGAAGCCTTCGCTACCATCCACCCGATTCACACGATAGGCTCCGATTTTTGTCAGGAAACTCATGTCGTCAAGTTCGTTCCAAGGATGGTTTTCGTGCCTCAACAGAAACCGTTGGCGATAGGCACGTAGCGTTGTCATGTCAATGTCGTTTATCGTGTAGTTGGGCAAAATCTTGCTGTCGAACGAATGTCCCTGACTCTCGGCATCAGCAATCATCAGTCGCACCTCGGTGTCGGTACAACGATAGTCACCTTCATGGTTGCGGCGGTAGGTGTTGCCGAAGGGATTGCCATTCAGATAGACAGGCTTCAGGTCGTAGGCTGCCTTGGGGACGCGGAATACCAAAAGGCAGCCACCGTCCACCTCTTCAATGCTCACATCGTGATCAGTCAGCATTGTGGCACTTACCTTGTTCTTATTGTGGGCACAGTCCCAAAACGCCTTTTTATATTTTGCAGTCATCGTTTCGTCCAACCCGTCAGGGATGAGCCTGTTGTCTTTCTCCTTCACGCCGAGGATGATGATACCACCATTGGTGTTTGCAAAAGCGGAGAACGTTTCCCAGAAGCTCTCTGGAAATCCGCCTTTGGCCGACTTGTATTCCAACTCCACGCTTTCTGTTTGGACGATTTGGCTTGCTATCTTTTCAATATCGGTCATTCACATAATGATTATGCCTGCAAAAGTACATTTTTTCCGTGACAAAACCTGATTTCTGGGTTTTGTGACAAAAAATGCACGATATTTGCTATTTTTGCGTTGTTATAAAAAAACATCCAAACCATGAGATACGCAGGAATCATCATCACGACCGTGGCCTTGGTTGCCATTGGTCTATTGGCTTTTGCTACAACGAGCAAAGAAGTAAAAATCGACCCCAAAACCGACCCAAAACCGACCAACAATTACGAAACCATGTGGAAAAAAGTAAAGGAAAACCTCGAAAAGAACCTGCCCGAATCGGCGGAGAAGGAACTTAATGCCATTGAAAAACAGGCGACTAAGGACAAAAACCAGACCCAATTGCTGAAGACCTACCTCTATCGGAAAAACATCATGCTGTTTACCGTGGAGGACGACGCGCAACAGGCCTTCATCCAATACCTTGAGACGAAAGTGGGGCAGCTGGACGAAGTTCACGACGCCTTGCTGCATGAGGAACTCGCTAAAGCTTACGCCAACTATTTGGACGAAAACGACTGGCGCATCAGCGAGAACCTGACCATCGAGGGCGGCGACCTCAGTAAGGTGGAGATGAAATATTGGGACCGCGAGAGTTTCAAGACGCGCATCAACCAACATTACGCCGAGGCATTGAAACCCGTCGAGGCACTGAAAAAGGCCAAGACTCAGGACTTTATGGTGCTTTACGAGAACAAGAACAACAACGAGGAATATCTTGAATATGAGGCCTCACTGTTCGAGTTCATGTTCCACCGCGTGGCCAATTACTATCAAGATGAAGCCAACGCCGACCAAGCCGAAGGCGACACCGAAAAATGGTGGCTGCCCGCCAAGGAGTTCGTGAAAGCCGACCTTGGCACAAGCGATAATCCGCTCGTCAAATGCCTGAAAATCTACCAAGAGCTGATTGGCTTTAACTTGAAGAACAACAACGAGGACGTGTTGATTTACAACGACTTCAAGCGGTTTGGCTTCGTCAATTTCATTTTGGGAAAGGACGAACAATATCAAGCCGCTATGGAAAACCTGAAGGCACAGCACGAAAACAATCCACTTTCCGCCGAAATCACTTCGCTGATTGCGCGTAGCATGATTAATCAATTGGAAAACAACCCTTCGGACAGTGTTTATTTCGACAACTACAAGAAAGCCAAGACGATGTGCGAAGAAGCCATCGCCAAATTCCCGAAGTCGCAGGGTGCCAAGAACTGCCAAGGTCTCATCAAACGCATCGAGGAGCCACAAATTGACATCGCTTTGAACGAGGTGCAACTGCCCAATGAGGCCATTCCCGCCGTGCTGGAATACCGCAATGTGACCGCACCTTATTATAGAATCGTGAAGGTCAGCGAGAAAGAACTGAAGGCGTTGAATGAATATAGGAATAACAAGGGAAAGTTAATCAAGGAGTTGAGAAGGTTAAAAGCGGTTGCTGACCAGGAACTTACGATTGCGGAAGAAACCGACTACCGCGAGCACCGCACATTGATTGCCTTGCCTGCTTTGGAAAAAGGTTTTTATTTCCTTTTGGGCAATGTCAGCAAAGGAAATACGGATTACGATAAAATGCTGGTTCTCAACTTCCAAGTGTCAAGTGTCGGCTACATCACCGACCAGATTGAGGACAAGATGACGGTCACCGTCGTCGACCGCAAAACGGGGAAAACTGTGGAAGATGTCACTGTGGAAGTGTGGCGGCGCGAGTATGATTATAAAGCCCGCGAGTACAAGACCATCATCATCGAAACGCCCAAGACCGACCGCAACGGCATCGTGAAACTGTCGAAAAAGAGCGACAACTCGTTCTACATCAACCTGCGCAAGGGCGATGACAACTTGCTGTCGAACAACAACTATTACCTCAACGCGCGTTACAAGAGCGATGATGAGCGATACGAGACCAAGCTCTTCACCGACCGCGCCATCTACCGTCCTGGGCAGACCGTCTACTTCCAAGGCATTGTGACCCGAAGCCAAGGTGGTGATTTGAGTTTGGTGAACGGTTACAGTGAAAACATTTCCTTCCGCGTCGCCAACTGGCAGGAAATCACCTCGGCCAAGTTCACCACCGATGAATACGGCTCGTTCAGCGGCTCGTTCGTCATTCCCACCGACCGACTGAACGGCGTGTTCCACCTCAATGCTAACCACGGCAGCACGACCATCCGCGTGGAAGAATACAAACGCCCGACCTTTGAGGTCAAGTTTGAACAGCCGAAGGAGCAATATAAACTGAACCAAGAGGTTACGGTGCGCGGCGACGTGAAAGCCTACGCTGGCTTCGGTTTGGACGATGTGGAATATTCGTACCGCGTGGTGCGCAAGACATCCTTCCCGTGGCGTTGCTGGTGGTGGTGGTACCCAACCGTCGAGGACGAGCAAATCACCTTCGGCAAGGGCCGCACCGACGAAAGCGGCAAGTTTGCCGTCACCTTCAACCTGAAGCCCTCGTTGAGCATCGCGCCTGAAAAACAACCGATGTTCACTTACGAAATCGAAGTGACCGCAACGAGCAAGCAAGGCGAGACCCACTCCGACACCTACAGCATCCGAGCGGGTTACAACGAAATCGCCATCAGCACGGATTTGCCTTCCGAAGTCGAGAAATCCGAGATGGGCAAGTACCAAATCACGGTGAGCAACCTCAGCTGGCAGCCCGCCAAGAGCCGCATTGCGCGGAAGATTTACCGCGTTGAGAATACCAAGAAAATCAACTACTTTGAGGCGATGGGAGAGCGTGAAACGCTTGACAGGCAGTTGCTGAGCGAAGAGGAATTGGCGAGATTGTTCCCGGAATACAGTTTCTACGACAAGCAAAACAAGACTCTGGTCGATGATGCCACAATTAGCGTCGACGACAAAGCCAAGTTCTACGAAGGCAAGGCCCTCGAACCCGGAAAATACATCGTGGAACTCAAGAGTCTCGACGACCCGTTGGCGATGACTTCGCAACAGTTCACCGTGTTTGAAAACGGCTCCAAAAAGTTGCCTTTCACCACGATGGAATGGAATCATTTGGACAAGTCGACAGCCCATCCTGGCGACGAAATCCAACTCAGCCTCGGCACTTCGGCCAAAGCGGTGGAGGTTTGGGTGCAGATGCTCCACGGCGATGAGGTCCGCTTGGACAAGAAAATCACCCTCAGCGACGAGGTGCAGACCTTATCATATAAGGTGACCGAAAACGACCGTGGCGGTCTTGCGTGGCGTTATGCCTTCGTGAAAGAAAACAGCCTCAATACCAACCGCATGGGTGTTTCCGTTCCCTTCGACAACTACAACTTGGACGTGAAATTGGCCACCGTGCGCGACAAACTCACCCCCGGTGCCGAAGAGACTTGGGAGGTGACCGTCCGCGACTACAAGGACAAGCCTTTGGAAGCCGCCTTGCTCGCGGGAATGTATGATGCCTCGCTCGATGAGTTTGAGCGCAACTATTGGTGGTTCAACATGTCGCCTTCGGGTGTTTATGGCAGCAGTTTTGGCACCGACGGCCACAGCTTTACCTCGTCGCGCACGGCCATAGGCTACCTCTATTTTGCCGAACTCTTCAACTTCAGCCTGCCTTCCGATGCGCCGTTCTTCGATTTCGGGTATGGTTTTGGTTATCGTACTGAAAGAAATCGTTTCAGAGTTTTAAGTAAAGGTGGAGTTTATATGGTTGAGGAAGCTGCCATGGAAATGGAGGATAGTCGTCCTACTATGGCTGCTTCAGTTGTAATGGAAGAAGTTACGCCATTAAATGATTCCTATGATGGTTTGGCTAAAGTTACCAATGGAATGCTTGAAGACAAAGAACAATTAGAAGATGTAAATTCTAATTCCGAGCCCACCCTCCGCGAGAACTTCAACGAAACGGCCTTCTTCTTCCCGCAACTGCGCACCAATGCCGACGGCAGCACGACCTTCAGCTTCACCATGCCCGACGCCCTCACGCGTTGGCGCCTGATGCTGTTGGCCTACACCAAAGACCGCAAAACGGGTAGTAAAGACTATACTTTCACCTCCTCAAAACCCGTGATGATCATGGCCGACATGCCGCGCTATATGTACGACAACGACACGCTGTGGTTCGTGGCCAACGTCATCAACACGGGCGACGAACCCGTTGCGCCCAAGGCGAAACTCGAAATCTTTGATGCAGGTACGATGGAGCCTGTCAACTTGCTCGTCAGCGATGCCACGATTCCGATGGAGACCATCCAGCCCGGTCGTAGCAAGGAAGTGCGCTGGAAGGTGAAGGGACAATACGACCTTAGCCTCTTGGCCTTCCGCTTCACAGCCTACGCAGGTGCGTTCAGTGATGCCGAGCAGCACCTCCTGCCCGTGCTGAGCAGCGAAATCTTCATGACGCAGACCCTGCCCATCACCGTGAAGGCTGAGACCGAACAAGTCTTTGATTTTGATGCTATTGCCAACCCCGACAGCCACGAGCGCGACTACAACCTGACGCTCAACTTCAGCACCAACCCCGTGTGGTACGCCGTGCAAGCCCTGCCTTATTTGGCCAACGTCAGCACCGACCGCGCCGAGACCGCCTTCTACGTGTTCTACGCCAACACGCTCTCGTCCTACATCGCCGACCACATCCCGAACCTGTTGGCTTACATCAAGAAATGGCAAATCGAGACGCCCGATGCCCTGCTCTCGCAACTCGAAAAAGACCAAGACCTGAAGGCCATCATGCTGCAAGAAACGCCCTGGGTGCTCGAAGCCAAGAGTGAGACCGAGCAACGCAGTCGCATCGCCAACCTCTTTGAAATCAACAACCTGCGCGGACAGCAGACCCGTGCCTTGCAGCTCATCGAGCAGAAACAGAAATACAACGGTGGCTGGTCGTGGATGGACGGGATGCCCGAAAGTCCCTACATTTCGACCTACATCCTCGCCGGCTTCGGCAAGTTGCAGAAGATGGGCGCGTGGAGTTCGTTGAGCCAAGCCGACCAAAACACGGCGCAACGCATCTGCGACAAGGCCGTGCGTTACCTCGAGTATGAGGTGGCCGAGACCTACCGCGAGATGAAACGCCTCAGCAAAGGCAAGGACTGGCCCATCGGCAGCGGCACCTTGAACGAACTCTATGCCTTGAGCTTCTTCAAGGAGCAGAACTCCGACAAGGACTTCGCCACAGCCAAGAAATACTACCTAAAGAGCCTCGACGAAACTTGGACCTCGTTCAACTTCAACATGCGCTCGAAGGGCGCCTTGGTGCTCCACCGCATGGGCAACGAGAAGACCGCCAAGCTGATGATTCAGTCGTTCAAGGAATGCGCCATGAAGAACGATCAAATCGGCATGTACTGGCCGAAGAAATACTTCTCGTTTGAGTCGCACATCGCCACCCACGCCAACATCATGGCCGCCTTCGCCGAAATCGACAAGGACGAGGAGATGATCGACTATCTGCGCGTGTGGCTGCTCACCCAGAAGCAGACCAACAGTTGGGAAAACTCCGCCTCCACCGCCGATGCCTGCTACGCCCTGCTGATGCGCGGCAGCGACTGGTTTGCCGAAGGCAAGGAAGTCACCCTGCGTTTCGGCAACACGCCCATCAGCACTGAGGGTGGCGTGGCTGGCACGGGCTTCATCCAACGCCGCTGGAACGCCAACGAGGTGACCACGGACATGCGCCAGCTCACCGTCAACAACCCGACACCGCACTTGGTCTGGGGCGGCTTGTTCCGTCAATATTTCGTCCCCATCGACGAAGTGAAGCAGAGCGAGGCGGGCTTCACCATCAAGCGCGAATTGTTTGTGGAAACCGTTGACGGCAAGGGCAAGAAATTAGTTCCCGTCACAAACCAAGCCTTGAAAGTGGGCGACAAGTTGACCGTGAAAATCACCTTCACCAACGAGCAGGACATGAGCTATGTCTTCGTGAAAGACCTGCGTGCCGCCGGCTTCGAGCCGATAGAGCAAATCTCGCACTACGAGTACAACGACCGCATGAGCTACTACCAGAGCAACACCGACACCGACATGGAGTTCTTCATCGAGCGCCTGCCTAAAGGCACGCACCAACTTGAATACAGCATGTTCGTGACCAAGGAAGGCCACCTCAACAACGGCTACGCCTTGATCCAGTGCCAGTATGCCCCCGAGTTCAGCGCGTATTCGGATGGGATGAAGATTAGGGTAGGAGAATGATTGTCTGTTATCCAAACAGTGCATCCATCGTGAGTTTCACTGGAATATCGTTGGAATAGGCGTTTTATAATCCAAATTTAGCCAAAACTCCAAAAAAATCGTAGTTTTGGCTGATAATCTATCCAAATTTAGCCAAAACTCCAAAAAATTGGTAGTTTTGGCTAAAATTCATAATATGTTCGCTGGAATTCAGCGTATATTCCGATGGGATGAAGATTAAGGTTGGGGAATGATAGAAAAAATCGCCTAAAACAGCAATTTTTCTTGCTGAATTGATTTTTATTCTATATTTGTGCCGTGATATTTCAAAAAAACTACGGCCATGAAAAAGATTTTTACCCTAATCACATTCGCCTTGTTGCTCACATTTGGTGCACAAGCCCAAAACGGAACATACATCGACCTTTGGAAAAAATGCAAAGCATATTTGATCGACAACCAACCTGTTTCGGCAGGCAAATTGCTCGACACCATCGAAGGCTTGGCCCTTGAAGACGGGGATCAAGAGCAGTTGCTGAACGCCTTCCTTTTTCGCTACCAAACACTGAGGATGACCGCCGAAGACGAGCCTCGCGAGGCTTTCATCCGCTATGCCGAGGCCAAACTTGGGCAGCTCGACTCGGTTAGGGCGGCCATCCTCCATGTGGAATTGGGCAGTTGTTATGCCGAACTGCTGAACACCTACAAGACCAAAATCAAGGGGAACGCCGTCATTGCCGGCGACGTAAGTGAGACCGCGATGCGTTATTGGAGCCAAGACAACTTCATAGAGGCCATCAACCGGCATCTTGACATGGCGCTTCAGCACCCCGATGTCCTAAAACGGGAACGCACCCACGACCACCTCGTGCTGTTCGATGAAGATGCCATGCCCGGCGAAGACTATTTGGAATTTGAACCCACGCTGTTCGAGTTCGTCTTCCATCGTGCAGCCAATGTCTACAAGAAAATTGCCTCGGGGCAAGACCTGCCCACGGAAGGAAACTTCGACGATTGGTGGTTGCCAGCCGAGTCGTTTGCAACGCTTCGAATCGACGAAACAGCTTTGCCCACAACGAGATACTTGCGTATTTTTCAGGAATTGATAGCCTACAATCTCGAAGTTGGAAACGAAACAGCACTGATTTACAACGATTTCAGTCGTCTGCGCTTTGTGAAAGGCTTGCTTCAGGACAATAACGCCTATATGCAGGCCTTGCAAAAGATGGTGGAGCGGCACGAAGCGCATCCCTTGTCGGCTGATGTCGCCTTGGAGTTGGTAAAAGTCATGTTGGATTTAGGGGGACAGACTGATGATGGCGACAATGTCAACTACCAGGAAGTCACTGCAATGTGCCACAGGATTGTGGAACACCACCCCGATGCCTTGGCCTGCGACAAAGCCATCCAGCTGCTCGACGAGTTATACGCAACAGGTGTAGACTTCGTCATGACAGAGGTGCAGCTGCCCAACGAAAACATCCCCGTCATGTTGCGCTACCGCAACTTGCGCCATGCTTATCTTAAAGTGGTGAAAATCAGCGAGCAAGAGTGGAAACAACCCAAATACAGTTCGTGGGATGGCCCGAAGTACTACAGTTACTTGCGTTCGTTACCCGTCCATGCTGAACAACGCATCGACCTGCCCGAAGAATCCGATATGAACTGGCATACGGCAGTGGCGGCTTTGCAACCCTTGGAGTGCGGGTTTTATTACCTCATCGTCACGCCAGAACGCAACACCTTGAACAACAAATCAATAAAATGCCAGAGTTTCCAAGTCTCGCGCCTTGGTTTCATTGTCGACGGTGACCAAACCATCGTTACCATCGACCGCAAGACGGGCAAACCCATCGGTGAGGTGACCGTTGAGCAATGCAAAAGAGTTGACCACAAGAAAACCAAGGTGGTAGCCACCTCGAAGTCGGGCAAGGACGGAAAACTGAAAATCAGCCGAAACAAGAACCAATACTTCAGCGTCAATCTGCGTAAAGGCGACGACGTGTTGCTCACCAGCGATTACATGAATATCAGCTCGAAACATCCTTCACGCTCCAAACGTGCAAGCTACCATGCCACTTTGTTCACCGACCGAGCCATCTATCGTCCAGGCCAGACCGTTTATTATCATGGCATTGTCGTCAAGACAAAGGGCGACGAGCAAACGTTGGCAAAGCGCTTCACCGAAACGATGTATTTTTGCGATATGAACAGCCAAATCATTGAACAACAAACGGTTGAAACCGATGAATTTGGCTCGTTCAGCGGCTCGTTCGTCATCCCCACCGACCGAGGCAACGGCACTTTCAGGCTGAAATTCGGGATATCGTGGGATCGTGTGTATGAGGTGAAAAGCATTCAAGTGGAAGAATACAAGCGTCCAACTTTCGAGGTGCGCTTCGACCGCCCGAAGGAACAATACAAACTGAACCAAACCATCACCTTGGAAGGCGAGGTGAAAGCATACGCCGGCTTTGGGCTGGACGGCATGGAGTGCCAATACCAAGTGACGCGCACAACGGATTTCCCGTGGCAACGCTACGACCAAAGCTATCCATACATAGAACCAGAACAAATCAGTTTCGGCACGGTAGAGACCGACGCCAACGGAAGGTTTGCCATCACCTTCGACCTGCTGCCCGTCCCAACAGTCAAGCCCGAACTGCAACCCCTTTTTACTTACGCCATCGAGCTGAAAGCCATCAGCGCACAAGGCGAGACCCAAAGCGCAACCCACTTCATCCGAGCCGGCTACAATGAGGTGGCCCTCAGCAGCAACCTGCCTTTTGTTGCCATCGACAAAGCCACCGACAAACCTTATCAAATCGAGGTCGTCAACATGAGCGGCGAGCCTGCACGAAGCCGCGTCGCAGAGAAGATTTACCGCTACGCCGACGATAAACGCTGCAACTACTTTAATGCCATCGTATCGGGCATACAACTCGACCGAAAGCTTTATTCCGATGCCGAATTGGACAGCCTGTTCCCCTTCTACGGCTTCTATTCGAACCTCGACAAGACCTTGGTAAGCGAACAAACCTACACCGTGGAAGGCCAGCACGACATTGAGGCGATAGGCAAGCTCCCCCCCAGGTGAGTATATCATTGAATGGCAAAGTGTTGACGACACCTTGGTGCAACTTTCGGAATACTTCCTCCTTTCCGACAGCCGATCAAACAAAATGCCAAAGAAGGCATTGAAATGGTTTGAAGTCGACAAAAGGACCGCGCTTCCTGGCGACACATTGCATATTTCGTTGGGCAGTTCGGCCAACGACGTGACGATGTGGGTTAAAATCATCCACAACAGCAACGACATCCGTTTCGACCAATGGATTGAGGTGAGCAACGAAGTGAAGGATTTGCCCTACGTGGTGACCGAAAAAGACCGTGGCACGCTCTATGTCCTAATGGCCTTCGCCAAGGAAAACAGTTTCTATTCTGAAGCGGAACCCATCGTGGTGCCTTACGACAACCTCGACCTGGACGTAAGCCTCGCCACGCTTCGCGACCAACTCGAACCTGGCGCCGAGGAAACCTGGCAACTGACCGTCAAGGATGCCAACGGACGACCCGCGACAGCCGCCTTGCTCGCTGGCATGTATGATGCCTCGCTTGAGGTTTTTGCCGACAACTCGTGGGAAAAATTCAACATGAAGCCGTTCCACCGCATGGGCAAAACGTTTGGCTCCTTTCCCGATGCCAACCTGTTTATGCGTTATCCAGAGAAAATAAGCACAAGCAGCATCGTCTTGTTCAATTTCTCGCTCCCCTCCGACGCTCCTTTCTTCGATGTGGCCGTGCTCAGGCACGACTACCAGACTTGGAGCACCTTCTCAGGTGAACATGCGGGACGACTGAAAGGCACCATTACCGACGAGACTGGCGAATCGGTTCCCTTTGCCAATGTCGTTCTGAAGAAAGGCGATGAAAACGTGGCCGGTTGTTCCTCCGACTTCGATGGCAATTATGACATCAACCCGATTCAACCTGGAACCTACGACCTTGAAGTGAGTTGCATCGGCTACAACCCCTTCAAGTTGAAAAACATCGTGATACCCCGAAACAGAATCACTTTCTACGATGTCAAGATGACGAGTGGAAGCATCCATCTCAACGAAGTCCTTTGCATGGTTGTCGACTACGAGATTCCTTTGATTTCGAAGGACAACACAAATTCGGGAGCTTCCATCACCTCTGAGGAAATCGCCAAGTTGCCGGTGCGTTCGGCAGAAGGTGTCGCCTCCAGCGTTGGAGGACGGTCGTCGGACTACGATGAGGGAGAAGACGAGGAATTAGAGCCAGAACCTACAACGCCATTCCTCATTGCGCCACGACAAAACTTCAACGAAACGGCCTTCTTCCAATACCTGAAGACCGATGCCGAAGGCAACGCCACGCTCAACTTCACCTTGCCCGATGCCCTCACCCGCTGGAAAATGCAAATGCAGGCCTACACCAAGGACTGCAAGACGGGAAGCAAGGAATACACCTTCACTGCATCGAAGCCCGTGATGATCATGGCCGACATGCCGCGCTATATGTACGACACCGATACGCTGTGGTTTGTGGCCAATGTCATCAACACGGGCAGCGAGCCAATCATGCCCAAGGCGAAACTCGAAATCTTCGATGCAGCCACGATGCAGCCTGTCGGCTTGATTGTTATGGACGGCCCTTCGACGGGCTCAGGGACCTACACTACTCAGATGGAGGAAATCGTTCCTGGGCGCAGCAAGGAAGTGCGCTGGAAGGTGGCCGCCCAACATGATTTGGACTTGTTGGCGTTCCGTTTCACGGCCTACGCCGACAATTTCAGCGATGCCGAGCAGCGCTTCCTGCCCGTCTTGAGCAGCGAAATCTTCATGACGCAGACCCTGCCCATCACCGTGAAAGCCGAGACCGAAAAGACCTTTGCCCTCGATACCCTAATGACAATGGGCGAGCGTGAGCGCACCCACAGCATGACCTTGAATTTCAGCACCAACCCCGTGTGGTATGCCGTGCAAGCCCTGCCTCACCTCGACGGCATCAATATGTACTGCGCCGAAAACGCGTTCTATGTGTTCTATGCCAACACCTTGTCGGCCTACATTTCCGACCACATCCCGCAGCTGATGGCCTATATCCGCAAGTGGAAGGTGGAGTCGCCCGATGCTCTGCAATCCAAATTGGAGCAAGACCCCGAGCTGAAGGCCATCGTGCTGAAAGAAACGCCGTGGGTGTGCCAGGCCAAAAACGTACAGGAACAACGCTCGCAACTCGCCATGTTGTTTGATGCTTTGCGCCTGCCTTTGCAGCAGTCCAAAGCCTTGAAGGTGATGGAAAAAAACCAGAACTATTCGGGCGGCTGGTCGTGGATGGAAGGCATGCCCGAGAGTCGCTTCATCACAACGCAAATCCTGACGGGATTGGGCAAGCTGGAGAAGATGGGCGCTTTGGCCTCGTTGAATGTTTCCAACAAGGAGAAGGTTGACAAAATCGTTAATAAAGCCGTTAAGTTCATTGAAAACAAGGTAAATGTGGAATACCAAATTTCCAATGAGTCCGAAACGCTCTCTCAACTTCCGGCGCAAGTCATCGGCGAACTCTATGCGCTCAGTTTCTTTAATCCCACCCTCACGGCGAAAGCGCCCGAAAAGGCCAAAAAGCATTATCTGGACTTGATGGAACAGCATTGGACGGACTACAATTACAGCACGCAGGCGAAAATGGCTTTGACGCTTTATCGCAACGGGAGGGAGACGACAGCGAAGAAAATCATGCAATCACTCAAGGAATGTGCCCAAACGGGCGAACATATTGGGATGTATTGGCCAAAACGCTATTTCACGTTTGAGTCGGATGTGGCTACCCATGCCAACATCATGGCCGCTTTCGCCGAAATCGACCCTGACGATGCCTTGCTCGACCAAATGCGGGTGTGGCTGCTTTCGAAGCGCCGTTTCGACAGATGGCCCAGCTCGGCTTCAACCCTTGAAGCCACCTACGCCCTGCTGATGCGCGGCAGCGACTGGTTTGCCGAGGGCAAGGAAGTGACACTGCGTTTCGGCGAAACACCTATTAATACTGAAGGTGGCGTGGCCGGCACGGGCTTCATCCAGCGCCGCTGGAACGCCGACGAAGTGACCTCGGAGATGCGCCAACTCACCGTCAACAACCCGACCAACCACTTGGTGTGGGGCGGCCTGTTCCGCCAGTATTTCGTCCCGATCGACGAAGTGAAGCAAAGCGAAGCGGGCTTCACCATCAAGCGCGAGCTGTTTGTTGAGACGGTGGATGAAAAGGGCAAGAAGCTGGTTCCTGTCACAAACCAAGCCTTGAAAGTGGGCGACAAGTTGACCGTGAAAATCACCTTCACCAACGAGCAGGACATGAGCTATGTCTTCGTGAAAGACCTGCGTGCCGCCGGCTTCGAGCCGATAGAGCAAATCTCGCACTACGAGTACAACGACCGCATGAGCTACTACCAGAGCAGCACCGACACCGACATGGAGTTCTTCATCGAGTGTCTACCGAAGGGCACGCACCAACTTGAATACAGCATGTTCGTCACCAAGGAAGGCCATCTCAACAATGGCTACGCCTTGATCCAGTGCCAGTATGCGCCGGAGTTCAGCGCGTATTCGGATGGGATGAAGGTGAAGGTTGGGGAATGATTGTAGGACTGTCGTACCACGGCAGCTGCTTGATAATTAATCAAGATGTCCAGTTATGGGGATTTATAAGGTATAAAACGCCGTATATTTCCCCATAACTCATTTTTTTATTGCGTTATGGGGCGCTATACGGTATTTTTTCAGTTTTTCACCACTTTCACCGTCTGTTCCCAACCGTCGCTATGCCTGATGCGAAGCAGGTAGAAGCCTTTCCCCATATCAGCTAACGGCATTTCAAACTGCTGGTGCCCAGCGTTATGCCAATCTGATTGGTCGGTCATCAGTTGTCCTTGCAGCGAGTACAATTCAAATCGGATTTCGCCGTCAGTGGGGTTGAAGAAACTTACCTTGACATAATCTGTGGCTGGGTTGGGTGCCACGGTGGCTTGCAGGCCTTGCGTCTCGTTGTCTTCAATGCCCAAATGGGCATCCACGGCGATTTTCATCGTCACGGGGAGGTGGTCGGAACCGTCGAAGAGGGCCTCGGCGACTTCGGCAGGCACAGCCGTGTTGGTGCCTTGGTCGATGCTTTGGTTGAAATGGCGTCCGTCGTTGCCCACGGCATGGTAGGAGTTGCGCACATACCGAAGGTGGTTGTAGCCGAAGCCGATCCAGTCGTTCATCAGGATGAAGTCGAAGCGGTCGTCAAGACCTCCGGAAGAAAAACATTCGTTGGAATAGCTGCGCGTCGATTGGGTGTGGAACGCGGCAAACTGGCTGTTGTTGCTCCATTCGCCCACGCCTTCAACTCCCGCTGGGTCCATGAAGCACACCTGGTTGCTGCCGTAGGGATGGGTGAGCAGTCGGTAGCCGCTCTCGTTTGAGCCATACATGTTGAAGTCGCCCATAATCAGCACGTTGTCAGACGGATAGTTTTGGTTGACATAATCCATGGCCATCTGCATCAAGGCGCGACGCTGGCTCTCGTAGCCTTGTCCCGCCTTGGGATGGGCCACGATGCAAACCAACTTGGTGGTGTCGCCAATGGCAAGGCTTGGGGTCTTCATGTAAAGCTCGTAGATGTCGGTGTCGCGCGGCTGTGTTTGCAAAGCCACGTGTTTCTTCAGGCCCATCTTGCGCGAGTCGTAGAAGATATGGTTGATGATGTTGCTGCCGGCGTGATTAATAATGTTGTCCGTCTGCCAATAAGTCGCGCCATTGATATTCAGATTGTGGCGAACGAAATCGGTTTGAAGGGCTTGCGTGGCGCCAAACTCGCACACGGTGAAGATGTCGGGTTTCACGTAGTTGACGAGGGTGCGGATGCATTCGTCCTTGCGTTGCGTGTTGTTGTTGGTCTCGTAGCATTCGGCGAAACCGCTTTGGTAGTTGCCGTAATACAGTAGGTTGTACTGCATCACGGTGATGGTGTCTTGTGCCTTTGCAAAAACCGGGAAAGCGAGCAATAATAAAAGGAGAAGTCTGTGCCTCATCGAAATTGGGTTTTAGGCCACAAAAATAGAAATTTTGGCGCGATATTTGTCGGTTTGCCGTCCTTGATGACAATTTTTAGTATTTTTGCCACGATTATCGCTATGGAAAAAAGGACTCGAATCGGATTTTTGGCCTTGATGGCTGCGGTCGTGCTGGCTATGGCCTCGTGCCACAAGACCATCGACGACCCCGACAATCCCATCGTAGGCCATTGGGGCTGTGAGAAATACGTCAGCCATCGCATCGATACCGCCAATGGCATCAACCGTTGGGATACGTTGTACTATGAAGTGGGGCCGGGCCTTGGCTACGAAGTGTATTTCTATGCCGACGGCTCGGGACGGCTCTTGCTGAACGACAGTCCGGCCTTGATCAAGAAGTTCGACTGCGACTATACCTACGACAGCCTGAATCAGGTGCTTACGATTTACAACACCTCGTGGATCATTTCCATCTTTTCTGACGCCACCAGCGCCGATATGGCCATCGAGGAGCTGACCGACAGCACCATCAGGGCATCGTGGACCAACCATTTCTCCGAACCCATCCCGTTTTTCGAGCGGTTTTATATGAAACGAATTGAATGACAATAAAATAAGACAAAAATGAAAAAAGTATCGTTATTTGCTACTTTGGCCATTGTGGCCTTGATGTTTACCTCATGCGGAAAAGACAACTACAAGAGTTTCGTCGGCACTTGGGGCGTGGAAAAGATTATTTACGAGAATTATAACACCGACTATGCGGGCAATCCCATCGCTGGCTCGATGGAGACGCAGACCTTCGAGTATGACCCCGAGGACATCGGGAACGGCATCCAGTTGGTTTTCAGGGACAACAAGACGGGCGAAATGCGCGACAACGATGTTGACACGATTTGGCTCTACTCCGTGAACTATGTCTACAACCCCGACACGACCTTGGTGACGAGGTTCACGTTCTCCTACGATGAGAGCGAATCCATTCTCTACATGAACTTGACGGAATCGGCTCGTACCTACATGATGAAGATTTCGGACCTGACCGACAATTCCTTCACGTATCAGAACAACTATTTCATCGCCGGAGACAACAGGACCTATTTTGAAACGGCCTATATGAAACGCCTCACCAATACCGCTTCGAAGTCCGTCAGAGGCCCGAAGAACACGAAATGCCATCCGCGCTTCGAAGGCTCGTTGTTTGGTGCCAGATGATTTTCGAGCTGTAAAGAACGCCATACATTAATCCCTATGAGGAATGAATGTATGGCGTTTTTTTATTCCACGAACAGCATCAAGCCTTTCAGATAGGCCCCTTCGGGGTGGAAGATGTTGATGGGATGGTCGGCGGGTTGCGAAAGCTGGTCGACGATGCGCACGTTGCGTTTGGCCTCAATCGCTGCGGCGGTGACAATGCCTTGGAACGTGGCCTTGTCGACGGCCTGCGAGCAGCTGAAGGTGAACAGCAGTCCGCCCTTGGCGATACGCTTGATGGCTTCCGCGTTGATGAACTTGTAGCCGCCCAAGCCACGATGCCGGTCGTGGTGTCGCTTGGCAAACGCCGGCGGGTCGAGGATGATGAGGTCGAAGGCACCTTCGCGCATCTCCTGCACATAGTCTTTCATATCCGCCACATAGCAGGGATTCTCCTCTTTCGAATAGCCGTTCAGCTCCATGTTGGCCTCGGCAGCGGCGATGGCTTTCTTCGAGGCATCGACGGTGATGGCGCGGCGAGCACCGCCTTTCAGCGCCGTCACGGAGAAACCTCCCGTATAGCCAAAGGCGTTGAGCACGGTCTTGCCTTGCGCGAAACGGCGCACCAGCTCGCGGTTCTCGCGTTGGTCGAGGAAGAAGCCCGTCTTTTGGCCTTCTTCCCAGTTGGGATGGAACTTGCTGTCGTTTTCGAGGATCACTTCGTCGAGACGCTCGCCAAGGAGGTAGCCGTCGGCGATGATGGCGTCTTCCTTGCCCATGCGTTGCATGGCCTCGGCGCTCTTGTTGTAGACGGCCTGCACGCCAAGGTCGGGCATGAGCTTGAGTGCGCGGACGATTTCGCCCAAGTGGAGCGCCATGCCTTCGGTTTGGGCTTGCACCACGGCGGTGTGGCCGTAAACGTCGACGATGAGGCCAGCCAGTCCGTCGCCTTCGGAGTGGACGAGGCGGAAGCAGTTGGTGTGCGCATTGTGGGTCAGGCCCATCGTTTTCCGCACTTCGTAGGCGTGTTTGAGACGGTCGAGGAAAAACCACTCGTCGATTTTGCGGTTGTCGAAGCTCAGCATCTTCACGGCGATGCTGTCCGACTCGCAGAAGCCTGTGCCGAGGATGTGACCGTCGTAGTCGGTGACGGTGACCGTGTCGCCGGCCTGAAGGTCTTTGGCGGCATCGTGTATGGCGCCCGAGAACACCCAGGGGTGGAAACGGCGCAGGGCATCGTCCTTGCCCGGGTTGAGGCGGATGACGGGATAAAGGGGAGCTTGTACTATCATTTTCTATGGATTTGGCGGCAAAGGTAAAGTTTTTCCTCGGAAACCCCTACCTTTGCAGCTCGAAAAATGAAGCACCTTTTATATATACCATTCCTCCTGTTGGTTTTTTGGGCCGTTTCGTGCGTAAATGGCGAAAAACATGTTATTGAAGCGATTGATAACCAAGAAGAAACGCATGAGATAATACGATCCGTGGAGCCTGAGCAGACGATTCATGTGATTGACACGACAGTCATTGACCACATCTGCGTTTATGAAGACCATGTCTTTTTCAGTCAGCCCGTTCCCGACGAGGTGAAGGCGCGAATGCAAGGGAAATCGATGAAAGACCAGACCCAAATCGGTTACGACGACTTGCGTTACCTCACCTTGCCTTACTACGATTTCGACGGCGAGGTGCAGAGTGGCGAGATGGTGTGCCACAAGGCCATCGCCGAGGATTTGGTCCACATCTTCCGCGACCTGTTTGCCGCCCGTTATCCCATTGCTAACATCCGTTTGGTGGACGATTTCGACGCTGACGACGAAGCCTCGATGCAGGCCAACAACACCACATGTTTCAACTACCGTTACATCTCGGGGACAACGATGCTCTCGAAGCACGCCTTCGGTATGGCCATCGACATCAATCCCTTGCAAAACCCTTGTGTGCGCGGCAACCGCGTGCAACCGAAGACCGCAGTCGACTTTGTCGACCGCGATAAGGACTTCCCCCACAAAATCGACGAGGACGACCTCTGCAAGCGGCTTTTCATTGCCCGAGGCTTCCATTGGGGCGGCCATTGGCAAGGCAAGAAAGACTGGCAACATTTCGAGAAGAGGGTGAGGCAGTAACCCCATCCACTCCATCCATTTCCAACCCCGAATGTGGGAACCAAACCATCGGGAAGCCTTGGAACACTCTGGCAGCAACATTCACATCGGGTATCTCCAATGCGATGAATTTCAACTTCTTCCAATACTACTCGGCGGAAGTCAAGGCAAAGACGGGGGAACGGATGGGCGATAGCTATAGCAGCCCGGCCATATAGACGGGCAGAAGCGTGGTTGCGCCATCCTTGCGGAGCTCTTTGGTGTAGATGAGGTAACGCTCGCCAATTCGCGAAGGGAACTTTTGGCAGAAGGCATCTAACGAAGCATGGGAGCTATAGCTTCCCGATTTCACTTCCAACGGGCATAGCTTTGCCCCTCGCGAAAGCAGGAAATCCACCTCGTGGTTGTGACGTTCGTCTTTGGGCCATGTGTAGTAATAGAGTTGGTTGCCCGCGCAGCGAAGCATTTGCGCCACCAGGTTCTCGTAAACATATCCAAGATTGGCGGGCAGGCGGTCGGCAAGCAGTTTGTCGTATAGGATGTTTTCGGTGAAACTCTTGTCCCAAAAAGCCAATGTAACCATCAGTCCCGTGTCGCCCACATACAACTTGAATCGGCTTCTGTCTTCGCTCAAAGGCAAGCCTACTTGCGGATCGGTGACATGGAATGCGAAATTGACCGTCTTGCTTTCTTCCAAGGCAATCAGATATTCCTCCATCTTGTCTGTTTTCACTCCTTTGACGATGGATGTCGGATAGAACCGCGACACCCCACGCGAAAGCATCGACGGTATGGAACTGAAGAGTTTCCCTATTTTCCCCGTCTTGTCGATTTTGCGGAAATCGTCGATGTAGAGCTTTATGATTTTGCGTTTCATGGAATCAACCGCCCGCAGGTTTTTCGTGCCCAAATATTCGCTCACCGCTTGCGGCATGCCGCCCACAAGCATATATAGCCTGAGGTTGCGCATGTGCTGGCGGTTCATGTCGGCACCGAGAGAGACTTTTTTGTCAAATAGCTGCCTCAAAAGTGGGACGGCGGCCGTGTCGCCCATGGCCCAACAGAATTCTTCGTAATCCATCGGAAACATCTCTATCCTGTCTTCCTCGCTGGGGATGGTGATGCCGTCGGTGTTTTGGCGTATGCTGATGAGCGAACCTGTTTCGATGTAATCATATCTGCCGTCTTGCACCAAATATTTGATGGCTTGCCGCGCCTTGGGGCACTGCTGCACTTCGTCAAAGATGATGACAGATTCGCGTTGATGCAATGTCGTGCGATAGGCATTTTGCAAATAAAGGAAAATATAGTCCAAATCCATTAGGTCGTCGAACAGGGCCTTCACTTTTTGCGAAGCCTTGTTGAAATCAATGAGAATGTGCGACTTGTACTCCTGTCTGGCAAATTGCTCAACGATGGTGGACTTGCCTATGCGCCGTGCCCCTTCTATCAAAAGGGCGGTTTTGCCTTGGTTCTGCTCTTTCCAGTCGAGCATTTGCCGATAGGTTTTTCTTTGAAAAATGTGTTCCATTTTTGTATCAACAAAATTATTGTGCAAAAATACTAATAATCTTGTAATTACAAGAGTTTTTCAGAATGAAATACTATCAATCCCCAAAGTTTTTTCTCGAAAATTACTATCAATCCCCGAAATTTTTTTTCGAGAAATACTGCCAATCCCCCAAATTTCGCAGGATTTCTTTTGTTCACTAATTCATTGGCATGTGAATCCCTTTCCGTACCTTTGCCGCAAAATCAGCCGCTATGAATAACTCTTTCACTATCGGAGGTCAGATTGTCGATCTTGTCAATTCCAGGATTTTCTCAGGCGTTATCGTCGTTAAAGATGGCATAATCAGCAAGGTAGAAGAAAAACCAGTGGGCAACACGCGATACATCATGCCGGGCTTCGTCGATGCGCATGTGCACATTGAGAGCTCGATGCTCGTGCCGTCGGAATTTGCTCGGCTGGCTTCGGTTCACGGTACGGTGGCTACCGTCAGCGACCCGCACGAAATCGCCAATGTGTTGGGCAAAAAAGGCATCCGCTACATGATCGATAATGGACGGAAAGTGCCGTTCAAGTTCTTTTTCGGTGCGCCGAGCTGTGTGCCTTCGACGGATTTCGAGACGTCGGGCTTCACCATTGATGCCGACGACATTGAGGAATTGATGGCCTCGCCCGACATCTATTACCTCTCGGAGGTGATGAACTACCCTGGCGTCATCCACGACGACCCCGAACTGATGCGCAAGATCGCCGCCGCACATAAAAACCACAAACCCATCGACGGACACGCCCCCGCCGTGACGGGTGTCGACTTGCAGAAATATGTGGACGCGGGCATCTCCACCGACCACGAGTGTTTCCGCCTCGAAGGCGCCTTGGAGAAAATCAGCCTCGGCATGAAGATCCTCATCCGCGAAGGCAGCGCAGCAAAGAATTTCGAAGCTCTTATCCCGCTGATGGCCTCCCACCCCGACAAGCTGATGTTCTGTTCCGACGACAAACACCCCAACGAGTTGGTGGAGGGTCATATCGATGTCTTGGTTCGTCGTGCCATCGCATTGGGTTACAATGTGTTTGACGTGTTGAGAGCCGCCTCGCTCAATGCGATAAGGCATTACCATCTGCCCGTGGGATTGCTTCAGCAAGGCGACGATGCCGACTTCATCGTGGTCGACGACCTGCACAACCCCGTGGCCAAACAGACATATATAAAAGGTGTGTTGGTGGCCGAAAACGGTGTGTCGAACATCAAATGCGTCGAGAACGTTACGCCCAACATCTTCGAGCGTCCTTTCCTCTACAAGCAAGACCTCTTCGTTCCCGACGAGGGCAAGCGGATCAAGGTGATAGAATGCTTTAACGGTCAACTGATTACCAAGAGTTTGATGGCAGAGCCTAAGGTGGTCGATGGCGGCATCGTCAGTGATGTGGAGAACGACATACTGAAGATGGTGGTGGTCAATCGTTACCAGCCATATACGCCCGCCGTGGCTTTCATTAAGGGCTTTGGGCTGAAACGCGGCGCTTTGGCTTCGAGTGTGGCCCACGACAGCCATAACCTTGTGGCTGTGGGCGTTACCGACAGCGACATCCTCCATGCGGTCAACCTGCTCATCGAGCACACGGGAGGCGTGACGGCCTATTGCAACACGGAGATGGTGGCGGTGCCTCTGCCTGTGGCCGGACTGATGAGCAACGAAGACGGTTTTGAAGTGGCTCAGGCCTACAAAAATGCCGATGCCTTGGCAAAACGCTTGGGTTCAACGCTTTATGCGCCATTCATGACCTTGGCTTTCATGGCCTTGTTGGTCATTCCCGAACTCAAACTCAGCGACAGAGGCCTGTTTGACGTCAAGAAATTCGCCTTGACTTCGATTTACGAGGAATAAGTTTACAGCACGTTCAGTCGGTAGGCGTCCTGCTTGACGAAGATGGCCAACATGATGGTGAAGGCTAACATGCTTGACCCGCCATAACTCAAGAAGGGTAGGGGGATGCCGATGACGGGCAGCAAGCCGATGGTCATCCCGATGTTGATGGCTATGTGGACAAAGAGTATGCCCGCGATGGCATAGCCATACACGCGGCTGAAGGTGGAGCGCTGTCGTTCGGCCAAAATGATGATGCGCAGCAGCAGTCCCAAATAGAGCAGCATCACGGTGGCGGTGCCCAAGAAACCGCCTTCTTCGCCTACGGTGCAGAAGATGAAGTCGGTGTGTTGTTCGGGCACGAAGTCGTATTTGGTCTGCGTGCCTTGCAGGAAGCCTTTGCCCGCAAAGCCGCCCGAGCCGATGGCGATCTTCGACTGGTGCACGTTGTAGCCCACGCCTTTAGGGTCGTCGAGTTGGCCAAGAAGCACCAAGATGCGGTTGCGTTGGTGTTCTTGCAGCACCTTGTTGAAGGCGTAGTCGACCGAGAACACGAAGGTGAAGGCGATGGCGAATACGGCCAACATCCTGACGATGCCCTTTTTCTTCGTGACTATGTAGAAAGTCAGGGTGAGCACAAGAAGGCTGCCGAGGATGATGTACATCACTTTTTGGCTCCAAACCAAGGTGAAGACAAAGAGGAGGATGGCCGCCACGCCAGCCACCATCAGCCAGCCGGCGCCTGGGAAGCCTTCGCGATAGAGCACGAAGATGAAGGAGACGAAAACGATGGCGGAGCCGGTGTCGTTTTGGGCGAGCACCAAAGCCATGGGGACGAGGACGATGGTGGCCGCAATGATTTGGTCCTTACGCTTTTGCAGGTCCACATCGAGGCGGTCGAGGTAGCCGGCCAAGGCCAATGCCGTGGCCATTTTGGCGAACTCCGAAGGCTGGAACTTGATGCCGCCGCCAAGGTCGATCCACGAGGTGGCGCCTTTGGTGGCCTTGCCGTAGACCAACACGGCTAACAGGCTGACAAGGAAGAAGATGTATATCCAAAGCGAGAATGCGTTGAAGAACTTGGCGTCAATCAAGAGGATGATGAAGCCGACGAGGAGCGATGCCCCAATCCAAATGAGTTGTTTACCATACACTTGCGACAAGTCGAAAATGCTGGGGTGCAGCTCGTCGTATTTGGCCGAGAAGATGCTGAACCAGCCAATGATGACCAGCGCGAAATAGATGAGCACGGTCACCCAATCGATTCTTCCTATGATACTGTTCCTTTCGTTCATCGTTCGTTCTTATATGAGATTCTGCCTTCCATCATTCGTTTTTCAAGGTCTTCGCGTGTGGAGTAGCCACGGATGTATTTCTCAATCATCAGGCTTGCGATGGGAGCCGCCCAGGTGGCACCGTAGCCGCCGTTTTCGATGATGACGGCGAGCGCGATCTTGGGGTTGTCGGCGGGCGCGAAGGCGATGAAGTTGGAGTGGTAGTTGCCGTGTGGGTTTTGGGCGGTGCCGGTCTTGCCGCATTGTGGGATGTCCTTCATCTCGTAGCGGCGTGCCGTGCCGGCGGGGCCGCTGAACACGGTGCGCAGGCCGTTTTTCATCGTCCTGACGTATCGTGGGTCGATGCCAGGGTCAACGCGCGTGGTCATCACTTCAGGGATGGCGGTCGTGTCGCCGAAGCATTTGATGAGGTGCGGGGGATAGTAATAGCCCTCGTTGGCGATCATGGCGGCGATGTTGCAGAGTTGCAGCGGGGTCACCAACACTTCGCCCTGGCCGATGCCTAACGAGCGGATGGTCACCGAGTTCCATTGGCCTTTGTACATGCGGTCGTAATATTCCTTGGTGGGGATGTTGCCCGAGCGCTCGTAGGGGATGTCGGTGTTGAACTTGTGGCCAAGGCCCATCTTGGCGGTCATGTCTTTCCAATACTGGTAGCCTTCCCTGATGCCGCCAAACTTCGGGTTGTTGATGGTGGCCTTGAACGACTCGTAGAAGTAGGGGTTGCACGAGTTCATGATGGCGTTGGCGAAGTCGGGGGCGCCGCCGTGGTGGTGGGTGCACTTGATGGGCAGCGAGCCGGGGCCGTTGCAGTGGAACACCGTTTGTGGCGTGATGCTTCCGCTCTGCATGGCGATGAGGCCGACGACGGTCTTGAAGGTGGAGCCGGGCGGGTAGGTGCCGCTGATGGCACGGTTGATGAGGGGTTTCATGGGGTCTTCCTGTAGCTCCTTGTAGTGCTTGCCGCGCTCGCGGCCCACGAGGAGGTTGGGGTCGTAGGTGGGGCTGGTGACGAAGGCTAAGATCTGTCCTGTCGAAGGCTCGACGGCCACGATGGAGCCTATCTTGCCCACCATCAGCTGCTCGCCGTAGGCTTGCAGGTCGGCATCGAGGCCGAGGTAGATGTCCTTGCCGGCCACGGGTTCTTTGTCAAGCTCGCCGTCCATGAAGCTGCCCATCTCGCGGTTGTGCACGTCAACCATCATCACCTTCAGGCCCTTCACGCCGCGCAGCTCCTTCTCATACGACTTCTCGATGCCCGACTTGCCCACATAGTCGCCTTGACGGTAATAGTTCTCCTTGTCTTTCTCCAACTCGGCGGGGCTGATCTCGCCGATGTCGCCCAAGGTGTGGGCAGCGATGGCGTTGGGATAGTGGCGCACCGTGCGGGTCTGGAAATAGAAGCCAGGGAAGCGGTAAAGCACCTCGGCGATGTGGGCGTAGTTCTCTTTCGAGACCTGCGTCATGAAAGGCGAGGGCTTCAGGTACGACTCCTTCTTCGCCTTGTTCATCCGCTCGACGAACGAGGCCTTGTCGATTTCGAGCAAACGGCAGAACGTGGCCGTGTCGAAAGGGTTGAGCGTGTCTTTGCGGACAGCCTGGATCACTTGTCGCGGCACGACCATCAGGTCGTAGACGGCCTCGTTGAACACCAAGAGCTGGCCATTGCGGTCGAAAACCTTGCCTCGGGCGGGATATTGGGTCACGAAACGCAAGGCGTTGTTGTCGGCCAACTGCTTGTAGTGCTTGTCGACCACTTGAAGCGAAAACAACTTGACGATATAGACAATCCCCACCGCGATGAAGATGCCCATAATCAGTAACTTTCTGGAAGACAAACTGTTGTTGCTCGTTCTCATAACAAAAATTGCAGTTGACAAAGGTATATGTTTTTCGTGAAGCCCGAAAGGGGAGAAGGCGGTTTTTTTGAAAAAAAAATTCTTTGCCAAAAACCTTTGCCGAAATCGTAGGCAATGACAAATTTTTCCTATATTTGCACGGTTTTTTATGCCTACCGAAATGAAGAGATTTTTCATGGTTGTCATGGTCGTTTGCATGGCCCTAACAGGATGCCGGCAGCAGGAGCAAAACAAGGAAGTGCTGCACCGCGAGTTCTACAATACCGTTTGGGAACGCTTTGATTATGTGCGTAATGAGGTTGATGTTGCAACGGCCACGACCTATAACCTTAACTTGCAAATCAGTTTCACCGACGACTATGCCTACAACGACTTCTCGATGATTTTCACCGTTTTCGACTCGAACGAGAACCCCTATCGCACCAAGGGCTACAAGTTCAAGCTGAAGGACGAGGAAGGCAATTGGAATGTCGAAAAGAGAGACGGTTGCTATACCTTCACCCTGCCTATCAACAAGCAGCTCACCATCAGCGACCCAGGAAAATACCAGTTCGTCGTCGAGCAAAGGATGCCCATCACCCCTGTGGTCGGCGTGAAGGAATTGGTTTTGTTGAACAATTGAAACAAAGGAAAATAAATATGAACAGGTTTTTGAAAATTGGATTGATTGCAGCCTTATTCGCGATGGCGTTTGCATCGTGTGTTCCCCAAAAGAAGATGCTTTACCTGAAGGAGGCACAGATGGCTGCCGAGAATATCTCGAAAGAGTACGTCAACGACCGCACGGTTGACTACAAGCTGCAGCCGGGCGACAACCTCTACATCCGCTTCATCAACATCATTGATGAACGCGGTGCGGCTTCGCTCACTGGCGAAGTCACCAACCGGACCACGCAGTTGTCGTCGGACGCCAGCATCTACCTCCAGTCGTACACCATCGATGAGGATGGCTGTATCGAAATGCCATTGACGGGCAAGGTTGAGGTGAAGAACCTGACCGTCGACGAGGCAAAGGAGAAATTGCAGACAGAACTCGATAAGTTCGTCAACCAGACCACACTCATCGTGAAACTTTCGAACTTCAACCTTACGGTTTTGGGCGAAGTGTCAAGACCAGGCATGTACAAGGTCTATCAGTCGCAAATCAACATCTTCGAGGCCATCGCCTTGGCGGGCAATGTGACCAACTTTGCGAAGAACAACGAGGTGAAGATCATACGCCAAACCGACAACGGCTCGCAAATCGTCAGTGTCGACATGGGTGCCGCCGACATCCTTTCGTCGCCTTACTATTACCTGAAACCCAACGATATCATCTATGTTGAGCCGCTCAAGATCAAGCAATGGGGCTTCACCACCTTCCCCTACTCAACGGTGCTGTCGGTGGTTTCGCTTGCAGTAACCCTCTATTTGGCATTCAAGAAATAAAAACACAGCAATCATGGCAAACGAGAAAACATACATTCCCCAACAGAACAACGAGGAGCAGAATATTGACATCAAGGAACTGATATTCACTGCATTGCATAATTGGTACCTTTTCGTTATCTTTGTGGTGGTAGCCTTGGCCATCTGCTTTGTGCTGAACCGCTATTCCACCAAGGTATACCAAACCTCGGGCACGGTGCTCATCAAGGAAGGCCGCAACAACTACGACCCCACGGCCATCATGACCACGATGAACTTCGGCAACATGCAGAACATCGACAACGAGATAGCCATCCTCAAGTCGTACTCGCTCACCGACCGCGTCGTCAAGAAGATGGGCATCGAAGTGACCTATATGGAAAAGGGACGCATCTCTACTTCCGAGATGTATAAGAATTCGCCTTTCCACGTTGAGTTTGAGCGCAGCGTGCCTCAAGCTGTGGGCCTGCCCTACGAGATCACTTTCCTCGACAATGGCGGCATCAGACTCCAGGCCGTGGGCGAAGGTTTGGTCAAATACGACTACATCCTCTGCCAGCAAACCGAGTCGAACCCTTATGCCACTATCGACATCAGTGGCGACTACAAGCAAGGCGAGTGGATCGACAATGGCTACAACCGCATTCGCATCACCAAGACCGATTTCTTTGACGCCGAGACTGTGGGCACCCGCAAACTGATGTTCTGGCTCAACAGCTACCCCAGCCTCAACAAGCAAATGGGCAGCTTCACCGTGAGCGCCATCAGCAAGCAGGCTTCGGTGGCCTCCGTCGTGATGAACGGCACCAACAAGCAGAAAATCGTCGAGTTCACCAACCTCTTGATGAACGAATACGTCAACCGTGGACTGGAGAAGAAGAACCTCGTCAGCGAAAACACCATCGAGTTCATCAACAACGAGTTGCAAGGCATCCAGGAGTCGCTGAGCCAGGCCGAGACCGAGCTGAAGGACTTCCGCCAGCAAAACGACCTCATGAACCTCGACCTGCAAGCCAGCCAGGTCTACACCAACCTTCAGGCCTTGGGCACGGAACGTGCCGAAAAGGCTGTCAACCTGAAGATTTACAAGCGTATGCAGGATTACATCAAGGTTCAGATTGACGATCCTGAGAACTTGGCTGCCCCAAGCACGATGGGCATCAACGACCCCTTGCTCAACCAGTTGGCCCGCGACCTCGTGATGCTGTCGCAAACCAAGGCCACCCAATTGCTCACCCAAACCGAGCAGCACCCCCAAATCGTGAAGCTCAACGAGCAGATCGTCACGACCAAGAAGGCCTTGCTCGAAACCATCAACAACCTTGTCGACAACGCCCAGATGAGCCTCAACGAAATCGACCGTCGCATAGGGATACTTGAGTCGGAGTCGCGTCAGCTTCCCGGCAAGCAGCAGCAGCTCATCAACTACCAGCGCAATTTCGAGTTCACCGACGACACCTATAAATACTTGATGCAGCGTCTCGCCGAGGCGCAAATTCTGCGTGCCTCCAACACGCCCGACAACGAAATCCTCGACGAAGCCCGCCTCGAGCGCACGGTGATGATTGCACCGCGCACGTCGATGAACTACCTCATCGCCCTCATCCTGGGCCTGCTCATCCCTGCCTTATACCTCTTCCTGAAGAACTTCTTCAACACCACGGTCAGCAGCCGCAAGGATGTGGAGAAGCTGACCAACTACCCCATCATCGGGCAAGTGGCACAGACGAACGGCAAGGATCCGCTCTTGGTCGTCAACAACCCCAAGTCGCCAGTGGCCGAGTCGTTCCGCTCTATCCGCACCAACATCGAGTTCATCACGCAGAGCAAGCTGCCTTGCACCGTCCTCGTCACCGGCGACGTGCAGAGCATCGGCAAGACCTTCAACAGCATCAATATCGCCTCGATTTATGCCCTCTATGGCAAGAAGACCGTGTTGTTAGGCTTCGACATGCGTAAACCCAAGCTCTTCCAGGAGTTCGGACTCAACAACAATATCGGACTGAGCAGCTATTTGAGCAACAAGGAGGCTATCGAAAACATCATCCAGCCTTCGGGCAAGATAGCTACGCTCGACCTCATCACCAGCGGCCCCATCCCGCCGAATCCTTCCGAGTTGATTGCCTCCACCAAGTGCGACGAGCTGTTTGCCGAACTGAAGAAACGTTACGACTACATCGTCATCGACACGCCGCCCATCGGCTTAGTCACCGACGCGCTGTTGCTGATGCGCCACTCCGATGCCAACATCTTCATCGTGCGTCAGGGCGTGACCAACAAGAACGCCTTTGGCAGCATCATCAAAGACCTCGAAGACCGCGACATGAAATTTTCCATTGTGGTCAATGGCCTGCAAGCCGAGAAAGGCTATGGCTACCGCTATGGTGGCAAGAAATACGGCTACGGCTATGGCTACGGCTATGGTTATGGTTACGGCTATGGCTACGGCAGCGACTACTATGGCGAGTCGGAGGATGGCGAAAAGAAACACCGTCGCCATAAGAAGCAGAAAGAAGACAAGAAGCAACAGTGACGCAAGCAATGGACAGTCACGAAACAAGGCATTGGCACGCCCTTTACGTCAAGTCGCGGGCCGAAAAGAAAGTCCTTTCGCAGCTTGAGGAGATGGGTTTTCAGGCTTATTTGCCATTGATTACGCAGGTCAAGCAGTGGAGCGACAGGCGCAAGAAAGTGGAGGAACCACTTTTCAAGTCCTATGTGTTCGTGTATTCCAACGACAGGGAATACATCACCATCCTCAATGTGTATGGCGTGGTGAAGTTCGTCAGGTTCGAGAACAAGCCAGTGGTCGTGCCCGAAAACCAAATTTTGGCCATAAGGAAGTTCGTCCAGGATTACGAACGCGGCGAGGAATTCAAGTTGGATAACAACGAGGACCTGAAGGTGGGTCAGATGGTCAGGATCATCAACGGGCCAATGAAGAACCTCAAGGGCCGTCTCCACACCATCCGTAACAAGCGCCAACTGCTGGTGTATATTGAGGTGGTTGGGCAATACATCCCCGTCAACATCCCGAGAGCCAAGGTGGAGCCTTGCGAAGAATGATGTTTTTGGCGTCCGTAACGAAGATTATTACTATTTTTGCAGAGAAAATTTAAAAAGAATAAGTCATGAGTTCAGAAAACAAGAAATCGAATCAACCGATATGGCTCTATGCCGTCCTTGGCGTGTTAGCCATCGCTTTGGTGTTTCTTTTGGTGCGCAACAACTCCATGAAAGGAGACCTTGAGCAGCTTGAGACCGAGAAGGAGATGCAACGCATGGATTTCCAGGCCGAAGTGGACAGCTTGATGAAAGTTCACAACGAGCTGAAAGAGAGCTATGGCGAGCTGAGCCAGGAGCTGGCCGAGAAAGACAGCATCATCCAAGCCGATGCCGTCGAAATCAAGAAACTCCTTGATTCGCAGTGGGATTACTATCGCATCAAGAAGAAAGTCGCTTCGCTCCAGACCATAGCACAGAAATATGTCCGACAGATGGACTCGCTCTATACTGTCAACCGTGAGCTGGTGGCTGAGAACGAACGCATCCGCGAAGAATATCAGGCCGAACGCCGCCAAAACACCAACCTCACGAGGCAGAAGGAAGAGTTAGCCAACAAGGTGAACCAAGCCGCTACCATGAAACTCTACAATTACTCAGCCCAGGCCGTGCGCTTCAAGGGAGGGGGGAAAGAGACGAGCACCGACCGCGCCGACCGCGCCGAGCGCATCAGGATTGACTTCACCGTGGCAGCCAACGACCTCATCGAGCCTGGCACGAAACTGTTCTATGTGCGCATCGCCGACCCCAAACGCGCCATCATCAGCAAGGGCAAGGGCGACGAGTATTCCTTCCAAGCCAATGGCGAGACCTTGCAGTTCACCGAGCTTGTGCGTGTCAACTATGACGGCAAGGAAACACCTGTGAGGGCCTATTACGTCAAGTCCGACAACTACCAAATGATGCCAGGCACCTATTTCATCGACGTCTATGAACAAGGCGGCAAGCTGATTGGCCAAACCACCATCGACTTGAAATAAACGATTGGAATGTTTCCGCAAAACACGAAAGCCAGCCTTCGGGGTTGGCTTTTTTCATTCCAATACCGTTTTCAGCACCTCGTGCGAGCGGAAATCGTTCATCACTGGGGCATGAAGCCGCATGAAAGTGATAAGTCCGTCGAGCAGCTCGCGACGTTGGCTCATCCGCAAAGGGATGCGGCAGGCTTCTTCGATGCCCGTATTGAGCATCTTCGACAGCGTGGCCGCCGAGTCGGCATCGAAGTAATAGGGATGCAGCGGATAGTCGTGGGCAAACGAGCCTTCCATCATGTCGAAGCAAAAGCCGTTGGCGTGGTTGTCTTTGGGGTAGAACCCCAAATGGCGGGTCAGCTCCAAGGTGAAAAACAAAGGGAAATTGGCGTAGTCTTGTTCCACCAAGTCGAGCCATAGCAGCGACCTGACAATGAAGTCGTATAAGGCTTCGTTTTGCTCTTGTTCGGTTATTGTCTTGGTAAGCAACTCGCTAACATACATTAGTATGGCGCTTTTGTTCATCACGAAAGGAATGCTTTGGTAGGCCGTGGCCAACTGCACGTCTTTCAAATAGCCCAGGCTGCCTTTGTTGGGCAGGCCAGCCTCTATATAATTAATAAGGTGCAGGTTCTGGAACAGGGCTGCGCGGTTTTTCGAGTTGCGGTTGAAAGCCCCTTTCACCATATAGGAACGTAAGCCGAAATTGCGTGTGAAAACCTTCACAATCAGGCTGGTGTCGCCGTAGCGTATGCTTTGCAGGACGATGCCTTGGATGTTGTCGTCCATCAATTCTGGATGAGGATCTTGGTGGCAAACTTGTCGGTGCCTTGCTTGGTGCTAGTGAAGATGAGGTAGACGCCGGGCTGCACCTTCACGCCGTTGATGTCGGTGCAGTCCCAAACGGCCTGACCGCCTTCCGAAATCAGTTGGGTGACGAAAGCCCCGTCGACGGTGGTGATTCTCACCAACGAATTGGATACCAATCCTTTGATGCCGACGAAACCCGAATAGCCAGGCCTGACTGGATTGGGATAGGCCACCACATCGCTGACGTAAGGCTCGGGTGTGGCGGCTTCGCCTCGATAGGAGATGATGCCGTTGGCAGTGCCGAAAAACACCTCGCCGCTCTTGTCGACGGCCATGGTGGTGACGGCGTTGTCGAGCAAGGGGCTGTTGGTCGTGTTGAAGTAATGGATTTCTTTTGGGTTGCCGTCGAGCGACATGAGATAGACCCCCGACTCGAGGCCGAACCAGATTTGTTCGGACCCTTCGATTGAGGCCATCGAAAGCACATTGGATCCGTCGAAGAGGTAGTCGAATTGTTGTGTGCCGTCGTTGCGAGGCACTTTCACTTGCGTGGCGTCGAAATTGGAGCCACTGAAGATTTTCTTGGTGTCGGAAAAGACGCACGGGCCTTTGTCGGTGCCTGCCCACACGTTGCCTTGGTTGTCGACGGCAAGGCAGTTGACGGAGCCGAGGAGCTTGCCGTTGCCTTGGGCCGTGTTGAGGTTGACGCTCTGGTCGTCAGCGGGGTTGTCCAAAGTGCCGTTGTCGTTGAATACGATGACTTCGCCGTTGCGTCGTGTGATCCATTTGTAGTCGTTTTGGTCGATGAGCAGCGTCCCGATGTCGATGCCGCTCAGGCTGCCACCCAAGTTGAAGGAATGCCAGATGCCGTTGGGTTCGAGGGCCGACAGGAGGTTGATGGCTCCGGTGTTGACCACCCAGAGGTTGCCTTTGCTGTCGAAGCCAAGGCCGCTGATGTTGATGAGCGACGGGTCTTGCACCCAATAGTCGAGCGTGCTGTTGTCGGCATTGAACACATCAACGAGTTCGTTGTCCTTGAACTTGAGCAGGCCGCTGCCCCAGGTGCCCACATAGGTGACCGATGGGTCGTTGGGGTTGGTGGCAGTGCAAATGAAGTCGGAATAGTCAGTAAGTTCGTCAGGCATGGTGATGGTGTTGAAGATGGTCCATGAGCCGTCGAATCGTGCCACACCTTCTTTCAAGTAGCGTTTGCTCCAATTGGAGGCATGGCCACCGGTGGCAATCCACACTTGGTCGCCGCAGGCTTGCAGTTCAAACACGTTTTTCGAGGCGGGGCCGTTGGGTTTCACGTCCATGTTGTTCCACCCGTCGGAGGTCATGACGAGGCCGCGCCTTGCGTCGCCAATCCAATAGTTGCCTTTGTTGTCGATGGCCGACGAGAGGGGCAACACGCTGCCGCCTGGCGAGTAGATGTTGAGCACCTCGTTCATGTCGCGGTCGAATTCCTTCACGGCGTAGCGGTAGCTGACGAGGAAACGGTCGTCGTAGGCACGCAGCTCGTACCTTTGGCTGACTTCGTTTTTCCTCGAATAGCCCCAGTGGCTGCCGTCGAAGACAAACAGCGTGTCGGCATTGAAGCCGCCGTCGTAGTTGAGGTAGAGCTTGCCGTTGAAGACTTCCATCGCGTTGTAGGCCAAGTGGGGATGGATGAGGCTGTTGTCGAAATGCCATGAGGCATAGTTGGCAAGGTTTTGGGCATCCAAAGCGGCGTAATACATGCCGTCGTCGGTGCAGGCATAAATCTTCCCGTTGAAGAAGGCTATGTCGGTGACGTTCACGGCATCGCCTTGGTTGCCAATGTAGTAGGTGTCTTTCACCTCTTCTTTCTTGAGGTCGAACACGACGATGCCGAAGCCGCAAGCCACATAGGCCAAGTCGCCGTCGAAAAACACGTTGTTGATGTTCTTGTTGCCAACGATGTCCTTTTTCTTGATGTCGCTCATGTTTTTGACGGTGCCATCGTTGTGGATGAGGTCGACGTTGGCGTTGGTGTAGGCCACAAACAGCTTGCGTTGGCTCTCGTTGTAGGCTATCGTGCTGATGCCGATGTCCGACAACCCGTTGATTTTGTTGAGGATATTGATTGAGTTGTCCTCTGTGTCGTAGTAAAACAGCTCGAACTGGGTGGCGGCATAAACCTTGTTGCCGACGGGTTCCACGTCGATGACCCTTTGGTAGGGCAGGTGGGTGCGCCAGTTGCCGATGCCGACGCCGTCTTGCGCGAAAGCGGTCATCGAAAGGAGCGATGCTATGATGAGCGTTAGAAAATTGAGTTTCTTCATAGGTTGATGAATTTGGGCGGTAAAATTACGAAATTATAGGGAGATAACGTGGTTTTATGGAACATTTTCTTTGATGGATTGCATTATTTCATAATTTTGCACTACTTAAATTTCAAAATGGGCCACAATATGAAAAAAACAATCCTCCTACTGCTCACCCTGTTCCTCACAGTGGGCAGCTTCGCGCAAGACAAACCTAAGAAAGCCAAGAAAGAAAAGACCTACAACGAGAAAGGCGAAATCATCAAGAAAGGCTGGAACTTCGGGCCGCTGCCCGTGGTGGGCTACGATGCCGACTTGGGCTTCCAGTATGGCGTGACTTGCGACATCTTCAACTTCGGCGACGGCTCGCGCTATCCACGCTACGACTACAAGTTCAACGTGGAGGCCTCGCGCTACACGAAAGGCTCGGGCGTGTTCCGCTTCTACAGCGACTTGCCTTACGTCATCAAGGACACCAAACTCTTCTTCGACGTCACCTATTTCTACGCCAAGAAATACGAGTTCTTTGGCTTTAATGGCTTCGAAGCCAGCAGATCCGACCCTATGGCGGAAGTGGAAAATTACAAGAGTGGTTATCATTTCATCAACCGCAACCAGTTCCGTTTTGTAGGCAGTATGCAAAGGCCTTTCTTTGGCGTGCCTAACCTATATTGGACGGCAGGCTTGGCTTATTACAACACCAAAGTCGAACGTATCAACTTAGAAGGGTATGAAAACCAATTGACGCTCTATGAATTATATAAATACTCTAATATCATTAAACCAGATGAAGCCACAGGTGGTAATACCACCCAATTGCGCCTCGGCATGATTTACGACGGCCGCGACCACAATAGTGACCCGACCAAAGGCATCTATGCTGAAGCCACATTAGTGGGTGCTCCCGACTTCATCGACCGCAAGGGTTACAGCAACCTATCGTACACCTTCTTGTGGAGACAATACATCCCTGTTTATAAAGACAAACTGACCTTCGCCTATCGTCTCGGCGCCCAAAACCGCATCGCAGGCAAGACGCCGTGGTATATGATCAACAACCTGAACACTATGTTCTTCCAAAAGATGTACACGGAAGGTTTGGGGGGCAGCACAACCTTGCGTGGTGTGAATCGTAATAGCGTCATTGGCGAAGGTTTTGCTTTTGCCAACTTGGAGTTGCGTTGGCGTATCGTAGGTTTCCAGTTCATCAACCAGAACTGGCAAGTGGGCTTGAATCCTTTCTTCGATGCGGGCTTGGTAACACAGAAGTTCCGCGAGGAGGAAATGTTATTAGCTGGTGGCCAAGGCATTCCATATTCCGCCTTTGATTGTTACAGCGGAGAGAAAGAAAGCATCCACATGGCCGCAGGCTGTGGCCTCAAGCTCATCATGAACCGCAACCTCGTTGTGTCCGTCGACTTAGGTCGCGCCTTAGACAACCGCGACGGCGAGAAACTGAAGACGTTTGTCGGGTTTAATTACGTTTTCTGATTTTCGGAAACAAATCTGCCATAAATCTTATACAAATAGCTTTATCCTTTCTGTCGCTTGTCGTCATTGCGAGGAGGAACAACGAAGCAATCCAGGCAAAACTTTAGGTTCTGGATTGCTTCGCTTATCGCTCGCAATGACGCAAAGTGCGTCCAAAAGATTTGCGGGAGATTTGTAACAGATTTGTTTCCCTTACTTCGCCTTGCCTTGATTGGCGACAGCGGCCATCAACGCGGCCACCTTCTCGGGGTCGCCGAGGAAGAAGTCCTTCTGGAGTTTCATTGAGTCGTCGAACTCGAAGACATACGGAATGCCCGTCGGGATGTTGAAGGCGATGATTTCGTCGTTGCTCATGCCTTTCAGCACTTTGACGACACCGCGAAGGCTGTTGCCGTGGGCAACGACCAATACCGTGTCGTGCGTCTCGAAGGCCTTCATGATGTTGTTCTCGTAGTAAGGCATCACACGCGCGATGGTGTCGCAAAGGGCCTCGGTGAGCGGGATTTGATCGTCGGTAAGCTCGGCATAGCGCGGGTCCATGCGGGGACTCTTGGGGTCGTTCATGTCGAGCGCGGGCGGGCGCACGTCGAAGGCGCGACGCCATAGGCGCACTTGCTCGTCGCCGTATTTCTCGGCTGTGGCCTTCTTGTCTAAGCCTTGCAGCTGGCCATACGACTTCTCGTTAAGGCGCCATGACTTGTAGACCGGCAGCCAGTCCATGTCCATGGCTTCGAGGGCCAGATTCAAGGTTTTGATGGCACGCTTCAGGTAGGAGGTGAAGCAGATTTCGGGACGGTAGCCGTTCTCTTTCAGCGTTTTGCCCGCTTCGATGGCTTCTTGGACGCCTTTTTCCGAAAGGTCAACGTTGGTCCACCCCGTAAAGAGGTTCAATTTGTTCCATTCACTTTCGCCGTGACGGATTAAAATCAGTTTTTTCATTTTGATACTTTTATTTGATTTTGCTTAGTTTCTTTGGGTTGGTGGCCTGATGGACAATTGAAATCACACGTATAGTAGATTTTGTAACCGAATAAACCACATAATATTTCTCGTAAACTATGTTTCTATATACCTTTCTTTCTGTACTCCCAACAAAACGACTTTTAGGATTTGCATGTGGCATTAATGGCAACGAAAATATACGATCCAATATCTCTTTTTGGAATTTCTTTGCTACTATATCACCAAAAATCGTATGGCCATACAAAATTACAGTTTCCAATTCTTTCAGGAAATTCTCAGTAATAACAAGCCTTGGCTTCTGTTGACGGCCCGAAACTATATGTTTTCGGCCAGCCATTGCTCCAATCTACGTTTAAATTCACTTACACTCATATCACCCGATTTTTCGTCTTCTCGGATTTTGTCTCTGTAATCTTCCAAAGTCACTTCCACATCAGGATCGGGGAAAAGCCAGTTGATTTTTTTTGTCGTTGCAGTTGCCATAGCTTATAAATTTCCGCAAAAATACAAACTTTTCCGGATTTGGTGCATCAATCCAGTTTCTTTCTCTCCCTATGCCGTTTCGGCTGTTCTTCCTGTTCCTTTTCCACGGCAGCAGGCTCTTCTTTGGCAACAGCTTGTTGTGTTGCGCTTTCCGAAACCGTTTCCGCCTTCGGCATCTCGGCCTCAACGTGGCGGAAGATGTCGTCCTTGTCAACGGGTCGGGCTTCTTTGTGCCACTTGAAGCCAGGCAGATAGCGCGACGATTCCTTCAGGTCTTCTTCGGGATACATCGTCTCGTTGATGGTCTTGAATGACTTGATGACGGAAATGCCTTGGTTCTCCATTTCGATGACCATGGTCTCGGAGTTCGACACGTCAATGCCGATGAGCGAGCCGTCATCGTCACGAATCCAGTAGATGGTCTCGGCCTTGGTGCCGTCCACGTTGACGCGGTGGATGTTGCCGTCCTTGAAACGCGAGGTGATGTCGGTCCCCTTGATTTGGTTGTAGCCTTCAATAGTATCTTCCGAAATGATGAAAGCATTGCCTTTTTGCAGCACCCAGTCGATGCTTTGGTCCTTGAGCTTGATGTCGATGTCGGTGCCGGTCATTTGGCTGTCTTCGGCCCAAAGGATGGGACTGACGCGCATACGGATGGTGGAATCGGCCATCAAATAAGTGAGTGTGTCGCATTTGCCTTGCATGTCACTCTTGAAGAAACGCACGTTGCGCCTTGCAATCAGTTTCTTGACTTCTTCCTTTTTCTTGTCGAAATGCATAAACAAGGTGTCGCCGTGGATATAAAGGGAATCGCCGCCGTCGTAGCTGATGGCGTAGGCGCTGTCGGTGGCAAAGCTGAAGCCACGGTTTTCCCACATCTCCATGTAGTCGCCGCGCATGATGACCTTGTAGGACGTGTCAATCATGTCCACATGGTCGTAGGCCTTGGCCAGACCGATGTTGCGGTTGTAATACATCGAGTCCGACTTCATCCGTTGGGTCTCATTGTGCATCACAGGACGTTTGTCGAGGAAGGCAATGTCTTCATCCACAAGATAATAGCCATGCTCGCCATCCAAAATGTTTTCTTTATTAATGATAGTCGTCGGGCCTTCGAACCACATCTTTTCGATGTTGGTATTATAATATAAGGTGTCGGTGTACATTTGGTATTTCGGGCTGGTGACTTCCACATTCTCGAAAAACGAAAACTCCTTGATGTCGTCGCGATAATAGCCGATGCAGCTGATGAGGGTCTTGTCGCCGCGATAGGTGGTCGCGCTGTCGGGATAGCAGGCCAGATGCAGGTTGCGGTCATAGGTCATGTATTCCGTAAGCAGTGTGGTGGAGTCGTCCATCAGTTTCACGTTGTCGAAAAACTCGGCAAAACGCGTGTTGCCGTCATAATCCAGCAGGTCGCTGAAGACCTCCACGCTGTCGTTCACGATGATGTGCACATTCTGGAAAGCCTTGAAACTGTTCGATTTTTCATAGAAATAGGCTGAGTCGCAGAAAAAATAGGCCGAGTCGTGCCGCATCTTCACGTTGCCGATCAAGCGTTGCATGTCGCCCATGCTCTTCGAGAAGGTGGCCACGTCGTAATGCTCAATGTGGATGCGGGTCTTCTTGCGTTGCACGGTGTCTTGCTCCTGAGCCGCAACGAATTGCGACAGCAGTAAAATCATGGATGCTATGAACAAGGCTTTGGCTTTCATCGTGATGAAATAACGCGCAAAAGTACGATTATTGTCCGAATTGGGCAAAAAAGATAAAAACGCGAAGACCAAGCTTGCGGATTGCAAAATTCGCAAGAACGGGGTTGCAAAATTCGCAAGAACGGGGAGCATATCAAGATGAAATTGGGCATCAGCGGACAGCCCTTCGCCAGGCAAAAAAAGTAGAGACGCGCCACGGCACGCCTCTACACACACATCCATTAGGTCTTTATCGGATTATTCCTTATCGCGAACCAAACGTACCGAAATGCCAACATAGCGATAACTACTTGAAAAAGAGTTGTTACTTGTGCCAATTTGTAACTCCATCGCATTACCCATAGTACCGCTATGAGAACTTGACCAATAATTGCCACTGATACCCACATCATAGACTTTAGTATTATCACTTGTCGGGCGAATACCTGCAGCAGGCAGAAACACCGCGCCGTTAGCTTCAAAAATATTAGTCCAATCGGTTATACTAATATTGTTATTGGAGGATCCAGAATTAGTGCCGTTCAGCGTATAAACAGAAGCATCCCAGTCATCTGGCAACAAGACAACTCCATTCATGCCATTTACACTGCCTTTTGCCCAGCGAATACCAGAAATGGTACTGCGAGTATTGAATACATAATACCATTCATCGTTAGTCAATGTACGCCATATTCCTTCCTCATTTCCACCATTGCTAATAGGATTGTATCCCCAGTCAGCTTTCCCTGTCTTGTCATATAGATTTTTGTTAATATCTCCATAGGCTTTGTATTCGCCCCAATAGGGACTAGTAGTCCAAGGCTGGTAGGCAGCAGCTCCATGAGTGTATCCACTTGTACCCCAACCAAATAAAGACACGATATCTTGATTAGCATAATTATCACCCACATTTTGGCCAGATGTTTCTACTATGTCATACTGATGTTCTATAAAGGACCATATACCTGCTGACTTTGTATATTGAAGGTTGCCTTGTGAAAAATACACTTGCTTCGAGGTATTCACTGAAAACAAACCGTTGATAGCGCCTGAAGGAGCTGAAACCAATGTAGTAAAACTATATATATTGCCATAACTGGTTCCTGCCTCGTTGGTGGCATAGGCGCGGAAATAATATTGGGTGTTGCCCGTCAGTGCGGTCAGCGCGACGGTGAATGAACCATTGTCAAGATTGCTGCCTTCAACATGAGTCCCCGTCAAGCCTTCAAATCCATCAGTGGTGCTGTAGCAGATGCCGTAGGTCAGGTTGGTGGGGTCGTTGCCATCATTGTTAATCGTGCCGCCGCAAGTGGCTCCGTCAGCGGTAATGCCGCTCACTTCTGAAGATGTCGTCACCGTGGGAATGGTCACCGATGTGCCCGTGGCGAAGTCCTCCTGTTCGCCATAGGTCGTGCCAGCCGAGTTGGTAGCGTAGGCACGCACGTAGTAGGTGGTGTTGGCGGTGAGGCCGGTCAGCGCGACGGTGAATGAACCATTGTCAAGATTGCTGCCTTCAACATGAGTCCCCGTCAAGCCTTCAAATCCATCAGTGGTGCTGTAGCAGATGCCGTAGGTCAGGTTGGTGGGGTCGTTGCCATCATTGTTAATCGTGCCGCCGCAAGTGGCTCCGTCAGCGGTAATGCCGCTCACTTCTGAAGATGTCGTCACCGTGGGGACGGTCACCAAAACGCCCGTAGTAAAGGTCTCCACGCTGCCCGTGTATTCCTGCTCGCCGTTCTTGGCAAAGGCTTGGAAGGCATACTCGGTGCCTTCTTCAAGGCCTTCGAGGTCGTAGCTGAAGTTTTCGCCTACGGTGGCCGTCACCCTGTTGTTCATGGCGGTGGCGTTGCCCCAGTAGAAGCCCACCTCGGTCACGCTCATGCCCACGGGGGCGGTGCAGTTGCCGTTGAGGGTGGCGGTAGTGTAGACCACGTTGGTGGCTGCCGTCGTGTTCACGGGCAGGCCCGATACGGTCACGGCGGGCATGTCGCGGATCATGTCGGCGGCAATCGCGTTGTCGTTGGTGGTCTCCAAGCGGTAAAGCTCAGCACCGTTGGTGCCTTTCAGCACGGCAGTGAAGCCGTTGGCCAACGTGCCGACGGGCAGCACGAAGACCATCGTGGCGGCCTCGCTTTCGCTCAGCGTCAAGCCACCTTCGCAATCGAGGGTCACGGTGGTGGCGTTGCCGGTGAACTCATTGCTCATGTCGGCCAAATTGAAAGCGTAGGTGCCTGCCAACATTTCATTCTGGGTCTTGCTCGTCAGCTCGATGCTGCCCAACGTGCCCGTGCCTTTCACGGGGATGGCCAGCAGTCCGCAGGGGCTGCTGAAGGCGAAGTTGTTCTCGTTGTTGGTGGCCGTCATCGGGTAGGTGTTGGTCTCGAAGCTGCCGTTTTTGTAGGTCTGCGTGGCAGCAAGGGTCAGCGTCACCGTGCCAGCCGAAGCGTCGGAGGCGCTGGCTGCGGGATAGAAGGCGCAGTAGCGTTCGGAGGCTTCAATCTCGCCCTCGAAGTTGGCCACTTTCGCGTTGTTGTCGTTGGTGGTGAAGGTGGCGGCGGTGCCGTTTCCGTCAAACACCTTGATGGCGTCGCCCGTGTTCCACAGCAGCCAATTGTCGTTGCCGATATGCGTCTTGGCATTGCTCGTGGGTTGCGTGATGGTCGCTTGGAAACTTGTCGTGGCAACCTTTTCTTCGTTCTTCTTGCACGACACGACGGCCAGTGCAGCAAGGGCGCAAAGGCCCATCGTTCTCAAAGTCTTCTTCATGTTTTTCTTTGATTTTAAGGGTTTTACATTACCAGCTTCCGCCGTTGGTTCCGAATTGGGTGCCACCTTGTCCGGTGATTCCCGTTGACGTTTCGCCGCCGCCCGAGGCGCAAAGCACGCCCTGCGATTCAATCTCTATGACCTCCGCCT
>R28__coassemble_67_pt1 | contig 60203 bp, 54 predicted proteins | sample R28__metabat2_low_PE_021 | metagenome-assembled genome bin R28
AGAGCACGACCTTGCCAAGGTCGGGGTCGCGAGTTCGAGTCTCGTTTTCCGCTCCGCTTTTGCGGAAATAGCTCAGTTGGTAGAGCACGACCTTGCCAAGGTCGGGGTCGCGAGTTCGAGTCTCGTTTTCCGCTCCGCTTTTGCGGAAATAGCTCAGTTGGTAGAGCACGACCTTGCCAAGGTCGGGGTCGCGAGTTCGAGTCTCGTTTTCCGCTCCACAAGTCCCGATGGAAGTCGGGATTTTTTGTGTAAGTGCCTGAGTGGTGGAATTGGTAGACACGAGGGACTTAAAATCCCTTGGCCTTTAAAGCCGTGCCGGTTCGAGCCCGGCCTCGGGTACAATTAATCCTCTGTATATTGTTTATTTTCAAGCAATTACAGAGGATTTCTTCTTTTCTGGGTGAAACATAGGTGAAACATTTTGGTCTATCTAACTCCTTGAAATGCCGTTTTAACCTTGCACCTATTATAATATAGCAGCAGTTGAAAGAAATGAAAAGCATTACAGACAGCCCGTGTTATTTCACCCCCAAAACCATCTCAAACGCCCGTTCCAACCTCGGCAGTATAGGTGAAAAGTGTGTTCCATCGACGAGTTCAAATATGACAGCAGCCTGACTATTTGTTTTCAGTATCCTGGCGGCAGCAAGAGTTCTCTCCTCTACTGTCGCCATTCTTTTATCTTTGGCGTTCTTCTCTTTTTCGCCTAACAGCATACAAACCTTCTTGATCTGCTGTGATGGCGTATGTTTTTCCATCCACTCGACAAAGCCGTCATACCACAGCGACCCGGATATGCTAATGATGTTAGTAAAAGAGTTTGTATTGAAGCAAGTCCATAAAGCAAACAACCCAGACAACGAAACGCCCATAATTGTCCTCTCTGGATCCACCATGCCCATAGTTTTTTCAATTTCAGGGATTATCTCATTGGTCAGTTTATCAAGGAATGATGTCGCCTGTCCTCCAAAGGGTTTCGCTTTCTTGAACACTCCCTCCGCTGGCCAAGGTGTTAGGTCGTCATTCCAGTTCGCGCCAGGAATCACAACAATGGAAACGCCGTATTTACCTGCCAATTCTTTCAACCCCACGTCCAAATCCTCCCTGATTCCTTCGGGTAGAATCATGTAGCAGACTTTGTTGGTGTTTGGCGCAGCGTAAATCATTTCTCACCCAATCCTATCAATACAAACATCCTTTCGGCCACAGTTCTTGCAGTAGGCTCCCATCCAAACCTTGTCGAACTGGTTGATGATTGACTCTACAAACTCAGGGTCGTTGGTGAGGATGCCAGCTTCAAAGTTGCGACGGTTCTCACTCTTCATGCCCATACCCGCGCCTGTAAGGTTAGCCGAGCCAATGTAAGCTGTCTCTGTGTCAAATATCATCAGCTTGAAATGCACCCTCGGACAGCATACCCTTTCCAAGTCAGTTGCAAGTATGGGATATTTGTCGAAGTCATCCCGGAACATCTGGCCTGGCTCTTTGGCATGTATCAATCTCACATCAATGCCTTTCTTCAATAATTCAGCCAATGTTGAAAGAAACGGAACTGCATCTTTACCCTTCATTACATAGAGGTCCTTGATGTCAGCCGTACCTATCCACAGCGACTCTTTCACCGTGACAACCCGTGATATTACCTCAGTGTAGTGTTGCTCATTTTGGATGTATTTGATGAACGGTGATGGCATGGTTTATTCGGTTGATGCGGCAAAGATAGGCATTTTGTTTTTCATTCATCATCAATCCTTAGCGGTGTACCTAACGGGAAAAAGGTTGGCCAAAGGATGATAATGCTTTCTTTCTTGGATTCGACTGCCTTTAATTGTTTGTTGCGTTTGGCCGCTTTCTTTTCGCGTTTTCTATCCATCTTTTCTTTTTGTTTGCGGCTCTGGTGCTTTCGTTTTTTGACTTGTTTTTTCCTTTGCTCTTCTTCGTTGGCTTTCATTTTGGCCTCAATTCGTAATTGCTTCTCTTCCCTTGCTTTTTTGGCTTGCTCGATTTCCTCCCAAATATGCTTGTAGAATTCTTCCCCGCCACCAAAAGGCACTGTTCTGACGCTACCACATTCAGGACAACGCTGGGGAACGGAAAATGCTGTCATGTGATACTCAATATCATGCGATTTGAAAACACGACCGCAACGGGTGCATGTGAATGTTGTTAATCCTCGGTACATAATATCAGTTTTTTCTTTTTCTACGTTGTTTGCGATACCATTCCTCCCGTTTCTCTTGTTCCGCCTTCTTCCTCATTTCCAAACGCATTGCAGCCTCTTGCTCCTTTTGGTTCTTTTCCTCCTCGTCTGCCGCATCAAACCTTGCGTTTTCTTCATCCAGTCTTTTCTTGTGGATTTTCTTGATTTCGATGATCTCTTCAGGAGTAAACAGCCTTCCCAGCACCTCATCCCTCACCCTTTAAAAACCAAGCCGAGCAGATTCCCTAATTTCCTCATCAGTATAGATGTCGTCTGCCAAATAGATCTCATCGTTTCGGCGTTCTCTTTCAAGTTCCTCGTTCTGTCGGTCAAAATTAGTCCGCTGTTCTTCGGGAGTGTAACCGTAGAAAGTAAGATGCCAAAGACAATGGGCAGCCAGCACCGTATCATTGCAATGCAGGTCTTTGTCTCGTTTTACTTGATAACCCAAATACTCGCCCCAGCGTATTCCCTCCAGAACGCCAATGTATGGCACATCATACTGACGGTCGTATTGCGCCAAGAAGTAATCCTCGCTATGCGGCTTCAGTTTCATGTCCCTGATATAATGGTACGCCTTCAGGAAAGCCCCTCCTTGGTTACTCATTTTGGGATCGAAATCAACGATAATATCCATCATGGTGTCGAAGTTGCTTTTCAAGATAAGTTCGCGAAGCGTTAGCGGTCGAGGGCCACGCCAGTCAAGTTTCGTCCAGACGGGATGCTTGTTTTTCATGGTTGATCCGGTTTTGAGGTATCAGTTGCTTTCCCGTTTGCCCCACTATCGCACAAGCTCCATATCACGAACCAAACCACTGCGCTGACAGCATAGATGACCCAAGCCCACCACGGCGCATCGATGGCGAGGAGGATGAAAAACGATACGAGATAATCAATGAAGAAAAATGTACCCATAATGCAACGGTTTTGATAACGAGTGCAAAACTATCGCATCCTCACCAATGCACAATGGAATGTAGTGAATTATAGTAAAAGATGGTTTTTACCGCCGCAATTTGATTTCTTCATCGCTGCAAAGCTTATACACCTCGTTTCGGATGTAGTCTTCGAGGCTTTGGACGTTTTTCTTGTTGACCTGCTGTCAAAGCAGTTGTGTCAAATCATAATACATCGAAACAGTATCTTTTTCGGTATTTTCAGCCTCGCTTGGTTTCAAAAACTTGAACCCGTTCTTTTGATAGAATGGGATGGCTTCTTTTAAGGCATCTACCGTGACAAAAGCACAACCTGTACGGTTGTTGGTGATGAAAGTGTCCTTCACAAAATTGACAAGCAAACGCCCTATATGTTCATTTTGGTGTTTTTTGTCCACTCCTAAACGGCCTATCTTCACAGCGGGATAATCACTGCGGTGTTTGCTGTGGGGGAACTCTTTCTTTATCTTTCGCCAAGTGGCCTTGTCGCTTTCATTGATGGAAATCCTGTCATTTGATACGGAGAAAAACGCGAGCAACTCTTTGTCATCCTCCAACAGATACGTTACTGCCAAAAGACGGCTGGCGTATGCCTTTGCATCATTCAGCAGAAAATCGTTCAAATCGGCATTGCCGCAATCAAATGGCTTCAAAGGAAGTTCTTCGGTAAGCCTAACAATTCTTCGGTTGTCCTGCATAAGTCTTTATCAAAACGCAAAAGTTAGCATTGCGCGAATAATATCGGCATCAGCCTTTACGCGCTTCTTTTCTTCTTCCGACGCTTTCTCGTTCTTTTCCATTTCTGCGAAAAAAGCAATAGCGTCATTGCCTTCCAATACAGGTGTCGCTTCTATCGGTTTTGCCATAATTCTTTCTCCTTTCAATGGTTTCCGTTTGCAAAAATACACATTTTCCGAAAAACGGCAGAGGTCTGTTTTTAGAAAACAAGAATTGCCACGAATATGCCACGAATTTTTCAATAATTCATTTCTGATAATTCGTGAATCATTTATGAAAATTCGTGTTAATCATATCATCAACGGCGTTTCTTTCTTCGATTCTTCCATCTGCTTTGTCTGCGTTTGCGATACCATTCTTCACGCTTCTCTTGCTCGGCCTTCTTCCTCAATTCCAATTTCAAGGCCGCTTCTTGCTCCAGTTGCTTTCTCTCTTCCGCTTCCGCTGCATCATACCTTGCGTTTTCTTCATCCAGCTTTTCCTTGCGGATTCGCTTGATTTCGACGATTTCTTCTGGGGTGAACAGCCTTTGCAAAACCTCGTCCTGTATCCTCGTCCTGCCACTCCAAGCCGCTTCCTTGACGTATTCATCGTCATACAAATCGTCGGCCAAGTAAATCTCGTCGTTGCGGCGTTCCCTTTCCGCCCTCTCAAAATAGCGTTCTGCTTCTTCTTTCTGCTCCTTTGGCGTAAAACCGTAGAAAGTAAGATGCCAAAGGCAAATGGCGGCCAGCTTTGTATCAGTGCAATGCAGTTCTTTGGCTCTCTTCACGGGATAGCCTAACCACTCGTGCCAACTCACTCCCTCCAGAACACCGATGTAAGGCTCATTATACTCGGAGTCATATTCTGCCAAGATGTAATCCTCGCTATGCGCCTTCACCTTCATGTCTCGGATACATTCGCAGGCACGGTAGAAGTGATTGCCCTGATTGGCCATCTTCTTGTCAAAGGCGATGATATACTTCATCATGGTTTGAAAGTTGCTTTTCAAAATGAGTTCGCGAAGCGTGAGCGGTCGAGGGCCTCGCCAATCAAGTTTTGTCCAGATGGGGTGTTTGTTTTTCATGGTTCCCAATAATCAAAGATTGAATTGCTTTGTTCGCGTTTTGGTGTATCATCCCACCACTTGTTATGGAAAACCAGCTCTGAATTGTTGTCCTTGCTTCCTTCTTCTTGGGTTTCTTCTGTTGGACATTGTTGCGCAATCACGACGATGCCCATCTTTTCAGCAAGCCCCTGTAGCATGGTTAGCTTCAGCTCATCAGGAATCCCATGAAAGTAGTCGTCAACCAGAAGCCGATAATCGTCCATCAAAACAACTTGTATGTCATGCTCCGCTTTAAGTTTTTCGCAGCGGGCATACAAATTGATGGCCATAAGTTTCTCGCTATCATCAATCCAAATTGGTTTCTTCTCCAATTCAAGTATCTTTTCAGCAACCATCAAGTCATTTGACAAACTGTTAGGCTTGTTTTTCCTTGATTTTGAAGGATTTGCTCTGAGTTCATTTTCCGCCGCTTCCATAAGTAATTGTGCGCCGTTTGCTTTTGAAGAGAAAACAAACATGGTTTTCCTGATGTTGTATAGGCAGGATGCCATCAAGTTGGGGTGCTGTTCAATAATATACAGATGTCCAGGCGCAATGTGCTTGTCCAAACATTTCCCCAAGTTACCAACATTCTCAACATCTTGTGCCTTGATTATCTCGATTTTCGCATCTTCAAAAGTGCTTTCCATAGTGCATTAGTTTTGATTACGGGGACAAAACTACAGCACCGCCGCCAATGCGCAATGGAATGTAGTAAACTATAGTAGGATATGAGGGCTTACAGCCGCCGCACCATGAAGGCTTGCATCGGTGGCCAAATATCAACAAGCCACCTTTTATCGAAATTCTCCTCTGTCAAGCCCTTCATGAATAGCTCAGTGGCTCTGTAGGCTTTATAGTCGAAATCATCCTTCAATTTCAGTTCCACTTTACCCATTTTTGACAATTGGATAAGTCTGTCAAAAAAGAAGTTTTCTCCAATACTATCCTCCTCAATGGCCACACCGCTCAGACTCTCACCAACCACCTGCACACAGCGTTTGAAACCGCCATCTTCAGGGAACACTGACAGAATCAAATTGTCATAATAATCAATTGGAACGCTGATTGCCTTGCCTTCCTTCAATGCCCGAAGGCCTGTCGGATTATCAGTCATTGCTTTCCACAAGCCATCGTATTCCAGCATCCGCTCTTTTGAAACCTCCATTACATTCATTGCGGCATCTTTCATAAAATCAGGGCCTAATGAGCTTATGCTTACATAATACTCATCATCAACCCAACCTAAGCATTTGCGGGCATGTTCTGACGCAAGTTCGCGTGCCAGACGGATGTCAACTTCAAACAATGGCACACCCAGTTGCATGAATTTATGGCACATGCAGTAGAAAAAGACAAGCGATCTTATATCGGCGCTGTGCCATACGACAACCATGTCATATTTTGAAAAGTCGGTAGAGAAGAAACTATAGGCGTTTTTCTCTGGAAACATCACCTCGTCGGAAGGCAATTTGCCATACGCCAAATTCATCGGGTAGTATTGGTAATCGTCGCCCATTCTGCCTGAATAACAGACCCTGGTTTCGTCATCGACTTTTAAGGAAACAGGGTGCTTTTGTACAACCTCTTGTATGATTTGAGACTCTTCCCTTGTCGCTGTCAAGTGCAGTATCTTCTTGGCTTGGCAATATTGTTTGTAGTTGGTTTTTTGTCTGTACATCTCTATTGTTTGTTTCAGCCTGATTTCCTCACCCTCGCAAAGCTTGTACACCTAATGCGTTCCCTTCTCTTTCAGTCGCTCTTTTCGGGCTTTTTGCTTCCTCCATTTCCCTTGGTTTTTTTATCAAACTCATCAATGGGGTCTGCTTCGCCATTTTTAACTTTTTTGTGATGCCTTAACCATTCAATTATCCACCTACGGTGTTTGTATATATTCTTCTTAAACAGCATTTTCGAAATTATTACCTTTTAAGATTTCGATCTATAGCAGTTAATGTTCAAAAATAGTTCTAAGGGAAGTTTCAATCACAAAACGTCCGTCTTCTGTGATGTAATAACCATCTATGTAATACAAATCCCAATCTAAATCTTCATCGACATAAGAAACAAAAACATCTAAACTACGATCGAAAAACTTCAAACAATGTATGACATAAGGTATTATTAATGACCATTTTCCGTTGTCAGTTTCATTTGACTGAAGAATCACCTCACCCTTTCGATAATAAACACAATCTATTGTTGCGTCCCAATCGTAATACAATCGTTGAAGATAACGCTCTTTTTTGTTTTCATTAAGGTAATTCTCAAGTACTGTGATCAATTCACCTACTTTCATTTGTGTATCTCCTATTGTGTTTAAATTTCATTGCTGTATTATTTATAATATATTTTGTACTAGAACAATTTGGAATTGGGTTTAGCTTTAGAGCCTTTTAAGATTATCTGCTTGTAATAACAAGGTTCGTTGTAGTCTTCTGCCAGATGCACATTCGGCAATTTGTCGTCCCTTGCCGTCGTCAGAAGATAACATTGACAACAATTTGTCGATTATACATTCTAGTCTTTCTATAATTTCATCTTTCTTTTTTTGCAGTTCTTCGCCTTTTTGTTTTTTTGCTTTTAAGGCCTCTTTATGTTCTTCTTGTAAGTTTTTAATAGCCTCATTACATTTAGATTTGGTTTTCTTTCTCGTCAAAATCGAACCTCCAATCCATCCTGCAAGAAAGACCAATAAGGCAATCAGGATGCGTAAAATTACCTTAATTACATCGCTCATAGTAAAATGATTAATAGTTGTTGAATTCTGAAATTATATGATTTACTCTATATTTTGTATTCATAGCAGCAATAAAGCTTTGAGTTTTGCAGATTTGAGACAATGTAACAATGTATCCACCAAGATCAAACTTTTGCATCGTGTTCTTATCACCCAAATATGCTTTTATCATCGAGTATCCTATGTCTGAAACAGTAGCTATAGTGTCTGAATACATTAGAATTTTTTGTGTCCTGACTTGAAAAAGTCCTTCATCTTCTGACGGTTCCATAGTTAGTCTATGGAGAAATGCAATAAGCCAATTTATTATTTTTATTGCCAAAGAACCTTCGACAATAGTTCCGGTGTTTAGGCCATAAAATGATAACTTTTTTGCCAAACCTGGAGAAAAAGTTGCTACGACAGGTATGGGCAAACTTTGTCTACTTGGTAAATCAGTGCTAAGATGAACGATTTCTTTTAATAATGCTATTCCCAAAGCACTCCAGCCCTTCCCTTTTTCATTTTTTATTCTCTCAATAATTGAATAAAAAATATCCGCTGTGCTAGCTCGTTCGCAAATAGTATCTAAATATTTAGCACTAATCTTGCCGTTATTAGATAATTCTTTGTGCATCAAAGTGTTAACATGCCAACTTAAAAAATCACTTCTTGTAATTGTTGAAGTCATTATGTTGGCCGTTCCAAAAATCATACCTAAAATAGGATCGTGTCCCAAAGCGGTAGTTCGGTGATTAGCACCGCTAAAATTCGGATTCTCTATACCGTTTTCTTTGAACCATTTTCTAGTGTGAGTTTTTCTTATCGCATCAAAAGGAACTGGATTGGCTATTATTTCTTTTGTTGAAGCATAATATCGGGAATTCTTCCTGTTAGAATGTTCTTCAAAATGCAAAGGATTCTTATCTGCAATTTCCTTATCACTCATTTCTCGAAATCTCTTAATCAGATATTTGGCCACTGCCTGCAACATCGTTGATAACTCCAAAAAAGCAAGATCTTTATTATTGAAAACAGATGTTAGTTCTGAAAAACTCTCATCGGCTTTTGCCAATAGCTTATCGGTATTATCACAAACCAAAATGCGATGATCAATTTGTTGTCCAAATTCATTGATTTCAACATCTATCTCAGCATCATCTTGAAGAATGGACTCGTAATCCTTTATTATCTCTTGTAACCTTTCCATTTCCATAGTTTTTCTGATTAGCATTTCTTCCCCAACTAGTTTTCAATCCTTTCCACATCCAAATAAGCCATGCTCAAAGCTCCAGCTTTTTTGATATCAATTCCGTAAATCCGCATGAAGGCATCCACTACGGCTTGGCCGCCGTTGGTCGTCACGGGGTTGCTCATGCTGTTGCTTACTACATCCACCGACATCCCTTTTTCAACACGGATGCCGCTGGTCAATTTCGAGTTTTTTACTGTGATTCTGTAAAGCATATAATGTTCTTTTTGTGCCTGCAAGTCCCACCAAGGCTGGCTTTATAATATTGGTTATGGCACAAGAAAAGCGTGAGACTCGATTCTGTCTGTCCATTAAGCAGTAGGTATCGCCAAACACCTTTCACGGAATGAACCGAAGAAACAAATTCCCACGCTCGCTTTTTATCAAGTCGGCGTTGTCACACCTATTGACTTCAAAACGAAAGGTGAGCATTAGTCTTCGTTCCCCGTGTGTATTGGCGATTTCACTGCTTGGAACTCAGAATGCCTTCCTTGTCGAGTCGGGATTGCTCCCCCAACTCGCTGCAAATATAGTCATTTTTCAGACTAATGCTCGGTTTGTCGATATTTTTTTTTCGTTATATTCATTTGTCTTTCAGTTTTCTCTCTGGATTGCTTCGTCGTTCCTCCTCGCAATGACGCGAAGCGGCGCAACGGACAAGGCATAAGAAAAGAGCGCGTCCCAACCTTTCTCATTCCGCTGGATGGCTCTGGTAAACCGTATCAAAAAATGAGGAAAAGCAGTCCACGCCCTATTATAATAAGGGGTGGACATTTGCCGCCTTTCGTCCCTTGATAGAATTTTACCAGAATTTACCAGTCGGAACTGCGTCGTCAAACGTCCTTCGCAAGATGTCCTTTCGCCGAAGCGATGCCGCAAAAGTAAGAAATCTTTCCTTACCTCGTCCAACATCCTGCGTTTTTTCGCGGACTGCATTATTGTTTTGTTGTCGCCCATATCTCTCTGCTCTTAGATTGGATTGGGCGCAAAAATAATGGTAATTCCAATGGCAAATTGGATTATAGGAGATTATAGGGAATTATAGCGGGACGGGTTACTTTACAAACTTGCAAATCTCAGGATATAGACCCGCCATGTATCTTCGGAACTCTGAATCGGCGGAGTCGGCATAAGAACTATCCTTGTTAGCCACCCATTCTGGGCCTCGGAAGAAGAGCCTCATTTTCTTGTAGTCGCCCCTCTCCGACAAACTGCGGACAATGTAGATCAACTCGTATGGCTTGTTGTTCTTGCCGTGCCATTCTATTTTGGGCAATTCCTTTCCTTCGGGGCGACATCTTCCCGTCAGTCGGTAGGCGAATAGCGCTTTCACATCGTTATCGTCTGCAATATAGCCCTTGTCAGCAATCCAGTCGATGAAGGCCGCAAAGGTCTCAACGCCCTTCTCTTTCAAGGTGTCGTCCATATAAAAGTATTCCTTGGACATATTGGATTTGTGCCGCCATGCGAAATAGTCGTCAGGAAGGGCGAACGGAGCGGAGGAAGGCCGCTGAGGGGGATTGTTGTATTCTTCCCAAATCGCGCCAATCAAGTCTTCGGCAATTGGGTTGTCGAGAATTGGGTCAATCAGGTTACGCTCCTTCAACAAGAACTCATCATACAAGTCCCAATAGTAGCGGAGGTACACGCCTAAATTGGTTTCGATGAAATGGCGGTAGTCGGAAAAGTATTGATATAGTGTTTCGTCTCTGTCATCAATGTTGATCAGTTCGCTGGATGGTTGCCATCGTTCCACGGCTTCAAGCACCACGTCGCTGTCTTGCCCATCGTCGTTTTTCAAGCGGCCAGCCATGTAGTCGAGGAGATAGGGCAAGTCCCCGTCCGCTATGTTCTCACCTTTGTAAGAGTCGTCCAAGCAATTGGCGCAAAGCTTGGCTAACGGGGTGGTGTCGCATCGGCTCTGTTCCAATAACGATGCAAAGCCCTCCATGTCGTTTTGCTCAATCCTGTCCAACAAATCCTTTTTCTCGCTTGATCCGATTTGCAGTACCGAAAGGAAATCCATGACGGTTGTTTTGAGCAGGGTTTTTAGCGTTTTGAAAATCTCATCGGGCAACATGAAAGGCATGCCGGCATCATCGTCGTTGAGAATATCAACCTTTTCGTCCATCAAGAAACGGTTGTTGTGAACGAACACGATGGCATTACACAACGGTGCAAACACTTCCTTCCATAATTGAAGAGGTTCTTTCAGGTCATTATCAGTCTCCTCATCCCGAAGGATTTCGTCCACATCTTCGGCTAATTTCTTCGGGGCAGGGTTTTCTATGACTTTCTTCAAGCCGTCATAATAGAGTTTCCGTCTGACTATTTCATCGTCGCAATTCATGGGTGCAAAGGTAAACATAAATTCCTTATGCCACAAAACCCTCTCGTTTCCCCCGGACAATTACAGTTACAATATTTCTGTTCTCTATATAGGGAGACAGGAAAAAAAGGTTCAATTATGTTACCTTTGCATATTTCTCACTCTGTCCTAAACCTCACCAACCGCAGCGGCATCCCTTGGCGATCCTTCAGCACCTGAACACCATAGTAATATCCGCCGTGGCACACGAAGCGCTTTTTCGTGAGGGCGAGGTCGTAGTCTTCGCACTGGAAGGAACCCGTTGAAACGCTTTGCCCTTTGCTGACGGAATAGGCGTGGAAGGCGTTTTTGCCTGCTTCCTCGGCGTCATTGAAAAAGAGGATCTGGTCGTTGTTGCCTCTGATGGCCATGGTGAACCAACCCATGTTGACAGGCTCCTTGATGTGTTGGATGCCGTTTTCATAAAAGGAAATCAGTTCATTGTATTTTGGAAGCATTCTCTCGTCGGTCACTCGCGGCAACTCGTCTTTCAAGTCCTTGATGCGGGCGTTTTGCTGGGCGATCTGCTCTTCGACGGACAGGATCTGCGGTGCCCAGTCCAATGGCTTTTCCGAAATCTTGTTGCCATTGAAGTCGTAGGTCCTCACAAGTCCGTCGATGGGGTTGGAAACGATGAGTTTGTCGCCCACTTTCGCGATTTGCCACTCCACTTTCATGTCTTCCCTTCGGCTTTCCGTGCAAATGAAGTAGTTTTTGTTTTTGAGGTCGGCGCTCATGTCCTCAAAGGCATCGCAAAGGGTTTTCTCCTTGCCGGTTTTTGTATCCAAAATGGATACAAGACTTCTCCATTTTTTGCTCCACGACGTGCCACCAATGATGGCGATATGATGATCGTCCAACGCCAACATTTCCTTTGCCAAATACTTGATTTTAAGTTCTTTTGTAATCAGTCCACTGTCGTCAAACAGGTAGATGTCGCCCATATTGTTAGCCTCGGTGAAATACAAGTTGCCCAACTTTCCGTCCACGGGCTGGATATTGCGCGGTTTCTTGCCTTTGTCGGCAAAATATATAGTGATGTCTTTCAGGAACTTGCCGTTTGCGTCGAAAAGGGAATACCTGTTTTTGTTGGCATGGCTGACCATGGCTTTGCCGTCGTCGAAAACGACAAGCTTTTTCCGCAGTCCGTTCGGGCGGCCATCCAAGGTGTCGTAGTAGGTGTCGAAGATTTTGCCCCAGTCGTTCTCCTTGCCGTAGGTCTCGTCGGGGACGAGCGTAATTGTTTGTGCGTCTATTTGATGGTATGACGCGAGGACTAAAATGACGATGAAAAGCAGTTTTTTCATGGCTGTGGGATTTAAAGGTTGATTTCTGTTTTTTCTGATTGCATACGCATTTTGAACTCTGCAAGCTCCTGCTCTGCAAAGGGTCGGTTGGCATCGTAGTCTTCGATGGTGTAGTAGTCGAAGATGTAGTCGGTTGGCTTGGGCTTCGACAACAGGTTGAAAGCCATTACAATGAGTGTGATGGCGGCAGCTGTCGACACCGAAGAGATGATGGCAATGCGGGCGACATTCACTTTGGGGCTTGCCGTGTGCCCGAACTCGAATTTCGGCACGGCGATGTCTTCCGGAACCAAAGTGTCCAATGATTCCTTCAATTTGTCGGCAAAAGCACGTTGTGCTTCGGCTTTTTGCTTGCACGAAGGGCATTTTTCGAGGTGCGAGGCTGCTTCTTGCCTTTCGCTTTCGGTCAATTCACCGTCGATGTAGCTTTGTATCGTTTTGTCATTCAAGTGTTTCATAATAGTTGCTTTTTGATTTTGTCCAATGTCCTTGATAAGGTTTTCCCGACGGAATGGAAGTTGCGCCCGGTCATTTCCGCGATTTCCTTGTAGGAATAGCCCTCGCTGTAGAGCACGACCAGCGTTTGTTCCTTCTCGCTGAGGTGGGCTATCGCGTTGAGGATGTCGGGGGTCTCGTCATTGGGCGTTTCGTCCGATTCGGGTTGCGGGTTTTCCATTGCGACGGTCCTTGCCGTTTTCCTTTTGTAGTCGATTCCTTTATTAATGGTACTCCTGACGAGCCAGTTTTTCGTGTCGCGGACGGTTTTCTCGTCGCTCATCGCAAAGTAATAGGCGGTGAACACGTCTTGCACGACATCCTTTGCGCTTTCGGGGTCTTGCAGCATTTTGGCCGCAATCCCGAGCAGCTTCGGATAATAGCTTTGGTATATCCTTTCAAATTCGGGGTCCATTTCGGGAACTTTTACGATAACAAGACGCACAAGGAGGCCGTTTTGTGACGTGGGGTGACACAAAAAAACAACTTTTTCGTTTCATTCCCAAATAATCCCTACTTTTGCCCCATCAAAATCCTTTGAAAATGAAAGCAGACAAAAAACAGATTTTGGCCGAAGTGAAGCGCTACGTCGTCATCACTTTTGCATTGTTTACCATGTGTTTGGGCTGGACAGCCTTCCTCATCCCTAACCACCTGATGGGCGGCGGCGTGAGCGGCATCGCGGCCTTGGTGTATTGGGGCACGGGCATCTCCACGGGTATCACCGTGTTCGTCATCAATGCCATCTTGTTGCTTATCGCGCTGAAAATCATTGGCGTGGGCTTTGGCATCAAGACGGGTTATTCCATCATCATGGCCTCGGTGTTCATGTCGCTCTTGCAGCATTTCATCACCGACCCGATGATGGCGGGCGAGATGCAGCCTTTCGTGAGCGACCATTTCCTGGCAGCCATCCTCGGTGGCGGCTTGGCCGGCCTGAGCATTGGCGTGGCTTTTACCCAGGGGGGGAGCACGGGCGGCACCGACATCATTGCCATGATCGTGTGCAAGTATCGCAACATCTCGCAAGGGCGTGTCATCCTCATCCTCGACATTGCCATCATCGCTTGCAGCTTCATCGTGGGCAACACGATTGAGGATTTCATCTACAGCTGTGTCGTGCTCGGCGTGTGCAGCTATTGCATCGACCTCGTCTTGACGGGCAACAAACAGACTGTGCAAGCCTTCATCTTCACCTCAGAGCCAGAAAAGGTGGCCGAGCGCGTTTCAACGGAATTGCAGCGCGGCGTGACGATGATCAACGGCACGGGCTGGTACACCAAGCACGAAGGCCCCATCCTGATGGTGGTGGCCCACAAGCGCGAGTCGCAGCACATTCTGAGGATTGTGAAAGAGGAAGACCCCAAGGCTTTCATGACGATGAACACCGTGATGGGGGCGTACGGTAAAGGTTTTGAGCAGATTAAACGATAAAAAAAGGAAGCCATTCGGCTTCCTTTTTTATGATATAAATCTGATAGATTTACTTGATACCCAATTTCTTGGCGATATCCTTCGGCAGGGCGTCCTTGTGGACCACGATGTTCATGGTCTTGTAGCGGACGAAGGCCTTCGAGACGTACCAAATGCCTTTGTATTGGCCGGCGTCGCCCCAGCTGTTCTTCACCATGAAGTATTCGTTGCCGATTTGGTCCTTGGCGGTGCCGTAGATGAGCATGCCGTGGTCGTCGCCCGTCTCATAGTTGTCGTAGGCGATTTGGCGTTCCTTCTGGGTGACCCATTTCTGCGGGGTGGGGCTGCTTTGGGCTTCCTTCTTGCGGTCGGCGGCACTCATGCCGAGCCAGTGGGCCATGTCGCTGCCTTGCAGGTCGCGGCTCTTGGCTTCGAGGTCGGGAAGGACGGCCACACCAGCCATCTTGCCACGGAGCCAGCCAGCCTCGCTGACGTCGCTGCCCCATGCAATCGGATAGCCTTTGTCGATGGCGTTGTCCATCACCTGCATCAGTTCGTCGATGGGAAGGTTCCAGGCCTGGCCCCAACGCCAGTTGTCCTGCACTTCGATGACGAATTGCTCATAGAAAGGATGGTGCGTGAACGAGGTCAGGTTGACGTAGTCGTCCATGTTGAGGCCTGTCGATTCGGCGAAGCTCATGGGTGTGTACTTCTTGCCGTTGTAGGTGAACTCGGTGGGAGGCACGCCAAGGTAGGCATCGTAAATGCCAGCCAAGCCTTTCTTCCACAGGGCGTTGCCGTCGGCATCCATCTGGATCTTGCGGCTCTTGATGACACCGGCTACATACGGGTCGGTGACGGCTGAGAGTTCGCTGAAGTTCGACAGGGAGTCGCCGTGCATGGCACCGGCAGGCATCTCTGAATCGGGCACGAGGCCGTAGTGCTTGATGGCATAGAGCACATCACCGAAGGAACCGCCTTGCGAGAAGGACACGTCGCCGTGGGTGCGGACGGCGGCTTCGGCGCGGTCGAGGTAGGTCTTGTAGACGATGAACATCTCCGAGAAGTCGTACTCGGGCTTGCCCATGCGGAGCAGTTCGGCCTCAAAGAAAGCCAACGAGCTGTAGCACCAGCAGGTGCCGGCTTGGTTTTGGTCTTTGACGGAGGTGATGGGCAGTTCCTTCACCGTGGTAAACTTGAAGCCTTCTTCTTCCTTGGCTTCTTCCTTAGCCTGAGGCTGGGCAACGACGCTGATGCTGAGCATCATGGCGGTTGCGGTCAATAGGTGTTTGAATTTCATTGTGTTGTGATTTAATATTTAAAGATTTAAGATTTAAAGATTCAGGTCTTTGCGCATGGCTTTCGAAAGGGCGTCCTTGTGCAACGTGAAGAAAATGGTGTATTGGCGCAGATATTGCTCCGAGCAGTACCAATAGCCTTTGTACGGACCGGCATCGCCCCACGAGTTCTTGATTTTGTAGTACTTGTTGCCGTTTTGGTCCTTGGCGATACCCACCACAAGCATACTGTGGTCGTCGCCGGCATCCCAATTGTCATAGGCGGCTTGGTGGATTTCGTCGGTTACTTTCTTTTCGGCCACGATTTCTTTCCAGAGGTTTTCGTCTTTCGGGTCTTCGGGCACAATGCCGATGCCTTCCTTGCGCGAGAAGCCTGGGTTGCTCACGTCCTGTGCCCAGCCGAGGGTGTAGCCGTGCTCAAGGGCATAGTCGACGGCTTCCATCAGCTTGTCTAAGGGCAGGTTGTAGGCCGGGGTCCAAGTCCAGTTGTCGGGGATTTCCACCATGCAGGGCTTGTTGTACTCCTCGTTGGTGAAGGAGCAGATTTCGATGTAGTCGGCGGGGTTGATGCGATAGGTGTCGGCAAACGACTTAGCCGTGTATTTCTTGCCGTCGACGGTGAACTCTTCAGGAGCCTTGCCGAGGTAGGCATCCAAAACGCCTTGCACAGCCTTGGGGCCGGCAGGCGAGATTTTCTTGTTGCCGTTTTTGATGATGGCATGGGCCACACCGTTGATGACCTCGTTCATCTCGTTGTGCATGTGGCGCTCCTCACCGATGACCTTGCCGCTGTAGGAGTCTTCGGGCATCATGCCGTATTTGTCGATCATGTAGAGCACGTCGCACACTTCGCCGCCTTGGCTGAGGGTGTTGTTGCCGTGCATTCGGACGAATTTGTTCACTTTCTCCGTCCAGGCGTTGCGGACGACAAACATCTCCGAAAGGTTGAACTCCTTGCCGTACATGCGTTGGATTTCGGCCTCAACGAAGCCGATGCCTGCAAAGCACCAGCAAGTGCCCGAACTGCCTTGGTTGTCGACGGGCGTGTGCTTCACATTGACCGTCTCGGTGATTTGGTAGACGGGGTCTTTCTCTTCCTTGTCTGTGCTTTGGGCAACGAGGGGAACTCCAGCCCCGATGAGCATCACAACAGCTGCAAATTTTGTGATTTTGTTCATATTATTTTGATTTATTGAATTTTAACTACTTTTTTCACTTGGTTATGGTCGCCCATTGTTTTCACGAAATAGGTGCCGTTGGGCAACGGGGTCATGTCGATGGTGGCTTGGCCGTTGGAGGCTTCCGATTGCAGCAACATTTGTCCGGTCAGGTTGTAGACTTCCAAGGATTGCAGGCCGATGGATTCGACGTTAACCATTCCTGAGGTCGGGTTGGGATACAGCAACACATCGTGCGCATTGTTTTCGCCGACGTTGGTGGTCCAGTCCACAAAGACTTCGTTAGTTGGGTTCGACTCGATGTAGGCGGTCTGTCCGGTCACGGTGTAGTAATATTCGTGTGACGCATCAGCGGTGTAGTCAACGAAATCGGTCGTCGTGCTGTGTCCGATAAGTTCGCCGTTGCGGTAGATGCAGTAGCGTTCGGCCATGGTGGCTTCATGCCATTGCAGTATGACGTGGCCTTCGTGGATGTAGAAGCTGAGCTGCTGCGGGATGATGGTCTTGTTGACCGAAACGAAATGCAGATCGGGGTCGCTCGCGGTGGTGCCGAAGCCTGATTCGCAGTCGGTGTTGGAGTAATAGGCGGTGACGGCATACTCGAACACTTGGTTGTCTTGCGATGCCAGGTTGTCGGTATGATGGGGGCTGCTTAGGGCCTTGATGCGCCTGAATTCCTGCCCTTTGACGCGGCGGTAGAGGTAGTAGCCCGTAAGGTTCTCGGCTTGCGGGGCATCCCACATCAGTTTCACCCTGGTGTTGGTCGTCATTTCATAGCGCATGTTGACTGGGACTTCGCACGAACCGTCTTCGTTGACCGAACTCAAGTTGGAAGGCTCCGACTCGCCTTCCTCTTTGAACGAGGTGACGAAATAGTTGTTGAGGCTTTCGCTCATGTTGGTGTCGGTGAAGTGGGTGTCTTCGGTGACGGCGCAGAGCAGGCCGTTGCGATAGATGTAGTATTGCGGCAGGTCGCGGCCAGCTGGTTGCCAGCTGAGGTTGATATTGTCGCCGTCTTTGACCGCAGTCAGGTTCTCGGGTACGTTGTCGTTCGACTTCTCGCCGCAGTGGTCGTTGGCCACATAGAACAGGCCGTTATTGAGGTTGGCGGAGGAGCTATTGAACGAAACGGCACTATGCCCTTCGCCGTCTTTAATGTCGAAACTGATGTTGTCGATGGCTTGCGTTGGCGCTTTCCAACGGAAGTCAACATGACCAATGGGCATGTTGAAGGTGAGGCTCGTCGATGCGGATTGGGGTTGCAGCTGGGCGAGTTCGATGCCGGCTGAGTTAACTAACGAGATGTAGCCGCCGTTCCAGCCTTGGCTGTCGCTTGAGGTCATGTCGATGTGCCAGGCGCACGAAGGGCCGAGGATGACTTTCTCGGCTGTGGCTTCGATACCTTTGGCGCCTTGCGTGATGGCATAGACGCTGTAGTCGACCACGGTGGGCATGTAGTGGTCGGTGAAGGTCATGTTGGCTCCGGGGGCTACGTTGTCTTCGGTGTAGATGATTTCGCCGTCGCGGGTCACCACGATCTGGTCGATGGCATTGAGGGCGTTGAGGTGGACATTTTGCGTGGGATTGGTCCAGCTGATGACGGCGGTGTAGTCGTAGTCGCCGAGCGAGTTCACCTCAAGGTTCTCGGGTTGCATGGGCATGTATTCGTAGACGTTGGTGGGCACGTAGTTGAAAACGGCTTGTGCCCAACCGGCATAGTCGATTTCGTCGATGACGAACCAGCCGTCGCTGCTGCCGCCCCAGCCCCAGTTGAAGTGGAACAGGTCGTTGTCGTCGTAGCCATCGCAAACGAAGGCATGGCCGCCGCTGTTGCTGAAGCCGGAATAGTAGACAGGCCAGCCGATGTCGAACGATTCCTTAAGCATGTTCTGCCAGTTGGTGAGCGAGTATTCGTCGCGGCCTTTGAGGCTGGCTTGGTTGGTGTAGGAGAAGTATTGGCGGATGGCGTAGGGCACGTCCCACGAGTTGGCGCCGCTGCCGCTGGGCGAGAAGTTCATGTCGACAGCCACGCCGCAGTGGTACATGAAAAGAGCCACGGCCTCGATCTGCTCTTGCGGGGCGCCTCCGAGACGGTCGGGCATCAGCTTCCAATGGTAGGTGGTCTGCCCGAAGTTGGCACTTTGTTGGCCATAGCCTTGGCAGTAATAGGAATGGCTCCCGGTGCCTTGGGTGGGGTGGTTCCAGCGTTTCATCACCTGGCTCATGGCGGTGGCCACGCAGCCCGCATAGCAGTGCCCGCCCGAACCGCCGCTGGCTTCGGGGGCATACATGTTGTAGGGCCAGTCTTGGTTCCACTTGGTGGTGCAGATGTAGTCGACGCCACGCCCGCCGTTGCGCGAAAGCAGGCGACCGGTGGTCGTCACGCTATGCCATTCCTCGGCGGTGTTGTCAATCATGACGGCGTTGCGGCTCGTGCGGGCCTCAATGATTTTGTCGAGGTAAAAGCAAAGCTCTGGCGACATGTTTTCGGTGGCGAATGTGCCTTCGTCGGAATAGCCCACGATGGGACGGAAACGGTCGTCGGCTGAGACAATCACGAAGCCTTCCGTTCCGGCGTTGAACACGTAGAAGCAAGCCTCGCCACGGTCGGCCTGTCCTGTGTAAACCAATTGCAAATCATTGCTTTTTAGGTTGTTGCTGATTTTTTCTGAAGCGAATCGTTGTCCGATGGTTTTTGCCTTCTCCATGTCGACGGGGTTGGCAGTCAGAGTGTTGATGCCTAAAATCAAGGCAATGAGGGATAATAGGTGTTTCTTCATAGCTGTGATAATGTTTCTAAAAAGGCCTCAAAAATAGGAAAAATATTGGAACGCTCCGCCGTAATGGAAAAGAAATCCCATGTTTTATAGTGAAATTACCTCGTCCATGCGGATGTCGAATGGCTCGGCGGGCACTTCGTCGACCAATTGGAAGTCGAAACAGATGCCGATGCGCTTCACGTTGGGGTGCTTGGCGAGGAAGCGGTCGTAGTAGCCGCGTCCGCGTCCGAGGCGGTTGCCCTTGCGGTCGAAGGCCACGCCCGGCACCACGATGAGGTCGAAACCGCCCGAGTAAGGTTCGTTCTGTGGCTCCATGATGTTGAAGTCGCCCACGGCGAAACTGGTGTCTTTGGCGTATTCCACGGGGATGATGTCGTCGCCGACCACGGTGGGCAGGATGATGGTTTTCTTGAGGTGCCACTTCTCAAGGAAGGCTTGTGTTTGCACCTCGTCGGGCAATGCGCTGTAAAGCATGACTTTATGAGCGGCCACAAAGTCGGGATGACATTCCAGCTTGGCCATGATTTTCTCGGATTGTTCGAGCAGTTGCTCCTTGGTGTGCTGTTTTTTCAGTGCCTTGATGTGGGCGCGTAGTTCTTTCTTTTCCATATTCTTTTGTATGTGTTGCTATTCGATGTCTTTTGTCGTTTTGAGGCCAATCCCGTAAGGTAGGATGGCCGAGGCGGTGATGCTCCGCTTGGGCGCGTTCTTGATCCATTGCACCTCCACATGGTTCTTGCCTTCGTTGAGGATGACCCCGCCTTCCACTTGCCAACTTGTTGCAATGGGTTGTGGTCGAAGTGAATAAGTCGAGCCATCTTCCACGATTGCAAGCTGTTCGGGCATGATGATGTCGTAGAAAAAGTCCGACATTGCGTCTTGGACGACGAAGAAGTTTTCGTTTGGCTTTTTTGTCTTTGGGTCCAAATGAAGTGCATGTTTCATGCCGTTGAACGTGACCAAACGGGCCGGATGACCCAATTTGGTGGCACGGTCGACGATGCATGAAGCGCCATACATCTTGTCGACTACCAAGGTGTTTAAGGGGTTGGCGACGGCAAAGGGGTAGCCGTAATCGTAGGGCATGACGTTGTCGGCGTCGCCATGGAAGGCGAGGATGGGAATGTTGTGGCCTCTCATCATGGCGGTGTCGGGCAGGGCACCCCACATTTCGACGATGCCCCGGATGCGGAAAGGAGCCTTGATGGCGTTGCCGCAGGTGTCGATGCTGCCGAGGTCGGACCTCAAGAAGCCTTGGCGGGTGTATTTAGGACGCATTTCGTCGGTCATGAAGGCGAGGTTGAGTGCCGTGATGGCCCCCGAACTGGAACCGCCTACGAACATCATGCTGGTGTCGATGCCATATTCCTCTTGGTGCGCCACCAAGAAGCGCATGGCGGCATGGGCATCCTGCACGGAACGATAAGCCGATCGGCCAATGCCGGCCTTGGTGGGAATGAAGCCGATTCTATAGTCAATGGAAACCGTCACAAAGCCTTGTGAGGCAAAGTGTTGGCACCATCGGGCGGGAGCCTTGTCGTCTTTTGACCCGAAATAGAACGCTCCGCCTTGGATGAACATGATCATCGGACGCTTTTGAAGGGTGTCGCCTTGGGGACGGAAAACGTCGAGATGAAGGTCCAAAGGGGTTGCAATGACGGCGTCGGTGACGCGGAAAATCTTGTCGATGGCCGGGACCTCTTGGGGCAGCTCCGTCCAAAACCCTTTGGCGTGAGCATAAGGGATATCACTGGTTTTTTCCACGGCAAACTTTGCCTCGCGGTAGCGATTGTTCCCGTAGTCGCGAAATGGTGGGGTTTCGTGCTTTTCAAACCAAAAAGAGACCGATTCCAACGCATCCGATTGCGCGTATCCTTCTGCGTGTAGGCTGTCGACGGAAACGACATGCGGACGAAAAGCCGTCTGCCCGCCGTCATAGTAAAGCACGGCATCGCGGTCTTGTGCCTCCAACCGAAAAGGAAGCGTATCGGCCATGTTTTCCTCCAAGGTCATGTAATGTCCCTTGATGTTGAGGCTGTCGCAATGCTCGACGAAGACCAGGAAACCCTTTCCGCCAATGACGCTCCTAAAACAAGCGGGCGTCTCCATGATGGGGAAATAGCCGTTTCCCCAAGACAAGGAAGCGTCTTGCGTGTTGTCGCCAAAAAGGAGGACAAACCCAATGGAAAGCACTATCGTGATGAGGCAGCGGCGCATAGGTGACTCAAACCAAATGAAGCGCAAAAATAAGAAACTCAGCCGACAGCGCGAAGCCAATCAGATGTTTTTTGTATTTTTACACCCAAAATAGGAGGAATAAAATGAAAAGGTTTTTGCTTATTCTGCTGGTTTTCATGTGCTTTTCCGAAAATGCGAACTCTCAGGAACGTCGGCGTTATGCCTTGGTATGGAACGACGAATTCGATGCGGGCACCTTGAACCCGAGCGTCTGGGGAAAGATATGGCGCAGCCAAGCCGATTGGGCCGTTCACATGACGTCGCACGACGCGTTGTATGGCTTCGACAACGGCGACCTCGTGCTGCGAGGCATGAAGAACGATTTCCTGCCCAAGGACTCGGCGCCTTTTTTGACGGGTGGCGTATGGACCAGAAACAAGAAGGCCTTTGGCTTCGGACGCATCGAGATTAGGGCGAAGTTCGATGTGGCGCAAGGGTTTTGGCCTGCCATTTGGATGCAAGCCCAGACCAACCAGTTGATCAATTGGCCTTATGCCGGCGAAATCGACATCATGGAGCATTTTGGCACTAATCCCTATGTGAATCATACGGTTCACAGCAATTATACCTACAACCTGAAGAAGCATTACCGCCCGCCTTATGCGGCTCGTCCGGCCTACAAAGAAGGAGAATACAACACTTTTGGGATGGAACGCTTTCAGGACAGCCTCGTCTTTTTCGTCAACGGCCAGCGTACCTTCGCTTATCCCCGCTATCGGGAAGGTGTCGACGGACAGTTCCCCTTCAGCCAACATGACTATTACTTGATTTTGGATGCCCAGCTGGGACGCGATGGCTCTCCCAGTATCGACACGGCCAAATTGCCCGTCGAGTTGCGAGTGGATTATGTCCGTTATCTTGAGCTTGATACCAAGACCGATGTCATCCCCGAACCGAAAGAATTTCAGCAGTTTGGAGCGAAGAAATACAAACTGAGGAAAGTCGTTGAAACCGATGAAGTGTTTCCTAGCCCCGATGAGTATCGCATTGTCGTCAGGCGGGGCAAGGCCACCGTTTCGGGCAATGCGGTTTGGGCGAAAAGCACGTTGGCGCAATTGGTTGACGAAAAGGGCATGATTGCCGATTTGGAGGTACACGACTGGGCGGCGTATCCTTTTCGGGGCTTTATGCACGATACAGGGCGCAACTTCCAGCCTGTCAGCATGTTGAAAGAGACTTTGGACTTGATGAGCTTCTATAAGTTGAATTATTTCCACTGGCATCTGACCGACTATCCCGCTTGGCGCATCGAATGTAAGGCTTATCCGCAACTCAATGATCCACAATACCAACGCAAAGGTCGCGACGAAGGGAAGTTCTACACTTACGATGAAATCAGGGAAGTCATTGCTTACGCCAAGGAACGCGGCATCACCGTGGTGCCCGAAATCGACATGCCAGGGCATTCCACTTATTTCAAGAATGCCTTTGGCTTCACGATGGACTCGGAGGAAGGACGAAAGGTGCTCGAAAAATGCCTCGACGAGTTCTTCGACGAAATCCCGAAAAGCGATTGCCCGTATTTCCACATTGGTTCCGATGAGGTGTGGATTGAAGACCCTCAAGGCTTTATGCAATGGCTTGAAAATGTGGTAAGTAAATATGACAGAAAGCCCATCGCTTGGGATCCTGGTTTGCCTGCCTCCGACAGTGTGGTCCGTCAGATTTGGAACGAGGCGGCTGGCTCGAATGCAGCAGCATCGGAGAAATCGGGGAAGTATTTGGACTCATTCGTTGGTTACCTGAATTATTACGATCCGATGCTGTTTACGAGTCGTGCGTTTTTGCATACAGCCGCAGCCCAAGCTGTGCCCGACACCACCAAGGCCTTGGGTGGCATCCTTTGCCTTTGGAATGACGTGCGCGTCGACAAGAAGGAGAACATCGCCCTGCACAACGGCATGATTAATGGCATGATGGCCTTTGCCGAACGCTTCTGGAACGGTGGCAAAGCCGGTGAGGTCGAAAACGAGAATTTGCTGCCTGGACCTTTGACTGCGGCAGGTTCGCGCTTGGCCAATTTTGAGGAGAAAATGGCTTTGCACCGCGACCGTTTCCATAAGGGGAAGATGCGTTGGGTGGCCAACTCGCAAATGAAATGGAAAGTGCAAATTGATGATAATGAACTGTTTGATGCTTATGGCGGAGCGGTTGATTTGGATGCGTTTTGCCAAGCGCACCTTATTAATGTAGGTGACACCGCCATGGCTACGGCTCAAACGACTTTGTTTGCCGAGCGCGACATGGACATTGAGGCTTGGATAGGCTTTTGCGTGCCAGCGCGTTCCAATCGCAACGGTTATGGCATTAGCGAACAAGGCCGATGGGAGGGCGGTTGCCAATGTTTCGTTAATGGGAAGGAGGTTTTGCCTCCGAAACCTTGGAACGAGCCTGGCAAATACGGCTATCATTTCAACACTTGGCACAAGCCCGAGGAAGAACAGCCGTTCACCGACGAACAGCTCTATTGGATGCGTGAACCTGCCAAGATTCATCTGAACAAAGGCGAGAACCGAGTGGAAATAAAAACACCGAAGACCTATAAAGGCCTTCGGTGGGGTTTTGCTTTCATTCCAGTCTCAACTCGTGCCGATGGGTCTGTTGGCGAAGTCTCGGGAATCAGGCATATACACACTGCGGAATGAAAACAGTAGCCAAATGAGCATTACTGGCCATTTCAAAAAATCACATAAAAGAAAACTCCTACGGAGTATAGCCCATTGATTCATAGCTTTTTGTTATTAAAAGAAAGCTCCTACGGAGCATTATTAGAAGTCCCCTTAAAATATAAAAGCACGAAAAGAACAAAATCCTTTCGTGCTTTTCGTATTTTCCGATGTTCCAATAAATCATCTTCCGTTGTAGTTGCCGCTCAGGGTCTCGATGAAGCCGTTGGCGGCGGTCTTCATGTTGGTGAAGTCGCTGCCGAGCGAGCTGGAGCAGTCGAGCACGAGCATGATCATCGCGCTCTTGTATTCGTTGACGACCTCGGTGTTGCCCGAAGGGGTGAACTCGCTGTTGTATTGCCATTGGGCCGACGATTCGAGCCAGTTGTATTGCTTCACGTAGTCGGTGCTGATTTGCACGCCGTTCATGTCGGTGAGGTTTTGGAACGAGAACAGGTCGAAGATGCCTTCCGTCGAAGCGGTGACGGCGATGCCCGACATGCTTTCCAGTCCGACATATTGGATTTCAGTCAGTTGGCCTTTCCCTGCATTGCGGATGTAGGTGCCTTCGATGTAGCACTGTGATTCGGTGGCGTCGGTCACATTGTCGAAGGTGAAGCGGATCTTGGTGCCTGGCTCTTGGGCGGGCAGCTTCAGCGTGACATTGTAGAGCGTGCTTTGGTTGTAGAGTTGCTGCGCGATTTGGGCGAATTTCTCTGAAGCCTCGTTCATGTTGCTGACTTCGAAGACATTGTGCACAGGGTCGCTCGACAGCTTCTTGAGGTTGTTGCGGAAACCTTCAACGTCGCTCACGTCGGAGCCGCGAACGCCGATGGAGTAGGCAGAGATGTTTTGTCCGCCAATGAGGTTGGTCGAAATGCGGCCGCTGACGGCATTAAGGTACTCAGCACCAGAGTTGTAGCCTCCAAGAATGTAGGAGCCTTGGTCGAGGCCGTCGGTGAAGGTCACCACCGAGACGTTGATGAGGTTTTCCGGGATCCTTGCGTTGGCAAGGCTGTTGAGGCCCGTGTTGACAGCGTGGTAGAGGATGGTGCCGTTCTGCATCGAAAGACCATCGACGAAGCTCGCGAAGTTCGCTTTCGTATTCTGGTTCAAGAGGCCGAGCGGCATGGTGTAGAGGTCGCTGTTGAACCCGACGATGCCGAGATAAAGGCCTTCTTTTGCTGGTGTGTTGTCTTCGGCCTGAGGCTTTCTGCAACTGCTGAACGTGGTGAGCACGACGGCAAGCGTCATGGCTGCCACGGTGATGAGATGTCTTTTCATATTCGGTAGTTTTTAATCTGTTCTATAACGGAAATGATCTGCTAAAATTGTTGGCCCTGCAAAATATTCAACTCCCAACTCCCAACTGCAAACTACTAACTCTAAACTTCCAACTACTCTAAACTCTAAACCCTAAACTCTAAACTAATCAAGTGCTTTCCGTATGGCTTTTGCCAATTGGTCCGGACAAGAAGTGCCTTTGAAGCCGCAGCGGATGCCTTCGAGCTTGGCGATGACATCCTCGGCTTTCATGCCGTCAACAAGTGTGGCCACGCCTTGCGTGTTGCCGTTGCAGCCGCCGTAGAACTGCACGTTCCTGACGATGCCGTCCTCAATCTCAAACTCAATGGCTTGGCTGCAAGTGCCTTGGGTTCTGTATGTGTATTTCATTGTGTTTCAGTTTTTACAAAGTCTGTTGATGATTCCTAAATGTTGCGGGAACTGTTTGCTGAGGTCGTCTTTCTTGCCTAACTCGAAGTTGTCGAAACTGAAGGCAGGCCCTACGGCGCAACCCACGAGACAAAAGCCATGTTTGGTGGGAATCTCGGCGGCAAACCATTGTTCGGGCTGTATGACGGCTTGCATTTCGCCATCGCAACCCAAATGATGGGTGACCAACTCGCCGTTGGTGTCGATGACGTAGATGTTGAGTGGCTCGCCAGTATGGTAATACCAGATTTCGACCACATCGTGTAAGCGATGGAATGCTGATATGTCATTGGCCGTCAGCATGTAATAGATGGTGGAGATGGTTTTTTTGCCCGTCTCGTCGTTTCCGAAAAGCTGGCGATAATACCCGCCTTCGGGATGCGGTGCAAGCCCCAATCTTTCGATGTAATCCTTTGCTTCCATCTTTATTGCAGTTTCGACATAAACTTCTCGCTATCAACCACAAAACGTTCATGGATGCCTTCGCCGACAAGTGCTTCTCCTTCGAAGCATTTTACCTCGAAGACCAAACGCCTGCGGTCGACTTTCGTGAGTTCGGCCTCGCATCGGATGGTTGTACCTACGGGGCTGGCTTTCAGGTGCTTTATGTTGACGGCGATGCCGACGGTGGTGTTGCCTTCACCAACCTTGTCGGCCACGCTCATCAGGCAGGTCTTCTCCATCAGGGCAATCATGGCGGGGGTGGCAAACACCTCCAACGCGCCTGAGCCGTAGACGGCGGCGGTGTCCTTGTGCTCCACCACGAGCGTCTCGCTGTGGCGGAGTCCTTTCAGCATGTCGTAGTCCATCAGCCTTGGAAATTCATGGTGATGTTGATGATGACGTCGGGATGCAGCGAGCGACCCACGGGGCAGCTTTCGGCGGCGGCCCAGAGGAGCGATTTCTGCTTCTCGGTGTATTCCTTGGCGGGGAAGTTGAACACAATGTCGATCTGCCCGATGCGGCGCGGGTCGGCGTTCATGGTCTTCTTCACCTCGTAGGTGGTGCCGTCGATGTCGAATTTGTGGCCTTGTGCGCTGATGCCCATGATGGTCATCATGCAGGCGGCCAATGCGCCGCAGGCCAGGTCGGTGGGCGAGAAGGCTTCGCCTTTGCCGTGGTTGTCGGTGGGTGCGTCGGTGATGATGGTGTTGCCCGACTGCACGTGGGTCATCTCATTGCGGAGATTGCCTTTGTAGGTTCCTTTGATTGTTGCCATATCGTTTGTTTTTGTCACAAAACTTGCAAAACTGTCAAAACATCTTGTTGGGTTGTGGAAGCCTGCCAACCGGCGGCTTCCAGCGGCAAGGCGGTTGCCGTGCCGCTCAGCCAAGAAAACAAGTTTTGCGTTGTTTTGTGGGTTTTGTGATTATTGAATTTGTTCGAGTATCAGGTTAGCCAGTCGGCTTGTGCCCACGCGGAAGAGGTTCGGGTTGAGCCAGTCGTTGCCGAGGATGTTTTTCACCAAATAATAATAGGTGAGGGCATCTTCTGGCGTTTTCATGCCGCCTGCGGGCTTGAAGCCCACCTTCTTGCCCGTGGCCTCATAGTATTCCTTGATGGTGTCAATCATGACGATGGCGGCGAGTGGTGTGGCGGCCACCGGCACCTTGCCTGTCGAGGTCTTGATAAAGTCGGCACCGGCAAGGATGGCCAATTCGCTGGCCTTGCGGATGTTTTCGACGGTCTTCAGCTCGCCCGTCTCAAGGATGACTTTCAATCGGGCCTTATTGCCACAAGTTTCTTTGATGGTCTTGATTTCGTTGAAGACCTCATCGTAGCGTCCGGCGAGGAACGTGCCGCGCGAGATGACCATGTCCACCTCATCGGCGCCCTCGTTGACGCAATATTCCACTTCCTTCACCTTCAGGTCGAATGGCATCATGCCCGAAGGGAAGGCGCAGGCAACGGTGGCCACGCGGATGTTGCTGCCTTTCAGCAGTTCCTTCGCCTGACGGACGAAGGGGCTGTAGATGCAGATGGCCGGCACGGAGAGGTGTGGCTTCTGCGTCGGGAAAGCCAAGGCCCTCTCGCAAAACTCCTTGATTTTGGCTTCGTTGTCGAAAGCCTCAAGGGTAGTGAAGTCGATGCTCTGGAAGATGGTTTTCAGGGCTTCCTTTTCGTTACCTTTCTTCTTCTCTTCGCTGAGAATCAATCCGATGCGCTCGTTGAGCGCGGCTTCGGTATGGTTATAGGGGGTGAATTTCATACGAGTTGACATTTTATATCACACTGCAAAATTACTCAAAATTTCCAAATGCTTGTGCAATCAACGTTGCAAGTTTCAAAGAAATCAGTCATTGTCAGCAAATTCTTTTGTACTTTTGCCCCATAATTCATCAACTTAAAACCGATGCCCCGATGGTATATAACGGCGGCTTAATCGAAATGAAAAAGTATTTGATTGTTCTTTCTGCTTTGGTTTTGCTTGCCTTTAGCGGTTGCCAAAAGTTTGCAGGCGAACCTGTTACGAAGGATTTCAGCATTTCTGGCAACTACACTGAGCTTGAAGTGCAGAATGCGTTTGATGTCACTGTGAGCGATGCCGTTGAAGTTGTCACTGTCACGGTTGGCGAGAAAGTCATGCCGAAAGTCATGGTGGAAGTCGTCGACAACACACTGAAAATCCGAATCAAGGACAAGGTTAACTTCTATGGCGGCGAAATGAAGGCCATCATCCCCTACAATGCCCATCTGACGAGTGTCGACTTGTCGGGGGCTTCGGAGTTCCATTCGGAATATGGACTTCAAGGTGAGAAAGTTGAAGTGGACTTGTCGGGTGCCTCCGATTTCTATTGCGACATCAATGCGGACGAAATCGACATGAATCTGTCGGGTGCATCCAAAATCGAGGGCGTTGTTTCGGCCACCGACCTCGACCTTGACTTGGCTGGCGCTTCCGACGCCACGCTGACGGGTCAAGTTGCATCGCTTAAAGTCGATTTATCGGGCGCGAGCAACATCAAGAAAACAGTTGTGGACAATCGTTATGGTCTCGTTTGCGACCGATGTGAAGGCTCGTTGTCGGGCGCAAGCAATGCCTACATCCATTGCGATGGCACCATCAAAGTCGACCTTTCTGGGGCCAGCGACCTGCACTTTACCGGAACAGCCTTCACGGGGGATAGCAGTACTTCAGGCGCTTCGGATATCATTCATGATGAACTGCCGTAAGTCGGGTAGGGCTTGAAAGTTTAAAGCCAGAGATGTTAAAGGTTCTGGCTTTTTTTTGTTCCAAATAGGTCTTATCTCAGCCACTCCAAATAATTCTCTGGCGTTACGATGGCAGTTGCTGCCACGGGATAAGCTTGTTCGAAAGATGATGGAATGGTGGTGCGGCCTTTCTTCGGATTCCATTTCATCTCGAAAGCCGCGAATTGCCCATCACATTCTTCCACATAATCAATCTCTTGTTTTTGCGTGGTGCGCCAAAAATAGGCATTCACATAACGATGGTTGTAATGGTTGAATTTCATTCGCTCGCTGATGAAAAAGTTTTCCCATAAGGCACCCATGTCGTCGCGAAGGGGAATCGGATTGTAGTTGCGAATAAGCGCGTTGCGAATGCCATTGTCATAGAAATAGATTTTTTTGCTTTTCTTCAGTTCGTTGCGGAGGTTGCGACTGAGTGCGGAAAGGTGAAAGATGACATAGCATTTTTCCAACAAATCGACGTATTTCTCAATCGTTTTGGAGTCGGTGCCAACGGTTTGCGCGAGTTCGTTATAAGAAACTTCGTCACCCAATTGCAGGGCCAAGGCGATTAATAGTTTTTCCAAGATTGCAGGTTTCCGCACCCCTTCCAATGAGAGCAGATCTTGGTAAAGATAGCTGCTGGAAAGATTGCTCAGCAATTCACGGGCGTTCTCGTTATGGCTGATTACATCGGGATAGGAACCATAAATAAGGCGCGATTCAAGCGATTGCTTTACGAGGATGAGGCCGCCATTATCGTAAACCTCTTGGGTGGAAATCGGATAAAGGTGATATTCGAATTTCCTTCCCGTAAGCGGTTCGTTGAGCTGGCCTTGCAGCAAAAAAGAAGACGATCCCGTAACGAGCAGTTGGACTTCAGGGAAGTGGTCGGTCATCATTTTTAGCGTCACTCCAACGCCTTGGATGCGTTGTGCTTCGTCCACCACAACGATTTTTCTCCCTGCAAGCATTTGGCCGATGTCGTTCAGGTTGGCATTTTGCAAAAGACTGCGCATTTGTGGGTCGTCGCAATCCAACAAAAGTGTTTGCTCGCCATTGATGCCTTTTTTTGTCTCTAATTCGTCCATTATTTGACGAAAAAGCGTGCTTTTTCCCACTTGTCTTGCACCAATAAGCAAGATGGCTTTTCCTCGAAACATTTTGTCTTCAATAACTTGCTGTAGTTGCCTTTTAATCAGAGCCATAATATGATTGTTTTGTGCTGCAAAGATACGAAAATTGATTCATATTCCAAAAAATCAATATAATTTTTCGGAATATAATCCAAAAAATCACTATAACTTTTTGGATTAGGATTGTTCTTTTGTGTCTTTTTATGGCGAAAAAGTTGCCGCAACTTTTTCGCTATAAATGTGAGGGCAGATTTCATCCCAATAGTTCTTCCACTGATATTTTCATCCGCCAGCGCCATTTGTTTTTCGGGTCGGCGGGCACGTTGATTTGGTCGTCCGCAGGGTTGGGCGACCAATTCTTTTCATTTGTGTCCAAAAGGTCTTGCAGCGGGTAGATGTTCCACTTCGACGGGCTGTCGCAATGCTTTTCCAAGATTTTTTTGATTGTCTTGCCAGTGACTTTTCGGTCGTCGATATCGAGGCTGTCGAGGAACTGGCGGGTACGGACGCGGTCTTCGGCTAACCAGCCGCGCAAGGTGGGCATATCGTGGGTTCCTGTGGTGTAGACGCAGTTTTCGGGCAGGTCTTCGGTTTGCACAAAAGCGTGACCGAACACTTTGGGCATCCGCTGCACCTCAAGGCTCATGATGCCTAACCGTCGCATCACCTCGGGAACAGAGGCGGGAATCATGCCCAAGTCCTCGCCGCAGGCGATCATCTTTGTCGCGTTGATGAGCGGTGGCAGTTTTTCAAGGGCTTTCTGCTTCCAAAACTCGTTGTGGCGGTGGTAATAGAAGTCCTCGTAGATTCGGTCGAGGGCTTGTTTTTGGTCGTCGGGCAGGGACTGGTAAAGGGCCGTTTTCTGCACTTCGATGCGGGGGTGAAGTTTCTCGCTGTTGTGCGGGTCAGGGAGGAAAAGGGTGTTCAGTCCTGTTTTTAGGTGCTTGCTTTTTATGAAATGAAATCCTTGGCGTTCAATTTCTTCCACGCTCAATGGCAGGGCAGGGCTGAAATGCCCCAACAAGCCTGATTTGGCCGTTTTGGGAATCTCCCAAATGCGGAAGAAGCCCAGAATATGGTCGATGCGGTAGGCGTCGAAGTAGCGACTCATCACTTGCAGGCGGCGGCGCCACCAGGCGTAGTTGTCCTTCGCCATCGCTTCCCACTTGTAGGATGGGAACCCCCAATTTTGACCCTCGGCGGCGAAGTCGTCGGGCGGTGCACCCACTTGCACATCGAGGTTGAACAAATCGGGATGCGATTTCACGTCCACACCTTCGGGATTCACGCCGATGGGGATGTCGCCTTTCAGCAGCAGGCCTTTGTCGTGCAAGGCGCGGACGGCCTCGCGCAGTTGCCTGTCGCAATGGTATTGCAGGAAGAGGTGGATTTCCGTGCCGTTGCCGTCGCGCTTGGCGCAAAATTGGGCGTAGTCGGGAAGCCAGTCTTCATTCTCCTTGACGAACTGCTTGAATTCAGCAGTGTCTTTCAACGACCCCCACTGTTGCTCAAAGGCGATTTTGAAATATTTCCATTTGGCTTTCAATACTTTGGGGTAATCGATGGTGTCCTTTTTGTTGAGTTGGGTTGGCTTTTCCGAAATCCCCAATTTGTTGAGGTTCAAATAAATCGGGTTCAGCGCAAAGGCCGAGATGGCATTGTACGGATACGAATCGCGCCAGTCGTAGTGCAAGGTCGTGTCGTTGATGGGAAGGATTTGGATGATTTTCAAGCCTTTGCTGACGCACCAGTCGCCCAATTTCGGCAAGTCGGCAAATTCGCCTATGCCGAAATCATTTTCCGTGCGTAGGCTGAACAGCGGTACGGCCACGCCGCGCATCGTCTGCCTTTCGGTGAGGCCAAACCAATCCCAAACGCGGTCTTTGCCTTCGGGCAGGATACGGTTGGGGCCGTCCTCCCAACGGATTTGGCCGTTTTCGCGGATGAAATATTTGTATTCGGCCATTGGCGTTACGTCGGTTCCCACCGACCAAATCCCCGGCCCAACATATTCCATCGGAATGGCCTTATTGGTGTTCCAATTTCCTAATTCTGAGGTGTTTCCCGTGAGGAAAAGTTCCTCGCCCCAGCAGCTGTCGTATCTTAATCTGAAAAGGGTTTTCATGCTGCAAACGTAGGGATTTTATTCTATCTTCACCCGACTAATCACCCCGCGATTGCTCCCCGAGTCGAAAAACACGCTGTAGGCATAGCCGCCGTAAACCTTGAAAACACGCGGATAGATGCGTTTGCTTGCCTTTTGTCCCATGCCGACTGAGCCCGCCGTGGGGTCGTAAAGACCAACGTAGTTCATCCCGTTTTCAATGAACAGGCCGTAGGTCTTGCCAGTGGCCTTGTCTGTGAGGAACTCGTTTTGGAAATGTTTTTCTCCAGAAGTGATTTTCAAAGGTTGTCTTTTCGCAATCTTGAAGTCGGGACCGATTTCCACGATTTCGCGGTTGTCAAGATCGGCAAACTGAAGCAAACCGTTGACTTTCAATGGGACAATCTGACATTCCTTTTTGGCCAGCATGGAGCAATACCATTGTATCATTCCAAGCAAGGTCGGGGTTTCTGCCAAGCGTACCAAATTCCCGTCCCAAGTTCCCTCGTTGATGAGGTCGATGCCTGGACTTCCTCGTTCCGCTTTTTTGATTCTCCTGGCAGTGATGCTTTCTCTTTCCCCGTCGTCATTTTCCACATAGTCAGGCTCGAGGGTGAAGTTTTCCGCCATCGCCTGATGGTATTCGTTTTGGATTTTCATCCATTGCGACTGGCAGGCGCGGTAGCCGAGGGTATCCAAGAAGCTGCATAGATATTGCGGCTTTTCCATCGAGCCGTCTTTCATCATATAAAAGAAATCCTGGCTCTTGCCGTGGTTGAATTTGAGCCAATAAAGGCCTCTGTCATGCACAATCGTCTTGACGATGTAAGCCCCGTTGTACTCACACACGATTTTGAGCAGTTTGTTGCGGTAGTCCTCCCGCGAGAAGGTGGAAACGGGCAGAATGTCTTGTTTTTCATCAAGATACACCTGCAAGCAACTGTCCTTTCCGACGAGGATGAGGTCATCGAAAGCGTCAATGTGTAGTTTCTCAAAGAGTTGGTCGAAGTCCTTGTGGGCTAGTTCCGTGCCTTCGGTGTCGAGGACGACCATCGAAGAAGTCTTGGGCTTGTTTTCCAAAAGGTAGATTTTCCCGTCCAAAAACGCGATGTCGGCGATGTTGCGGTTTGAACCTGAGCGGTAGAAGTCGCTGTAGGCCGAAACGCCAACTTCCTGAAGGTCGTAACTCATCTTGCGCATACGGAAACTGACGTTGATGGAGTCGCGCTGCAACTGCTTAGGCGTTAGGCTCACCCAAGTATCCTGATAGCCGATGCAAGAATAATACAGGTTGACGGTCTCCGAGCGGTCGAAAAGCGGCAGTTCATAATGTCCTTTGGCATCGGTGCTGGTGCCGTAAGGCGTGTTCACGATGCTGATGTTCACGTTCTCCACTCCGAGGTTACCGTAAACGGTGGTTTTGGTCTGGGCGAAAAGCACAGAACTGAGACAAAGCAATATTATTAAGGTGAAAATAGTTCTTTTTTCCATAAGTCAATGTGTTATTCTTGGACCAGATGCGCCTTGTGATTCTCTTTCAAATAAAAAACGCCGTCGAAAACCTGAGCCCATTTGCCTGGCTTGCAGTCATAGCCCAATATGGTGCTATTGAAAACCATGTCAGTCCAATCTTTTCTTTGGCTCAAATCGCAAAAGCCATATTCCATACCACGCTGGTTCAGTTGAAATTCCATCGATGTTGAATCCGGTACAATCGCTGTGCTGTCGGTTGCATAGAAATAGCCCTCGCTACCACCACCCGAAGTGAAAGCCAAGGAATACAACTGCTTAGGGAATGCCTTTTCAAGATGCTCACCACAAAGCACATACTTGTTGTACAAATCCGGGTCAGGCTCTTTGCCGTAATTGATTTGGTTGATGTGCTTGGCACCATGGAAGTTGGCAGTCCAAAGGATGACTTTTCTTTCAGGGAAATGGTTCAGGTACCATGTCACATTCTCGGCCATTTGTCGGTCGCGGATGTTGATGCCTTCGTTTTGTGCATCCCACTCGGTGAATCCCAATCTCACCTGTTCCGAAAACGCCAAGGCGTTGTCAATGGCCATGTCAAGGATGGCCTTCTTTTCCAAATCGGTTTCCTCTTCCAAGGCTTTTCGGGCTTGGTTCATCTTCGAATCAAAGTAATCCAATTTTTTATGGGTCAAAGTGGTATCCATGCTCATCATACGGTCGTGAATGGGCATCAGGGAGTCAAAAACACATCCTCCCAACACGCTTGAAGCGCTTGGTGAGGAAGCCATCAAATAAGGGATGAGGAAATAGTCACTGAGAGAAGGGTTGCAGTCCATACCCCAATACCTCACCTTGCCACTACGCATGGCTTCCACCAAAGAGGATGCTTCTTTTGTCTGGCTCCACAAAGGATTCCAGGCATTGGCCACATCAAGATAGTTGCTGTCGATGCAAAGCGATGGCAAAACGCCCTGCAATACAGCGCCATCAAGGAAGCCCATGCCTTCCAAAATGACATCATATTCATTGTCCGCGTTGAGATATTCAATCAGTTCCGACTTGATTTCAAAGGTTCTTCCGTCGGCATGTCCGGCCTCGCCTAAAATGACGATGCGCTTGTCCTTGACGGCGTTTTTGATTTGTTCAAAACTGGTGGATTCGTCTGAAAAATCCATGAATAGGTCGGCGATTTGCTTTTCAGCTGGTGTGCTACACGAAACAAAGATTCCTCCCGCCATCAGCAGGAGCGCAAGCTGGGTGTAAAGTCGAATGTTTTTCATAGCGTTATGGTTTTGAATACTATTCTGCAAAACTACATCAAAAAAACGCAGTAATTACCTTATTTCACATTGATTGAAGCATATTTATACTCCTTCCCGTCATCAAACCGCAACAGATACTCGCCTTTGTAAAGCGCCAGCTTGAACTCGTTTTCATCTTTGCCGTACATGTATTGGTCGATGGGGACGCATTGCTCGCCTTCCGATTTCAGGAACGCGCTCACGCAACCTTCGGGGAAGCCGTTTTTGTCGATGAAGCGGCGGTCGATGGTGTAAAGCACCTTGCCGTTGTATAGTTTCCAGTCGGGGATGTTGTCTTCGATGAAGCGCGTGCGCGGCAGGCAGCAGGTGGCATCCATGCCTGAGTTGCATGGGTAAATATGCTTCACCGTGTCATAAAGAAGGATAGGCTCGCGGTTGGGCATCGCATCAATCAAGTCGTAATAAACGGTTTGCAAGGAATCGGTTTCGCCGTATGGGTCGTCGAAAAACGTACATTCCATAGTGAACGGGTCTATGCCAGATTGTTCCTTGAAATACCGTCCCATAGAGTACCATCCGTTGCGGTCGGCAATGTGTCCGAAACCGCCCAAAAGCAAAAATTTCGCTTTGGGGTCTTTCTCAAGAATGTTTGTGACCAGGTTTTTGGCTTGATTCACTTCACGGTCCACTCCAAAACCGGAGCCTTCGTAAGGCACGAGTGTATAGCCCAAATTGAGCGCGGTCCTGAGCATATCGCCATAGACAGGCTCGTTGCTGTAGAACCCCGTTTCGCCCAACAGCACCGTGCGCCTCTCGTTGAGCAAGGAATCCTTTGCAAACAGGGTCTCGGCGGCGAGATAACGGTAGCCGTTTTCATAGCATTTCTCTAACCAACTGATAACGAAAGCCCTACTATGTGGGTTGAAGTGTTTCTCGTTCATCATAATGACGCGGTTGTTCGCGATGATGCTGTCCATCGTTTCCGACAAGGGGATGGCTTTCACATCCTTATAACTATTCTTGAATCTCATATTGTCGAGGAATTGTGTCCCACAAGCCTCGGCTTCGCGCCTTGCCTCCTTGTATCGTCCAACGCGGGAATACAAGATGGCTAACAAGTCGTGATAGGAATGTTCAAACTTTGAGCCGATAAAGGTGCTGTCCATATCGAGCAGTTTGATGATCGAGCGATAGCCGTAGCCATCTTCTTTAGCCACTTGGTAAGGATTGGGCTGTTCGTTTTGCGCTACGGCGCTTTGTAACGTGAGTGCCACCAAAAGCACAACAAGGTAAATTTTCTTCATAAAGCGTGAATTTTAATCGTTTAACAAGCTGATTTAACGATTGAAACGCTGCAAAAATCGTACCAAAGTGGGTCTAATTGTTAAAAACTTTACGAATCTCCTCAAACACCGCTTCGGCTTCATCTTGTCGCAGTCCAAACTTTGCGGCAAGCTGCAATCTTTTCATTCATTGCGTTTTCCTCGCTTTCTGTTTTTTCGGTTTGCATCAAGAGCCTCGTCCAAGGTGGCGTATTTGTGTGTGGCAAACACTTGGTCGAAATCGTTCAGTGAGTCCAAGGCGTAGGCGATGTGGAGCAGTCCGTCCAATGAAATCTTGCCCGTCTGTTCAAAGCGGCGGTAGGTAGCCAAAGGCACTCCCGAGCGTGCCGACAAGCCTTGCTGAGTCAGGTTCATCTCCAGGCGCCGAGCTTTTGCCCGTTCAGCCAACGCTTTCGCCTTGCCTTCTGGTGATATAATATCAAATGATAATATATTGTTAATTGCATCCATATTTAACTATCAAATGCTTAAATATTAGCACTTGCAAAGTTACAACTTTTTTTGGGAAAGGATGCATTAATTCAAAAAAAGACGATGAAAACAATTTTCCTACTCCACCCTCACCTGATACAACGCCTTCCTTTTATTCATCCCCGTCGGGTAGATGAAATACAAAACCCCGTCGTGAATGCGGAGGTTTTGCGCGAAGGGATAGCCGCTGAGGTCCATCACGGAGGTGACGGTGCCGGTCTTTAGGTCGATGCGCTTCAGAGTGTAGATGCCGTCGGTGACGAAAAAGGTGTAGAACTCCTTCCGCGCCGCATCCATCATCATCTTTTGTTTCCAGCGGCGGTCGGGTTCCATTTTTCCGTTCCATTTGCGGTATTCGTGGAAAGTGAGGGGATGGCGTTCCAATTCGTTGCCTTCTTTGTCAAGTACGAGGGTCTCGCGGTCGGTGTAGGCAAAGATGTAGAACTTGTCGCCGATGGCATAGATTGGATTATAGATGGGGTCGGCCACCCAAAAGTTGGCGCCGATGCCACCCGTGTGCAGGAGCAACCAAATGTCGTCGCGGGCTTCCTCGTCCACGATGTAATGGAGCTGTTCTGGTTCCTCGTCGCTGCCCAAACGATGGCGGTAATAGCCCATTTCCTTGTTGTAATAAAAGTATCGTCCCGTGATGTAAACGCTGTCGATGGCGGCCAAAATCTGAGAGAATTTGTCTTGGAAAGTCTTGCGCGACATGGAGTTATAGAAATTCATCATGCCTTTCTTCCCGTTGCCGAAATCGATGAACCCGATTTGGCTGGCTTGGTAGTCGTTGAGAGCATAAATGTCGCCGAAAGCGTCTTTGTTGAGGCGTTTGTAGCGCGACGAAATGGGCATTTCGTGCAGTGTGTCCCCGTCGAAGGAGAGGTGTAGCAGGGCGGAGTTGCGGCGACGATAGACAATCAGATAGATGCCGTCCTCTCGAATCGTGTAGTCGATGACGCTCATCACGGGATTGTCGAAAGTGATGTGCGGCGCGTTGGCAGTCACCGTCACCTCAAGCAGTTCGTGGCTCTTGGTTTTCATCCTGACGGTGAGGTTCTTGCCGTTGATGTCTTTTTCCTTGATGGTGTAATAGGTCGGCTCAAAGACCATGTGTGCGAAGCGGAGTTTCATGCCTTCCTTGGCAAAGCCGTAAGTAAAACGCCCTTGCTCGTCGGTCACCGAAACGAGCAAAGAGTCGTGCACATAAACGCTCACGTTCTCGATGGCTTTGCCGTTTTCGTCCTTGCAGTAGCCTTGGATGATTTGGTGCTCTTGGGCCGAAACAAAGTGAATGAAGCCGAAAAGCAACAGAAGTAGGATGGATTTTTTCATGGTGATGGATTTTTTGATGCCGTAAAAGTAGTGATTATTTCAATTCAGTAGCTATTTTTTTTTGTTTTAGATGCAATTTTTCTTGTTCATAACACGAATTGACATAAATGATTCACGAATTATCATGAATTTGTTTGTGTGACCGGCCATTAATGAAAAATTCGTGGTTGATTAATGGTAATTATATGTCAAAAAAAACTATTTTTGCCCAATCAAAACGATGCCCATGACCGCTTTCGATTTCTTCAACATCCTTCGTTCGATTCCGAAGACCCTGCGCTTCAACCTGCATTATTTTCCGCTGAAGACGGCGTTGAAGCTGCCCGTCATCGTGTCGCACCGCACCTATCTGCGTGAGCTACACGGCAAAGTCACGTTGCCAGAAAAAGTGGAAACGGCAATGATAAAAATCGGTTTCGGCGACGTGGGCCACTACGACCGCAAGCGTTCACGCACGATATGGCAGGTGAGCGGCACGGTCGGTTTTGGCGGCAAGGCGAGCATCGGGCACGGCTCGAAGATTTCGGTGCGCGGCGATTTGGAGTTTGGCCCCGATTTTAATATGACAGCCGAAAGCACCATCGTCTGCGCCAAGGAAATCCGCTTTGGGCGCGACTGCCTGCTGAGCTGGGACATCCTCGTGATGGACACCGACGAGCATCCATTGTATAGACGCGAGACTGCGGGACGCGAGACGCGAGACGTTGGTCCTGTCCCGAGTCCCGCGTCAAATAATAACGAGCGCATCAATCCCGACAAGGCCATCCACGTGGGCGACCATGTGTGGATTGGCTGCAAGTGTGTGCTGCTGAAGGGTGCCGAGGTGCCGAATGATACGGTCGTGGCGGCAGGCACACTGCTGACCTCTTCCTTCGCAGGCGAAAACCAAGTGATTGGCGGCAACCCACCGACTGTCCTTAAACACGACGTCCGCTGGGAACACTGAATTTGGGGGAACAAAACTTGCAAAACCCTCCAAACCTTCTTGAAAACGTGGGCGGCACCCAACCGGGGTTGCCGCTGGAAAGCGGTCCAGTTGGCCGCTTTCCACGTCCACAAAATAATGTTTTGTCAGTTTTGAAGGTTTTGTTTAAATCATAAAGTCTCAATCACCGTGCAGAGGTTCTCGAAGATCTGCGGGATTTCGCCCACGCCGTTCACGGGATGCAGGTTGCCCTTGGCCTCGTAGAAGTCCGTCACGGGGTGCGTCTTCTCGTAATACTCCTCAAAGCGGTGCTTGATGCTCTCCAGGTTGTCGTCGGCGCGACCGCTGGTCTTGCCGCGTTCGAGCATGCGCTGGATGAGCATTTCCTCGGGCACTTCGAGGCTCAGCACACCGCTCAGCGGCATGTCGTATTTCTCCAGCATCTCTTCCAAGATCTCGGCTTGGCGCACGGTGCGTGGATAGCCGTCGAAGAGGAAGCCTGCCGAGTCGCGGTTGTCGGAGAGTTTCTTCTCGATGATTTGTGCCACGATTTCGTCAGAGACGAGGCCGCCTTTGCCGATGATTTCCTTCACCTGGAGGCCGAGTTCGCTCTCGGCGGCGATTTCCTCGCGCAGGATCTCGCCCGTGGAGATGTAAGTCAGGTTATATTTTTCGCGCAGGAACTGCGACTGTGTTCCCTTGCCAGCGCCCGGAGGGCCAAAGAGGATGATGTTTAGCATATTTGTTTGGATTTTTTGTTAATCTTGTTGTCGCTTCGCGTCATTGCGAGGAGGAACGACGAAGCAATCCAGGGAAAAAGATTGTTGTCTGGACTGCTTCGTGCCTCGCAGTGACGCAAAGCGTGTCATATTCACTCAATAATCTTATAAATATCCGGTAAATTCCGTCCTTGTTGATCGTAATCCAAGCCGAAGCCCACGATGAAGTCGTTGCCGATCTCCATGCCTTTGTAGTCGATGGGGTAGTCGTATTGGAACGATGCGGGCTTGAAGAACAGCGTGGCGATGCGCACGTCGGCGGCCTTCAGGTCGCGGAGCTTCTTGATGGTGTAGCGCATCGTGTGGCCCGTGTCGATGATGTCCTCCACGACGACCACATGCCTGCCGTCCAAGGCATGGTCGAGGCCGATGAGCTCGCGGACTACACTGGTGGTTTCGGTGCCAGCGTATGACGACAGCTTCACGAAACTGATTTCACACGGAATCGTCACCCGCTTGAACAGCTCGGAAGCGAACATGAAGGCTCCGTTGAGCACGACGAGGAACATCGGGTTCATGCCGTCCAAGTCGCGGTTGATTTGTTCGGCCACATTTTGGATGCTGGCTTCGATTTTTTCTTGGGGAATGAACAGCCCAAAATCTTTGTCTATGACGTGTACTGTTTTCATTTTCAGAAGATTGAAATATTTCTGCCCTTGTGGGTAAGACGACACAAATATACAAAATGAAATTGTCGGTAGGTGCGAAGCCGAAAAAAAACTATTTTTGCGATTGAATTGGAAACAAAACCTACAAAACTTTAATTCGCGGTGTGTCGGCACCCAACCGTGTCGCTGCCGGAAAGCAGGCTGGTTGGCTGCTTTCCACTGACGAAAAAGAGGTTTTGATGGTTTTGTATGTTTTGTTCTGAAAAATAGAAAGTTATGACCCCTGTTATCAGCATCATCATGGGAAGCACCAGCGATCTTCCCGTTCTCGAAAAAGCCGCTCAGTTCTTTGATGAGATGGCCATCCCGTTCGAAATGAACGCCCTCAGTGCGCATCGCACGCCACAAGAGGTTGAACAATTTGCCCGCGAAGCCCAAGGCCGTGGCATCAAAGTGATCATCGCCGCCGCTGGCATGGCCGCCGCCTTGCCAGGCGTGATTGCGGCCAACACCACCTTGCCCGTCATCGGCGTGCCCGTGAAGGGTATGTTCGACGGCTTGGATGCCATGCTGTCCATCATCCAGATGCCTCCTGGCATTCCCGTGGCCACGGTGGGCGTCAACGGTGCCCTCAACGCTGCCATCCTCGCCGCCGAAATGCTCGCGCTTGGCGATGCGGAGATTGCCGCCAAAGTGTTGAATTACAAAGAGAATTTGAAGAACAAGATCACGAAAGCCAACGCTGAGTTGAAGGAAGTGAAATACCAGTATAAGACGAATTGATTTGCCTTTTTCAACATGAATTTCCATCAATGAATCACGAATTATCATTAATGAATAATTCGTGGGCAATTCGTGGCCATTGATGTAAAAAACCAAGTAGAGACGCTGCAAGCAGCGTCTCTACCAATCAACTCAATCAACTCACTAAAAATGAAGAAAGTATCGTTTACTCTTTGATGCTTTTCGCTTATTCTTTTATCACCTTTTCAATCCTGCGCTCACCGTCCTTGAAGGTGATGCACAGCATGTACACCCCGGCGGGCATCGCGCTCATGTTGATGCTTTCCATGGCCTTGCTGTGTTTGGCTATGAGGCTGCCTGCAAGGTCGTAGAGTTCAACGCTCTCAGGCTCTTGGCCTTCATCGAAGCGGAGGGTCAGTCGGTCTTTTACGGGGTTGGGGAAGAAGGTATAAGGTTTGCTTTTGTTGGGTGTCTCGGTAATGCCAGTCGGGTCGTTGTGCAAAGTGTAGACATAAATGGCGGTGTTTGTTGCCGGAAAAGTGGTGGAGCTCACGAACCCAACGATGATGTCGCCATTGGCTTTCGGTAGGAGGGTGTTGCCATATAGCCCACTGACGCCAAGTCCTGACAGCTCAACATCCCAGAAGAGGTTCAGATTAGAATCCAAGCAAGCGAGCCACATCGTTCCATTAGCGAAATTGTTGTGGCATTGGTAAATGATGTCGCCTTCAGCCAATGCTGTCATAAGGGGATAATCCATGCTGCCGAGTTGCGGTGAGATGCCAATGGGGTTGTGGCCTGAGTCGTATTTGACGAGTGCACAGCCTGCTTCATAGTTCGGGTATTCCATTTCGGAGGCCATCAGATATGAGCCGTCTTCCATAGGGATGATATGCTCTGTGTTGCCGCCGCTGAACATGATGTTTTCGTCGTATTTTTTGTACCATCGAGTCCCAGTGATGTTGAAATCTTCGTCAAAGAAGTAGCAATGGATGGGGTAATGCTCTGATTCTGTTTGGTAACTCCCTAATTTGTAGTAAGTAAGGGGATAATCGGCGTAAATGCCGAAACCTGTATACCACAATAAGGTGTCGGGGTGATACTCATAATCGTATTTCGGGGGAAAAAGCTCTGTGGTCTCGATGCTGGTTTTTACGGTGCCGTCCAATCCGATGCGCATCATGTGGAACACTTCATCGATCCAGAAGCTGACGATGAGGTCGTTGTGTGTGTCGACGAACCAGTTGTCCCAGCGGAAAGCCTCATTGTTGGATTTTGCGACTTGAGTTGTGACGTCGTTGGTTATGTTGAGATCAGCGTCGATAGAAACTGTTCTGATGTGGTAAGTGCTGTCCGCCATGTTCCAAAGATGGCTGATGACGGCATACGAGTCTTTGTTGATGCGGTACACGAATCGTTTGTCGTTTCTGTAGATGACTTGTGTGAAGTTTTGCCCGTTCATGCCGTCGGGAGTCTCAATGTACAATGTGTTGATGGTCTCGCCGTCGGGCGTTGTCTTGATGATGGTGTGTCTCGAATCATAGAAATATGGGCTTGTGCTGCTGGTTGTGCCAATGAGCAGCGTTCCGTCCTGACATTCGAAGATTTCGCATCCGATGGAGTAAAAGCCCTCTTGCTGGGTGGTGAACTCGCTGACGATTTCCTGTCCGTAGCTTGTTGCGAAGGCGGCCATCAGCAGGCCGGCGATGAGGGAGTAGAGTTTGTTTTTCATGTCGTGTGGTTTTTGAGGGTTAATAATTGGGTTTTGTGTTTCGTGTGGGCTGATTCTTTTGTCTAAGCCATGTTTTATTCAGATTGTATTTTTCCGTTTTAAGCTATAGTTTTTCCGTTTTGATGGTGCAAAGTTACAATCTGGAAAAATTTTGTCAAGCTATTTTTTCAATTATTTTTCGTCAGGCAGGGTTATGGCTTGTGTCACAGGAAAATAAAAAATTCACTTTTATAGGTTGAAATCTGTTTCAAACCTATAAAATGTCGTTTCAGAATAAAATATTCCGCTTAATTTTGCTAATAATGGATATTAGAATGAAAAGAAAACTCCTACGGAGCATCGCCTAAGCTATGGGTTGCTTCTTTGTGTGATGTTGGATTTTGGAAAAGATTTTGAAGGATTTCTTGCCTTTAGGCAATGCCAATAATTAGTTTCCGTTGAAAACAATCCGGCTCAGCTGCCCCTTGTCGAACACCCGATTGGCTACCTCGATGATGTCGTCAGCCGAAACTGCCTCCACTTTGCGGATAATGTCGTCCATGTATTCGATGGGCTCGCCCATGAGCAACGAGCGGGTGACGCCCAAAAGCTCGTTCATGCCGCTTTCGTAGCTTAATGCGACTTGTCCGATGAGTTGCTGCTTGGCGTGATGCAGTTGCAAAGTGCCCAATTTCTGTTGGCAAAGTTTGTCTATCTCCTTGTGCACCAATTCGATGGCACGTTCCAGCGAGTCGGGGTCGACGCCCATGTAGACGCTTATGAGGCCCGTGTCGCTGTAGGCGGTGTATTGCGACTCGATGCTGTAGGCGAAGCCGTATTTCTCGCGGATGTTGAGGCCGAGGCGCGAACTCATGGCCGGACCGCCAAGCACGTTGTTGAGCATCACGATGGGCATCTTCAGCGGACTGCAAAACTCGGGTGCAATGCCACCTATCATGCAATGGCTCAGGTGGTTGTTGCGAGTCTCGGTGCGGTTTTCTGGAACATAGCCGTTGTAGACCTCGCGTTTTTTATTAATAAGGTGTGCAGGCTGCTCGCCGAAATATTTCATGGCCAACTTCTCGAATTCCTTGAAGCTGATGTCGCCGATGGAGGCCAAAATCATCTGGTCGGTGCTGTAGTTGTGGGCCATGAAGTCGAGGATGTCCTGCCGATGGAAGCCTTTCACCAATTCGGTGGTACCCAATATGTTGCGCGACAGCGGATGTCCTTTGAAGACCATCTCCTCAAACAAGTCGTAAATCTCATCCGACGGCGAGTCTAGATAGGAGTTGATTTCGTCCAGGATGACTTCTTTTTCCTTGGCCAACTCGTTTTCGGGGAAGGTGGAGTGGAAAGCGATGTCGGCAAAGAGGTCGAGGCTGCGCTTGTAGTGTTGCTTTAGGAACGTGGCCTGTATGCAGGTTTCTTCCTTGGTAGTAAAGGCGTTGAGGTCGCCGCCCACGTTGTCTAAGCAGCTCAAGATATGGTAGGCCTTGCGGTTTTGCGTGCCTTTGAAGATGGTGTGTTCAACGAAGTGGGCGAGGCCGTTCTCGTGGGCCAATTCGTCGCGGGTTCCCGTCTCGACCATCAAGACCAAGTGTGCTATCTCGCCTTGTTTCTCCTTATGTATCAGCCTGATTCCGTTGGGAAGGACGGACTCGGTGTATTTATATTCCATATGTGGGTAAAAATTGGGCTGCAAAGATACGACATTCCCAAAACATTCTTACATTTGCACTTTAATTTCAAAATTGTTCAATATGAAAAAGCTTTTATTCCTTTTCCTGGCGGCCATCCTCTGCATCGGGGGATACGCCCAAACCATCGACCCGCTTCTGACTGAGGAAATGGGTCGCCGCAACGACGACGAGATGATCAAGGTCGTCGTCATCATGAAATCACACTACGACCGCGCCGAGATGAACCGTCGCGCCGATTATTACGTCAACCGCGCCGAACGCCGCGAGTTTGTGGTCAACGAGCTGAAAGCGTTCGCCACGGCTTCGCAGTACGACCTGCGTCATGCCCTCGCAGAGATGCAACGCAACGGCATGACGACCGAGCCTACCGTCCTCTGGATGGCCAATGCCTTGAGCTTTGAGGCCAACGAGACTGCCATCCAAAGCCTTGCGCAACGCAATGACATTGAGTTGATTGGCTATGCCATCGAACGCAATTGGATTCCCGATGGCGAAGTGGCTCGTCCCGCTTCGGACACGCGCGAAATCACGCCTAACGTCACCCAAGTGGGTGCCGACCAAGTGTGGGCCTTGGGCTACACGGGTCAGGGCGTGGTGGTGGCCGTCATCGATACGGGTGTCAACTACAACCACGTCGACCTGGCCGAGCACCTTTGGGACGGCGGATCGGAATTCCCGAACCACGGCTACGACGTTTATAACAACGACAACAACCCCATGGACGACCACGGCCACGGCTCGCATTGTGCGGGTACGGTTTGTGGCGATGGCCATGGCGCCTCGCAAACGGGCATGGCCCCCGATGCCACGCTGATGTGCGTCAAGTGCTTGAATGCGCAAGGCAGTGGCGGTGCCGATGCCATTTCGGCGGGTATCCAATGGGCCGTCGGGCATGGCTGCGACTTGTTCAGCATGTCGTTGGGCGTGGCCAATTCCTCCATCTCCGAGCGTACTTTGCTTCGCCACACCTGCGAGGCCGCCTTGGATGCCGGCGTGGTGGCTGCCATCGCCGCTGGCAACGAAGGCGACAGCCAATGGCAATATCCCATCCCCAACAATGTGCGTGTGCCGGGCAGCTGCCCTCCGCCTTATATCGATGAGGTGCAGAACGAGAATCCTGGTAAGGAGAGCTGCTCGGTGTGTATCGGTGCCGTCGACTACAACGATGCCGCCGCCTACTTCACCTCGCATGGTCCTGTCACTTGGAGCAATACCGAGTTTGGCGACTATGCCTACAACCCGGGCATTGGCCTCATCCGCCCCGACGTGTGCGCCCCCGGTGTCGACATCAAGTCGATCAATTACCAAAGCAACACGGGCTACACTTCCATGAGTGGCACCTCGATGGCCACGCCTTGCGCTGCGGGCTGCATGGCCTTGATGCTGAGCAAGGACATCAACCTGACACCCGCCGACGTGTGCCGCATCCTTGAAGAAACCGCCGTGCCCTTGGCCGAAGGCAAGAGCAATATCTACGGCTTTGGCCGTATCAATGTGTTTGACGCTGTCGAGGCCATCCAGTTGGGTGCCATCAAATACGAAGCCTACGAGCTTAACGACGCTGCGGGCAACGGCAACCATCACCTCAACCTAGGCGAATCAGTCACGATGTCGGTCACGCTCCAAAACGTCACCGATGCCCCTGTAGCCAATGTTTCTGTTGCTTTGTCTACTGAAAACGTGAATGTTACTATCACTGATGGCGAAGCCGAATGCCCCAATTTCGCCGCCAACGAAACGATTACCCTCACCGATGCCTTCGCCTTCTCGGTCAACGATGCGGTGACGGCCAACGAGAAAATCAAGTTCACGATTTCGATTTATGTCGATGGCGAGCAAACGGGTTCGTTCAACTTCAACGTGCCGGTTTATGACTACCTGCTGCAATATGGCGCCACGGCTGTTCTCAACGACGACAACACCAACGGCTTACTCGATCCGGGCGAGACCGCCGACTTGCGCATCTTCGTCGACAATGCCGGTAACGAGTTGGCCCAATCGTTGGTTGGCTCCTTGTCGTCCGACTACGAGTTCGTCACCATCCATGTGGCTGAAAAGCCCTATGGCACGATTGGTGCCGACATGATGGGCTATGCCGACTTCAACATCACTTTGGATGCCGGTGCCCCTGCCGATTTCGCCATCCCCTTCACCCTCGACATGGTGGATGTCAACGGTCGCCATACCGTCTTGAATTTCGACTATAAGAACGCCTGCAACGTCATCTTCTCGCTCACTGACTCCTATGGCGATGGCTGGCAAGGCAACTACCTCAACGTGAGCTATTCCGACGGCACGCCTTCAGAGCAAATGACAGTGCAGAGCGGCAGCACGGCCACCTACACGCGCAACTTGGCTTCGGGCTGCACCGTGTCGCTCACCTGGACCAACGGCCAGTGGACCTCGGAGTGCAGTTTCGTGATCAGTTACGAAGACGGTACGGTCATCTACCAGAACAGTGGCGGCTTCAATGGCACGCAAACCTTCGACGTCAATTGCAGCGGCGGCAGTGGGATGCCTGAGTTCTGCGACCCCATACGCAACTTGGCCTATGAATTGGATGGTCGTGATGTGATTCTCACTTGGGAAGCCCCCGAAAGCGGCACGCCCGCGTGGTATGAGGTGTATCGCGACACCGAGCTTCTCGAATTGGTTGAAGGGCTGACCTTCACCGACCCCAATGTCGAAGAAGGTCTATACAGTTACTGTGTCTATGCCGCTTATGATGGCTGCCAAAGCGAGTTTGTCTGCACCGATGTTGATGTGTCGATGTGTGACGCCGTCCGTAATTTAGCCTATACCTTGAACGATGACCTGCTGCTCACCCTCACTTGGGATGCCCCCGAAGATCCGACGGGATTGGTTGAATACCAAATCTTTATGGATAATGAGCAGGTCGGTACGACGAATGAATTGAATTATGCCTTCAATGTGGCTGTCGGTCAACACGATGTGGCTGTGAAAGCTGTCTTTGAGAGTTGCGAGAAAGATGCCCACGTTCAAGTTTGTGTTGTTGGTGCAGTTGAGAATCTGTCTTACAATTTGGTTGGCAACACAGCCCTCATCTGGTGGGATGAAATCGAAGGCGTTGAATATTATGAAATTACAGTCAACGGGCAGATGTCACTTGTTTCAGATATAACATATCCTTATATTGTGGAAGACGGGGTGACCACAGTCACGGTGGAACCCGTATTCGAGGGCTGTTATACGATTAAAAACGAAATTGAAATCTGCTACAGCAAGCCCGTCGAGAACCTGAGATTCGTCAAATTGGATGCTGACGGCATGTTGCATTTCCAGTGGGATGGATCGTCGAACGACAGCTTTTATGAAGTCACCTGCAACGGTGCGGATGTCCAAACGGTTTATTCTTCGGATGCCGTGTTTGCTGCCGAAGTCGGAACGAACACGATCAGCGTGGTGGCGCATTCCAACTTTGGTTGCAATTCCGATCCGGTCAGCCTGACGCAAAACGTGTGCGCTGGCGTGGATGGCTTCGACTATTCGTTTGAAGGTGCCTTGGTTACCATCACATGGAATGGCGATGCAGAGTCCTATAAGGTTATGATCGACAACGGTTGGCTGTTGCCCGAAACGGTTGAAACGCCGTCCTATACCACAGCCTTGGAAGGCAGTCATTTTATTGAGGTGATGCCCGACTATGGCGACGAGTGCGTGGCCTTTACCGCTCGCTTCGATTTCGAGGTCATCAATGTGGTGCCCGAAATCCGCATCACCGACGTGCGCGAAGGCAAGATAGCCACAGCTTGGAATAGCGTCGACAGAGCGGTTTCCTACGCGCTCTTCCGCGACTACGAGCTGATTGCCGAAGGCCTTACCGCTACGGAATACAACGACACCGAGATGGCTCTCAATATGCAGCACTGCTATACGGTGAAGGCCGTGTACGAAAAGGGTATCTCAGCCCATTCCAATGAGGTCTGCGCCAACTACTTCGCTGGCATTGACGAAAACGACGGCATGGTCAACATCTTCCCCAACCCGACCACCGACAAGGTGACCGTCGAGTGCGCCGGCATGAGCCAAATCGACATCTACAATGTTGAGGGCAAACTCGTCAGGAGCTTCCAGGTGGAAGACGACAGTTGCCAGATCGACAACCTCGACAGCGGCATCTACATGCTTCGCATCCGCAAGGGCGACGAGACCTTCGTCCGCCGCGTGGTGAAGCAGTAATGCCACTTTCTTGACGCGCTTTGCGTCATTGCGAACGAAGTGAAGCAATCCAGGAAACTGCCACCTCTGGACTGCTTTGTCACGCTTTGCTCGCAACGCCTCGCAGTGACGCCACCAGTTCCCGTAAACGTCATTGTGAGGAGGAACGACGAAGCAATCCAGAGACTTGTTTTTGGATTGCTTCGTTTTTCTTTTCGTGAAACGGATACCCTTTTTTCTTATTTTTGCCGATTGATACTAAAACAATGGATTGTCCGTTCATAATTGAAATAGCTTAACCATGCGCAAAGTCTTTATCTCACTATTCCTCTTGCTCGGCATCGTGGCCAATGCGTTGGCCCAACAGCCCAAAGACATCATGAAAGAGCCTATCCCCGTGGCCATGTTCCAAGTCGGGTACGCCTTCCAATTGCCGGCACTCGACACCAAGGATTTGTATGGCATCACCCATAACGTGGGCGGTGGCTTTGTCTACAAGACGGCATCGAACTGGCTGCTGACGGCCAACGGCAATTTCATTTTTGGCAGCAGGCTGAACATCGACCGCATGCAGGTGTTTGGCGAAGGCATCACCACCGTCGATGGCGAAATCATTGGTAGTGCAGGCAATATCTCCACTTTCGAGGTCAACCAGCGTGGCTTTCACCTGCAAGGGCAGGTGGGCAAGCTGTTTTCGCTCGGCCCCAACCCCAACTGCGGTATTTTCGTGCAGGCTGGCTTGGGCTACCTCCGCACTCGCATCAAGGTTGACTACCAACAGGCCTTGCTCAACACGCCTTATCAAGTGCATGGCGACTACCAATATGGCTACGACCGTATGCGTGGCGGCCCGGCGGTGCACTTCGAAACGGGCTATCTCTTGCTGAACGACACCCGTTTGCTCAACGTGAGCATCGCGCTTGAGATGACCTATGCCCGCACCCGCGACCTCCGCGACTACGACTTCCGCGTGTTCACCAATCCCGAAACGGGCGTGATGGAACCCGTGGGCCGCACCGACCCCAACAAACGTTACAACGACCTCTATTTCGGCATTCGCGTCACGTGGAACATCCCGACCTACGAGCGCCAACCCCAAGACTTCTACTATTACTAAGCGTGATGATCCTTTACACCATAGGTGTCCACCTTTATTCATTCGGAGTCAAAGTGGCGGCCCTCTTCGGCAACGCCAAGGCCAAGCAATGGGTTGAAGGCCGTAAGAAACAAGGGCCATTGAGCCTGTCGAAAGGCTCGACGCGGAACGAGCCGGTCCTCCAACAAGCTCAGGAACCTGACGCTTGGATTTGGTTCCATGCCGCCTCGTTGGGCGAGTTCGAGCAGGGTAGGCCCGTCATCGAGGCACTGAAAAAGGACTTCCCGCAATACAAGATCCTGCTGTCGTTCTTCTCGCCTTCAGGCTACGAGATCCGCAAGGACTATCCCTTGGCCGACGAGGTGCTTTACCTGCCCACCGACACGCCCCGCCATGCCGCCCAATGGGTCAGAAGGCATCACTTCGTGGCGGCTTTCTTCATCAAATACGAGTTTTGGTTCAATTATATGCAGGCTTTGAAGGAAGCGGGCATTCCGTTGTTCTACATCTCCTTGATCCTCAAGCCCGAATCGTGTTTCTTCCAATGGTATGGCGCGAAGTTCCGCAAGCAGTTGGGCAATGTGACGCATTTCTTCGTGCAAGACGAAACAACGGAGCGGTTACTCCAGAAGCATGGCTTTGGCAATGTTACCGTTTGTGGCGACACGCGCTTCGACCGTGTTGCGGCCATCGCCCTGCAAGCCAAGCCTTTCCCCGACATCGAGCGGTTCATTGGCGGGCGCAAGTGCATCATCGCGGGCAGTACATGGCCGCCCGACGAGAAGCTGCTGGCCCCGTTCGTCGCGACCATGCCCGACGACTATTGCCTCATCATCGCGCCGCACGACATCTCAGAAGGACATGTCAACCAAATCCGGGCCATGTTCCCCGACAGCCTACGGTACACCGAACTAAATTCTGACCAGCCATCAGGCTCACTGAGCCTGTCGAAGGACCGACCCATAAAGATATTAATCCTTGACACCATCGGCATCCTTTCCCAACTCTACCAATATGCGCGATTCGTCTACATCGGCGGTGGCTTCGGTGTCAACATCCACAACATCCAGGAACCAGTCACCTTTGGCTGCCCCGTGGTGTTTGGGCCAAAATACAAGAGCTTCAAGGAGGCGGTCGACTTGGTGGCCATGGAAGGGGCGTTTCCGGTTGCCGACGCGAAGGAACTGGCTTCGGTTTTCAACCGCTTGATGACCGACGAAGTTTTCTGTCAGCAGGCCTCAAAAACCTGCCTCGACTACCTCAATTCGCAGCTTGGAGCCACCAAAACCATCGTAAAAGGCTTCAAAAACGCACTTTTTTCATAAAAATTTCAGTTTTCCTTTGTTTTATTGATTTTATTGCCTAATTTTGAAGGCTGATTTCCCGTTGAAATTCAGCATTGTAAATTTTTTGCCTATGCAAGCAACCACTACCCCCTCCCAAAATCCCCGCATTGGCCTTAGTCAGGGTGACTTCAATGGCATTGCATACGAAATCATGCTTAAGGCTTTTTCCGACGCTCGAATGTTCGAGTCGTTGACGCCTGTCTTGTATGGGCAATCGAAGGCTTTTTCCTACTACAAGAAGAATTTCGGCATGGACAGCCCCAACTATTCGTTGACTCGCGATGCGCGGCAGGCGTGGGACAAGAAGTTCAACATCATCAACATCATCGAAAACGAGCTGAAGATTGAGCCTGGTGTGCCTTCCGATGTCTCTGCCGAGATGTCGGCGCTGTCGATGAAAAGGGCCGCCGAGGACCTTCGCGACGGCTACATCGACGCTTTGGTGATGGCTCCTGACAACGCGGTGCTGGGGCAGAGCAACAGCCAGTACCTGCTTTCCTTCTATAAGGAGGAAACGCCGTTGCAGCTCATCGTGAACGGCTCGATGCGAATTGGTTTGGCTACCGCCGATGTGCCGCTCAGCAATGCCATCGCGCAGCTCGACATCCGTTTCCTCGTGGCGAGGCTCACCACCTTGGCCTCGGCCCTGAAGACCGACTTTGGCATTGGCTCGCCAAAAATCGCCGTCATGGGGCTGAATCCGCATTGCGGCTCGCGTGTCGAGGGCGACGACGACAAGGTGGTCAAGGCCGTGGGCGATGCGCAGCGCAAGGGCATCTTTGCCTTCGGGCCTTTCTCGCCCTCGCAACTTTTCGTCAATGGGCTGTGGAAGAAATACGACGCGGTGTTGGCCCTGCATTACGAGCAAGGCGTTTTGCCGCTTAAAATGCTCTCCACCGATGGCTATGCCTATTATTGGGCAGGCTTGCCCGTGGTTTGCGCTGCGCCTTTGCATGGGCCTGGCTACGACATTGCCAACCAAAACAAGGCGACTCCCGACTCCTATCGCAAGGCGGTCTTCCTCGCCACCGACGTGGTCAACCGCCGAAAGGAGCAATAAAAAAAGGAGGCCGAAGCCTCCTTTTTTGTTGCTCCTTGTGAAAGGACTTACTTCACAACGAACTTCTGCGTGGCATTGCCGGCGCTCACGAAGTAGACACCGCTGCTCAGCGAGCTGATGTTGATGGTGTTGCCACCGATGCGGCCTTCAACGCTCATCACCTTTTGGCCCATGATGTTGTAGATCACGATCTCGGCGCTTTGGTTGAGGGTGATGTTGAGTTGGTCGACGGCAGGATTCGGGTAGAGGTTCATGCTGGTGTTGGTCACCGTGGCTTCCTCAACGCCATCATAGCCAGGGAAGAGTTCGGTCAGGTCGTAAGTGAAGGCTTGGTAGTAGTTGTCGTCCGGAATGACGTCGCCGCCGCTGCCGATGAGGAACGAGTCGGGTTCACCGTCCATCTGGCAGGCCACCACGAGGGTGTTGCCTGAGATGGCAGCTTGCGGATAAACGCATTCGCTGTATTGGTACATGAAGTCGTTGGTGAGGTTCTGCATGCGGGTCCAGGTTTGGCCATGGTCCATAGAGGCACGGCAGAAGAGCTTCATGAAATACTGGTTGCTGAGAGCGCCACCAGTGCCGTTGTGCTCGTCGAGGCCAATCCACACGGCAACCATCAGGTCGTCGTTGGCAGTCTTGACCAACACGGGCATGTCGACGGTACCGCCGTTATAGTGGCCGTGGCTGTCCTTGTCCAATGAGTTCCAATCCATGAATGTAGTGGCTGAATAGGGATCCTCGAGCGGGTTTTCATATTCATCCAAAGGAGTGACATAGCCGATGAATTCGGGCCACATGTCGTGCGGGGCGTCGTCGTATCTCCACCATGAGCGGTAGATGTCGTACCACAGGTAGGCGGAGTCCATGATGAAAGGCTCGCCGGGGGTCATAGGCATCGGGTTGTTGGGGTCGCCGCCAAATTCGGGAGTGGTCGTGCCGTGGTAAGGCATGTCTTCGCTCCAGTAGCCAACGGCACCGATGAGGGGATAGTAGCTCGTCGAAGTGGCATCACCGCTGCCGCCGCCAACGGCGTAGGCGAGGTGGAGCTTGCCGCTGTTGTCAAACAAGGCCGAAGTCCAACGGGGATACAGATAACCGAGGTTCTCGCCGTAGTCGACTTCGATGCCGGGGTGATGGTAGAACTGCTTCGTGCTCCAGGTGTTGCCGTTGTCGGTGGAGGTCAGCACGATGCCGTTGCCGCGACGGGTGTTCACCACGATGCTCAGGCTGTTGCCGCCGGTGTTCTCCATGAAGTAGGCGTCTTGGCCCGAACCGTATTGGGGGCAGAATTGACGACCCAACTCGGGGATGGTCATGTACTCATCCCAAGTGGTGCCACCGTCCATCGAACGGAAGTAGTAGAAGGGGTTGGTTTGGCCATCGGGGGTCACTTCGTCCAAGGCGGTGACGAGGATGTGGATGTTCTTGTGGTCGGGACCGTTGCACATCACAGCGGGGAAGTGCGGGTTGTGCTCGTCTTGGTTGCCGGGCATCACATAGATGGGAGCCAGGTCGCCTTGAGGCAGGTTGTCCTTGTCCTCGATGATGTAGACTTCGCAGGTGTAGGTGACGGGGTTACGCGAAACCACCACGATGCCGTTTTCGCCATAGCGGGCTGCGCAGCCAAAGCCGGTCTTGTGGTCTTCGATCTTGCCGCCGCTCGTGGTCCATTCGTCTTTGCTGGGGTCGTAAATGGCGATGATGGTGCCACGGTCGGAGTGGTTCTGGTCGCCCGAGTAGACGTAGGAGATGCCCACGCAACCATCGGGGAAGTTCATCGTTTGGTTCTTGGCGGCCGTGTTGGTCTGCCAGTCGTAGTAGGTGTAGTCAAGCTCGGTCTCGGTGCGAGTCATGTTGGCTTGGCTACCCACGTTTTGGAACATTTCGTTGCCCACAACGCCGATGGTTTGGGCAGCGTGCTTCGTGCCGAGGTTGCTCGACACCTTGGCCACTTGCGAGAAGCCCGTGAAGGCAACCGACATGGCCAGTGCTAAAGTAAATAACTTCTTCATTTTGAATTGGTTTTAATTAATAATGATGGATAGTTTGTTGTTGTTATTTCCTTTTTTTGGAGTTTATACGAGGCAAAGATAGTGATTTTTTTGGATTTGCAAGTTTTTTTTGGTTTTTTTTCGTTTTGCGCCACCACGCTTTGCGTCACCGCGAGGCGTTGCGAGCAAAGCGTGGCAAAGCAGTCCAGGGGCGTTGCTTTTCTGGATTGCTTCGCTTTGCTCGCAATGACGCGAAGCGACGAATGGAGGACTAAAAAAAGAGACCCGTTGGGGTCTCTTTTTTTTCGTATGCCGTAAGTGAAAACTTACTTCACGATGAACTTCTGGGTGGCGCTACCGGCTTTGACGAAGTAGGCACCAGCGCTGAGGTTGCTGATGTTGATGGTGTTGCCACCAATGCGGCCTTCCACGCTCATCACTTGTTGGCCCATGACGTTGTAGATTACGATGGCCTCGTCTTGGCTGAGGATGACGTTGAGTTGGTCGACGGCAGGGTTGGGATACACGCTCATGTTGGTGACGTGGCTCACTTCCTCAACATCGAGGTTCGGGAAGAGGTCGGTCAGCTCGAAGGTGAAGCCTTGGTAGTAGCAGTCGTCGAAGGTGCCTTCGTCGCTTTGGACGTAGGTGCCCGTTTCGGAGTCAAGTTGTGCGGCCACGATGAGCTTGGTGCCAATCACAGTGGCCAACGGATAGACGCATTCAGAATAGGCGAACATGAAGTCTTTGGTGAGGTGCTCCATATTGCTCCAGCTGAGGCCGCCGTTGTAGGAGTAGGCAGCGAAGAGCTTGAAGAAATACTTGCCCGCACCGTCTTTGTTGTTCTCGTCGAGCGAGCTCCAAACGGCCACCAAGTCGTTGTCGCTGTCGTTCACCTTGCAGAGCATCGGGAAGGCGGTGTTGCCGCAGTTGTACATGCCGTGCAGGTCTTTCAGGTCGTTCACGTTCTCGATGTTCCATGAGGTGGCGGTGTAGGGGTCTTCCCATTCGCCTTCGTCGGTGAGGGTGGTCAGGTAGCCGAAATACTCAGGCCACATTTCGTGGTTGGCGTTGCCCCAATACCAGTTGGAAAGCTCAATGTCTTGGTTGAGGTAGGCGCTGTCCATGATGAAGGGTTGGCCGGGGGTGGGAGGCATGGGGTTGTTGGGGTCGACACCGAATTGTGGCAGCGAGGTTCCGCGGTAGGGCATATACTCGCTCCAGAAGGCGACGCCGCCGTATGAGGGGCCGTAGTGGCCTTGGTGGTCGCTATAGTTGTATTCGTAGGCCATCATGAGGTCCTTGTTTGCGGTCCAAAGGGCGGAGGTCCAACGGGGATAGCAGAACGAATTGTCGAGCAGCACGCCCGGGGCGGGGTCGTGGAAGTAGACCTTTCTTTCCCAGGTCTCGCCGTCGTCGTAGCTATAGAGCACCATGCCGTCGGTGTTGCCGGTGTTGATGACGAGGGCAAGGCAGTTGTCGTCGGTGGTCTCCATGAAGTAGTAGCTGTTGGTGCCGTGCTCGGTGCCGTATTCGGCTGAGAGGTAAGGCAGGGCGACGCATTCCTTGTCCCAGGTCATGCCGTCCGACGAGCGCCAGTATCTGATGCCGTGCTCAACGCCGTCGCCATCGGGGTCGCCGTCGTCAAACTCGGCACCCACCATGTGGATGATGTCGCGGTTGGGGCCTGAGGTCATCACCGACGGGTGGCTCCACACTGCGCTGGCCGTGTTGATTGAATACTGGACGCTGTTGGGGGTCATGTTGTCCTTGTCTTCGACGATGAAGATCTTCAGGTCGTTGGCGGTGTGGGCGGCCACCACGAGGCCGTTCTCCTTGTAGCGGGCGATGACGCCGAAACCGGTCTTTTCGTTCTCGATGCGGCCTCCGAGCGGAATCCATTCATCGGTGTTCGAGTCGTAGGTGCCGATGCCTGTGCCACGGTCGCTGAAGTTGTTGTCGGATGAGATGGTGTAGGCGAAGTTGACTTTGCCGTCGGGCCAGGTCACAACCCTGTTGAGATAGCCTGAGTTCGACTGCCAGTCGTAGGTGACGTAGTCGAGTTCGCCTTGGCCGAAGTCGTCCCAGCGCACCATGTTAGGCTCGCTTTGCACGTTGTCGAGGTTGGGCGTCTCGGTGCCTCTGAAGTGTTGCACGGTAGAGGCTTTCTTCATGGCGTTGCTTAACGTCGATTTTCTCACTTGCGAAAAGCCGGCGGTGGCCATCAGCAAGGCTAAGGATAAAGTAAATACCTTTTTCATTTTGTGTGATTTTAATTATTAATTGAGTGGATAGGTTGTTGTCGTTATGGTCTTTTTGTGGACGATTAGTCGGGGCAAAGATAGTGTTTTTTTCGGATTTGCAAGGTTTTTTTTCTTTTTTTTCGTTTTGCGCCACCACGCTTGGCGTCACTGCGAGGCGTTGCGAGCAAAGCGTGGCAAAGCAGTCCAGGGGTGTTGTTTTCTGGATTGCTTCGGTCGTGCCTCCCTCGCAATGACGCGAAGCGACGCATGGACTACCAAAAAAAAAGAGACCCGTTTGGGTCTCCTTTTTTTCGTATACTGTAAGGGAATACTTACTTCACGATGAACTTCATGGTGTTCTCAAAGCCGTTGGCCTTGACGGTCACGAAGTAGATGCCGCTGCTGAGTTCGCTGGTGCTGATGCTGCGGGTGTTCATGCCGGTGGTGATGTTCACGTTTTGGTTCATCACGTTTTGGCCCATGATGTTGTAGACGCTGATGCTCATCTCTGAAGCCTGCGAGGCGTTCACTTCGATGTTGAGCACGTCAGTGGCGGGGTTGGGATACACGCGGGTGCTGGTCATCGGGTTGACGGCCTCGTTTTCTTCGACGCTCCAGCCTTCGGGTCTGATCAGGCAGGTATAGATGTAGTTCTCGGTGAGGACACCCATGTTGCTGTTCGGGTGGGAGTCGGTGATGTCGAGGTAGAGACCTTGGTTTTCGTCGGCTGAGTAGGCAACCCAGAATTGGGCGTTGTAGCCGTTGGTGGCGGCCACGCAAGGATAGGCCTCGTCATATTCGTGCATGAAGTCTTCGCAGAGGTTGATGCCGTATTCGTCAGCGAGCCAGTTGCCTTCCATGTCCTTCAGGGTGACGTAGAGGGTTCTGTAGGAGCAGCCGTTGGCGCCGTTCACTCTGGTTTCGGAGAGCGTGCTGAAAGCGATGGCCACGTTGCCGAGGTTGTCGACAGAGATGGCGGGCATGGTCGTGGTGCCAATGCTACGATAGCTCCAACCGCTGTTGCTGATGTAGGTGTTGAAGTCGATATCGATGGTGCCGTTCATGTTCTCGTCGACAATGCCGAAGTAGTTGAGGTGTTGGCGACCGTCGACTTCAGCCATGGCGTCGATACGCTCGTTGATGAGGGTGTAGGCAAAGCCTCTGTCGGCATAGTAGGCCGGGAATTGGCTGTCTTGGCTCCAGCGACCGTAAGGCAGGATTTCGTGGCCGCCTTCTTCGTTGACGTAGTCTGAGTTCCAATACACAATGCCGAAGCTGTAGCCAGGCCATGAGGTGTAGTGCTCGGCATCGGAGACTCTCCAGCGGAGCAGGCCGAAGGCAACGTGCACGGTGCCGTTGTCGTCGATGGCGATGCTGTGCGAGTTGTCGGAGGTGACGATGGAGTCGGTCATGCCTTCCGGATAGTCGGCGAAGTTGATGGCGTGGACGGGTTCGCCGTCAGCACCGGCAATACCGTAGGGGGCCACGACTTGGTGCTCCCAGGTCTCGCCGTTGTCGTGCGAGATCATGTAGAACACGTCGGTGGTGTAGGAGGCCATCATCACGGCCACGTTGTTGCCATTGGCGGCCATCACGTAGTCGTCGGCGCTCAGTTGGTTACGGTAGGCACCGTTGAGGTCGTTGTCAAGGCCGGGGAAGTCGACGGGTTCGCTGATGTCCCAGCTGTCGCCTTCGTGCTTGATGCGGACGTAGTAGACATGGTTGTCGAGTGAACCGTCGGGCATGGAGATTTGCTCGGCACCCACGATGTGGATGTACTCGTCGTTTTCACCGCTGCAGACCACTCTGGGCCATGTGAAGTTAAGGTTGGTCACCAGTTCCCATTCGCCTTGGCCTTTGGTGGGGCGATAATAGACGTTGGTGCCGGTGGCGTGAGAGGCGAGGATTTCGCCATCGCCGCAAGCAGCGATGCTCGGCCAACCTGATTTCATGGGTTCTTGGCGCACTTCAGGCTCGTCGCCGAAAGATGAACCGTCAAAATAGTTGTAGCCAGCGCCACGATCCGGGAAGCTGGTGTTGTTGGAGTGGTCCCAAGTCATGACGATGGAGGCGCTACCGTCGGCCCAAGTGGCAATGCGGTTGCCGAGGGCGCTGTTCGACTGCAGGTCGTAGTTGGTGGTCATGGTCAGATACTCGTCGAAGTCTTCGGTACCTCTTGAGGCGTTGTTGACCATGTTTTGAGGCATGTTGAATTGGATGCCTTGGGCAGCAGCACCGTCGATGGTTCTGACAGCGCTGGGTTTCTGGCGGGTCACCGAGGCCTTTTTGGCTTCGGGGCTAACGCCTTTCATTTGTGCAAAGCCGGTCATGGCGACGGCCATTGCGAGTGACATGAATAATACTTTCTTCATGATGTTTGAATTTAGTTAGTTAATTGTATGAATTGATTCTATTTTTGGGCTGCAAATATACGCATTTTGAAACAATCGGTATTAAAATCGTCATTTTTTTGAACAATTTTCAAAAATGAGCAAAATTCGTGCCAAGAAAAAAACGCCGTCGTATGCAAAACCAAGAATTATTATTTCTATCTTTACCGCCTCGAAAAAGGACGTTATTTAATTAATAAGGTGTGATATGACGCAACAGCAGGCCTTGCAGCTATTTGAGGAAAAGAGAGTCCGCACGGTGTGGGACGACGAACAGGAGAAGTGGTTTTTTTCCATTGTGGATGTCGTTGCCGTGTTGACAGGATCAGATCGTCCACGTAAGTATTGGAGCGATTTGAAGAAGAAACTTCAGCAGGAAGGAAGTGAAGTGTCCGAAAAAATCGGACAGTTCAAAATGAAAGCCGAAGATGGGAAGAATCGTATTACGGATGTTGCTGATACAGAGCAACTTTTCCGTATTATCCAATCCATCCCTTCGCCAAAGGCGGAACCATTCAAGCAATGGATGGCACTGACTTGGCCACGCTTTGCGTCACTGCGAGGCACGAAGCAGTCCAGAGGTGTTGGTTTCCTGGATTGCCACGCTGCGCTCGCAATGACGCGAGGCGACGAATGGACTACGCAGACTTGGTTTCGCTTTGCGCCACCACGCTTTGCGTCACTGCGAGGCACGAAGCAGTCCAGAGGTGTTGGTTTCCTGG
>R28__coassemble_69_pt1 | contig 58886 bp, 46 predicted proteins | sample R28__metabat2_low_PE_021 | metagenome-assembled genome bin R28
GCCTTCTCGAAAATCATGCTTAACAAACTGTCGAATTGAAATTTAAACAAACTCTGAATATTAAAAAACATAGTAATCCCTAAAGGGAAAGACATTTTTACGGGCATCGGCTTGAAACTTGGTCTGTGTTGGGTTATTTTCTTTCTCCATGTAGCGGCTGTTTCTTCCGCTGACACGCACGGTTTCCCAAAGATGCCAACCGTGGGACACATCCCTTTAAAGAGCCTTGCGAAGGTATTGGGGCTTGCTCTTATTGTCTGTTGCCTCGCCAAACTATGTTGATTGGCTACTACCACCCAACTTCTAACCGATGGTCTTTATTCTTGGACTTGCCAATGCGTTCCATCAGTGAACCCGTCATGCACCTGACGTTTTGCCTTCGTGTTTCAAAGAATTTTGTTTTGGTTGACCGACTAACCATTTGAGTTGTGTCGCATCGTTCCTTTGACGTTCTTTTAATAAATATAGTGGACGTGGTAAAAAAATCAAGAATTAAAGAAAAATATTTTTCTTTGCAATAAAAAAACAAATTAAATCATTGGAAATTAAAAAGATAAAAGGAGGTATTTAGTCATGTTCCCGTATGATATTCCAACATTATCCCATGAAGAGCTTCGTAAATACAAGGGCTTTAAAGATATGTCCGATGAAATGTTAGACAAAGCCTTGGATGTCCTATACACACTAACATACGCTTACTTGAGCAGCAGAGAAAAGATTGAGGAATACGAAAGGAAGAAGGAAAAGGAAGGCCTCAGGTGAGGAAAAGAGATTTGCTTTTGAATTATTATTTTGGTATATTAGATAAGGTTAGCCTAATGAGATAACTGAAAGGCTCTCTCTCAACTTTGGTTGAGCAAAAAATAATAGGTATAATTCCATGTGATAATGGATATACAGAATTTAATTGCTGAAGGTGGTAATGTTCAGTTGGTGATTAACGTCAATGACCTGAAAGAAATCTGTTCTTACCTTTACAATGAAGAAAGAATCAGACAAGAGAAACAGAAAGAGCAAGAGAATGATGGCTTGCTCGATAGTAAAGAGGTGAAAGAAATGCTGAACGTCAAAAACGAAACTTTATGGCGATGGAATCAGAACGGTTATTTACCTCATGTAAAAATTGGATGTCGGAACTATTACAGAAGGGAAGATGTTGATAAAATTCTTGGAAAAAAAGGAAAACATGAGGTTGATTAGAAAAAAACAACAGGAAAAACTGTTTTTCGGCTATCGGGGCAACTCGGTAGCCGTTTTTATTCTTTGGGGCAAGTTTGGGGCAAATAAAAAGCCCCTAACTTGATTTTCAGCAAGTTAAGGGTTGTATCTGTAGCCCCACTAGGACTCGAACCTAGATTTAAAGTTTAGGAAACTTCCGTTCTATCCCTTGAACTATAAGGCCCTTTCTTCCACATTTTGCGGAATGACGCTGCAAAGGTACAACTTTTTTCCAATACCGCTGCAAAACTTTATTTCAAATCCAAAACAATGGGACAGTGGTCGCTCTGCATCACCTCAGGCAGGATGTCGACAGCGGCGATGCGGTCGCGCAGGTTGTCGGTCACCATGTGATAGTCGATGCGCCAGCCGAGGTTCTTCTGCCGAGCACCGGCACGGAAGCTCCACCAGCTGTAGCGGTTGGGCTCTTTCACCAAGTGGCGGAACGAGTCGACATAGCCGTCGCTGAGGAAGTCGGTCATCCATTGGCGTTCTTCGGGCAGGAATCCCGATGAGGTGTCGTGCTTGCGCGGGTTGTTGATGTCGATGTCCTCGTGGCAAATGTTGTAGTCGCCCGAAAGCACCAATTGCGGACGTTCTTTCCGTAATTCGTTGACATAACGGCGGAAGAAGTCGAGCCACACCATCTTGAAGGCTTGGCGCTCGTCGCCCGTGGTGCCCGAAGGGTGGTAGACACTCACCACCGAGAGGTCGCCGAAGTCGGCACGGAGAAAGCGGCCTTCGTTGTCGTACAAAGGCTCGTTCATGCCGTAGACCACGTTGTCGGGCTCACGTTTCGTGATGAGGCCCACGCCGCTGTAGCCTTTCTTTTGGGCAGGGAACCAATAGTGGTGGTAGCCCATCATCTCAAAGTCCATCAAGGGAATCTGGTCGGGTGTGGCTTTCAGCTCCTGGAAGCAGAGCACATCGGGTTGGTAGTCTTGGATCCATTGCAGCAGGCCCTTGTTGATGGCTGCACGGATGCCGTTCACGTTGTAGCTTACGATTTTCATGGTGCGAAAATAGGGAAAAAAACGTTTCTTTTCGATTTGCGCGTTACTTTTTCCTATTTTAGCGGCCTAAAAAAGAAGAAACGTGCTCAAAGACAAGCTCAACGGATGGATTGACCAGTTCAACACATGGCGCGCCACGCACATGACCGACCGTCGTTTCATGCTGATTCTCAGCATCCCGACGGGCTTCCTCGCGGGTGCGGCAGCCGTCATCATCAAGAAATTGGCCCACGGCATCCGCGATTTGGTCATCAATGCGCAGTTCAACTATTCGCATTTCCTCTATTTCATTTGTCCTGCCATCGGCATTTTGCTCACCATCCTTTTTTGCAAATACATCCTGAAAAAAGACGTCGGGCACGGCATTCCGGGCATCCTTTACGCCATCTCAAAAAACAAGGGCAAGGTCAGTAGGAGCAGCACATGGTCGAGCATCGTCACCAGTGCCCTGACGGTTGGTTTCGGTGGCTCGGTGGGACTGGAAGGTCCTTCCGTCTCAACGGGCGGCAGCATCGGCTCCAACATCGCGCAGCTGCTCAAGCTCGACTACAAGCACACCATACAGCTCATCGGCATGGGTGGTGCGGCGGCTTTGGCGGCTATCTTTCAGGCTCCCATAACAGGTATCGTCTTTGCCCTCGAGGTTTTTATGATCGACCTGTCGCTCAACGCCTTGGTGCCTATCATCTGCTCTTCTTTTGTCGCCATCCTGACGGCCTACATGTTTTTGGGCCAAACGGTGGAGTATCCTGCCGCCATTGCCGAGGGCTTCATCCCGAGTAATGCTTTGTATTATGTCGGCTTGGGACTTTTCGCAGGCTTGGTCTCGGCCTATTTCCTCAAGGTGACCTTCAGCGTAGAAAAACGCTTCAAGAAGATAGAATCGCCTTGGACGAGGTTCTTCATAGGAGGCTCTTTGTTGGGCGTCCTCATTTTTTTGTTCCCGGCGCTTTACGGCGAGGGTTACGAAGCCATCAACTCGGCCTTGCGCGGCGACTACAGCCCTATTTTCAGCAATCCTTGGTTTGCACGGTTCAAGGAATTTGATTTGGTGGTCATCATCCTTTTTGCAGGCATGATTTTATTGAAAGCCTTTGCCACGGCCTTCACCTTTGGTGCGGGAGGTGTGGGTGGTACCTTCGCCCCTGCCCTTTTCATCGGTGCGTTCACGGGTCTCTTTTTTGCTACTTTAGTCAACTATCTGGGAATCGGTGATTTAGATCCCGCAAAGTTTGCTTTGGTTGGCATGAGTGGCCTCGTGGCAGGTATGCTCCATGCCCCACTGACGGGCATCTTCCTCATCGCCGAAATCACCAATGGCTATGCGCTCATCGTCCCGTTGATGATTGTATCGGCCTTGGCCTATGCCATCAATAGGCTGTTTTTCAAGCATTCGATTTATACCAATGCCGTGGCAGAACAAGGCGTGGAGGTGACGCACAACAAGGATAAGAGCATTCTCAACATGATGGCTATCAACCAGTTGATTGAGACCAATTTCAGCCCCATCGACCCCGATTGTTTGTTCCGCGACCTGTTACCTTTAATTTCGTCGTCGAAGCGCAATATCTTCCCCGTAGTCGACAAGGAGGGCTTCTTCTGCGGCCATGTGCTGTTCGACGACGTGCGCGGCATCCTCTTCGATGAGAGCCGTTACGACCAGTCGATACAGAATTTCGCCGTCCTCCCCGACTATGTCATCCACCCCGAAGAGCCGATGGAGGAGATTGTGCATAAATTCCAGAAATCGGGCAAATACAACATCCCTGTCATTCAAGGTGGGAAGTATTTGGGTTACATCTCGCGGGCCAACGTGTTCTCGGCCTACAGGAATATGATGAGCGAGATTTCGGAGGATTGAGGTTTTTCCTTTTTAGACAATAAAAAAGCCGCGACTATCGCGGCTTTTTTCTGTTGTAATCTCAATATTCAGTCTTCCTTGCGGCGTTTGGCCACTAAGTAAGCGCCACCAAGGGCGGTCAGCACGGCGATACCCGTGCCGACGGGGGTTGTTTGGTTGCCGTCTTGGTCGCCAGGCTTGTTGTGGTTGGGCAACATCGGAGAGTCGCCATCACGGTTGCCGTACGTGCCGGAATACTCAGGCTCTGCGCCGCGTTGGAACAAGCCTCCTCCTTGTGCCATCGCACCAATGGCGAGGCCGAGGATGATAGTAGTTAATAATGCTATTTTTTTCATTTGTATTATGTATTTAATGATTCAAAATGTAAAACTCAAAATTATTTGACCACAATCTTTTGGACCTTCACGTTGTCGCCGTTGACGAGTTGGATCATATAGACACCAGCGGGGGCGATGAAGCTGACCTGGCAGTTGCCATTGACGCTTTGTGTATTGACAACGCGGCCAGTAATGTCATAGACATTCAAGGTGGCGTTGCCCTCGTTGTTGATGACAAGCTCGCCATTGCTGAAGAAGGCGAAATTGTCGTCGGAGGCATTGCCAGTAGCGAAGACCAATTTGAAGCGGCTGGCGTAGTCGGTGGTCTTGGCTTCAAAGCTGTACGTCGGTTTGGCGAGGAGGTCAACGTCGTTGCCAGTCAGATTATCAATAAGGTGTAGGTAACCGAACTCGATGTTCTCGTTGCTGAAGCTCAGCGTGTAGTTGCCGTTGTTCTCAGCCTTGAAGCTGACGGGCATCTCGCCCATCTCTGAGGCGTTGACGATTGCGTAGTCCTTGCCTTCTTGCGGGATGAATACCTTGGTGTGGTTCTTGTTGAGTTGGAACTTGGGCAGCTGGTGGCCTCCGTCGAAACGCATGATGGCGCGGTCGATGGTGGCACCACGTTTGTTGGTGAGGTTCATGACTAACTTGTCAAGGGGTGCATAAGGAGCGTGCCACTCTGAGAAGGTAACCTTTTGGCCTTCTCCGGTGGCCTTCACAAAGAAGCCTTGCATTGGCATAATAGGCATGTTTTCGTCGGCAGGGGTTATTTCCGTACCCTCATCGTTCATGACATAAAAAGCTTTGTCAACGGAGACTCGGTAGTTGTAAGGGTTGCCCAAGAGGTTCCAACCAGATAAAGGCTTGTTGGCAGTATATTCCAAGGGAATCACGCCGCTGCCGCTATAAGGCGTGCCGGTGAAGATGAATTCCATAGAAGTATTGTGGGCGTAGAGGTAGCCCTTGCCAGGCTCGAGGTTGAAGCCGGGATTAAAGTTTCCTTCACTTTCTTTATAGTTGATCCATTCTAAATCCCTGGATTGGTCGAAGTAGTAGAGGTCGAAATCGCCCTCGATCATGCTTTGATGCGTATAAAGATCGTTCGCATTGGCAGGATTCACGGTGACAGGCGAAGCGATGAGGTAGTAGCCGCCATCGGGATCTTCAAACTCTTCTTCATAGCCTAAAATGGAGAGTTCGTATCCGGGATATACCGTGGTGAATGTGCCGATATCGCTCCATTCGGTGTTGCCGCCGTTGCCGTCGCAGTCGATGCCTTGCACTTGGAATTGGTACCTTGTACCGGCAATGAGGTCCGTAAGTGTGCAGGGGTTGGTGACCTCTTCGACAAGCGTCCAATCTGATGTTTGCTCGGTGATGGTGACATCAGCACCAGACAACCTGCCATACATTTTCACTTCAAATTCATATACCTTTCCAGCCTCGAAGACATAGTTATCCTGCCGGCTACCGACGTTACCTTGGTCGCCAATATAATCAACATGTCCATACCTTGGATTTGGGTTTACAATCACCCAGTCGTAAGTGCCCGCGGGAATTTGGATGGCAACGCTCCCGTTTGAAACCATGTGACTGGTCGCATAGTATTTATCAGCATCCACAGGGATCGTGTATTCAAACCAATCTTCGTATGGCTTTGTGAAAAGGTCGAATTGTCCAGGTCCGATAGCATCCGCATTGGCATCGAGTAGCATTTGGAAGCCGCCAGCATATTCGTAGAAAGGTGGGCCAGCGGTCAGGATGACGGTAGCAAGTTCATTATAGGGATCGTTTGTGAAATGACGATATCGCACGTTGTACGTATCGCTGTAACCTGTCCAACCAAGCACAACTGTGTTGCCGACCGCTTCGGCAGTGAGATCGTATGGAGCGGAACAATAGTCGGGTGTGGTGAAGGTGGCGATGTCTGACCAAATGCTTGTTTCGTTTCCGTCGCAGTGGGCCTTCACTTTGAATTCGTATCCCGTATTGCGAGGAAGATCCGTAAGATCGAGGCTATTGGTTTCAGAAGTGGTTTCGATCCATGGCCCATATTCCTGATAATAATAGATACTAAAGTCATCGAGTATGAGCGCGTACAATCCAGCAGAATTAAAGTGGCGGATGGCAACGTAGCCCATCGCTCCATTAAAACTGTTGAGGTCAACGGTGATTTCATTGTGGGTTTGGGAGGGGTCGAGAATTCTCTCATCGCCAACCATCACGAAATCATCGATGGATGTGGTTCCAGTGGAAACGTAAACTGCATAATGCTCGTATTGAGCGAGTTGTCCTCCTCCGCTAAGATAGAACTTCAACGTCCCGTGGAGTGGAACTTGGGGTGAAATGAGCCATTCGTCGGGATCGTTACTGAGGGAGTACATGCATCCGGTACCAGAATGAGCGTATGATGAATTATCATTGGAGATCCAACTGTCGCCGTCGGAACCATTATGGATGGTACTCCAATTGGAAGGCAAGCCGTTTTCAAAACCTTCGGAAAAGTCTGTTTCAACATGAGTGGTTCTATATTGCACATCGAAGCTTTCGGCCTCGCTTTCCCAATTCAAGGTGGCGGAGTTGAGCGTCAAGTTAGTGGTGGTCAAAGCATAGGGTCTGGGGCAGCTGACAGCATGCACACGCAGGGTGTAGTCTTCAAAAATAGCCCATCTCTGGTTATAGCAAGGATCACCAGCATAGTCCATTCCACTAATATATCCAGCTCTGGCACCACCGATACGCATACGGTAGTCACCTGGAGGTGTTCCGCCGGGGAGGGTGATGGATGCGTCCAAAAACACGGATGCACCTTCTGCGCTTGTGCCGACGTAAAGGATTTCGCTATCCTCAAAAGTCAAACTGTTGTCAAGGTCCACCCAAATATAGGTCTTATATGCGTAACCAGTTTGGTAATTGATAGACACGGTAGCTGTCTCATTCATTTCGCAGATTTTGTCGATGTAGTAACCATAATAAGGAAATGCTGTGGGTCTGTCGTGGTTGTACATCGCCACTGTGCCATAAAACGCGAATTGGTGGATACTATATCCGTCCACAGACCAGGGATTCGGCCTGCAATAGCCGATATAGGTTTCCACAGGGCCTTCCCAAAGACTATAGCCATCTTCACTATCGTAGGCGCGTACCCAGAAGTAGTACCTGGTGTCGATTGTCGTGAATTCTTTCGAACCCGTGGTACCGCTGATTTGGAAATCTAGATCGATGTTTTGGCCGGGGTCGGCGTCAGGATCGACAGAACATGCGATTTCGTAGGAATCCGCATCGCCTTCCCAAGTCACGGTGGCGGTTCTTCCGTTGGCCGTAGCGGTGAGGTTGGAGAGAGTGCTGAAGGCGACTTCAGTGTGGATGACCATGGTTGCAGGTTGGCCAAATGCACCGTTTCCGCAGTTCCTGCGGATGAAGACGGTGTAGTCGCTGTTGGGAATCAGGTTGTCCCAGGTCATGCTGCAAGTCGTTTCGGTAGCAGTGATCGGTCCAGCGTAGGTCACGGCTTGGGGGTCGATGTTGGTGCCCAATTCAATGGCATAGTCGAACACGTCGCCAACCTCGGCATCCCATTGCATGGTTACGCCGCGGGTAGTGAGGCTGTTTTCAACAACAGCAAGACCCGTGGTGGATTCAAAGCAAACCGGTGGGTTGAACTCGTAGTAACGATATCCTCCGTGCCAGCCTATTGATCTTCCCTCAGGAATAGAGGTGTAGTGAGTAGCGGCATGGGATTGTGGGTCCAGAAGCCAGATGTCGTTGGCCGACTGGCCAATACCGCTCTGGTAATATCTAGGATTCGTATAAGGTTCTGTGCCGTAGATGATGACCACTTTTGAGTCCGCCTCATAGAGTTGGATTTGCCATTTCACATCGGAGTAACTGCTCTGTAGTTGGCGTGGGTCCATCACAAATTCACACACGAAAACACGGTTGGGTGCGGTGCCGGTCAACTGATAGTTGATGTAACCCTCATCGCCTGTCTTAAGGTCAGCGGAAATACCGCATATTTTTGGGAAGCGCGCGTCGGACCAGAACTTATCAATTCCCAAAGGTTCAGTGGAGAATGAGAACATACCATTGGAATTTACCCAGAACTGGGTATAGGTGCCGTTTCCGAAGTGGAAAGAGAAGTCGGTTCCCATGGTGATAAGGCTGGAGGCATCGTCGTCGTGACCGCTAGACAAGGCAGTTTGTGGGTTGTCCAGGGTAATCCATCGAGAGGCATCAACACCCGTGGTATAGGTGTAATCAGCCAAGTCTTGTGCGTTCAATGCCAGAGGCGAAAACATCGCCATAAGCATCATGAAAAGTAGTGTGTTTCTTTTTTCTTTTTTCATTGTAAGTTTATTATTAAATTGATTCATTATTTCTTAAATCACTTCACCACGATTTTTTGGGTCTTGGTGTTGCTTCCGTTGACGAGGCGGATCATGTAAATGCCAGGAGCAGCATTGACATTGACGTTGGCGCAGCCGTTGATGCTTTCGCTTTTGAGGATGCGGCCCATCACATCGACGACTTGCAGGGTGGCGTTGCCCTCGTTGTTGATGACAAGCTCACCGTTGCTATAGAAAGCGAAAGTGTCTGAGCCTGCCGAAGACCCGGTGGCGAAGACCAGTTTGAAGCGGCTGGCGTAGTCGGAGGCCTTGGCTTCAAAGCTGTAGCTCGGGTTGCTGAGCAGGTCAACGTCGGTGCCAGTCATATTATCAATAAGGTGCAAGTAACCGAACTCGACGTTCTCGTTGCTGAAGCTGAGGGTGTAGTTGCCGTTCTTCTCAGCCTTGAAGCTGACGGGCATCTCGCCCATCTCGGTGGCATTGACGATAGCGTAGTCTTCGCCTTCTTGCGGGATGAACACCTTGGTGTGGTTCTTGTTGAGTTGGAACTTGGGCAACTGACGGCCTTCGTCGAATCGCACGATGGCGCGGTCGATGGTGGCACCACGTTTGTTGGTCAGGTTCATGACTAACTTGTCAAGGAGTTCAGGATCAAGGGGTACAGGATCAGGAGCGTGCCACTCCGAGAAGGTAACCTTTTGGCCTGCTTCAGTGGCCACCACAAAGAAGCCTTGCATTGGCATGATAGGCGTGTTTTCGTCGGCAGCGATTATTTCCGTACCTTCTTCGTTCATGACATAAAAAGCTTTGTTAACGGAAACATTGCAGTCGTAGGGATTACCCAAGAGGTTCCAACCAGCTAAGTCGGCATTGCTGTCATAATCCAGCTCAATGACGCCATTGCCGCTATAAGGCGTGCCGGAGAGGTTGAACATACCAAAAGTCTTGCGGGCGTAGAGGTAACCTTTGCCAGGCTCAAGGTTGAAACCGGGATTAAAGTTTCCTTCACCTTCTTTATAATTAATCCATTCTAAATCCCTGGATTGGTCGAAGTAGTAGAGGTCGAATTCGCCATCAATCATGCGTTGTTGATTATAGGTATCGATAACATCGGCAGGATTCACCGTGACAGGCGAAGCGATAAGGAAGTAGCCGCCGTCGGGATCATCATAGTTTTCATAGCCTGGGATAAAGAGAGTGTATTCCATAGGCGTGGTGAAGAAAGCACATTCACTCCATTCAGTAGTGCCTCCGTCGCAGTCTTGGTTGATGCCCTGCACTTGCCATTCATAGGAGGAATTAGAATCCAAATTGTTGAGGGTTAAGGATCCTGAAGTTGCGGTTGCGCTTTGTATGTCGTTGTCGTAGATGCGGAAGTCGTCAAGAAGCAAGCGCATATTATCTTCGGAGTTGAAATGGCGGATGGCAATGTAACCTTCTTGTCCGTTGTAGCTGCTCAAATCGGCAGTATATTCCGTGTATTCACCTCCTGCTAAAGTTTCTGCAACCAAAATGGTGTTGAAGTCTTCAACGGAATTGCCAGTCGTAGAGACATAGATGGCGAAATTATCGGGTTCCCAGCTTAGTGCGCTGCGCAACCACACGCCCATGGTGCCTTTGAGTTCCACCTGAGGCGTAATCAGCCAGTTGTCGGGAGAGAGGATGTGATCACCGCCGTCTTGGACGTAACTTGCAGAAGCAGCCATGTGTGTGCCACCATGGGCTTGTTCGATATCATTGTCAACATACCAGTCGTAACCATCTCCATTGTTGTCGATGGTGGTCCAAGTATCAGGCAAGCCATTTTCGAAGTCTTCGTAGAAGAGCACTTTACGGTATTTTACATTGTAGCTTTCCTGGTTACTTGTCCAGCGAAGTTGGACAGTACTACCCGTGACTACGGCTTGTAGCTCAGACGGTGTTATGCAATCATGAGGGCAGTTCACGGTGTAAGAGGCGACAACGCCATCATTAGGTGCTGAGCATTCAAAGGGGCTTTCGCAGCCCTCATGCTCAGCGATAACTTCACCCGTGGGGGCGGTGATGATATAACCGTTTTGGTATGCGTAATAGTCTTGGGCATAGTAGTAGAAATCAAGTTCAGTGCCGTCGCAAACATAGATTTGGATCGTCTCTGAGTTTTTATTGAGTGTAATCTCGGCCAAAACATTGTGAGTGTTGGCATCTTCGACATACATATATCCAGCGGCTTCACCCCAATAGTCGGTTAGGGTAACGCTAACGGCGCATTTGTCTTCCTCTAAGCAGTCTATTGTGATGTTTTTAGGGTTGCTCCAATCGCTGGTTTCATTACCTTCGCAGTTGGCTTGAAGCATGATGGTGTAGGTGGTTGATAATTCACCCGTGAAGACATAAGGGCTGGTGACATTGTTGGTCACGGTACCGTTGATATTGATATTATAAGAGGAGGAATAACCGCTCCATGTGACGGTTATTATGTCGTCTGAAGCAGATAGTTGGACGTTGCTGGGCTTGGGGCAGGACGAAGCCTGAAGCACTATAAGCTGGTAGTCTTCCGCTTCCCCATTATGCCCATTAACACACGGGGTTAAATCAACGTCTCCGGAGTACATTCCCTCAATACGTACGCGATAGCTTCCGGGGGAAGTGGTGATAGGAATGGAGATGACTCCATTCCAATTGGTTTGGATGCCGCTGTTCTGAATAGCCACATTTTCGCCAACATCATTGAAATCATAGTCCTGATTCCAATCAATCCATATTCCGTATTTCATAGTAGGTACGAGGCTTCCAGGGGTGACGGTGAATCCGATGGTTTGTCCAGCCTCTGCTGAGGCGGAATGGGAGTTGTAGTAGTCGAAGTAACCGCCAGAGGTTAATGAAGTGCCAGTATTGCTGATATTGGTCTCGCCATCCTCAGTGCTGAAACCAGCAATATAGATGTAATCGGCGTCAGAATTAGAATAATAAGGTGTGCAATAGCTTGGTTCTGTTACGATGATGGTGCAAGTGGCGGTGTAATCACTTTCGTCAATTGTCATGGTTGCAGTAATGGTGGCGGTGCCAGGGGCAACGCCAGTCACAGTGGCCGTGGTGCCGCTGCCGCTCACAGTGGCCACGCTGGTATTGCTTGAACTGTATGTGATGGTGGGTGTGCCGCTTACATTGTGGTATGTAGCGGTAAGGGTTTGCGTGAATCCATAGCTTATCGTTGCGGTAGCAGGTTCGAGTACGATATAGGGGTCAGTTGTTATCGTTTCCGTGACGGTAATGTCGTCAATGTAGAGAGCATACCGGTTAGCAGGAGAAGTGCAATGAACAACCACTCTAACGCTTTGGCCGGCAAGCTCGGCATTCGTGACGGAACCAGACCTCTTGACAAAGGTATTATTGGTATAGGAAGCAGATGCAATAGCGCTATAACGCGTTGCGGAAGCAACAGCAGCTGCTGTGGGTACATCACTTGCCTTTACGAAGAACACACTAAACGTTTCGGCATTACTCGAATTACGAACCCTTTCCCATAGGCTAACGCTGAGTTCAGACGCATTGGCATTTACGTCAAACGGAGCAGATACCAGATAGCAGTTGGCCTCATAGCTTGTATAAAAATACTCCGCGCTTTTTGATCCACTGTGCGCATAACTGGAATAGGTGTTAAGGCTCCAGTTGTTGCTGCTACCAGCGTTGTAAGCAAACCAGTCATCGGCAGAATAGCTTTCGCTGAAGCCCCATGTCATGTTGTCGAAGTTCTCAGACAACAGCACTGTTTGAGCGTTTAATGCCAAAGGCGAGCACATCGCTATAAGCATCATGAAAAGTAGCGTTTTTCTTTTTACTTTTTTCATTGTTCAAATATTAAAATATTGTGGTCTAAATTTTTTAGCGGGCAAAAATACAACCCGCGCATGACATTTGGCTGTTTTATTTTGGCCTTATTGCGCAGAAAAACTCGTTTTGCGCAAAAACGCGGATTTTTACCAAGCGTTATCTAAACCGGAGTTATCATCATACCTTGGTAATATGTAATTTTGCTGTCATGGAAACAAATAAAGAAAAACAACCTATCATTGAAAAAGCGGTAAGTATCGAGGACCAGTGTGTTGTGAATCATGTGGAGAGTAGTATGCCGCGCTGGCTCATCGAGGCGGCTTTTGTGTGCTATCTCTTGCAAGCCGCCATCAATTGGACACCACTGATGCATTGGATGGATGATGCCCATCTTTCGTGGGTGCGAGGCATTGTCCAGACCTTTGGGGCCTTGGTGATGTATTTTGGATCGTTGCGAGGCATGAAACCGCTCTATCGTCCGTTCACAGTGTGGTGGTGGGTGGTCATTGCGCTCAACCTCGCGGGATTTGTGACAGAGTTGATTCCGACCATCATGTACAGCATTGGCTTGCCTGTGGCCGTTTCGTTGATGCTTGTATATCTGCCTTTGGGTTGTGCTATCGCCTTTTGTTATCGTGGTCGGCTCCGTCAGGTGGGCATTTGGATGGCACTTTATATCCTTATTTCCAGTATTATACCTGTTGTCTCCTACCTGTTGGTCGGTCCCGAGTCAGGCTTGGCCAACCTGCCGATGGAAATACCCACGATTACTGTCATTGTGATTTATGCATGGATGCAGCGTCGGGTGCTGATTCCATACCCTGCCGATACTGCAAGGGCGTGATGCCTAAGCGGCGTTTCATTTCCATCTGAAAAGTGCGCCGACTGCCGAAACCTGCCTCTCCTCCAATGGCTTCGATGGTCCAATTGGGTTTTTCGCGCAGCAGGCGACAGGACAGTAAAAAGCGTTTTTCGTTGAGATAGTCGCCCAAACTGGTATATTTCGGGCTGTTTTTGAACAATGCGCCAAGCCGCCGTTGTGTTAGGCCGAGGGAATTGGCCATGGTTTTCAGGGTGAGTTCTGTATCGGTGTAAAGGTGTGTTTCGTCCATTTTCTGGTCAAGCCAGACCATCAGGTCCTCGTCGCTTATGTCGGTGGTCAGTTCGATGTTCTCGCGGTATTGGCGTGTCTGCTCCCGCAGTTGGGTCACTTTGTCGCCCATTTGAAGTCTCAGTTCTTCCTCCAACTCGCTGATTCGGTTTTTCAGTTCGGTTTCGTCGTTGTTGTGTTGTTTGTTTTGCTCAATCAGTGTGTTTTGGTTTTCTACCAACTTGGCATTGGCCGAAATAATCTTCCTCGTGCCGTCGTTCAACACCAGCAAAGTGATTAAAAAGGCAATCACTAAGACCAAAATGATGACTAAGATAAGCAGGTAAGGTCCGGTCATGGAATACTTGTTTCTAACGGTGCAAAATTACCACTTTATTCTGCCTGTTTTTCAGCAAAACTGTTAAATTAGGTGCGCAAAAATAGCCGTTTTGCGCAAAAAACACCTCTTCTTCTTGAAAAACTCCGTCAACAGTGCGAGGCATTCGTCGTGCATCACGCCAGTTTCGGTTTTCGTCTTGGGATGCAGCATCTTGCCGAAGCGTGAGAAGCCGTTTTTCGGGTCGTCGGCGGCCCAAACGACTTTACCGATATGTGCATGACACAAGGCACCGGCGCACATGGGGCAAGGCTCCAAGGTGACGTAGAGCGTACACTCGTCCAAATATTTAGCGCCAAAGGCATTGGCGGCAGCAGTGATGGCCAGCATTTCGGCGTGGGCGGTCACGTCGTTGAGGGTTTCGGTTTGGTTGTGGGCGCGGGCGATGACCTTGTTGTTGCACACCACGACGGCCCCGATGGGGATTTCGTCGGCCTCAAGGGCGGCTTGCGCTTCTTGGTAGGCCTGTTTCATGTAATATTCGTCGGAGAAAACAGAAATCATGGTGTTATTATTTGGAACAAAACTTTCAAAACCAACAAAACCTTTTTTAAGTTGTGGAAAGCTGCCAACCGGCGGCTTTCCGGCGGCGACACGGTTGTGGAGCCGCCACACGCTTTTTCTTGAGGTTTTGCATGTTTTGCGGGTTTTGTTTGGATTATTCATTCTATTTTTATTTCATAGTTATCCCAGTCTGGCCCCAAAGGGAACTTTAGCCTGAACCGTTGCAGCTTTTCGTAGTCCAAGGTGCAGTGCATCACGGCCTCTTGGTAAGGCTCGGCCTTCGAGATGACCTCGCCGCGTGCGTTAATCACCTGCGACTCTCCGCTGTAATGCAGCCCATGGGCATCCTCGCCTACGCGGTTCACACCTATCCAATAGGCTTGGTTCTCGATGGCGCGGGCCACCAAAAGCGTGTTCCAAACGATCATCCTCGAGTCGGGGAAGTTGGCGAGATAGAAGGCCAAATCGTATTCGTATTGTCCATCCTTGTATCGGTTTCGTGCCCAAATGGGAAAACGGATGTCGTAGCATACCATCGGCTTGATTTTCCAGCCTTTCAGCTCCACAATCAATTGTTTTTCACCGCGTTCCACCAGTTTGTCCTCACCGCCCATGGTGAAGGTGTGGCGCTTGAAGTAGAGTTCGTAGGTGCCGTCGGGCCGCATCCAAACGAGGCTGTTGAAATAATGGCCGTCTTGCTCCAAAGGGAAGGTGGCGCAAATCACGGCGTTTTTTGCTTTGGCTTGGTTTTGAAGCCATTGCATGGTTGGGCCGTCTTCCTTTTCGGCGAAGCGTTTCGGGTCGACGGGGAAGCCCGTGGTGAAGGTTTCGGGCAGGAGGATGAGGTCGGTTCCAGGCTCCACTTGCGCCAATAGTTCCTCGAAATGAGCGAGATTGGCGGCTTTGTCTTCCCAAAGGAGAGGGGCTTGGATGTAGGCAATGTTGAGGTTTGGCATGTTTTATGTATGAATTGCAGTGCAAAAATAGAAAATTAATCTTACTTTTGCCGAAAAAATGGAAGATGACTTTTTTGACTAAAATGTTCGACCGATGAAAAAACAGTTTTTCTTTTTTGTGGGAATGGCCTTTGCCTTTGGCCTGAGTGCTTGCAACGGAATAGGTCCTGATGATGAAGGCTTTGACGAGACCTTGCTTTACGGCAAATGGCAGGAAGGCACTGTGTATGAGCGCTATTACGCTACGCCCATCGAGCGTGTCATGGCCAATGGCGACACGGTGCAGGCCAATGGTACCACTTGGGACGAAGGCGACGATGTTTATGAAGACGAAGCCCAGCTTTTCAATTGGACGCTGACAGGCTCCACATTGAAGCACGAACATGTGGGCACTTTCGTCATCGTGCCCAAGCTTTATACTGTCAAATCGCTGACAAGCAACGAGTTGGTGTATAGCGACGATTATGGTTCCGAACATCATTTTTCACGGGTGAATTGACATGAAAAAGGCACTGAAAATAACGGGCATCACTTTGGCTTCGCTTGTGGGGCTTGTGCTTGTCGTGGCAGGCATTGCCGTGGCGGTGGTCACCTCGTCGGGACGGCTGACCAAGATGGTGAAGAAATACGCGCCGCAGTTCGTCAATTGCGAGATGCAGTTGGGCAAGGCCGACTTGACGCTTTTCAAGACCTTCCCGAACATCGGCGTCGACATTGAGAATGTGGCCCTCATCAATCCGATGGCGGGTTCGCCGTCTGATACGTTGGCCAACATCAACAACCTCATCGTGGTGGTCGATGCGAAAAAGTTCCTGAAAGAGAAGGAGATTGTGATTCGCAGATGCATCCTCGAAGATGCTTTCGTCAACCTGTATACGGACTCCATTGGCAACAGCAATTTGAACGTCTTCAATAGCAAGGAAGATAATGACACCACGAAAACTTCGTTTGATTATCTCGTTGATATTGAGGAGGTAAAACTGAAGAATTCCACTTTGTTCTATACTGATGACCGCAATAAGATGACAGCTCAAGCCCAAGGTTTCAATCTCGACTTGGAAGGGTCGATGATGAATGATACTATTGATGCGGAGCTCGGACTGGAGGCTTTGTCACTGTCGTTGCGGATGAATGACATTGATTTGGCAATCAACGATTTGGAGTTGAAATTTGACGGTACCCTGGAACAGAAAGAAATCATAGACTGCCTTTTTGAGCTCCATACGCCTGATGTAAGTTTCGCATTCAAGGAAAACTATCTTCAGCATGACACCTTGAATTTGGATGCCTACTTGAATTTGGATATGGTTCGTAAGAAGGCTCATTTCGACGATTGGGATATTGGTTTGAATCAATATGAGATTACGGTAAGAGGGAGCGCGGAAATACTTGAAAATAAGGATATTGAACTTGATGTGAATCTGTTTACCAACACTTTGGACATCGAAAACGTGATGGCCTACCTTCCTGAAAAACTGCAAAAACGCCTCAACAGCATCGGTTATGCCGGAAAGATGCGTGTTAAGGATGCGGTGGTGGTAGGCACCTACAACGACAGCCTGATGCCTTTGATTTCGGCTAAAATCCTGACCGACAATGCGATGGTGAATGTGCCGAGTTTGCCTTATCCTTTGACTGAAATCAATCTGGATGCCGATTTGGACTTGGATTTGAACTCCTCAGCCAATAGTGTGACGGTCAACGCGATGAATGCTAAATTCAACCGTAGTGACTTGAATGTCAGTGGCGTGGTTGACGATTTGATGGGCGACATCGGGCTGAAACTCAAGGTGAAAGGCGATGTGCCGATGGCTGACATCAAAGGATTCCTGCCCAAGACGATGAAACTCAATGGCCGCACCAACCTCGATTTGACCACCAATTTCACCGTCGAGCAGCTGATGAAGTCGCTGAAAGACTACAACCTCAACCGCCTGAAAGCCAATGGCACATTGAAAATCAAGGACTTCGCCTTCGATATGGACACCATCCATGTCGCTGCACCGTTGCTGAATGTTGCTTTGGCTTTGCCTGCCTCGGCTAAGCAAAAGGGGAAGAGCGGGGCTTACATTGCGCTCAATTCCAGTCAGTTGGATGCTGTTGTAGGCAAAGGCATCAATGCGCAGACGAAGAGTCCCGACATTAAACTGTCTGCCGACCATTTCAAGGGCGATATGAATAAGATGCTCTTGGATGCTGCGTTGAGTTTCAGCAAGTTGGATGTGGTTTACGATAGTATTGTTGCTCATGTTGCAACGCCTGCCATCACTTTTGTGACGACTCCCGAGAAAAGTGCCAATGGTCTGAATGCGCGGGTCACCTTCGACGGCAAGGAGGTTGATGCAACGATGGGGAAGACTTATGCGTTGAACACCAATTCGCTGAAAGTGAACGCTTCGGTGAAGGAAAACAAGGCCAAGACCGACTTCCTTAACCATTGGAATCCCGAAGCCGACTTCATGTTAGGCAATGCTGTGGTGAAGGTGGACGGCCTCGACGAGGACATCCGCATCAGCAACATCGATTTCCTGTTTAATTCCACGGAGCTTGATTTCAAGAAAAGCACGTTCCGCATCGGGCAGTCCGATCTCAGCTTGCAAGGCAGCGTGATTGGCATCAAGGAATGGTTGGAAGGACACGACAATGTGATGAAGGGCGAGTTGATGCTCACTTCCGACATGCTCAATATCAACGAAATCATGGATTTGACGAGCGGTTTGGGGCGCAAGGACGACGAGCCAGTTGAAGCGGCAGTTGAAAACAAGGAAGATCATCCTTTTATGGTGCCGATGGGCGTGGATTTCACCTTCGGCATCCGCACCAAGAAGTCGCTTTACGACAATTTTGACCTTAACAACCTTAGTGGTAGCCTCACCGTGAAAGACGGCACCTTGATTTTGCAGGAAATCGGTTTCACCAACAAGGCCGCCGAAATGCAGCTGACGGCATTGTATCAGTCGCCGAGGCCCAACAATCTTTTCCTCGCCATGGACTTCCACTTGCTCAACGTGCAAATCAACGACCTGCTGCACATGGTGCCTTACATCGACACTTTGGTGCCCATGCTGAAGACCTTCGACGGGCAGGCCGAGTTCCACATTGGCGCGGAGACCAACCTCCGTTCCAATTACCAGCCCAAGATTTCAACGCTGCGTGCCGCTGCTGACATCGAAGGCAAGAACCTGACCGTGAACGACAAATTCACCTTCACGAAGATTACGGATATGCTTGATGTGAGCACCAACGGTGAGTATCGTGTCGACAGCCTCGATGTGCAGCTCACCGCTTTCAAGGACGAAATCGACTTGTGGCCTTCGCAAATCGCCATCGGGAAATACAAGGTGACGGTGGATGGTCGCATGATGCTCGACAAGAGTGGCGAATACCACCTCTCGGTGACGCAGTCGCCGCTGCCGGTGCGTCTCGGACTGAAAATTTCTGGGCCGCTCAACAAGTTGGAATACAAGCTCGAAGACTGCAAGTATCCCAACCTCTACAAACCCAACAAGCGCAGCGACCGCGAGCAGATGTACTACGAACTGAAGAAGAAGATCGCTGACCGCTTGAAGAGCAATGTCAGATAACTATGGCTTATGACTATGGCCTATGGCTGCCCTCACATGAAGGCATGCCATAGGCCATAAGCCATAAGCTATAAGCCATTAATAATCTCCTCAAAACTCCGCTCGTCCTCCAGTCCGTTCATCTTCTCCTGCTTGATGCGCGACTTGCGTCGGGCGTAGCTGTTGGTTTGCAGATTCATCAGGATGGAGATGACTTGGTTGCTGAAGCCTTGCTTGGTGAGGCAGCAGATTTGCAGGTCGCTCTTGGTGAGGGTGGGGTACTGTGTCAGCAGCCGTTTGGTGAAGTCGCCGTAAACCTTGTCGATGAGCGTCACAAAGTCGTCCCACTCGTTTTCCTTCAGGTCGAAGTCGAGGGTTGAGGCAGTGATTTGCTCGGTGAGGGCGAGGGCGGTCACGTATACCTTGTTTTTCTTCAATGCTAATTCCATCTGGTTCTTCATCTCTTCGGCTTTCAGCTTGGCACTCAATGATTTCTGTCGCAATAGCAACAAGGTGATTGCCAATGCGACAAGCAAAGCCCCGAGGATGATAAAAAAGTAAACGCTCTTCAATTTCTGCGAGGCTTCGAGGTTGTTTTTCTGCATCTGAAGGTCATATTCCGCCTTGATGTGCTGCACCTGTTCGTTGCGGTGCTCTTGGTTGGCTTGCATCATGTTCTCGTTGAAAAGTTCGAGGCATTCGAGGGCTTTTGGGTAGTTGCCGGCAAACTGGTAGAGATAATGCAGGCTTTGGTAGGCCGACATGCGGATGCCAGTCTTGTCGCTGTGCGTGGCTTCATCGAGGTGAAGCATAGCCAGGCTGTCATGCTCCAGATAATAGTGGGCCAAACCCAAGGTGAGGTGGCAAATGTCGGAATCGGCGCCGCCTTCCAAGGCCCGATTGACGCTTTTCAGGGTATAGCTGTAGGCTTCTTTGGGCATCAATACATCACGGCCGATTTCCAAGAGGATGTCGCATTCCATCATTTTGTCGTGCAAGGCTCTGGAGAGGGCAAGCGCCTCGGTGTAATGGTGTTCTGCCCCGTCGATGTCGCCCAACGATGCGGCTGCACGCCCGCAATTGCGGAGTGCATTCAGCAATAATGTGGAATCGTTGATTTGGCGGGCTATCGAGACGGCATCGGTGTGGAGCGGCAGGGCTTCCTCGAAGAGTTCATGCTTCCAGTAGCAGAAGCCGAGGTTGTCCTCGATTTGGCCTTTCAGCTGCTGCACTTCAGGCTTCTCCATGTCGCAATGCCCGATGGCAAGCAAGGCTTGGCTGAACGACTCGGCGGCGGCTTCCGATTGCTTGGCCGCACGTTGTTCGATGCCTTGCTCGAAGAGTGTTTCAGCCTCTTTGAGCCATCGTGCCTTGTGCTGGCAGGCCGAGAGACCCGCCAGCACAAGGAATGCACAAATTATACATCGTGTTTTCATTGTTTCACGAATTTCAGTGTTTGTTCGCCCACGCTGATGAAATACATTCCCGCAGGCAATTGTGACACGTCGATGGTTGTAAGGCTGTCACATTGTGGCAGCCGTACAGACAAGGTGCCTGTCATCAAAGTCTGGCCCATGAGGTTGGTGATACGGTAGGTCGGGTCTGGTTGAGACGCGATTAATCGCGTCTCAATAAACAAGACGCCGCTGGCGGGATTGGGATACACAGCAAGATGAGGGCCGTTTGTTTCGTTTAAACCATGGTGCAATTGCTCGTACACTTCGTCGCAGTCTCTTTCGCCTATTTTGAGCAACAGGTCACCGCCGAGCCAATAGCAGCGCAGACCTTCCACACGGAAGCCTTTGCCTCGGTTCATCAGTTTTTCGGGGAAGAAACTTGTGAGGTGGCCTATGCCGCACACGATGTCGCCGCTGAAGAGTTCCTCGGAATCGCTCACGGTCAGCTTCCGATAAATCTTGCCCTCATATAGGTAATTCTCCACGGCATCCACATGCATGGTGATACTTACGTTTCCGACCACGATTTCCCATTCGTCGCCCACATTGGCGGCGAGGTCGTAAAGCGTGGTAAATTCCTCCAAATCCTTGTTCCACCAATATATTTTGCCGTTCTCTTCAAGGATGTATTCGTGGGTCACTTCATTAATACTAATTGTGTCGCGGTCATAATGAGTATTGCTGCGCACGATAATCTTGGGGCGTTTGCCTTGCACAACGGTGTCGCCGGTGCATTGCAGATGCTGATAAGTGATGCTGCCGTCAAGGTTGAGGATTTCATAGTACCAGTCAGACTGCAAGGAGAAAGTGCTTGGAATGTCTTCGGCATTTGGGATGCTCCTCCAATACTGTCTATTGCCTATGAAATACAGGTGATTGTCGCGACCGATGGAGAGGAAACCGTCTTCACTGCCTGCAACCGGTTCCTTGAGAGGAAGGTTCTCGACAGTGTTGTAGAAATGCTCGCCATGGTCTAAGGAATAAGCCAAAACCGCTGTGTTCGAATTCAATAGACGGGGTTGGTAGATGATGCCATTATTTGCGATACTGATGCTATTGGCCCAAAAGGCATAAAACCCCGGCTCATGTTCAAAACCCGAAAAATAGCTTCCGGAACCAACACCGCAAACCACGTTGCCTTCGGGGTCGAAAGCCATGCTTTTAACGGCAATGCCTTCAAAAGCAACAAGTTCCCAGTTGCGCATGTCGGAAATGGAGGAGTGGTATACACCGATATTAGACCTGGTGGAGTACCAAGTGCTGACATAAACTTCACCGTTTTCGTTGACGATAAGGTCTTTGATTTCTTGATGATCTTCCAGGGCAAACCGGGTTGAGTCCCAAGTGGCGCCACCGTCACTTGTCCAAATAATAAAGGGACTTTGCCATCCAACGAGTATGTTGTTTGATGGAGAGCGCATTCTCATACTGCTGAAATAATTGTAGCCAGTGCCTTCATCAATAGGTGAAGTCTGTAGCCAGGTCTCGCCGTTGTCGTCTGAGTAATTGATGATACGGTCGCACAGCAAGAAAATCCTGTCTTCTTTTCCGATGATGCAATTACCGATACCGCCGGTGAACACGGTATCCCAAGTTTCACCTTTGTCTTGCGATCGTAGCAGTTTCATAGGATTGCTGTACTTGATGCAGAACAAATCGCCTTGGGAGTTCACACCTTTGAGATAACCTGGAATAGTAAGGGGCTCCCAGATATTTTGAGCATCAAGGATGCCGAGGCTGCCGAGGCAGAGGATGAGGAAGGCAAACAGTTTTTTCATGGTATCAGCGTTTTTAATTGTTTAGTTTTTTAGGTTTGCAATGCAAAAGTATATCATTTCTCCAAACGAAAAACAATTCGTCAAGCCCTTTCAGGGCTTTGTCTATCATGTCGCAAAGATAGAAAAAATTAAACGATTGGATTTCAATTTGTTGCAAAATCGAAATCCAACCGTTGTCTATGATTTTGTCTATGTGATTGTCGCCGAATTGCCCTAAATAAACCATAAAATCACATAGGATTTGATTATCTCACCACGAGTTTTTGCGTTGCCGTGCCCAAGGTGATGATATATATCCCTGCGGGCAACGATTCGATATGAATGTGTTGGATTGTGTCGTTGATGTGCCCATGTAAGAGGTTCTGTCCCATCAGGTTGGTGATGCGATATTCGGTTGGGGTGAGCGGAGATGCACCTTGTGTTTCCACAACGAGGATGTCCTTTGCAGGATTGGGATAACAACGGAAAGCATTTTGGTGTTCTGGTACAGTTGTCGTAAAACTACCCCATTCGCTAAGATAGGAATCGACACGTTCTTTCAAGAAATCGTCGGTAAGGCTGCAAGCATAAGTCCAATAGGCTCGGCTTGACGGATTGCCCCATCTATAGGATTGCTCGTCAATTTCATGATACAACAAGCCACGTATGTGATGATACCATGGCGAAGTTTGCTCATAGAGGAATACTGTTTGACATAACTCATGGATTCTTTGGTCAAAGCTATCATAAAAATCCTGATTCTCAAGGAGTCTTCTGAACAATAGCGTTGCCCTTCGACTGGATGGCCAAAAGTAGTCTCCTGTATAGGTAGCGTTACCAAAAACATCAAGAACCGTTGGATTGCCAAACGGATCCACACCGCTATTGTTAAAAGTGGCATCACCATCGTAAAACATCCACCTCCATTTGCCTCCCTCCATTTGCCAACAGCGGTTATTGTTGGCTGGCCAATCGAGATTGGCAACAAAAGTCTCGAAAACCATGTAATCAATAAAATTGTCGATGTCAACAAGGCCAGAGAGATAATCATAGTTCTCTTGTATGGTCAAGTCGGCGCTTTCCAACCAGAGCATCATGTCATAAAAGCCATGTGGATTGCCACACTCCGGTTCCATCCAATTGCTGATAATATTGCACTCATCATGGTCAACACCCAGATGGTCTTCCAAATAACGTTCGTCCATTTTCTCCTGCAAGAAATAGATACCCCAATACTCGCCATTGATATATAGACATACAGGTCTCGTATAGCCCGCTTCCAGTCCGATGCCTATAGCCATCTGACTGCAAATGTAGTCTTGAATTCCAGTAAAGGGATACAAAGAAGAGAACGGCTTAATAAGCAAATGCTTAAAACTATTCATCGTTGTTTCTTCAAAAAAACGGTAGTCGAACCGTTTGTTGCCATATTCCTCGCGTGCGTATATCTTCAATCCTTTTTGAGGTTGCCTACGCGCTCGGTTGCCGTGTGTCCTCAGGCCACAAAGCTGATTGATTCCATCGTTGTCAGCAATGTCACAATATTCCACATTCGCCAAACGTTCCCATTCCCTTCCTTTTTGATAATAATTACCTGTGTGCCCTGGGTAAAGAGAGTCAAAATGAATTCCAGGAACCATGATGCCCTGCTCGTAGTCGAATAGGTCCAACGAATCCGCACAAAGCGAGATGGCAGGCAGGCCATGGGTGTCGCAACCCAAAGCACGAATGTAGTAACTATTGGTCTTCACTGCGCTCACACAGCTGTCATTCTCGTCGAACACTGCCGCCCGAATCACGATGCAATGTCGCACCGAATCGGGCAGGTAGAAGTTTTCTTCTGGACAATTCAAAATGGTGTAAATATTTGATTTTGAATAGAGATGTTCATCCAAAACTAAAGGTTCGGAATACAGCAGTGAATTTGCTGTCGGGCGGGAGCCGTTGCTGGTGTAACGCACATGGTGAAGGTCAGAGAGGCACTCCAGCGATAGTGGAAAACTGGTCTCGTAAAAGCCGCCAGGTGCAGAGAATACAACTTCTTCTTGAGTCTGACCGAATGTCATTAAAGACAGCCCCAGTAAAACTCCCGAAACCCAGCTTTTTTTGATGATGCTTTTCATGGTCATAAGTTTTGGGTAATTCCTTGTTTGCATGCAAAATTAGGGTATATCCCAAACCTAAAACCACCCTGTCAAGTCCTTTCGGGGCTTTGTCTATCATATCGTAAAGATACAAAAAATTAAACGGTTGTATTTCAATTTGTTGCAAAATCGAAATCCAACCGTTGTCTATGGTGTTGTCTATCATGCGGACGCATTCAATGCGTCCCTACAAGCCGAAAAACATTATTTTTTCGGCTTCAACTCATCGAAGATCATGTTTCTCAGGTTGTCGATCGGGACGCGCACTTGTTGCATGGTGTCGCGGTCGCGCACGGTGACGCAGTTGTCGACCAAGGTGTCGTTGTCGACGGTGACGCACATCGGCGTGCCGATGGCATCTTGTCTACGGTAGCGCTTGCCGATGGAGTCTTTCTCTTCGTATTGGCACATGAAGTCGGACTTCAGCGAGTCGATGATCTCGCGGGCCTTCTCCGGCAGACCGTCTTTCTTGACCAACGGTAGCACGGCGACCTTGTAAGGTGCCAGGATGGCCGGTAGTTTCAGCACGACGCGCTCCGAGCCGTCTTCCAGCTTCTCCTCTGTGTAGGCGTTGCTGAACATGGCGAGGAACATGCGGTCGAGGCCGATGGAGGTCTCGATGACGTAAGGCGTGTAGCTTTCGTTGGTGTCGGGGTCGAAGTATTGGAGCTTCTTGCCTGAGTATTTGGCGTGGGCCGAGAGGTCGAAGTCGGTGCGGCTGTGGATGCCTTCGAGTTCCTTGAAGCCGAAGGGGAAGTCAAACTCGATGTCGGTGGCGGCGTTGGCGTAGTGGGCTAATTTCTCGTGGTCGTGGAAGCGGTATTTTTCGGCGGGCAGGCCTAACGAGAGATGCCATGCGAGGCGTTCTTCTTTCCAGTGTTTGAACCACTCGAGTTCCGTGCCGGGACGTACGAAGAACTGCATCTCCATCTGCTCGAATTCTCTCATACGGAAGATGAACTGACGCGCCACAATCTCGTTGCGGAAAGCCTTGCCGGTCTGTGCGATGCCGAACGGTATCTTCATGCGGCCGGTCTTCTGCACGTTGAGGTAGTTGACGAAGATGCCTTGGGCGGTTTCGGGGCGCAGGTAGATGGTGTCGGAGCCGTCGGCCACGCTGCCCATCTTGGTGGCAAACATCAGGTTGAACTGACGCACGTCGGTCCAATTGCGGGTGCCGCTGATGGGGCAGACGATCTCAAGGTCGAGAATCAATTGCTTGATGGCGTCGAGGTCATTCTTCTCCATGGCACCGTACAGGCGGTGGCTGATTTCCTCGATCTTGGCCTTGTGCTCAAGGACGCGCGGGTTGGTGGTCACGAATTGCTCTTCGTTGAAGGCGTCGCCAAAGCGTTTGCGGGCTTTCTCCACCTCCTTATTGATCTTCTCCTCGATTTTGGCCATGTAGTCTTCGACCAAAACGTCGGCGCGGTAGCGTTTCTTCGAGTCGCGGTTGTCGATGAGCGGGTCGTTGAAAGCATCCAAGTGGCCTGAGGCCTTCCAAGTGGTGGGGTGCATGAAGATGGCTGCGTCGATGCCGACGATGTTCTCGTGCATCTGCACCATGGCCTTCCACCAGTATTCGCGGATGTTCTTCTTCAGTTCCACGCCGTTTTGGCCATAGTCGTAAACGGCTGAAAGTCCGTCATAAATCTCGCTCGAAGGGAAAATGAAACCGTATTCCTTGGCATGAGCGGTTATTTTCTTGAAAAAATCTTCTTGATTCATAATCGTTTGAGTATTTGTTGTTTACTTTATTTTCTTGATAAGTTCTTTTGCTGTGATGTCGTGCATCAGCGTGAACGCGAACCATTTCTTTCCTAAATCTTTGATGGAAGCACCGATGTGGTATATTTCATCGTCGATGAGAAGGAAACGGTCGTGCGCCTTGTTGAATTGATTAACCTCAATAAGCGGATACTGGCTGTTATGTTTGTTGATGTCCAACTGCATTTGCTACGCGATAACCCACCGAAATGATTACATCCAGATTAAACAACTCAACTTGTCTTTTTACAATGCGTGAGCCTTCTTTTCGAAGTAGTTCCAAAATGGAACTAGTTGACTCTCGAACCAATTCACCGGTGTCGAAAATGTTTTTTAGATGTTTTGTAATGGCTTGACGCTGGGTTCCAAATAATTCCGCCATCTGGGACTGAGAAAGCCATACCGTTTCTTGAGCAATCCGAACTTCTAAATTGATAGAGTTGTCGGGCTGGTAAAACACAATTTCTCCAGCATCGATTGCGTTTGGCAAAACCGCAGCTACTTTGATGGGTAGGTTATTATTTGCTTCCATGTTTTTACTTATCACTCAAATTATCAGCATCGCGTCGCCATAGGTGAAGAAGCGGTACTTCTCTGCGATGGCTTCCTTGTAGGCTTTCATCAGCACGTCGTAGCCGGCGAAGGCGGCCACTTCCATCATCATCGACGACTTGGGCAGATGGAAATTGGTGATCATGGCGTTGGCCACCGAGAAGGTGTAGGGCGGGAAGATGAACTTGTTGGTCCAGCCTTTGTAGGGCTTGATCTTGCCGCCGATGGTCATGGCGGTCTCAAGGGCTTTCAGCGAGGTGGTGCCGACGGCAAACACCGTGTTGTGGCGTTGGTTGGCCTCGTTGACCAAAGTGCAGCATTCCTCGTTGATGTACATCTCTTCCGAGTCGGGCTTGTGCTTGGTGAGGTCTTCCACTTCGATGTCGCGGAAGTTGCCCATGCCGGGATGCAAGGTAAGCTCGGCGAACGAGGCTCCCAAAAGCTCAAGGCGTTTCATCAGGATTTTGCTGAAGTGCATGCCTGCGGTGGGGGCCGAAACGGCGCCTTCCACCTTGGCGTAGATGGTTTGGAAGTCTTCGGCGTCCTCGGGGCGTTCGTCGCGGTTGAGTTCCTTCGGGATGGGCGTGTGGCCGAGCGACGAGAGGGTCTTCTTGAACTCCTCGTAGGGACCGTCGTAGAGGAAACGCAGCGTGCGGCCGCGCGAAGTGGTGTTGTCGATGACTTCGGCCACCAGCTCGTCGCCGTCGCCGAAGTAGAGCTTGTTGCCGATGCGGATCTTGCGGGCCGGGTCGACGAGCACGTCCCAAAGGCGGCTCTCGTGGTCGAGTTCGCGGAGCAGCAGCACCTCGATCTTGGCGCCGGTCTTTTCCTTCTCGCCATAGAGTTTGGCGGGGAACACCTTGGTGTTGTTGATGACGAACACGTCGCCGTCTTTCACGTAGTCCACCAAATCCTTGAAGATGCGGTGCTCGATCTTGCCGGTCCGACGGTCGACGACCATCAGGCGGGCTTCGTCGCGGTTTTGCGTTGGCTGCAGGGCGATCAGCTCGCTCGGCAGGTTGAATTTGAACTGTGAGAGTTTCATTGTATGATGTTGTTTTTGTTGAACTTCACTCCAATAGAAACTACAAAGATACGACAAAATTTGAATTTTGTCAAGTAAAATTTTATAATTTATTGATTTTCAACAATATTATTTCGTCATTTCTTCACTGTTCGGTCCCAGCGGATTTGCAATCCCTCTTGCTCTTTCTTCCACTCCTTAAACGCTTCGCCCGTCTCAACGATATGCTGGCGCAGTTTTTCCAAAGGCCAGGCGTCCTCTACGCGGAAGTCGCCGATGCGGGTGCGTCTTAATGATTTCAGGCAGGCGCCGTTGCCTAAGGCCTTGCCGAAGTCGTTGGCGAGGCTGCGGATGTAGGTGCCTTTGCTGCAGGTGACCTCGAAATCCAATTCCGGGAAGCGGTCGAGACTGAGTTTGAAGTCGTCGATGTGGATGTCGCGGGCTTTCAGTTCGATTTCCTCGTCGGAGCGGGCATAGTCGAAGGCGCGTTTCCCCTTGATTTTGATGGCGGAATACTTGGGCGGGTATTGCTTGATGTCGCCGATGAATTGCAGCCGTGCGGCCTCGATTTGTTCGGGCGTAATGCTGTCTGTCGGGAAAAACGCGTCGGGTTCGCTCTCCAAATCGAAAGTCGGGGTGGTTTGACCTAATAGAATTGTCCCCGTGTAGGTCTTCACTTGCGCTTGGTAGGTGTCGATTTGCTTGGTCATCTTGCCGGTGCAGAGGATGAGCAGGCCGGTCGCCAAAGGGTCCAAGGTGCCGGCATGGCCCACTTTCAGCTTGCGGATGCCGTAGCAGCGGTTCACCAAGCTGCGGATGAAGTTGACCGTGTCGAACGACGTCCAGTCAAGGGGTTTGTCGATGAGGATGACCTCGCCGTTTTCAAAATCGAACATCAGGCAAAGATTATGGCGATGATACCCACGATGGCGCAATACACGGCAAACCAAATCAGCTTGCCTTTCTTCACGATATTAATCATCCACTTGCAGGCGAAGCAGCCGGCGACGAAGGCGGCCAAGAAACCGACAATGGCGGCCACGGGCGAGATGCCGTTCATGGCTTGGCTGAAGCCGACTTCGAAGATGTCCTTCACGTCGAGCAAGGCCTCACCGAGGATGGGCGGGATGACCATCAGGAACGAGAATTGGGCCAGTTTTTCCTTTTTGTTGCCAAGGAGCAAACCCGTCGCAATCGTCGAGCCTGAGCGCGACAACCCCGGCATCACGGCGCAAGCCTGTGCGATACCGATGATGAAGGCATTCCAGCCGCTGATGTTTTCCTTTTGTCGGGGCTTGGCGAAATAGGAGAAGGCTAATAATGAGGCCGTCACCAAGAGCATGATGCCCACGATGAGCAGGCCCGAACCGAACACCGCTTCAACCTTGTCCTTGAAGAAAAGGCCTACGATGGCCACGGGGATCATCGAGATGACGATGTTGAAGGCGTATTTGGTGCCGTCGTTGAGGTTGCAGTATTTGCGCCACGACTGTTTGGCGAACAAGTCCTTGAAGATCCACACGATTTCTTTCCACAGGACGACCAAGGTGCTGAGCACGGTGGCCACGTGGAGCAAGACGGTGAAGGTGAGGTTCGACGCGCCGTCGTCCAATCCGAAAAGGGCTTGACCGATGGCCAAATGCCCGCTGCTGCTGACGGGCAGGTATTCCGTCAGGCCTTGTATGATTCCTAAGATTAATGCTTCAATCCAGCTCATGATTCATTTTTTTGTCACAAAACTTGCAAAACCCTCAAAACCCGTTTTTGGATGTGGAAAGTGGCCAACCGGCCCACTTTCCGGCGGCAACCCGGTTGGGTGGCGCCGCAACCTTAATGTTGTGGTTTTGCCAGTTTTGTGTGTTTTGTGATTATTTCTTTTTCCAGAAGATCGCCACGATCTCCACCACAAATCCCGCCAAGACCAAAATCGGGGCAAGGGTAATGCGTTGGAAGTTGAACATGGATTCGTTGAACACCTTGGGGTCGTCGGAGCCGCCTCCAATCATCAGGATGAAGCCTAAGGCGATGAGGGCGAGGCCGATGAACACGATGATGTAGTTCATTTTGCCGAAGGGCATGACTTTCTCGTTGTCAGTGGTTTCGGTAACTTGTGTCTTTGTTTCTTTTGCCATATTCGGTAGATTTAAGATTCAAAATTCAATATTTAAGATTTAAAATTCGGGGTCTTCGACAGGCTCAGACGCCCTTGATGGTTACACATATAGTCGGTCGACGTCGGCGTGGAGGTATTTGCGTAGGGCGAGTCGGGTGGAGAGACCGCCAAGCAAAATGCCCAAGCCGATGATGCCGACAAAGATGCCGATGATGATTTTATAGTCTTGCACGAGGGTCAGCTCGGGCAGGCGTTGGTCGAGGCCATAGATGAGCAAGGCAAGCAGGGCGTCGGCAATCAAGGCGCCGAAAAAGCCTTGCAATACACCGCTGCGGATGAACGGACGGCGGATGTAGGCCGGCGTGGCACCCACAAGCTGCATGCTGCGCACGAGGAAACGCTTCGAGTAGACGCTGAGTCGTATCGTGTTGCGAATCAGTGTGATGGCGATGATGAGCAGGATAAGGCTGGCCGCCATCAGCGCGATGCCGATGCGGTTCACGTTTTGGTTGATGACGCCGACGAGCGACTTTTGGTAATAGATTTCCTTGATGTCGGTGTTTTTGAGCAATTGAGTTTGGATGACTTGGATGCTGTCGTTGTTGGCCCAATCCGCGTTGAAGCGCACGTCGATGGAGGGGAGGAGCGGGTTCTCCTCGTTGCCGAGCCATTGCAGGAAGTCCTCGCCGAGGTCGTTGCTGAGGCGGCGGATGGCCTCTTCCTTGGTGATGTATTCCGTTGACTTCACGGCGGGCATGGCGTCCAGTTCCTTTTGCAGTTGCAGGATCTTGGCTTCCTTCACGTTGCTGTTCATCACCACCTCAAAACCGATGTTCTCCTTGAGGTGGTTGGAGAGTTTCTGCGCGTGCATCATGAGCAGGGCAAACACGCCTAAGAGGAAGAGTACCAATGCGATACTCATCATCGACATGAAATACGACCCTGCCACACGGCGACGGCTTGAACTCTTTTCTGACATCCTTTTTCTTTTGAAACGGCAAAGATAGGGGAAATATTTGATTGGAATCAATTATTTTGGTACTTTTGCAGTCTAAATACTTTAAATATGTGTACAGTAAGTATAAACATTGATGACGTTGCGGTACGTCGAATCAATCCTTACCTTACTTCTCGCGAAAGCATTGGCCAGTGGCTTCAACAACAGGTGGACGATTTTATTGAGAAGATGGTGTTGGATCAGGTTCGTAGTCAGTCGCCCAATTCACATTCTGCAGAGGAAATGAAAGCCATTGTGACAAAGCGCTTGCATTCGATGGAAACTGGCGAGGCTACTTTTATTGATGGTGAGGAAGGGTTTGCACAAATAAGACTGCGCTATGGCTTATAAATACCGTTGGCTTAGCCAGGCACTTGAAGATATGGCGCATGAAATCCAATATGTGTACAACGAATTTGGCTTGAGAGCAGCACGACAAACAGAAAGCAAAGTGCGTGAGGGAGTAAGGCAATTGTGTCAATTTCCTTATTCTGGGCTGCGTTATGAGGAAGATGTGTTGTATAAGGGACAAGAAGTGCGAGTGTTACATTTACGGCAGATCTCTGTGATTTATAGCATTGAAAATGAAATGATTACTTTGGTTGCTATTTGGAATAATTATCAAGATCCAAATAAACTCAACGATATTATCAAAACTCGGGAAGAATAGGATTATGCAAACCCTGAAATCAAACATACGAACCGACTCCGAGGAATTCAAGCAGAACGAGAAGAATTTCCTCGCGCTGATGGCGCAATACCGCGAGGCGATGGCGGCCTCGATGCAAGGCGGCGGCGAGAGTGCCGTGGCCAAACACAAGAAACGTAACAAACTGCTTGCCCGCGAGCGCATCGACTTGCTCATCGACCCGAACACGCCATTCCTCGAACTCTCGCCGATGGCGGCCTATGGCACCTATAACAACGACTTCCCCTCGGCGGGCATCATCACGGGCATAGGCGTGATTCAAGGCAGAGAGGCGGTCATCGTGGCCAACGATGCCACCGTGAAAGGCGGTACCTATATGCAATACACGGTGAAGAAACACCTTCGAGCCCAGGAGATTGCGATGGAGAACCACCTGCCCTGCGTCTATATGGTCGACAGCGGCGGCGCTTTCCTGCCCGAGCAGGACACAGTCTTCCCCGACCGCGACCACTTCGGGCGTTTCTTCTACAACCAGGCGCGAATGTCGGCCTTGGGCATCCCTCAAATCGCCATCGTGATGGGCATGTGTACCGCAGGCGGTGCCTACGTTCCAGCCATGAGCGATGAGACCATCATCGTGCGCAACCAAGGCACGATTTATCTCGGCGGACCGCCGCTGGTGAAAGCGGCCACGGGCGAGGTGGTCACGGCGGAAGAGTTGGGCGGCGGCGAGATGCACACCAGCATCTCGGGCGTGGCCGACCACTTGGCCGAAAACGACCAACACGCCTTGCAGATTTGCCGCAACATCTTCAAAACTTTGGAAAAAAGCCACCGGCAGAAGTTGGACATGCTCCCCGTGGAGGCTCCGTTATACGACCCGCACGACCTTTACGGCCTCGCGCCCATCGATTTTCACAAGCTCGTCGACCCGCGTGAAATCATCGCCCGCATCGTCGATGGCAGTCGTTTCCAGGAGTTCAAGTCGCGATATGCCACGACCCTTGTCTGCGGCTTCGCCCATCTCATGGGCTTCCCCGTAGGCATCCTGGCCAATTATGGCGTGTTGTTCTCGGAATCGGCACTGAAAGCCACCCACTTCATCGAGCTTTGCTGTCAGCGCAACATTCCGTTGGTGTTTTTGCAGAACATCACAGGCTTCATGGTGGGCAAGCAATACGAGCAAGGCGGTATCGCCAAGGACGGCGCCAAGATGGTTCATGCCGTCTCGAATGCCAACGTGCCCAAGTTCACGGTCATCTTCGGTGGCTCGTTTGGCGCGGGCAACTATGGCATGGCAGGTCGGGCCTACAGTCCGAGGCTGCTGTTCATGTGGCCCAACGCCAAAATCTCCGTCATGGGTGGCGAGCAGGCGGCCAGCGTTTTGGCCACAGTAAAGGAAGACCAATACAAATACAAAGGCCTGGAAGTGCCGAAAGACGAAATCGCCCAGCTGAAGAAAGAGATTTTGGCCAAGTACGACTACGAAGGCTCGGCTTTCTACAGCACAGCCCGTCTGTGGGACGACGGCATCATCGACCCTGTCGATACGCGAAAAATCCTTGCCTTGGGCATCGCGGCCTCGCTGAACCAGCCTTTCCCGCCGCAACAGTTTGGCGTGTTCAGGATGTAACGGTTTGAAAACTTAAATTCATGGCTATGAAAAAAATGAACATTCCCCTAATCGGGGCTTTGATTGTGCTTTCGCTTGTCGTTTGCCCGATTCTTTATGTCTACATGGGACCTGCGCTCGATGCCTCGCAACTCGAAGTGCTCAAGACCTTGGGCATCATCGCCGGATGCAGTGCATTGTTGTGTTTTGCCTTAGGCGAAATCACCGGAAACAACAGTCAGGTCGACAAGATATGGAGTTTGCTTCCCATCGTCTATTGCTGGACAATCGCCGTCAAAGGCGGCATGCACCCCCGATTGGTGGTGATGGCGGTGCTGGCAACCCTTTGGGGGTTGCGCCTGACCTACAATTTTGCCCGAAAAGGTGCTTACAAGTTGAAATTTTGGGAAGGTGAGGAGGACTACCGCTGGAAGGTGCTCCGCGCAACGCCCCCGTTCAAAAACAGGGTGGTGTGGCTCGTGTTCGACTTGTTTTTCATCTCAATCTATCAAAACGCGCTTATCCTTATGCTGACTTTCCCGGCCCTTGTTTGCATGAACTCCACGGTGCCATTCGGCTGGGTCGACGTGGTGGCTGCGGTGCTCATGTTAGGATTCATCGTTTATGAGACCGTCGCCGATGAGCAGCAGTGGGCTTTCCATTCCAAGAAAAGGGAATTGCTCAATGAGGGACGGAAACTCGAAGACCTTCCTGTGCCTTACAATAAGGGCTTCAACACCACTGGCTTATGGAATGTGAGCCGTCATCCAAACTATCTGGCGGAGCAGAGCATTTGGGTGAGCCTCTATGTTTTTTCCATCGGGGCGGGCATCGGCGTCATCAATTGGAGCATGATTGGTGCGTTGCTTCTGATCGTCCTCTTCTTGGGCAGCACGAGCCTTGCCGAGGAAATCAGCAGTGGCAAATACCCCGACTATGCTGACTATTGCAAGAAAGTGAATAAGTATTTTCCGGGAAGGAAATACCAATAACCCGCAAGCCAGGCTTGCCTTTATAACAGGTTTTTCGTCGAAAGCAGCCCGCAGGCGGCGTCGATGTCCTGTCCGCGTGAGGCACGGATGGTGGCAATGATACCTTTCTCGTTCAAGGCGTCGCGGAACCAGGTCATGGTGGCGGCATCGGGACTTTTCAGCGGTATGTTGGGAACGTTGTGATACCTTATTAAATTAAAGCGGCATCGGGTGCTACCCAACAGGCGGGCGATTTCCCTGATGTGGTCTTTGGAGGCGTTGAGGCCCTTGAAGATGATGTACTCGAACGACAGGCGACGTTGTCCGTGCCAGTCGTGTTGCTTGACGGCATGGATGACTTCCTTGATGGGGTAGGTCTTCTCGATGGGCATCAGCTTGAGACGCTCGTCGTGGAAGGGACTGTGCATCGAGATGGCGAGGTTGCATTTCGATTCGTCCAAGAAACGCTTCATGTTGGGGATGAGGCCGCTGGTCGAGACGGTGATGCGCGTCGGGCTCCAGCCCAAGGCCCATTCTTGCGTGAGGATGTCGAGCGAGCGCATCAGGTTGTCGTAGTTGGCCAAGGGCTCGCCCATGCCCATGAAGACGATGTTGGTCAGCGTGTCGAACTCGGGCAGGCTGAGGATCTGGTTCATGATTTCGGCAGCCGTGAGGTTCTTCTGGAAGCCCTGTTTTCCCGTGGCGCAAAAGAGGCAGTCCATCTGGCAGCCCACCTGTGTGGAGACGCAGAGGGTGGCACGTTCGCGGTCGGGGATGTAGGCCGCCTCGACGAAATGCTCGCCAGCGGCGAAGAGATACTTCTTCGTGCCGTCGGTCGACACTTGCTCCTTGACGGGAGCCTTCAGTCCGGTCTCGTAATGCTCGGCCAGTAGCGCCCGTGAGGCCTTGCTGAGGTTGGTCATCTCGTCGATTGAGGCGCAGCGTTTGTTGTAGATCCAGTCCACGATTTGCTTGCCCGTGAACTTGGGTAGCTGCAATTGTTCGACCACTTCTTGAATCTCGGCAGGGGTCTTGCCTAAAAGTATGTGTTTTTCTTCCATTTGCTTCGTTTCTCGCTATGACGTGGCAAAGGTACGATTATTTTTCTTATTTTTGCCCGCGATCATCGCAGTCATCAAAACTAATCGTTTCAAATATGAAAAAACTGACGCTCCTTTGTGTTGCTTTGGCTACTTTGTTGGTCATGCCTTTAATGGGCCTTGCCCAAAAATTCAAAAACCCCGTCGCCCTGAAAAGCCCCGACGGACAACTTGAACTGAAATTCGACGTGGTCGACGGCGTGCCGCAGTATGCGCTCGACCGCAACGGCAAACCTATTGTGTTGCCCTCCAAGATGGGTTTCACCCTCGAATGGCGCGACGACATGAAAGACCATTTCGTGCTCAAAGACACGCAATACAGCACCTTTGACGAGACCTGGGAACCCGTGTGGGGCGAAGAGGCCAAAATCCGCAACCATTACAATGAAATGTTGGTCACTCTTGAGCAGCCCGCAGGCTCCGTTGAAAGCATGGACGAGTCGACGAAAACGCGTGCCACGGTGATGCAAATCCGCTTCCGCCTTTACGACGACGGCCTCGGCTTCCGCTACGAGTTCCCCATCCCGAACGCCTTGGCCTGTTTCTGGTTCAAGGAAGAACTGACCGAGTTTGCCATGGCGGGCGACCATACGGCCTGGTGGATTCCGGGCGATTTGGATACGCAAGAGTACAACTACACAAAATGTAGGCTCTCCGAAATCCGTGCCTTGTGGGAAAAAAGCTACGAACACGGCGGCTGGCCTTGGACGGCGTTCTCCGAAACGGGTGTGCAGACCGCCCTTCAGATGAAGACCGAAGACGGTCTCTACATCAACATCCACGAAGCCGCCACGCTCGATTTTCCCACCATGCACCTCGACTTCGACGGCCAGAACATGGTGTTTCGTGCTTTCCTCTGCCCCGATGCCTCGGGCTACAAAGGCCGACTCAACGCACCCTGCCACACCCCTTGGCGCACCGTGATGGTTTGCGAAAAAGCCACCGATGTGTTGGCCTCGCGCCTCATCCTCAACCTCAACGAGCCTTGTGCCTTGGAAGACGTTTCATGGATCCATCCCGTGAAATACATGGGCGTTTGGTGGGAGATGATTTCGGGCAAAAGCAGCTGGTCGTACACGAGCGACTACGCTTCGGTGAGAATCGGTGAGACCGACTATATCCACGCCAAGCCCACGGGCAACCACGGCGCCAACAACGAAAACGTGCGCCGTTATATCGACTTCGCCGCCGCCCACGGCTTCGATGCGCTGCTCATCGAGGGTTGGAACATCGGTTGGGAGGACTGGTACGGCAAACAGAAGGAACTCGTTTTCGATTTCCTCACGCCTTATCCTGACTTCGACTTGCCCGCCTTGAACAAATACGCCCACGAGAAAGGCATCCGCCTCATCATGCACCACGAAAGCTCGGCCTCCACGGTGAACTACGAGCGCTGGATGGAGCAAGCCTACGACCTGATGAACGAATACGGCTACAATGCTGTGAAGAGCGGCTATGTGGGCACCATCATCCCCTATGCCGAAGGCCACTACAGCCAGCCGATCAACAACCACTATCATTATGCCATCACCGAAGCCGCAAAGCACCACATCATGGTCAACGCCCACGAAGCCGTGCGACCCACGGGTTTGTGCCGCACCTGGCCCAACATGATCGGCAACGAGAGCGCGATGGGCACCGAGTTTCGCGAGCGCATCCATCCCGGCCACACCGCCATCCTGCCTTTCACGCGACTGCAAGGCGGCCCGATGGACTACACACCTGGCATCTTCCAAACCGACATCGGGAAGATTGTGCCGTGGGGAAAGAAGATGTGGACCACCATCTGCCACCAATTGGGCCTTTATGTGACTTTCTACTCGCCCTTGCAAATGGCCGCCGACTTCCCCGAACACTACGAGCCTTTCATGGATGCCTTCCAGTTCATCAAGGACGTGGCCGTCGATTGGGACAAGACCTTGTATCTTGAGGCCGAGCCCGGAGAATACATCGTTACCGCTCGTCACCCGAAACTGTCGAGCCTGAACAAAGCCGCCGAAGGCGTGGGCACTTTGAAAGATGGCAAGAAAGGCGTGATCTCCAACGCTACAAGATTCGTTTATGCCATTCCCGATGACGTCCAACTGCTAACTGACAACTACCAACTCCCCACTCCCAAAGACGTGTGGTATGTTGGCGGCATCACCGACGAGAAAGCCCGCGAGGTGGAGGTGAAGCTCGATTTCCTGAAGCCTGGCGTGAAATACGAAGCCACGGTTTATTGCGATGCCAAGGACGCCAGCGGCATTCCCGACGAGCACTACAACGCACAGGCCTACACCATCACCAAGAAGACCGTGACGAGCAAGTCGACGCTGAAGCTGCGGATGGCCCCTTGCGGCGGATTCGCTGTGTCGCTGAGGTCGTTGTGAAACAATTAGAATATTGAAAATTAGGATTTAAGAATGAAGAAAATGACAACTTTGTTTTTCCTTTTGGTGGCATGGTTTGCCATGCCTTCGTGTGGCTCGTCGGGTGCAAAGTCGGAGGAGTCGAAAGACGGTGATGCCGTCGTTATGAACCCTGTTGACACGGTTGAAGTCATTCGTCCCGACACGGCCACGTTCTATTCCGATGTCGTCAACAAGAAAAACTGTTTCATCGTCATCTCAAAGCCAGAATATCGCCTCTATGTCTGCGAGGTGGTGGGCTCCGATACGCTGAAGCGTGTGCATTACCCTGTGTGTGTGGCGCTCAACAAAGGCCAAAAGCAAAAGAAGGGTGACATGCGAACTCCTGAATGCACCGTCGACAATCCGTTCATAATCACCGAGATAGTGGATGCTTCCAAGTGGGTTCACGACTTTGGCGACGGTCGTGGCTCGATTCTGTCGTATGGCAATTGGTTCATGCGCCTCAAGACGCCGGGCTTTTCGGGCATCGGCATCCATGGCAGCACCAACAACGAAAGCTCGGTGCCAGGGCGTGGCAGCGAGGGCTGCATCCGCCTGCGCAACGACGACTTGGACGACTTGAAGGAAAAATACGCTTTTGTGGGAATGCGTGTGGTGATCCTTGCCGACGAATAGGAAACCCCGACTGGAATTTCCTATTCGTTCATGGTCTCTACGGTTTGGCGCAAAGTGTCAATCATGTTGTCGAGGACGGGGAAAATGTCTTGCGGCAAGCTTTCCACAAAGTCGGAGCATGTGATTGACTTGATGAGGTTGCCGGGAACGGAAACAGCCTGCTCCTCCATCAGCTTACCTTTCTTGGTCAAAGTGACGATGACCTTTCGGCCATCCACTTTGTCTTTCTTGCGTTTGATGAGGCCGTCGGTTTCCATGCGTTTCAGCAACGGCGTGATGGTGTTCGTGTTGAGCAACAGACGCTTGGCGATGTCATTCACAGGTTGGTGGTCGGCTTCCCAAAGCACCATCAGCACGAGGTACTGCGGATAGGTGATGCCGAGGCTCTTCAGCAGCGGATAGTAGATCTGCGTGAGGAGCCTCGACACGGTGTAGAACCTGAAACAGAGTTGGTTTTCGAGTTTCAGCTGGGGGTACATAACTATTCTTATTTGAGCATGGCAGCCACTTCGGCATCCAGTTCCTCGGGCGTGGTGGTCGGAGCGAAACGTTTGATGATGCTGCCATCTTTCGAGATGAGGAACTTGGTGAAGTTCCAGCGCACGCCACCCTCTTCGCGGCCATCGGCCTTGCTGAGGCTGTCGACCATCTTCATCGTGGCCTTGTCCTTCAGGCCGTGCACCTCTTCGTTGGGCACTTGCGTGGTGAGGTACTTGTAAATCGGGTGGGCGTTCTCGCCAAACACGTCGATCTTCTTCATCAGCGGGAAGGTGACACCGTGGTTGAGGCGGCAGAACTCGGCAATTTCTTCGTCGGTGCCCGGCTCCTGGTGCTTGAACTGGTCGCAGGGGAAGCCGAGGATGACGAAACCTTGGTCTTGGTACTTCTTGTAGAGCGCCTCCAAACCGTCGTATTGGGGGGTGAAACCGCACTTCGAGGCGGTGTTGACAATCATCAGGACCTTGCCCTTGTATTGGGCCATGTCCACTTCTTCGCCCTTGTTGTTGAGGGCCTTAAAGTCATAAATCGTAGCCATTTCTTTAGTGTTTTGAGCGCATGAACTCAAAGCCAAAACGAGGCCAAGGGCCATGCAGATGATACTGTTTTTCATTGTTTTACTTATTTGACTTAGGACTTGGGACGAGGGACTTAGGGAGGTCTTCCAGTCCTCAGTCTTCAGTCCTTAGTCCTCAGTCCATAATTACATTTGTTTGATGAGCCAGTTTTGGTAGCCGATCTTCTCGATGAGGTCGAGTTGTTGGGCGCTCCAATACATGTCCTCTTCTTCATCCTTCAGGTATTCCTTCATGATGTCGAAGGTGGTGACGTCTTCGCAGAGGTCGTTCATGCACTTGCGGAGCAGTTCGATGCCGTCGATGGAGACTTGCAGGTCGCACTTGATGTACTCGCAAGGATCCTTGAAGAGTTTGCCTTCAGGTCGCATTTCGTGCTTCAGCTCGCCGCCGAGGTCGAGCAAACGGCCGATGAACTTGTCGACCCAGCCCATTTCCTCGTCGTGATGACCCATGTACTTCTCGCCGAGTTTCTCAAAGCCTTGGTCAGCGAAGATCTTGCCTTGAAGTTTGTGGCCGAAAGCCTGGTTTGAAAGGTTGGTTACGAAAAATTGTAACGCATTGATTGACTTTTGATTATCCATTTTCTTGATTTTTTAAGTTGTTGATTATTAGGTTTGTTTGTTGTCTGATTTATGTCGTTTGCGATGCAAATATACGACAATTTTTTATATCGCGTGCGATATTTTTGATTTTTTTTCCAAAAAAATGGATTTTTTTGTTTTCGAGGGTTATTTCAGCTCCCAGGCTTCCTCCAAGTCGATGTCCCATCCGGCCCTGATTTCGAGCACGTCCTTGTATTCGAGGATGGTCTCGGGCAAGGTGTGTCGGTGGTAGTTGCCCGTGCTCCACTTGCCATTACCGTCGGCGTCGAGGATGGCGCGGAGCTTGTATTTGGCAGGCATGAGGTATTCGAACATCACTTCTTGCCGTTGCGCAATCGCTTCTTGTTTAAGCACTTTCCCGCTTTCGTCGGTGAGTTGCACGACGACCTGCTTCATGCCCTCGGGTGGCACTACGGTGATGTAGATGTTGCCATACTCATCGTCTTTGAGCGCGTGGAAATCGACTTTGATGCGGTCGTTGGTGCGGCCACGGATGCCCCAAAACACCGAGTCGGGGACCTCGAAGCTGTAGCTTGAATCGGCTGAGAAGGGCGTGGTGAGGCGGTATTTCAGCCCGTCGTCGTCGGCTTTCTCGAAAGCGAGGCGGTCATAATATAATAAGGTGTCGCATTTGAAGATGGCCGAGTCGCGCATCGCGTAGCTTACGATGGGTTCGGAGAATTTCAAAACCAGGTCGCGTCCCTGAATCAATGCGCCTTTGCCCAACAAATTGTTCGTGACCTTCAGCCGTTCAACCTCGCGTTTGCGTCTTCTGCTTCCTCCCGGCTCCTTGAATTTCAGGCTGTAGCGCGATGAGTCATTGATTAAGGTGTCGTATTTCACCTGTACCCAAAGGCTGTCTTTCACGTTGGGCGAAAAATACCACAAAACGGTGTCATAATCCGGTGAATGAAGTGTCACCAAGTTGAAGGTGTCGGGCAGCATCTCGGGGGTCATGACGACGGCGTCTTTGGCGGGATGGCGGAACACGAAACGCAGCAAGCCCTCTTCGACGAGTTTCTTTTCCAAAAGCATTTGCGTGGAGTCGACCTCGGTGAACATATACAGCGTTAGGCTGAGCGCTTTTTGGTCGAACATTGTCGTCGCCTCCGTCTCGAAGGCGATGGAATCCATCAGCTTCTCAGTTGTGTCGATAGCAACCGAATCCACCGGGTTCGCAGTTGTGTCGACTGCAACCGAATCCGCTGGGTTCGCAGTCGCCTCGACTGCAATCGAATCAATTTTCATCGCAGTGCTATCCGTCGCGACCGTATCCATCACCTTCGGCATCGGCGTTTGCGGATACGATGCCGGCACAAGGGTGTCCAAAAACGCCACTTCCTCGTTGGGTTGGTCGAAATAGAGGTTGGAGTTGACGTCCTTGAGGGCGAAAACCAAATACTTTTTGTCGGCCAGTCCGTTGAGGCTGAAGTTGCCTTCCTTATCGGTTTTGGTGATGTAATTGGGCACGGTGCTCAGCGGCAGCGAGTCCAAGTTTTCGCGGTCGGCGGCATAGAGCGAGACGTAAGCGTCTTCGACGGGTTTCTTGTCCTCGGCGTTGAGCACTTTTCCGGCGATGCGAAGCGTGTCGATGTGGTCGCCAGTCGAAAAACTGAAGACGTAATCCTTGAACGGGTTGCCTTCGTGGAGGTCTTTGATGGCCGAGCCGAAGTTGATGGTGTAGGTCGTGTTGGCCGCCAAGGTCTCCTTGAACTTCACGACCACGGTCTTGTTTTTCAGTTTGATGTCGGGCTTTTCGGTCAACGGAGGCGAAATCAGCACGTTTTGGTTGGCGTTCTCCAAAGTGATATACTCGTCGAAGGTGATTTCGATTTTCTTCCCGATGAAGTTGGTGCTGTTGTTTTCGGGAACGGCTTGTACGACCACAGGCGGTGCGGTGTCCTTCGGTCCGCCCGTAGGGGCCACCGCATTGGCGCAACGCTGGGCAAGGAAGGCCGTGAGCAGCATTCCAAGGCACAAAACGAGATATTTCAGTTTTCGAATCACGGGGCAAAGATAGTAATTTGTTGAAATCGACGATTCGACGTAATCAATTGTTTAATTGTTGAAATGAAATTCCCAAGATTTTCAATTATTTTTTCCCAAGATTTTCAATTTTTCAATTGGTTGATGGGTACAACGAAAATGCCGTCTTCGCGTTGGTAAAGCGGACCTTTAGCGGTCAGGATCATCATAAACGATGGCGCGGCCTCGTTGCTTTTGGTCTCTATTTTTTTCTTTAACAGGTTGAGTGTGCCGGCTCCTTCCTCTATCAGTTTGTCACCGCCCAACTTGATTTCCACGGCTGCCCAACGACCGTCTTCAAGGTGAATGACGGCATCGCATTCCAAGCCTGCATTGTCGCGGTAATGGCGCACTTCTCCGCCATAAACAGAGGCATAAATGCTCAAGTCGCGAACCGCAAAATCCTCAAAAAACAAGCCGAAGGAAACCAAGTCGTTGATAAGGTCTTGCGGGAAAATGTTCAAGGCTCGGCAGGCTATGGATGTGTCGATGAAATGCCGTGTAGGTGTGGTGCGAATGGAGGTTTTCGAGCGGATGTTGGGATTCCAGGCGGCAATGTCCTCAATGATGTAAAGGTCGCGCAGGGCTTCCAAATAGTCGTCGAAAGTCTTGGTGTCGAGGTTTCGCTCATTGGTTTGCTTGACATCTTCAATGATGGTTTGGTATGAGGCTTCGCTGGAGATGTTTCGGGCGTAGCTCTTCAGGATCATCTTCAGGAGTTCGGGCTTTTTGTTGCGGAACCGCTCGTTGTCGCTGTCTTCAAAGATGAATAGGCTATTGTAGTAGTTTCGCGTAACATCCAAAGCCACTGATTTGTCGGAAATGACGGAAATGGGCCAACCGCCACGGCAAATGAGGTGTGCGACATCCTCCAATGAAAAACTATCGTTCATGTCGAATTTTTCCAATTTCTTGCCGTCAAACAAGTCGATGAGCGACACTTGTCCCGTGGATTCTCCCGACTCGAAAAGGCTCATCGGGCGCATTTTCACCGTGACGATGCGGCCTGCTCCCGAATGATGGATTTCGCTCTTGTCGATGGGAGTTGAACTGCCAGTAAGTATGTATTTTCCAAACTGATAGTCGGCATCCAAATCCTCTTTTACTTGGTTCCAAATGTCAGGCACGGTTTGCCATTCGTCAATGAGCCTCGGTTTTTCTCCTATAAGGGTCTGCGCTGGATTCAACCTTGCCAATCGAATGGCTTGGCTGGTGTTTAGTTTCACGAAACTATTCTGGAACAGCATACAAGTAGTGGTCTTGCCACAGAATTTCGGTCCCGCAACGACCACCGCTCCAGACGATTTCAAGGCTCTTTCGATGCCAATCTCAGCATATCGCTTCAGATACATAAGTGTTGTTATTGCATTTACGCTGCAAAAATACAACTTTTTCAGACTAAAATTCCCAAGATTTTCAATTATTTTTTCCCAAGATTTTCAATTTTTAATCCGAAAGCAAAAAACTTTCCTTTTTGTACGAAAGGATTTCCTATCTTTGCAAGTTTGAAATCTCAAATCTGAAATGCAAAGCATTCAACGAAGTTAAGTTTTAAATCATTAAATCCGAAATACCATGTACAGAACACATACTTGTGGCGAACTTCGTCTTGCCGACGTCGGCAAGGAAGTGACATTGGCCGGTTGGGTGCAGCGCACCCGCGACAAAGGCTCCCTCGTTTGGATTGACCTCCGCGACCGTTATGGCATCACCCAACTCTTCTTGGATGGCAGCAGCGATCCGAAACTCATCGAACAGGCCCGTTCCTTCGGGCGCGAATACGTGATTCAGGCCAAAGGCACGGTCATCGAACGCGAATCGAAGAACCCAAATATGGCAACGGGAGAAATCGAGCTGAAAGTCAGCGAGTTTTGCTTGCTTAACGCCAGCAAAACGCCACCCTTCACCATTGAAGACGTGAGCGACGGCGGCGATGACCTCCGTATGAAATACCGCTATTTGGACATCCGTCGCAACCCCGTGCGCCAAAACCTTGAGCTGCGCCACCGCATGGCCATGCTCGTGCGCAACTACCTGAGCAACTTGAACTTCCTCGAAATCGAGACCCCGATGCTCATCAAGAGCACGCCCGAAGGCGCCCGCGACTTCGTGGTGCCGAGCCGCATGAATCCCGGCGAGTTCTACGCCCTGCCGCAAAGCCCGCAGCAGTACAAGCAACTGCTGATGGTGGCTGGCATGGACCGTTACTTCCAAATCGTGCGTTGCTTCCGCGATGAGGACCTCCGCGCCGACCGTCAGCCCGAGTTCACGCAAATCGACTGCGAGATGTCGTTTGTGGAACAAGAAGACGTGCTGAACACCTTCGAGGGCTTGGCCAAACACCTCTTCAAGGAGATGAAAGGCCTCGAGTTTGGTCAGTTCCCGCGCATGACATGGCACGACGCGATGAAATACTACGGCTCAGACAAGCCCGACATCCGCTTCGGGATGAAGTTCGTGGAACTCAACGACGTGGCCAAAGGCAAGGGCTTCGGCCTGTTCGACAACGCCGACCTCGTGGTGGGTATCTGCGCCGAAGGTTGCGCCGAGTACACCCGCAAACAACTCGACCAACTGACCGACTTCGTGAAGCGTCCGCAAGTGGGTGCCGGCGGCATGGTCTACATCAAATACAACGCCGATGGTACGTTCAAGTCGTCTGTCGACAAGTTCTACACCGCTGATGATTTGAAGGTTATCGCCGACAAGTTCGGTGCCAAGCCCGGCGACCTGATGCTCATCCTCTGTGGCGATGCCATGAAGACCCGCGTGCAACTCAACGCCTTGCGTCTTGAGATGGGCAACCAACTCGGTCTGCGTAAGCCCGACGAATACGCGCCGCTGTGGGTCATCGACTTCCCGCTTTTGGAATGGGACGAGGAGACGCAACGCTACTACGCCATGCACCATCCCTTCACTGCACCGAAGCCCGAAGACGAAGTCTTGCTCGACGACCCGACGAAGTGGGGCGACATCCGTGCCAACGCCTACGACATCGTGATGAATGGTGTGGAGGTGGGTGGCGGCAGCATCCGTATCCATGACCGCACTTTGCAGAACAAGATGTTCCACACGCTCGGCTTCACCGACGAGAAGGCCCAGGAGCAGTTCGGCTTCCTGATGGGTGCCTTCGAGTATGGCGCACCGCCTCACGCTGGCTTGGCCTTCGGCTTCGATCGCCTATGCTCTTTGTTCGGCGGCGCCGACAGCATCCGCGACTTCATCGCCTTCCCGAAGAACAACGCTGGTCGCGACGTGATGAGCGGCAGCCCCGCCCCAATTGCCCAAGAGCAGTTGGATGAATTGCAGATTGCTTTGAATTTGAAGTGATTAGATGATTGTAGGGCTGCCATTCGGCAGCCCTATAGAAATCTATGCTTTTATAGAAAACAGAAATAAGCGAACTTTACTGTTATGAGTAAAATCAAGATAAAAAACTTTGGTCCCATCCGTGAAGGTTTTACTGACAACGATGGGTGGATGGATGTCAAGAAGATTACCGTTATGATTGGTGATCAGGGTTCAGGCAAAAGTACGATGGCAAAACTAATATCGGTGTTTTCTTGGCTTGAAAAAAATGTTGTACGCAATTCTGTTTCGATTGATCAAGTAAACACGGGCGTCTTTAGAAATTTGTGTGCTTTGCAAGAACTCTTTGAGTATTTCAACCAAGACACTTTTTTGTCTTTTGAAGGAGAAGTCTGCGATTTCGAATACGATGCAAGAAGGGGTACATTTACTGGCAAACTGAATAAAGCCAAACTCAATGATTTTGTTTTGCCGAAAATACAGTATGTTTCCGCTGCAAGAAACCTCCTTACTTTATTATACAATATCTCACTTCAAAGCATTATTGACAAAGAAGGAAAAGTTGTCGATATGTCATCAAATATTCCATTTATGGTTAAAGACCTGAATAATGAATATATGAAGGCATTGTCGGAACTTGCCAAGGATGGCTTTTCGCTTCCAATAAATGAAACGAGTGTGTATTTTCAGAATCACAACACGTTTATCAAAACCAGAGGCAATAAGGTTTCAATGTCAGCGGCATCGAGTGGTATCCAATCCATAACGCCTTTGTTGCTTGTCAGTTATTATCTTTCAGAAGAGGTACAAAAGGATTTGTCCGAAAAGATACATGCCATTGATGGCAATTTGAAAAGTAAGATAGAAAATGAACTCACCAAAGAAAACGAGAGACTGTCAGAGAAGTTCCAACAGTTGTTTTCGTTTGGGAAAGACGTTTTGAAAGACGACAAAGATTTGGCTTTGCTGGAAGAAAGATTGAGAAAGTTCATACCTTCTTGTTTTATCAATATTGTGGAAGAACCCGAGCAGAATCTTTTTCCCACATCCCAACAGAGAGTGATTAATAAATTGCTTGAGTTTAACAACAAACTGGAGAATAATAAGTTAATCATTACCACACATAGTCCTTATATTATTGGTTATCTGACTTTGGCCATAAAAGCAAATGAATTATATCATAAGGCAGTGCCTGATGAGGTAAGACAAAGAATCTATGAGATTGTTCCTGTGGATTCGGTGATTAGCCATGACAATATTGCTATTTACGAGCTTGACGAAACGGATGGAACCATCAAGTTACTAGGGAGCGAAAATGGTATTCCAAATGACAATGACTATTTGGATAACGAACTTGGTATTTTGAATGATTTGTTTGGTGACTTGTTAGATATTGAAGACTTATGCCAATAGATTTTTTCAGAGATTGCAATAGGTTTGAAAGTAATAAAACCAAGCTGGGATTATGTGATGATTCCACAGAAGGAGAAACAAAGTCTGCGTATATTGATGAGGATGATTCTTCTAAATGGATTGCTATCATCAATAATAGGAAATCATCATTGTTAGCGTTTTATGCTATTGATGGCTGCGTTTCGTGGTTGAGAAACGATGGTACAGAATCTGGAAAATGCGATGGAATGCTTTGTTATGATGGTAATCGAAATGTGCTTTTTGTGGAATTGAAAGATAGGACTATGAGAAACAGAGAATGGAGAACGGACGCAAAGAGTCAGTTGAAGGAAACTATTTCATATTTTAAAGAACACCATGACACAACCCATCTCAAAAAGATTGAAGCATATATTTGTAACAAACGACATATCAAGGAACAAAGATATGCACAATTCTGTAATAATTTCAAGATAGACACGGGCTTTCATTTGCATATTAGTCGCGAAATAGAAATTATATAGATTAAATCTTTGAATCTTAAATAACCCCTCGAATATGAAAAGACTACTCGTATTAACCGGTGGCGGCGACTGCCCAGGCTTGAACGCCGTGATTCGCGCCATCGTCAAGAGAGCCGCCCAAGAGAAGGATTGGGAAGTGCTCGGAAGCATACAAGCCTACAACGGCATCCTCTGGGAACCCACCGAGGTGGTCAGGCTGACGCCCGAAACGGTGCGCGGCATCCACTTCCGTGGCGGCACCATCATCGAGACTACCAACTCGGGCGGCCCGTTCAATTGGCCCGTCAAGAATGCTGACGGCACTTGGACCACCGTCGACCGTAGCGACGAAATGCTCCGCAAGCTGCAATACATGGGCATCGACGCGGTGATCAGCATCGGCGGCGACGGCTCGCAGCGCATCTCGCAGAAGCTTTACGAAAAGGGATTGAACATCATCGGCGTGCCCAAGACCATCGACAACGACCTCTCGATGACGGAATGTACCTTCGGTTTCCAAACCGCTGTGCAAATCGCAACGGAGGCCGTCGACAAATTGGTCACCACGGCGGCTTCGCACAACCGCGTCTTCGTCCTCGAAGTGATGGGCCGCGATGCAGGCTGGATTGCCTTGCACAGCGCCATCGCTGGCGGCGCGGAGGTGTGCCTCCTGCCTGAGTTCCCCTACGACATCAACGTGGTGAAGGAGCGCTTGGAGCAACGCTTCAACCGCGACCGTGGCTTTGCCGTGGTGGTGGCTTCGGAAGGGGCACGGCCCAAAGATGGAACGCAGGTCTACGAAATCAGTGGCGAGGTCGGCTACGAAAATAAGAAATTAGGCGGCATCGGTCGCCGGTTGATTGAGGAGCTGAAGGCTGCCGGATTCACCCATGGTATGCGCGAGACCACCCTCGGCCACCTGCAACGCGGCGGCGTCCCGATTGCCTACGACCGTGTGTTGTCAGCCGAATTTGGCGTGAAGGCCTTCGAGATGGTTCTCAACGGACAGTTCGGCCAGATGGTGGCCTACCAACACCCCAACGTGGTGGCCGTCTCGCTCAAGGAAGCCGTGGCCCAGCCCAACTTTGTCACCATCGACAGCGACTTGGTGCGCACCGCACAGGGACTGAACATTTCACTTGGAATATGATCATCAGCGTCATACCTACCGCTCAGCAAGCCCAAGACATCGATTTCGGCGGAAAGATTGCCGTTGTGATCGATGTCTTGCGGGCTACATCGGTGATTACCACTGCCTTAAGCAATGGTGCACGCGAGGTAGTCCCCGTCAAGACCATCGAAGAGGCGCAAAGCCTCTATGCCCAGCTTGAGCCTACCTCGACCTTGCGCGGCGGCGAACGCCATGCCGTGAAGATCGAAGGTTTCGATTTCGGCAACTCGCCTTTGGAATACACCAAGGAAAGGGTGGGAGGGAAGACCATTATCCTGACCACTACTAACGGTACCAACGCCATCAATAACGTGAAAGGTGCCGATGAGGTGGTTTTGGCCTGTTTCCGCAACGCGGAGGCGGTGGCGCACCATCTTGTAGAGACGTCACAGTGTGGCGGCTCTACCAACATCGTCATCGTATGTGCTGGCACCGAGGGCCGTTTTTCGCTCGACGACGGTCTCTGTGCAGGATTGCTGATTGATTTATTGCAGCAAAAAGCTGAAGTTGAGTTGGACGACTTGGGCATTTTGGTGCACCATTATTACCATGAAAGCAAAGCCAATCTTTTGGCTGCCCTTTCGGGCTGTTTCCATCTGAAACGCTTGATTTCCTTAGGATTTGAAGGCGATGTTCGGTTCTGTCTCGAAACGAATTGCGCTTCGGCTGTGCCCGTTTTTGCCGATGGCAGACTTGTCCTTGAAAACAAATGATGGCGTTATGAGAACAATACACAGTTTCTTCATGCTTCTGCTTGTTTGCGCCGCTTGCAACAAGCCCGAAACACCACAAGGCGGTGAGCCTCATGTGCCTTTCCAAACTACTTACGACGTGGGCGATTATTTCAAAAACGACACCTTGGAGGGCGTGGTGTTTTATACCTATGGCGCACATAACGGATTGATGGTCAGCTTGGAAGAAACCAAATTGCAATGGTGCAATTCCCAACATGTCGTTTGCGAAACGGGAGCCACCAATCCCTATGATGGCTGGAACAACACCAATATCGTTTCATCCAATTACGACCTCTACAACTATCCTGCCATCGGATGGAGCTATCAGCGAAACACATGGCATCTTGTTCATTATGAGCATCGTATGATAGGCTTGCATCAATGGTATGTGCCTTCAAGCTCGGAGTTGGGGCATCTTTTGGCGAACCAGGAGGCCGTGAACGCCACCTTGGATTCGTTAGGCTACCCGACTTTGGAAGACAAGACCTATTGGTCGAGCACCGAGACGGGCACACGTGGCGCTGCCGCTGTTCGGATGCAGGATGGCGAAGTCGTCATCAGCGACTCGGTGAAAGACCAAGAGTTCTACGTGAGGGCGATCCGAAACTTTTAGATTATTTCTTCGCCACGGGGTCGCAAGTCAAGTCGATGCCGAGTTTCTTGAAAATCTTTTGGTCCACTTCGCTGAGCATCACCGTGCTATGCACCTGGCAGCCTTTCAGTTGCGGCAGGCATTCGAGGGCTTTCTTGCAGTTCTCGTCCCAGAGGCTGAGCATCGAGAGGGCCACCAAGACCTCGTCGGTGTGCAGGCGCGGGTTGTTGCCGTGCAAAAAGCTGACCTTGGTCTTCTGAATCGGCTCAATCATGGCTTGCGGGATGAGTTTCACGTCGTGAGGGATGCCTGCAAGATGCTTCGTGGCATTCAATAGCAAGGCCGCGCTGGGGCCAAGCAAGTCGCTGGTGTGGGCCGTGATGAGGGTGCCGTCTTCCAACTCGATGGCAGCTGAAGCCACGCCTTCATGTTCTTTCCTTTCCTTGGCGGCAATGGTGGTCTTTCGGAGCGCCGTGGTGATCTTGGCTTGCTTCATCAGCAGGGCAATCTTGTTCACCTCGTTTTCCGAGCCTTTGCCTTTGGCAAGGTTGCAAAGTGCTGTGTAATAACGGCGTATGATTTCCTGCTTCGAGGCTTCACAACAAATTTCGTCGTCGCTGAGGCAGTAACCAACCATGTTGACGCCCATGTCGGTAGGCGACTTGTAGGGATTTTCACCATAGATGCTTTCGAAGATGGCGTTCAGCACGGGGAAAATCTCGATGTCGCGGTTGTAGTTGACAGCGGTCTTGCCGTAGGCTTCCAAATGGAACGGGTCGATCATGTTGACGTCGCTGAGGTCGGCGGTGGCGGCTTCGTAGGCCACATTGACGGGATGCTTCAGCGGCAGGTTCCACACGGGGAAGGTCTCGAATTTGGCATAGCCGGCTTTGATGCCGCGTTTGTTTTCGTGGTACAACTGGCTGAGGCACACGGCCATCTTGCCGCTGCCCGGACCAGGAGCCGTGATGACGACCAACGGGCGCGTTGTTTCCACATAGTCATTGCGCCCGAAGCCTTCCTCCGAGTCGATGAGGGCCACATTGTTGGGATAGCCTTCGATGATGCGATGGTAATACACCTTGATGCCCATGCGTTCCAAACGCTGGCGGTAGGCATCGGTGCTGGCCTGGCCGTTGTAGTGCGTCACCACGACCGAGTTCACCATGAAACCACGGTTCATGAACGCCTCGCGCAGGCGGAGCACATCCACGTCGTAGGTGATGCCGAGGTCGCCGCGCACCTTGTTCTTCTCGATGTCGACGGCGCTGATGACGATGATGATTTCGGCCTCGTCGCGAAGTTGCGAGAGCATTCTCAGCTTGCTGTCGGGCTGGAAGCCGGGCAAAACGCGGCTGGCGTGGTAGTCGTCGAAGAGCTTGCCGCCAAATTCAAGGTAAAGTTTGTCGCCAAACTGGGCGATGCGTTCTTTGATGTGTTCTGACTGGATTTTGAGGTATTTCTCGTTGTCGAACCCGTATTTTTTAGTGGTTTCCATAGTGCTTGAAATTTAAAATACGGGATGCAAAGATAGGTGTTTTTCGGAAAAGCAAGCCGAAAAATCTTTTTTTTGATAAAAAAAGTCGCCCCGACTGGAGCGACTTTGTGACGTTTTTAGCCTTTTTTTGGTTTACCAAGCGAAGAGCGGATAGTCCTTCATCATCTTGTTGACTTCGGCCTTGACTGCATTGATCTTGGCCTCGGGGGCGGTCTTCGTGGCAGGGTCGATGGCGCTGATGACGTCGTCGATCAGGTCGACGATGACGGCCATCTTGTCTTGCTTCAGGCCACGGGTGGTGATGGCAGGCGTGCCAACGCGCAGACCAGAGGTCAGGAAAGGCGAACGGGTGTCGAAGGGCACCATGTTCTTGTTGACAGTGATGTCGGCAAGAACGAGGGTGTTTTCGACCATCTTACCGGTGATTTCCGGGAACTTGCCGCGAAGGTCGATGAGCATCGAGTGGTTGTCGGTGCCACCGCTGATGACGTCGTAGCCTTTGTCCATGAAGGCGCGGGCCATGAAGGCGGCGTTCTTTCTCACCTGTTGGATGTACTCCATGTACTCGTCGCTGAGGGCTTCGCCGAAAGCGACGGCCTTGGAGGCGATGACGTGCTCAAGCGGTCCGCCTTGGATGCCCGGGAACACGGCGCTGTTGATCAAAGCCGACATCATCTTGGTTTCGCCCTTCGGGGTCTTGCGGCCACGCGGGTCTTCGAAGTCATGACGGATGAGGATCATGCCGCCACGAGGTCCACGCAGGGTCTTGTGGGTGGTGGTGGTGATGAGGTGGCAGTACTCAAGCGGGTCGTTCAGGAGGCCCTTGGCGATGAGTCCTGCGGGGTGGCTGACGTCGGCCATGAGGACGGCGCCCACCTTGTCGGCGATTTCGCGCATACGCTTGTAGTCCCAGTCGCGGCTGTAGGCCGAAGCACCGGCGATCATGAGTTTGGGCTTGCACTCAAGGGCGATCTTCTCCATCTCGTCGTAGTCGACGCGACCGGTTTCCTTCGAAACATGGTAAGCAACGGGCTTGTAGAGTATACCCGAAGCGTTGACCGGGCTGCCGTGCGAAAGGTGACCACCGTGCGAGAGGTCGAGACCCATGAAGGTGTCGCCGGGTTCAAGCAGGGCTTGCATCACAGCCATGTTGGCCTGTGCGCCCGAGTGGGGTTGCACGTTGGCGAAGGTGGCGTTGAACAGCTGGCAGGCGCGGTCGATGGCGATTTGCTCGCTCTGGTCGACGATTTGGCAGCCGCCGTAGTAACGTTTGCCGGGATAACCCTCGGCATATTTGTTGGTCATGACAGAACCCATGGCTTCCAGAACTTGCTCACTGACAAAGTTTTCCGAAGCGATGAGTTCGATTCCGTGCATCTGACGCTCTTTCTCTTGGCGAATCAGATCAAAGATTTTTTCGTCTCTTTTCATTATGATGATTGTTGAATGTTTAATTGTTTAATTGTTGTTTTTGACGCGAGACTTCGGGACGCGGAACTTCGCGACAAGGTCCCTAAGCGTGTCGAAGAGCCGTCTCGCAGTCTCGTGTCTCGCCGTCCCGAGTCCTTGATTTCCGCTGCAAAGGTGCGAATTTTTTGCGAGATAGGGGTAAAACATTCCGTTTATTTTCACAATCCCGACAAATCCACCTTATAGATGATGTCCAACGGCACCTGGTTTAATCATATTTTGTCCGTTTTTCCAACGTGTTTTTATGCGTTTTTGTCCGTTTTTCCAATGCAAAAATAGATACTTTTGTCCGTTTTTCCAACATGTTTTTCAGTAATTTTGTCCGTTTTTCCAACTTTTTCGACAAAATACGGTCCTATTTGCCGATGGGGGGACTCCTGAAAAGTGCTCCGTAGGAGCTTTCTTTTAATAACAAGGTACAATAGACCTGTGGGCTATGCTCCATAGGAGCTTTCTTTTGTTTGGCTTTTGGAAATCGCTCGAAGTTTTTTCGATGAATAAACCGATTATTCTCTTAAAAGCCCAAAATCTTCGTATTTTTGCGCCCAAATTCATTTCGACAAGCTCAATAACCATATTTCGACAAGCTCAATAACCTTAGCAACGATGAAGAATTTTGTTGAAGAACTCCGCTGGCGCGGAATGCTGGCACAGATGATGCCAGGCACCGAAGAACTCCTACAAAAAGAAATGGTGACGGCCTACTTGGGCACCGACCCCACCGCCGACTCACTGCATATCGGACACCTCTGCGGCATCATGATGCTGCGTCACCTGCAACGCTGCGGCCACAAACCGATCATCCTGGTGGGTGGCGCCACGGGCATGATTGGCGACCCCTCGGGCAAGAGCCAAGAGCGCAACCTGCTCAACGAAGAGACCTTGCGCCACAACCAAGAGTGCATCAAGGCGCAAGTGGCCAAGTTCCTCGACTTCGAGTCGAAGGAGCCCAACGCTGCCGAGATGGTGAACAACTACGACTGGATGAAGGACTTCACCTTCTTAGACTTCGCCCGCGAAGTGGGCAAGCACATCACCGTCAACTACATGATGGCCAAGGACAGCGTGCAGCAACGCCTCAACGGCACTGCTCGCGACGGCCTCAGCTTCACCGAGTTCACCTACCAGCTGCTGCAAGGCTACGATTTCCTCTGGCTCTACCAACACAAGAACTGCAAGCTGCAATTAGGTGGCAACGACCAATGGGGCAACATCACCACGGGTACAGAACTGATTCGCAGAACATTGGGCTTTGAGAACGAGGCCTTTGCCCTGACTTGCCCGCTCATCACCAAGGCCGACGGCAAGAAGTTCGGCAAGACCGAGAGCGGCAACATCTGGCTCGACCCGAAGCGCACCACGCCCTATAAGTTCTACCAGTTCTGGCTCAACGTGAGCGACGACGATGCCGAGAAATACATCAAGATTTTCACTTCGTTGGAAAAAGACGTCATCGACGCATTGGTTGAGGAACACAAGAAAGATCCGGGAATGCGCGTGCTGCAAAAGCGTTTGGCCGAAGAAGTCACCGTGATGGTGCACTCGCAGGAAGCCCTTGATGCCGCCATCGAGGCCTCCAACATTCTCTTCGGCAAGTCGACCAAGGAAGGCTTGGAGAAACTCGACGAGGAGACTTTCTTGGACATCTTCGACGGCGTGCCGCAAGAGCACATCGCCCGCACCACGCTCGAAGTCGGCATCCCGATTGTCGACTTCATGGCCGTCAACACGCAAATCTTCCCCTCAAAGGGCGAGGCCCGCAAGATGACCCAGGCCAACGGCGTGAGCGTCAACAAGGAGAAAGTCACTTTGGACAAGGTGATGACCACCGCCGACCTCATCGACGGCAAGTACATCCTCGTGCAGAAAGGCAAGAAGAACTACTATCTTGTGGTGGTCGAGTAAGGCAAGGCTTTTCAAGAATTAATGAAATTGCCCCGCTTCATTCCGATGAGGCGGGGCAATTTGGTTATGGTAAGGTATCCAAAAGAGGTCATTCCTCTTTCTTCTTGCGGCGTTTGCCCAAGAGATAGGCACCACCGAGTGCGCCTAACAGCCACACGCCGCTACCGATGGGTGAATAGTCCAAGGACGTGTCGTGTTCAGGGTCGTCAATGAATATGAATCCTCCTGCGGGGGCGGTGGAACCACGGAAATTCTCTTCTTCGTCGTCCATGATGAAAATGCCGCCTTGGGCATGAACTGGAGAGGTGCTTGCCAAAGTGAACAGGATGGCGAAAACTGCTGCTATGATGATGTTCTTCTTTTTCATTTCTTTGCCCTTTCTCATTTGATGACCATTTTTTGGACTCTCACTTGCTTGTTGCTCGTCAGCCTCAGCAGATACATGCCTGCCGCCACTTGCGGGAGGCTGACGCTGCTCTGTTGCCCGACGGCTTGCCTCGTCATGAGGCAACGTCCGTTGAGGTCGAACATTTGCAGCATGCCTTCGCCGTTGACGATGAGCTCGTCGCCCATCTGGAAGGCGAACACGGTCGGCCCTTCGTCAGGCTCGGGGGTCTCCGGCTCGTCGATGCCCGTGCAGTCAAACACCAACTTGAAGCGCGACTTGTAGTCGGTCGTCTTGCCTTCAAACTTGTATTCGTCGGTGGTCAGGCAGTCGACGTCGGCGCCCGTCAGGTTGTCGATGAGGTGGAGGTAGCTGAAGTCGCCGTGATAGGTGCTCCAGCGCATGGTGAAGTAGCCGTCCTCGATGACCCTGCAGCGCACCGGCACCACATTCACGCCCTCGGGAGCGAAGAGGATCTGGTAGTTGTCGTCGTTGTAGCGGGCGTAGATTTGCGCGTCGCTCATGCGGAGGTTCTCCATCTTGTGGCCGCCACCTGCCTCGGGACGGCTGATCTCGACAGTCGTGTAGTCGCGTTTGCCGTTGGCGTCGTAGCAAAACAGGTTCACCAAGGGATAGTCGATTTGCTCGTAACGGAAATGCGAGTCCTCAGCCGAGGTGGCTCTCATGGCGTTGTTGAACTTCAATTCGCCGTTGTCTGTCACCTTCACGAAGAAGCCTTGGTGCGGATGGAGATAGGGGCCTGCCGTTGCGGGATTCGTGGATTGCGTTGTCGTGAAGTATTGGTAGGTCTTGCCGTCGGCGCTGCGGGTGGCGTAGGAGTAGTAGGTGGTCCCATTTTCCCCATTTTCGGAAAACAGCAAGTCGCTGTTGTTAGCCTCCGTGTTGGAGACAAACTCGTGGAAGTCGAGGTAGCTTTGGTAGGGGTTGCCAGCGATGTTGAGCGAGCGATAAGGCTCGTCGTAGGCGTAGGAGCCATGCCCATGAGGAGGCAAGTTGGTGCCTACAGCTGTCTTGGTCACCGTATGGCTGATTCCGCCAGTGTTCAGCGTTCCGTCGGCCATCATCATCGACTCGCCCGAGAGGGCCATCAGGTAGCCCTTGCCGGCAGGCATGGTGACGTCGTTGCGATAGCGTTCGATTTTGTAGTGTTTCCCGTCGCCGGCATCTTTGTCGTAGTGCCAGTGGTCTTGGATGGCATCGGTGCCTTCGCGCTTGTAGTTCATCCAGTGGTAATACACCTCGCTGTAGTCGAACAGGTCGAAGAAGCCGCCCACTGCGGGATCGGAGGCGCTTTGACCGCCAGCTCCAGGTCTCCAAGTGCCGTAGGGCGTGTTGGTGGGGAAATAGCCCACTTTGTTGGGGGCATAGGTCGCGGTTTGATTATTGTCATCCGACTGGTACCATTCAGTCTTTGGCGGGTCGAAATAGTCCCTATTGCCCCAAACTCCGTCGGCGTGTGGGCCTCCATTGACGATGCTGTTCTTATAGCTTTCTTCTTCAGAAGTGTGGTAATGCAATCCCATCGGCACCTGACGGATGGCTGACGAGAACAGGTGCCAGTTGGGGTCGTCGGTGTAGTCGTTTGCGCCCTTCCTGGTGTTCCTGATGGTCACGCCCACGCGAGCCTTCAGGACGGTTTCGTCGTCTTGCAGGATGCCCACTTCTTCGTTGATGGCGAGCATCACGTTGTCGTCGTTGCTTACGTTGAGCGTGGTCGGGTTCACGTCGTAGAGGTAAATCGACGGCGTGGGGTGCTTAGTGGCATCCACGGCGTTGAACGCGGTGATCATCGGGTTCACGTCGGTGTTGTAGAGCATGTAGATGCTGTCTTCGGAGCCTACGGCATTGAAGTCGGCGAACTCTAAGATGGGGTAGTCGTCGTTGATGGGGCTGGCCATGGTGCGGGTCCAAACGGAATAGCCAGTGTTGTCGGCGACCCATGCGTTGAGCGAGGTCATAAGGCCGCCCGAAAGCGTGTTGTTGTTTTCGGCGGAGATGTAGGTGGCAGGAGGCTCTTTGCTTGACGAAGCGGCAGTGAGTTGATGGTCGCGGTGCTTGAAGCCGTATTTGCCGCTGAAGCGTTGTGTGGCGGTATAGTTGCCGTGGCCTGTGGGTGCAGTGACGTCACTTGGCACGTATGCGAAAGAGCAATCCGTACGTACTGGCGCATAGCAATAGGTGATGGTGCCTGTATTGGCACCGGCAAACCAGTAGAAATTGGTAGGAGCATTGTCGTCATAGATGTTTTGCAGACGAGCATAGCAGTTCTCCACCGTGCCTAAGTTGTTGCCTACCAAGCCACCGACATTGACGGTGCTTGCAACATCGCCTAACTTCACATTGGCAAAGCTGTTCTTCAGCATGTTGTTGGCATTGATTTGGCCCACGAGACCACCGACATTTTCGGCCGTAAAAGGATAAGTGGTCGTGCCCACTATTTCGGGCATGGCCATGCTGGAGTGGACTTCTGTGGTTCCATCCATCAAGCCTACGAGACCACCGACACAAGTCTTGTCTGTTTCGCAGAAGGTGGTTTTCATAGTGCCGCGAGCCTCGCAATTGCTTATGATAGCATTGCCCTTGGTTTCAGCTGCAATGCCGCCCAAATAATAAGTAGGAGCATCATCATCGTTTTGCTTGTAGGTGCTGAATCTATAATCGTCAACAAAAGTGTTTTTCACTATGCCACCATTGCCCACGGTGCCAAACAAACCATACTGCAAAACACCCGTCATATAGGTGCAAATCAAGCCTTTGATGATATGACCCTGACCATCGAAGATGCCTTTGTATTCACTGTTTCCGCTGAACGAAACGCTTTGTCCCGTTCCCGTGACACTACTTACCGAACCGAGCGGCACCCAGAAGTAGGCACTCATATCGAGGTCGTTCTCGACAACGGCCTTTGCGGTAGGATGGGCCTCGGTATGAGGCATTTCTGAGTCATTATTATGGTTCAATCCATTCACCCAAGAGCTGAACCATGCAAGACCTTCTTTCGATTTGATGTGCCAAACACCCTCATTATCCACATAATAGTGCTCGTTTGTGGGTGAATGATGGTGTCCTTGCTGTCCTGTTTCGGTTCTTTCTGGGTCAAGATTGACGATGGTGGTCCAGCAACTCCAGAAATAGATGTAGTCTTGGTCAAAAACGCCATCAGAGGGATGCACATGGAGGGCATAGTAATTCTCCGAATCGTCAAAGATAGCTGAATTCAACACACCGGTTCCACCCGATTCAGGCATCAATTTGAGGAGCCATTCTCTTGTGTCAGGATTTGTGTAATCATAGTCCTTCGGCGAGAAAATCACCTCGCGGAAGCCATGCTCAACAGAGATACCGATGTTGGTATAAAACTGATTGTTTCCGTCTTTTCCTGAAATATCCGACAGCAAAGTAACCACACGCTGCGTCTTTCTGACGGTTTCTGATCCAACGGTCTCAGTCGTCACGATGGCATCTGTGGGCAAAAACACGTTATTTCGTGAAGCGATGGTGCCTGGATTGCTGTTGCCGCCCACCCAGTTGTCAGTCACCTGCAAGGCATGGGCGGATGGTTGGTCTGTCGGCAAATCGCCCACGTTCAAGATACCGTCCAAATAAATGCCGCCACCTTTCTTGCCCGAAGGCACATGGTTGCTGTTCACTTGGCAGTGGCCTTTCATTTGCATCGAGGCGCCTTGGCTGATGTAGATGCCGCCGCCGGCTTCGGAGGCCGTGTTGCTGTTGATGGTGCCAGTGGTCGTTGTGGCTGAACCTCCGGCAAACACAATCTTCGCGGGATTGTTTGCATTGTACTCCACATACACACCACCACCGTATTCAGCCGTGTTGTTGTTGATGGAGGGCTTGTTGACAGGGGCTGTGGTTGTGGCTCTTGTAGGAACAATGGTGTCGGTCGTCTCGGTCATTGCGAGCGGAGCGTGGCAATCCACAAAGTCGTTGTC